>Ga0209633_10001141_pt1 | contig 28506 bp, 22 predicted proteins | sample Cruoilmetagenom1_FD_187290 | JGI IMG/M metagenome (GOLD analysis project Ga0209633, IMG submission 187290) | Oil polluted marine microbial communities from Coal Oil Point, Santa Barbara, California, USA - Sample 1 (SPAdes) (version 2) | ecosystem: Environmental > Aquatic > Marine > Oil seeps ... | reverse complement strand
AGGAGGCACAAAGAACAATGGCAAAGGAAATAAAATTTGACAGAGAGGCGCAGGACGCAGTCCTGAGCGGCGTAAACGCTCTATCCAACGCAGTTAAGGCAACACTTGGACCAAGGGGCAGAAACGTACTCATAGAAAAGACATTCGGCGCTCCAGTAGTAACCAAGGACGGCGTAACAGTGGCCAAAGAAATAGAGCTGGAGGATAAGTTTGAGAACATGGGAGCGCAGATGGTAAAAGAAGTAGCTTCCAAGACGAGTGATGTAGCAGGTGACGGAACTACAACAGCCACAGTACTAGCTCAGGCAATATTTAGAGAAGGAATTAAACTCGTAGCCGCAGGTCACGACCCAATGAAGCTAAAAAGAGGAATAGATAAAGCTGTTGAAGTAGTAGTTGGCAGCATAAGAAAGCAGAGTAAGCAGGTTAAAGGCCGTACAGAGATTGCTCAGGTAGCTACAGTATCCGCAAACGGAGACGAAACCATTGGCAACATCATTGCAGACGCAATGGAGAAAGTAGGTAAAGACGGAGTAATCACAGTAGAAGAAGGACGTAGCTTAGAGACAGAGCTAGATGTAGTTGAGGGTATGCAGTTTGACAGAGGGTATCTAAGCCCTTACTTCATCACAGATCCAGAGAGAATGTTAATAGAGCTTGAGGATCCAATCATATTAATGTGCGATCAGAAAATAGCCAACATGAAAGACATGGTGCCTCTACTAGAGGAAGTAGCAAGAAGCACCAAGCCACTGCTTGTAATGGCAGAAGATGTAGAGGGTGAAGCGCTTGCAACTCTAGTGGTGAACAAGATGAGAGGCACGCTTAAGGCTGCAGCAATTAAAGCCCCAGGGTTTGGGGACAGACGTAAGGCCATGCTAGAGGACATAGCAGTGCTCACAGGCGGCAAGGTTATAGCAGAAGAAGCGGGAATGAAGCTTGAGAGCGCAAAGCTTACCGATATGGGTGGAGCAAAGAGAGTAATAATAGATAAAGATAATACGACAATAATCAGTGGATCTGGAAAGAGAGGGGAGATAGAGGGTAGAATCAGACAGATCAAAGCGCAGGTGGAAGAAGCAAGTGGAGAGTATGATAGAGAGAAGCTCCAGGAAAGACTAGCTAAGCTTGCAGGTGGAGTTGCTGTGATCAGAGTAGGAGCAGCTACAGAGGCCGAGATGAAAGAGAAAAAGGCAAGAGTAGAGGATGCTCTTAACGCAACCAGGGCAGCAGTAGAGGAAGGAATAGTACCTGGGGGGGGAGTAGCGTTAATCAGAGCAATAAAAGATGTAGAAGCATTTAAAGGCGCAGACACCGAAGAGGGAGCAGGGGTCAGAATCGTGAAGAGAGCATTGGAAGAGCCGCTCAGAGGAATAGCTGGAAATGCAGGATGGGACGGATCAATTGTAGTAGGCAAGGTAAGCGAGCAGAAGGGATCAAATGGATTTGATGCAGGGAAGCTTGAGTACTGCGACTTGATAGCTGCAGGGATCGTCGATCCAGCCAAGGTAACCAGGAGCGCAATGCTAAACGCATCAAGCGTGGCAGGACTGCTCCTAACAACAGAAGCCCTCATTGCCGAAAAACCGGAAGCTGGCGGGGATTCAGGCAGCATGCCGAATATGGGCGGTATGGGTGGAAGTATGCCCGGAATGATGTAATTGATGTAATTAAAATTGAATTTAATATATATAAACGAAAAAAGCGGGCTCCCCTAAAAAGGGTGACCCGCTTTTTGTTTTTAATGAACTTGAGGAAAGGTAGCCCAAGGTTCTAAATTTTCTTTTACTCGTTATAGTTGAATTATACCCAATATATTTATATGCACACATTATCCACATAACAAATGATTTATTAATCTTATATTTGGGCAAGTTTGAATATGTAATTACCAACTATTATGACTCTAATCTGCACCAGTAATTAGCCTGATAAGTTGATGCCAGTCAAGCTCACTAAACTCTAATTGGTTTTTCAAAAATAATTTCAAATCCAAATAAATGCATAGTTTAATGAGCGCTATTTCCCAAGTGCGCGATCTACTTTAAAAAAAGAAAAATTTATATTTTTCATTGCTAGCGAGCAATAAAACACTTATCAACAACTTCTTTCGTTAAAGAACTGATTAAGTTTTGATTACTAAATAGCTGTCGAATTTACATGTGTATGTTCTTTATTTAATTAATCCAATTTTAAAATTTGCGTTATGTGGTTAAAATAACTTCGTCAAAAATATGCCTGATAAACCTCATTATATTAACCATAGAAAAAGATTAAGAGAGCGGTTTCAAAATACCGGAGCAGAAGGAATGCATGATTATGAGCTTCTTGAACTTTTGCTAACTTTTTCCATACCGCGAAGAGATGTAAAACCTGTTGCCAAAAAACTTATAAACGCATTTGGGAGCTTGCCTAAAGTGTTAGATGCAGACCAAGAGGAGCTTGAAAAGCTAAATGGTGTAGGTTCGATGTCTGCATCCCTTATCCGCCTAGTAAAGGAAATATATTGCGACTATCTTGCAGAGAACATGAAAAAACATGATGTCCTGTCTTCACCGGAAGCGGTAATTAATTTCTCTAGAGTAAAGCTTTCCGGTCTTCCGAATGAAGCTTTCATGGTTATTTACGTTAATGTGAAGAATGAAGTCATAGACTATGTTCTTTTACAAGAGGGTACTTTGGATAATGTTGCGGTGTATCCAAGACGCATTATTGAAACAGCCCTATCTCATCATGCCTCAGGAGTAATCCTTATACACAATCATCCAAGCGGTAATCCCACACCGTCTAAGGAGGATAAAGTTCTCACAAAGGAAATCGCAGACGCTGCTTTTGTTCTCGATATTAGGGTCCTGGATCATTTGATTGTTGGTAAAGATGGTTATTTTAGTTTTACGGAGAATAATTTGTTAACAATAAATTGAACATCCTGGTATATATAAGGTGATCGAAATTGAGTGGGTTTGATACTTTGTGTGGGCAATTTTATAGGTGAGCTAATGAGAGATGTAAAAAAATTACATAGAAAGGCATTTTATCTATCTGTATTTACTGTAGCATACAATTTTTTTGAAGGAATTATATCTATCTTTGTCGGTCATCTGTCCGGAAGCGTCGCTCTTTTAGGTTTCGGTTTTGATAGTTTTGTCGAGTCGGTGTCGGGTGGGATAATGATCTGGCGTTTCCGTGCACACGGAAATCTTACTTTGGAAGAGGAAGAAAACATAGAAGCTAAGTCGGCTAAACTTGTTGCATATTCTTTTTTCATACTCGGAGCGTATATTTTATTTGAATCTTTAAAGAAACTTATTTTACGTGAACATCCTGAGCCAAGCTTAATTGGGATAATAATAGCTGTTGTCTCAATCATTGTAATGCCGATCCTGTTTTATCTTAAATACCGTATAGGAAAATCCATAGGGAGCAGGAGCCTGGTTGCGGATTCCAAGCAAACCCTTGCATGCATGTATTTATCATTTGCACTACTAATCGGTCTTGGGCTTAACTACCTTTTCGGATTCTGGTGGTCCGACCCCATTGTTGGTTTAATAATAGTAGCTTTTTTAATTAGAGAAGGTTACGAAACTTTGAAAGAAGACAGGCTCTGTAGCTGTTAAATAGCAGAGGACTTTTCTGCAAATTTCTCTGTGATAAGAATCAGAAGGCTAAACAGGGTGGAAAATGAGTGTAGCTTTGCGCAGAATAAATAATTTTGTTAGGCTCTATAAGCTCCTAATTTTTATAAATTCATGGTATATTTTTATCGATTTATTTTTATTCCCCAGCGAGCCATATACTCTAATCTATGATGGTAGGTAACAAATGACTGAAAATAATAAAGTTTCGCGTACAGCAAAAAAATCAGAATCTCTTAGCATTATTCGTTTTATTGTGACTTATGTAGTACTAATGGGAGTTTTTTTTCTTCTTATAGGGCTAAAACCGGTTAAGGATATTTTGGATATTAATGGCGGGTATTCAAATGCCATTGTTATTTTGACGGCCAATATTCTTGAGCTTCTCGGAGTAACCTCTACCTATAACGGCTCTTTAATTAATCTCCCCTCAATTTCATTAGATGTTGAATTCGGCTGCAACGGTCTTGAGGCGGTTATGATCTATACGGTTGCTGTTTTGACCTTCCCCGCCACATGGAAAAATCGGTTGATAGGATTTGTAGCCGGTTTTTTGGTTATACAGGTTCTAAATTTAATTAGAATTGTAGCTCTCGCCTATGCTGGGGTTTATCATAGAGACATGTTCGATTTAATTCACATATATGTTGCTCAAGGGGTCATGATAGCCGTTGCTCTTGGTACTTTTGTGCTCTATTTATCTTACCTAAACCATGGACAACCAAAACAACACCAAGCAGCAGCTTAAAAGTATAATTATAAAAGCGACCACCATTTTTGTCGTTTCTTTTATTGTTTTTCTTATACCTTGGTTGTTAATCGTAAATAGCTATTACGGAATGGTTATTGCAAAAATAGCCACTTATTTTATCTCTATAGTTAAAGATTTAGAAATAACTGAAATCGTGAGAAATAAAGATGTTATTTCTGTAGGTTTGATTCCAGCTAATGTTGGTTTATCTCAAGTTATTCAAACTATAATAGACATACCCACTTCAAACTATGCGTTTAATGTACCTCTTTCGTTAGCTATAATGGCAACTTTTTACCCTTTTATCAAATCAAAATGGATATATCTGGAAGTACTGGTTATTCTGGTTTTTGTTCATTTTCTTTTCGTTTTTAGTCTTGAAGGGGAGAAGCTTACTAAGATTTTAACAGTTCATGGTTATGAAGATCCAAGTCGTGTTACTCAGATTTTCTGGGAATTCCTCTGGGGCTTTGTAGACAATATGGTCGTTAGATTTGAGCCCTTTCTAATCGGGGCTTACCTCTTCTTTATGAGAAATAGAGAGCCGGTCAAAAAAGCTGAGACAGCGAAAGTTCCTCAAAAGCAATCAGCCCATAGAAAGAAAAAGCCAAAAAGGAAGAGATAGTTTATCTCTCTTTACTGGCTTGGTTTATTCTTCGGATTCAATATAATATGGCTCCATAATACACCAAGCATGTATGTTCCATATATCAGAATTATGCCTAGAACAAATGATAAGAATACACCTATAATATCAACAAACCCGTATGGGTTTCCGCTAAAAAATATTTCACCAGCCAGTTTAAATATATCATCACTTCTCCATATGGTGAATTGGGAAGTTGAAGAAATAAAGTTTGCAATACTGGAGACTGTAATAGACCCCATTTCATAGTAATCCCCTGAAAATGAAATAAATGGCGCAAATGCTATAGGTAGTCCAAAACCCAGTTTTATTGCTGCTGAAAGAGGTTTTGATCCCGCTGCCGATCTAAGCAGCGGCACCCCAATAAATATAGTTAGTAAAAACGGAAAGAAATCTGTGAGAAGATAAATTAAGTCACTCCCTTTTGTATCAAATCCAGTCAGCTGTCCTGCATATTCTGAGCCTACTGATATAAACGGGAATATCTCTTTTAGAAATGCCGCTCCATACATTGGGCTAATTTCTAACTTGCTTACGCTCCCTCCGCCTAATATGCAACCAAAAGCGTGGCCTAATTCGTGAATAGGTACGTAAACCCACCAAGAGATTATAAAAGATACTATCAGGACGAGAAGGGTCGAGTAAGAGAGCCTGGCTAGACAGCTTTCAAGTCCTGAGAAAAAGTCCTCAAAAGGTAGAGCCAGTATATGTTTGATTCGTTTAAGCATTATAATATCCACTGCATTTTATATAAGAATACGTTAAATTCAACAACAATAGAGAGATTGTAAAAGTATATATGTTATAAATATAAAATATTTAGCCTATTCAACATTGATAATGAGTATGGAATCTCTTTTATAGCACGAAATGTTGAAAAACAACCAAAAATTGGGCTTATTTATATTGACTAATATAATGCTTATTGATTAAGATATTGGTTGTTCCGGTATAATAAATAAGAATATTGGCTGATTTAGGAGGTATTTTATGAAACCTATTATTATGGCGATCTTAATAATATTCGCCTTCGGGTTTTTCCTTTACAACATATATACCCTAATAAAGGTTCTTCGTATTGGAAAGTACGAGATGAGATTTGATAACATTCCTGAAAGAATTAAAAAGGTATTAATATATGTATTCGGCCAAAAGAGACTCGTTAAGAATTACACTTTTGCTGGTATAGCGCATTTTATGATTTTCTGGGGTTTCGTAATCATTACAATCGGAACTATAGAGATGCTAGTAGGAGGAGTTTTCCCGGGTTTTAGACTCATTCCGGGTGAAGCTCATAGTGTGTATGAATTTATATTGGACATATTTCAGCTCCTTGTTTTAATTGCTATTGTAATGGGAATAATTAATAGAACAACAATTGCTAAAAGAAGGGAAGTTAATGGTCTAGATGCTGTAGTTGTGTTGGGTTTAATTTTTGGCCTAATGATCACAGCCTTTGGAGTAAGCGGATCTGCAATAGCTATGGGAGCTGGAGAGCCTTCATGGCAGCCAGTATCCTATGTATTTGCATCTCTATTTTTTAATGGAATGAGTGAGAACGGCTTAATTTTTTCAAATGAATTTTTCTGGTGGTTCCATATACTTATAGTATTAGGATTCTTGAATTATCTTCCTTATTCCAAACACAGCCATGTATTTACTGCTATACCAAATGTATTTTTCCAAAATTTAAAGCCCAGGGGCGCATTAAATCCAATAGATTTTGAAGATGTGCCGGATGATATAGATCATTTTGGCGCTGGCAAACTAGAAGACTTTACATGGAAGGATATTTTAGACGCCTATACATGCACCGAATGCGGCAGATGTACGGATAACTGCCCAGCCTGGCATACGGAAAAACCCCTTTCACCAAGAGAAATTGTAGTGAAATTAAGACATTACGCCTCAAGTGAGGGAACTCAGTATTTAAATGGAGATGCAGCCAACGGTGCAGAGCTAGAAGATATACCTGGCCCAGAGTGGGTAACAGAGGATGAACTATGGGCTTGTACTAGTTGTAATGCTTGTGTTGAACAATGCCCACTCTTTATCGATCAAATGGGTAAGATAATGGAAATGAGACGTTTTCTTACGCTTGAAGGCAGGCTCACGGGTCCTGCAGGTAAAACCCTACAGAAGCTCCAAACCCAGGGAAATCCATGGGGATTCAGTGAATCAGATCGTGCAAAATGGGTTTCTGAAGTGGATGGTCTCAATGTACTGGGAGAAAACGGTGTTGAAGACGCAACAGAGTTTGATTTTGTATATTGGATGGGTTGTTATGGTGGATATGACCCCAGAGGGCAAAATATAGCCAAATCAGTTGTAAGTCTTTTAACGCAAGCAGGTGTTAAGTTTGCTGTACTTGGCCCTAAGGAGAAATGTACTGGAGACCCGGCTAGAAGATTAGGTGAAGAAGCGCTATATCAGATGTTAGCTACTGAAAATATTGAAAATTTGAACAACCTTAAAGTCAAAAAAGTTATTGCAAATTGCCCGCACTGTTTCAATACAATTAAGAATGAGTACCCGCAGTTTGGCGGTAATTTTGAAGTAATAAACCACACTCAACTCCTTAGTGACTTAGTGGAGAAAGGAAAACTCAATCCTACCAAGGAGATAAATGAAGATGTTGTTTATCATGATCCTTGTTATTTAGGACGTTATAACCGTGTATTTGATGCTCCTCGTAAGGTACTGAAATCCATACCGGGACTAAATCTTATAGAGCTTGACAGAAACCGTGAAAAAAGCTTCTGCTGCGGCGCTGGTGGTGGAAAGATCTGGATGGAGGAAGAAGCCCCAAGGGTAAACTGGAATAGGTTCGAAGAGGTGGAGTCTAAGAAGCCAGATACGGTAGCTGTCGCTTGCTATTTCTGTGATACTATGTTTGAAGATGCTGCTAAACAAGCAGGTAATGAGGATATAGAGATTAAGGATATCTCAGTTATTCTTAGAGAATCTGTTGAAGTAGAGAGCAAACCTCAGGATTGAAAGTTGTATAATTAAAGTAGGTTAGCCCGTTAATTATGCTTATTAATTGACATAATATATCTTGGTAATTGTGACTTTTTTAAATAGCTCGATGTCTTTCTAATCAGAAAACTATAGATCTAAAACCATTTCTTATTTCTTGTAAATATTATTAATAAAGTTAAGCTTTCTACGAAATGATAGAATCTGAAAAATATTCTTCTCTGCTCTTAGATTCGGGAAATGGTTGGTTAAGTAATAATAATGCAACCTCTTCATATTTAGCTTTTAAAAAACCTGAAATTTCCTTCTCTTCACTTGGGCACAAAGTAACAATAAAATCTGACGGAAGCACCAATCTGATTTCTGCTGATCCGCTAGAAGTTTTAGACGATTATCTAGGGCAAGGGTATATAGCTGTGGGTTACATTGGTTATGAATATTCTCAGCATACTATGGAGGGATTTTCCCCCTCTTATGACAAAGAGGGAGATAAGTTTCCTGACGTTAACTTTTTGTTGTATTATCCGAGCAGCATAGTCTCAGGTGACTACCAAGATTTAGAATCTCACTTGCAAGTATCTGTGATTAAAGAAGAACTTTCTCCAGACAAAATTTCAGACCCTCAGCTTCATAAATGTCCGAATATGTCTAAATACCAATACTTAGAAATGGTAAAAAGTGGGAAAGCCTATATTAAACAAGGGGATATATATCAGGTAAATCTATCGCAAAGAATGATAGCCCAATTAAATTTGCATCCCTTAGAATACTTTTTGAATTTCTATTCTGTTCAACCTGTACCATTTGGTAGTTATCTAAATTTTGGAGATTTTCAGCTCCTAAGTGGTTCTATGGAATTGTTTTTACGGAAAAGCGGTAATAAACTATCTACCAATCCTATCAAGGGGACTATAAAGAGGGGAAAAACTGATGAGATTGATACAATATTGAAGGCTAAATTAATAAGCAGCGAAAAGGAAAGGGCTGAAAATCTTATGATAGTTGATTTGATGAGGAATGATCTGGGAAGAGTTTCTAAGCCTGGCTCCGTTAAAGTTAATAAGCTTTTTGAGGTCGAAACTTATTCAACTCTTCATCAAATGGTCTCCGAAGTTGAATCAGAGGTTGATGAAAATATTAAGGCATCTCAGATAGTTAAGAATGTTTTCCCGCCGGGTTCTGTCACCGGGGCTCCTAAAAGGAGAACCTTGGAGGTAATTGATGAGCTTGAACCGCATTTAAGAGGTCCTTACTGCGGAACAATAGGTATATTTTATCCAAACGGCGACTTTATACTTAGTGTGGCTATCAGAATTGTACTAACAAAGCTCGGAAAGGCAACCTTTTTCGTAGGCGGAGGAATTGTATGGGATTCTGATCCAGAGAAAGAGTTTGAGGAAACATTGCTTAAATCTCAAGCAATAACAAAAGCTATGGACATGTACAATAAAACAATTTAACATCCTCATATTATTATACATTTAACTATTCATTATGAAAGATTATCTATTCATCGATGGCATTAGGACTGAAAAGCCGCTTCCGCTGAGGTCTTTGTTTTATGGAGAGGGTCTTTTTGAGACTTTCAGGTATAAAGGAAGTCTGCCCGTTTTATTAGACAAGCATTTCGAACGTATGGAAAAGGGAGCTATTTTGTTAAAAATCCCATTTCCAGATAGAGGATATCTAAGAGGGCTAATTCGTAAAGCAATTTCAGAATCTGAAATAGACGACGCTTATGTAAAACTATGTTTGTTAAGTGATGGAGATGTAGCCTATTATCAAATGTCTAACAGGCAGCAAGTGCTTGTAATTGTTAAAGAATATGTCCGCCCTCGGCAATCAGTGAAGCTAAAAGTTAGTTCATTTAGAAGGATCTCGGATTCTCCATTAATTAGAGTTAAGTCGATAAATTACTTAGAAAACATATTGGCTAGGAGAGATGCCCTGAACTCTGGTTATGATGAATCCCTCTTTGTTAATGAAAATGGTGAAGTTACAGAGTGTAGTTCAAGTAATATCTTTTGGTTCAAGAGCCAGACTCTATTTACACCAAATGAAGACAGTGGACTACTTACGGGCACAACCCGCGCTTTAGTTCTAGATTTTATAACAGATAATAAAGTCGATCTATTAGAAAGCAAATTTTTGTTAAATGATATGAGGGCCGCTGATTTTGTGTTTATTACTAATTCGTTAATTGGCTGTATGCCTGTTTCTGAAATAGAAGGAAATTCTTTTAATACGGAGCATCCTTCATTCCTCAAAATACAAAATACTCTTTTGCGACAGCTGGAATGGGTATAAATTAGTCCTAAAATATTAATAATTTTGGCTATCCTAGGACATTTTTTGGTACAATTCTAACGCCCGTTTGATACAACCCCCTGATATTAAACAAAATTTAGAAAAAGTGGACGAATTGTGGACAAGTTTGAAGGATAAAAGCGCGAAGATGCATTAACTGGCTGATATTGTTGGATAAAGTTTGTTAACAAGCTCTTAACAATTCTGTGGAATTCTATCCACACTTGTCAATGTTTCACGTGAAACAGTTTTACTCCTCTATTTTCCTATACAAAATTTGCTAAAAATTCTGCCTAGGATGTCTTCGGTAGTTACTTCTCCTGTGATTTCTCCTAGGGAATCTAGCGCTAACCTAAGATCCAAAGCTAAAAACTCTGGTGATTCGTCAGCCAGAATTGCCTGTAGAAAGGAGTTAAGGCTTTGAGTGCATCTTTCGAGAGCGAGCTTATGCCTTGATTCGCTTAATACGATTTCATTGCTCTCAAATAGGTTTTTGTTTTGAATGAGCAGTTCTCGAATCTTATCCTTAAGTTCTTCAATTCCGGTGCCAAGTTTTGCAGAGGTTCTTATGATACTGTTTTTGTCGATATGCGTAGTTAGGTCCTCTTCCTTTATTTTGGAATGAATATCTGTTTTGTTGAGAGCTAGTACTGCTCTTGAGTTCTGAATCCTGCCTAAAACCTCTAAGTCGTCATTGTCTAGATCGTTGCTAGAATCTATTACTGCTATGATCAATTCTGCTTCCTGAGCTTTTTTCTTTGCTAATTCTACTCCAATACCTTCAATTTTATCTGCAGTAGCTCTTATTCCGGCCGTATCCGCCAATTTTAGGGCTATTCCTCTTATGTCTATGCTTTCCTCAATGAAATCCCTCGTTGTGCCGGGTTGTGGGCTCACAATAGCCCTATCTTTTCTTATCAGCTGGTTTAGCAGGCTCGATTTGCCAACGTTTGGTTTTCCTAAGATGGCCGTAGTTATGCCGTATTTTATTATTCTTCCTTCTTCATAAGTGTTAAGTAGTATCTTTATCTTTTCTATTAGCTCATTTGTGTTGTCAATGAGCCTCCTTTTTACAATAGAGTCAATATCTTCTTCGGGAAAGTCCACTTGAGCCTCAATTTCTGCTAAAATATCGGCTAAACGATCTTTGTATTGACCAATCTTCTTAGAAAGAGCCCCCTCAAGTTGTAATTCTGCCTGTTTTAAGCCTTCTTCAGTTTGAGCATTTACTACATCTGTTACTGCTTCTGCCTGTGCAAGGTCCATTTTGCCATTTAAATACGCTCTCAATGTGAATTCTCCCGGGTTTGCGGGTCTGGCGCCTGATTTAAATAGAAGGTCTAATATCTTCTTGGGGACCAGATGCCCTCCGTGAGAGTGAATCTCTGCCATATCTTCCCCAGTATATGAATTCGGAGATTTCATCAATACGCAAAGTACTTCGTCTACTATTTTCGTTGAACCGAAATCTACTATATGTCCGTGATACATATAATGTGATTTCATTTCAAGTGGCTGAGAGTTATTTCCATCTCTAGAAAAAATATCTTTTATAATATCAATGGTTCTTTCGCCGCTGATTCTTATAACAGCTATTCCACCATCTCCTTGAGCGGTAGCAATTGCTGCAATAGTATCGTCGTTGTGTGGTTTGGTTTCTTTCATCTGCGCTTTATTCAAGTATGAGAATTCAGGAACTATTATAAAGAATTTTGAGTAAGTTTCTAATTTGTAAAGATATCTGAGATTAGTTTTTTAAGATTTGTATATGTTAAACGGGAAAGGAGGGTGCTTAACCCTCCTTGATTATTGAATAAAATTCGTAATCATTTAGTGTTCACGTGTGCGTAATTGGATGAAATTTCTTATCCTTAAGCCCTGGCTTCTTCTTTCTCGTTTAAGTTGGCAATTGTTTCCATAGCTATGCTTGTATGCGCATAAGATGCTGCAGCAGACATAACCATCGCTACATTTATAGCTTCAGCCATCTGTTCCTTGGAGTATCCAGCGCTCCTCGCATCTTTAACACAGCCCCTAATGCAATATGGGCATTTTGTCATATGGGCGCAAGCAAGTCCTACTAAACCGCGTTTAAAATCCTTTTTAAGCGCTCCATCAGCAAAAACTTTCTTTGTGTATTCCTTAAAAGCTGTGGAATTATCTCCACTGCACTCATGGAACTCGTTTATTTCCTTAAGAACATTTTTCTTGAAAAAATGACCGTCAGTAAGAGGAATATCATTATCTAGAGCATCATGTGCCTCAAAAGCTATACTAGAGAATGCAAATGGGCCTCCCATGGCAAAGCGCATCGCTACATAGATTGACTCTACTATTTGCTCATCAGTAGCTCCGCTGTTCTTTGCGCTCCTTACTCTGGATCTTATGCTGTATGGGCATCCAGTGATATGGGCTCCCGCTACAGCTATAAGCTCTTTCTCCATTTTGCTTAGCGCTCCGTCTTTAAACAAACCGTCATGATAAGTTCTCCAAGTCTGGTGCAGCTCTGGGTTAATTTCGTTAAAAAGCGCCATATCTTTTGATATATTATCCTTGAATAGATATTCTGACATTTATGCTCTCCTTATAGTGTTTGGAAAATTTATGTTGCCTTTATTAATTTCATAATTGTATTACTGCCTGATCTCAGATGAATAATGGATCTATGCGTCTTAGTCATCAAGATGGCTCCCTCAAGGTGAGAAATGATTAACCGAGAAATACTTTTTGCTGATATATCGTTTCGAAACTCTTCTAGTTTGATTCCTTCGTCTATGCATAACTCTATAATCTTTTGCCAGTGATAAAAAAACTCAGAAAGTCTGAGTCTGAACTTCTCATTAATATCACTCATTTCTAAAGCCAGATTTCCAAAAGGGCACCCGCTTTTGCAATCCAGGTTTTTGTGATAAGCGGTGACTTTCTTGTAATAATTTTTAAGTCTTTTTTCTGGAGACAGAGAACTATTTCCGAGTGTGTCTGAAAGATACTTTGTTTCATATTCATCAATTCTTTTCTCGAGTATGAGTAGTCCTAATTCTTCTTTAGATTTGAAATGATAGTATAGGTTGCTTTTGGTTACCCCTGTTTGTTCTAAAATGTCGTCTATGGACGTGTTCTGGAAACCGTTTAAATGAAATAGCGCTTGCGCGCTATCTATTACTTTCTCTTTGCTTGTGCTCAACTTGGATGCCCTCTTTTATTCGTATTAGGACTAACTAGTCAGTCCTAATAATAGACTGTCATATTATCATTGTCAAGTAATTTGTGGTTTTGAAATTCAAATTAGCAATCTTGTGAAAGGTTGGTCCTCTTTTGGTGAAGTTGCGGTGCGTGGTATTTTTGATTAAAGAACTTTAAAGCTTATTTTAAAGGGTGGTTCGGGATAGAAGTCATGCAATTCTCTTTCTAGATTTTTTTCCTGTATTAGGACTTTGAATTTGTCTCCCATTAGTTCTGGAAGAAATAAATTTTTTATAGCCTGTATCTCTTTTACTGAAGAATTTTTTAGCTTGTCATTTTCTTCCAAGTCACCACTTATGAGATCCAGTATTCCCCAGTCTATAAGAAATTGTCCCTGGGTTGTGTACTTAACTTTATTGATGTTAAAAGATCCTCCTGCTCTAATTAGATTACTAAAGTCTACATGGGCCGTTATATCCTGCTCGCCGATATTTATATAGGGAGTCTCGTTTATTGAATGCCTATGTATGCATTTGTAAGTTCCTTTCATTCTCTGTGCACTGAATAGCTCAGAATTTAAATAGCCATAATCAATAGTTATTACAAATCCCTTTTGTAACACTCTATCAATTTCTTTTAGTATCTTCTCAATTCTAAGATTAACTTCGAATTCCTGATCTTCTCTGAAATCCATATCTATCCAATTAAAGTACTTTTCTAATTCTGGCACGCTGGGTTTGTCGGTTTTCTCCACTAAATCGTCATCTTCAAGCGTTACGAATATTTCATTAAATTTTCCGCTGGCAAATTTTAGTCTATGGAAAGGAAGCGCATCTAAGAGCTCATTTGAGATAACAACACCAATAATGTCTTCCTTATATAATTCACCCAACGAGCTTAATCGTTTAACTTTTTCTGTATGGTTGCTTAAAGTTTGTTTTGATATGTTTTTAGAGTAATTGCTTTGTTCTACAATATAGTAAGTAGTTCGGGCATATTGTTTTGGATTATTAGTTTTGAGATGATTTAGGATATCTAGCGCAAGTATCCCCTTTCCAGCTCCTAGTTCAATAATAGATAAATTATCTTCATTCATTAAATCAAAAGATTTTATTATGAAGTTGCAGATTGCACTCCCAAAAGCTTTATGAACATGGGGGCTTGTATAAAAATCACCTTCTTTTCCTATATTCACATTGCCGGATGAATAGTACCCGTAACCTGGGTCATAGAGCGCAAGTTCCATAAATTCTGCAAATGTTATGGGACCTTTGTCCCTAATTATTGATTTGACTCTTTGGGTTAGATTTTTCATATTGAGGATTGATATGTTTATTTGAGCATAACTTGAGTAAATTATATCAGACTTATATAATCTATCAGATTTTCGGCAGTAGATTTTGCATCAGAGGAACTATGAATTTAATAAGACAGCCCATCAAAATCTTAATTTTCTTCCTTATTATTGTCACCTTTCTCTCAATTTCTTTCTTGACCGATCTAATTGTTAGGGATAGAAAGAAAAAACTGATTTCTTTTTCTCGAATTGCATCTTTTTCTGGGAAAATATGTCTCATGTTATTGGGAGTTAAAATTAATCTGAAAAACCTGGATGGATATATTAAAGCGGATCAGAACTTTATGATTGTATGTAATCACCTTTCTTATCTTGATATTTTTGTTATTTATTCTGTTCTTCCATCTGTTTTTGTTGCAAATTTAGAGCTTGAGGAAGAGTTTCCCCTTGGAGTGGTTACCAAGTATGGCGGTGGAGTTTTTGTAGAAAGAAGGGATCGCTCTAGATTGTTAGATGATATGAACAGCATTTCCAGAGTGTTAGATATGGGTTTAAATATCGTGCTCTTTCCCGAAGGAACGACGTCTAGTGGAGAAGAAGTAACTCCTTTTAAAGCCCCATTCTTAAAATCCGCAATAAATACAGGCACATATGTGCTTCCGCTTTGCATAAATTACAAGAAAATCAACGGAGAGTCTGTAGACAAAGGGAATAAGAATTTAATTTTCTATTACGAGGACATTAATTTTTTTGAGCATTTTTTCAGATTATTAAAAATAAAGGATATTGAAGTTGATTTAGAAGCTCTTGAAGAAATAGAAGTAAATCCTAAGATGACACGAAAAGAATTATCTCAAACAGCGTATGAAAAAATTAGCTCTGCATATGTAAAGATTTAGATAAGGGATATGGGAAGAATTAGTAGGTTTGAACATAGTTATATGTTATAAAATTTAGATATAGTGTGCATAGGCGCTATATCTTGCTCTCATTGGGTGAGTTAGTTATCATACAAACTTCCAAAAGTACAACTAAGGAGATATAACAATGGATGTTAAATGGGCTAATCGAATTGCTGAGCTACCGCCATACTTGTTTGCTGAAATAGATGCTAAAAAAAACGAACTAATAGACAAAGGCATTGATGTAATAGATTTAGGAGTAGGTGATCCTGATATCCCAACTCCAGATTTCATTATTGACGCTCTAAAAGTTGGGGCAGATGATCCGGCAAATCATAGATATCCATCATATCAAGGGATGCGGACCTTTAGAGTTGCTGTTGCTGACTGGTATAAAGAACGATTCAATGTTGATATTGATCCTGATACAGAGGTAGTTGCTTTAATAGGTTCAAAAGAAGGCATTGCACATGCGCCTATGGCATTTATAGATCCGGGAGACGTAGGTTTATATACCGATCCTGGGTATCCGGTATACCCAACCTCTATTAGTTTTGCAGGCGGAACTCCTTATGCTGTACCCCTTTATAAAGATAATGAATTCTTGCCAGACCTAAATGCAATCCCTGATGATATTAAAAAACGAGCCCAGCTCTTATTTTTAAACTATCCAAATAATCCTACTACTGCTGTCGCAGACGAAGGATTTTTTAAAGATTTAGTTGATTTTGCTGCTAAGAACAATATTCTTGTTTGCCATGATGCAGCCTATACTGAGATAGCATACGATGGATACAGTCCTCTCAGCTTTTTGCAAACAGAAGGCGCTAAGGATGTAGGAATTGAGTTTCATTCTCTATCCAAAACCTTCAACATGACAGGTTGGAGGATTGCTTTTGCAGTCGGCAATGAAAAAGCAATTTCAGGTATTGGGAAAATCAAAACCAATATAGATTCAGGTGCGTTTCAAGCTATCCAATATGCAGGAATAGTAGCGCTTCAAAATTATAAACAAGGCCTTCAAGACAGGATTAAAATTTTTCAGGAAAGACGTGATATATTTTGCAAAGGGCTTGATGAAGTAGGTCTAAAGTATTATCCGCCTAAAGCGACTTTTTACGTATGGTTTGATGTTCCTGCCGGACTTACTTCCAAAGAATTTTCATCAAGACTTCTATCCGAATCAGGAATAGTTGTTACTCCTGGAAACGGTTTTGGTGAATATGGGGAAGGGTACGTTAGAGTTTCAACAACTTTTAGCACTGAAAGAATAATCCAGGCTGTAGAAAGGTTAAAGGATACCCAGTTTTAATCTTTTGTAAGCAACTACAGGAAAACGAATTGGAATACTTTATATTAATTTCTAAAATTATTACAACGGTTATTTATGTTTTCTCCCTCTTGCTACTCTGTACTTTTGGTATCCATAGATATTACTTGTCTTATCTATACAGCAAAAATAAAAATAAAATTCCTATGCCGAAGTGCAAATTTGCAAATCTTCCTATAGTGACTGTGCAGCTGCCTGTTTATAATGAGATGTATGTAGTTGAAAGACTCATCTCTAGTGTTTGCAAAATTGACTATCCTAGAGAGTTGCTCGAAATTCAGGTGCTTGATGATTCAACAGATAAAACAACTGAAATTGCGCGTAGTTGTGTTAATGACTTTAGAGAAAAGGGCTTTAATATTTCTTGCCTTCACAGAAAAGACCGAGAGGGTTATAAAGCCGGGGCTTTAAGAGAAGGTCTTAAGTCAGCAAAAGGGGAATTGGTTGCCATTTTTGACGCCGATTTTATGCCACCGAAAGATTTTCTCAAGAAGACGGTAGATTTCTTCGCGGATTCCGAGATTGGTATGGTGCAAGTTAGGTGGGGTCATGTAAATCAGGACTACTCTACTTTAACAAAATGCCAGTCAATTCTACTAGATGGACATTTTATGATTGAGCAGACATCGCGCTTTAATAATGGCATGTTCTTTAATTTTAATGGTACAGCTGGAGTGATTAGAAAAAAATGTATTGAGTCCTCAGGTGGATGGCAGCACGATACTCTTACTGAAGATCTGGATCTCAGCTATAGAGCGCAGTTAGCTGGATGGAAGCTCGTTTATTTAAGAGATACTACTGCAGATGCTGAGCTCCCTGTTGATATGAATGCATTCAAATCACAACAACACCGCTGGGCTAAGGGTGGAGTGCAAACCGCATTTAAGATCCTCCCACAAATTTTTAAGAGAAAAGATTTGCCTTTTAAAGTCAAATCTGAGGCCTTTTTTCACCTTTTTGGCAATATTTCATACCTATTATTGCTGGCGCTCTTACTACTAATGTTTCCAATGGGCTTCTTCTGGCAATCCATAGCCTGGCATAAAATAGTTCTGTTTAATCTCTTTGCAATTTCAGCGGGCACTCTGAGTTTTGCATTTTTTTATGCCTATACTGTCAAAGAAAGATACGGAAAGAACTGGCTTGGCTATCTTAAATATGTACCAGTCGCGATTTCAGTTGGCGCTGGAATTGCCATTAATAATAGCAAAGCAGTAATAGAGGCATTTTTAGGCAAAAAATCAGAGTTTAGACGTACTCCAAAATTTGCTGTAACTTCCAAAAATGACAACTGGCGGACTAGACAAAGCTATGTCTCATCAAAGGAAATAACTGCGATAATTGAAATTGCTCTTGGTATCCTGTTTCTTGTCCAAACACTTTATGCAATTTATAAAGGCTATTATGGATGGATTCCCTTTTTACTTATTATCCAATTTGGATTTTTATATACAGGCTTTCTATCAATTTTTCATAGTGGTGGAAAAAAGAGCCTCGAATCCACAATTGGGCCACTCATCCCTAATCCTGCTCTTCAAAGAGATAAAGACTACTAATATCTACTTAGGTTTGTCACACTTCCCGTTTTGCAACTATAGTTCTCATCTCTAAGAGAGTTTTAACGTCTTAATATAATCTTCACAAAAGTCAGATAAGCTGAGAAACTGTTTTATAAAATAGAACAAATTTTTTCTGTTTTGGAGGTGCTTAACATGTTTAGATACGCGATTATTATGGTATTAGCGCTTTTTATTTCGGTTTTAATGATTTCTACTTCTTCATTCTCTCAAAGCGATCAAGCGGGAATTAATACCTTAAAAGGTCTAAAGGGGATAGGTGTTAGTGTTGAAGATGTAGATGCCGATGCAGAAGCGGACGGACTTAATAAGGATAAGCTGTTAGAGTTAATTACCCAAAAATTAAAAAAATCCGGAGTTAAAGTTTTAACAGATCCGGAATTAAGATCCATTAGCGGTCAACCCAAACTAGTGCTTAATATTAATTCAATAAAGCAACCCGGCCCAATATATATATTCACAGCAACTATGGATCTCACTCAAATTGTACTTCTTGAAAGAAATCAAGGTCTCACAGCGGTATCGCCAACTTGGACTGTTCTAACTACGGGTGGGTCACTGCCTGAGGATTTATCAACCAATGTTCAGGCATCTATTGGACCTATGATTGATAGTTTTATAAGTGATTATAAAAGAGCCAATCCTAAGTAGATCTCTCTCTGAATAAAATATTCTGATTCATATTTAAATCAATAAAAAAGGGGAGAGCCTTTTAGGATTCACCCCTTTAAGAGCACGCCTGAGGATTATGTGAAAAAGTACTTAAAAAAGCCAGAAATCTCTAATTTACGTGGCACTGTTTTGGGGTAAGGTTTAACCTCTCAAAAATCTAACTTATACTATGGACCTATTATAAATGGTCAGGTCATCATCCGGGAATACTTATAAGGTGGAAGTTCTAGAGGTTAAATAAATCTTACTGTTTCTGTTTGATGAAATCCCGAAATTTCACTGTTGGACTATAGGACTCCTCAATTTCACCTGATGCCGGATCAACACGGTACTTAGATTCCGGCTTTAGTTCGAAACCCTCCGGCAGCTTCATTACTTTTAGGCCCCGATCATCATAATCCACACGTGCTATTTGAAACACTGTGTCCTCATCCGGGTCAGCTTCAGTTTCGTAAGACCCCTTTTGTTTCATGCATTCATGGATATAGAGCACCTCTCCACTTTCAGCATCATATGCGATAAAGCAGCTTGTTGTCTCAAATTTTAATTCTTCTATGTTTAATTGTGTCATTTTTATTCTCCTATGCCCAGACCATCATTGACCAGCGCGCCCTTATATTGCAATTACTGGCTGCTGTTCTAAAAGTTATACTTGTTACGTTTGATCGTTCGATTCTAGGTAGAGGCGGATCAAAAGTCTCCACATTACCATTACTAACTACACGAGAAAAGCCGCACTCCGCCCATATATTCTTTTTTCCATGAGTAATAAGAGCGATAGCAGCATCAGCAGTTATATCTAAGGTAGCGAGATTGAGAGTTACAGTATCAATACCGCCATTGTTGATTCTATACCCTACATATTGCGCCCAGATTGAACCTGTTTTCCAAGGCATCAAAACCTCCTTTGCAGTAAGGTCATTTACTATGTAATAAGCCGTCTGGCTCTTTATTTTACTAGTATTTTTTCAACAAACAGAACCCTACCGCCGATAGTAAAATCTATTTAATTCCCAGTCTACAATATATATTTCAGGATGTATACAAGAATTTTTATCTCTTCCTGTCAAGCCTCCGAGAACTGGTCCAGTTCTCGGGGGGAAGGTCATCAGGGATTAAGTGGTATATTGGGTTTTTTCATGTGGACTCAACTGCTATCGGGAAAAATGTTAACATAATATTGTTAGTACGTAGTTCCGTAAGAATTTAAACATAAGAGCGGAGGAATGGTTCCATGGAATGCGTAGCTTGTAATGCCGAGATTTCGGAAGATGAAAAATTTTGCGGCAATTGTGGAACAAAAGTGGCTATTAAATGTCAAAACTGCGGCAAAGAAAACCCTATAAAAAATAAGTTCTGCTCTGAATGCGGCAATAAATTCACAAAAGAAGTTGATGATGAAGAATTTGATGCACAAACCATCCAGAATAGAATCCCCGATCAGCTTGCCCGGAAAGCCTTAAGTGAGAAAGCAAACCTTGAGGGTGAACGTAAACAGATAACGGTTCTGTTTGCCGACTTGTCGGGGTTTACCGCTTTATCGGAAAAGATTGATCCTGAAGAAGTAAGAAACTTAATGGATAGATGTGCAAAACTTATAATTCATGATGTTTACCACTACGAGGGCACAATAGACAAGTTTACGGGCGACGGTGTGATTGCACTATTTGGCGCCCCGATTTCTCTAGAGGACCATTCTTTTCGGGCAGTGAGCTCTGCATTAAAAATCCAGGAGTCGATTAGCTTATATAGCAAAGAGTTCCAGAGTGATACCGGGATTGAATTGAAAATGAGAATAGGAATTAACACAGGGCTAGTTGTTGTCGGAAGTATAGGAAATGACCTAAGTATGGATTATACAGCAATGGGCGATACGATTAACCTGGCCTCAAGACTCGAGTCCTATGCAGAGCCGGGAGCAATTCTTATTAGTGAAGGCACGTACAGATTGGTAAAAAACAGATTTAAATTTCAGTCATTGGGGAAAATTCGGGTAAAAGGTAAGAAGGCAGCAATTAAAGCATATAAGGTATTAAGTTCGATAGAGGGGGATACATTAGTTGATAGCAATGTTGAAGGAAGACTAACCACATTCGTTGGAAGACAGAGAGAGATTAATACGCTCAATGACAGAATTAGTAAGGCTTTCGATGGGCAAGGTCAAGTAATATCAATCATTGGAGAAGCGGGTTTAGGAAAGTCTCGTTTATTATACGAATTTAGAGAGTCGATCAAAAAAGAAGAACTAAGATGGGTCGAAGGTAGAAGTCTCTCCTATGGTAAATCAACACCTTATTTCCCAGTGATAAACTTATTGAAAAGCTTCTTTAGCTTGGAATCTAGTGATGACGAACACGTTATACGTAGGAAAATGGAAAAAGGAGTCAATGAAATTGATGAAGACATGGATTGGACCCTTCCCTATCTTTACAGTTTACTTTCTCTAGGGACAAAAGAAAAAAGTATAGAGGAATTACATGAGAGAGAAATAAGAAGAAAGAGTTATGAGGCGGTAAATTCTATAATCCAGAGGGAGAGTCGAAACAGACTTCTGCTTTTAGTTATTGAGAACCTCCACTGGATAGACAGCGCCTCAGAAGAGCTTATAAGTCATATTGTACATAATATAGCAAGGAGCAGGATTCTTATAATAGTTACTACCCGGCCCGGTTATATTCAGCCGTTCTCCGATAAATCCTACTATACTCAAATAATACTTAATCCGCTTTCAGACATTGATTGCAATTCAATTGTTAAACAGATCCTGAATACAGATGATGTATCGGCGGAGCTTCGAGATTTAGTACTGAACAAATGTGAGGGTAATCCGTTATATGTGGAAGAAGTAGTCAAGGATTTAATGGAGCAGGGGGCTATTCAAACTGCCCACGGAGAAAGTTCTCTCAGCAAAAGTGGAAGTGAGCTGGCGGTACCGGGGACTGTGCTCAGCATAATCATGAGCAGAATTGACAGACTGGACGAGAATCTGAAATATACGCTTCAATGTGCATCTGTGATTGGAAGAGAGTTTTCCTTTCCGCTTCTAAATGGAATAGCCGGTGGGGGTATGGAATTACATGAGTATCTCGAGAAACTCAAGGAGTTAGAGCTAATATATGATAAAGGACCCTCCCCTGAGCCCGAATATCTATTTAAGCACGCTTTAACACAGGAAGCCACATATAACAGCCTACTTCTCGGGAAAAGAAAGGAGCTTCACATTTCCATAGGAGAAATGTTGGAGAAGATGTACAAAAATAGGCTAGAGGAATTTTACGAAACCCTTGCCTACCACTTCTACCTTGGCGAAGATAAAGAAAAGTCATTAAAATACATGACTCTAGCAGGAGACAAAGCTTTTAGACTGCACTCTACAAGGGAAGCTATGGATTTTTACCAGAAAGCGATTGAACTGCTTAAGAAGCAGCCTGAAACGACAAGAAATCAGACGACCAGAGTTAACCTGACGTTAAAGCTGGTAAGAGTACTTAGATTCTTTGAATCCCCAGAATACATTTTAAACATACTTAAAAATATAGAGGATATTACTGATAGTCTTGAGGACCACGCACTAAAATGCAGAATACTATCATTGATTGGTTTTTTCACTGTTTTGTTAGGTAAGAATCAGGAAGCCGGAATTCCGTATATTGAAAAGAGCCTCGAAATAGCTGGTACCCTGGAAGACGAAAAAATTATGTCTTTGGCATACTACAGTCTTGTCCTTTCATATTATTTTATTAAAGCGACAAATGAAACTGTTGAACTTTGTAACAAATCTTACAAGATATCCAAAAAAGCAGGCGATTTTTTTGAAGCTAGTCATATTTTGTTGCTTCAAGGTACTACGCTATGGCACGGAGGTGACTATAAAAAAGCTGTAAGTTATCTTAGAAAATCAAGAGAATTTGCCGAAGAGAGAAGAGCACCGACCATGGCAGCTCATACTTATTGCGCGCATGGTGGATATGGAATTTTTTACGGAAATACTTCAGAGGAATATGTTGAAGATTGCAATAAGGCTATGAAAATCTTTAAAGAATTAGGCGATCTGTATTACAATCTTATAGTTTCCGGCTGCTATTGGTATGGACTTTATAAAACAACAGGAAATAAAGAAGCTGTAAAAAATCTCGAGGAAGTAATAAAGAGAAAAGAAGATAATAATATGTGGATATGGCAGTCGATGCTGTATTCATATCTTGCTGAAGCATATATTGATTTAGGTATTGAGAGGGAAGCTCTCGCATGCTGTAAAAAGGCTATAGATATCGCTCAAGAAGCTGGAAATAAATTAGAAGAAGGTAGGGGTAGAATTGCGCTTGGAATATACTATCTAAAAAAGAAAAATCGGGATTTAACTAAAGCAGAGTTAAGTTTCAATGAAAGCGTTAAAAATTTCGAGAATATCGGAGCGAAGTCGGGCCTGTGTATGAGCTACTATTACCTGGGGGTAACATGCAAGGAATCGGGCAGAAACAAAGAATCAAAAGCTTATCTTTCTAAAACTGTACCAATGGCTAAAAAAGCGGGATTATGGTGGTATTTGGAAAATTCAGAACTGCTCTTAGCCGATATTAACGGTAATAGACATTCTATTTGAATTTTATTTCTTAAGGAAAGGTGTTAATGGGATACGAAGCGATAGAAAACAGAGTCGTTCTAATAACGGGCGGATCAACGGGCATAGGGTATGGAATAGCTAAGACTTTTATTGAAGCTGGGGCAAAAGTAGCGATAACGGGACGTGACAAAGATAATCTGGAAAAAGCCAAAGAGAGTCTTAGCAGTGATGTTTTATCAATAAATGCGGATGTAGCTCAAGTTGAGCTTGCATCATCTACCGTTGACTCTGTGATCAATAAATATGGGAAATTAGACATACTGGTAAACAACGCCGGTGAGGCAATCCAAAAACCTTTTTCCAAATCCACTATCGAAGACTTCGATTTTGTGTTTAACACTAACGTGAGAGGACTATTTGCGCAAACTCAAGCCTCTATTCCCGAGATCAAAAAAAATCAAGGAAATATTATAGTAATAGGGTCATCACTAGGTATGAGACCAATGCCGATGTATGGGGTTTATTCAGCTTCTAAAGCCGCTGTTATTATGTTTACTCAGTTATGGGCTAAGGATCTTGCCCCTGATATAAGAGTAAATTCAATAAGCCCTGGTGGGGTAGACACACCACTTTGGGAAAAAGTTATTGGTAAAGAGAAAAAGGAAGAAACACTTGGCTTTGTTAGAGACCGCCATCTATTGAAGAAGCTAGGTAATCCTGAAGAAATCGGAAGAGCAGCTCTTTATTTAGCCACTGAAGATTGGCTAACAGGAAGCAATATCGTTATTGACGGCGGCCTTTTCTATTCAATCTGACCTAATTTATGTGTCTCATGAGTCTATAGTACAGTGACCTGTCCTTTAAAATAGTCAATAATTACAGCAAGTTAATTAAGCCCACATTACTGAAGTATTCAAGAGACAAAACAAGAAAAAGTTATCCCTTCATTAGTAAAATAAAGCTCAGGAGTAAAGTTAAACTTCTCCGAAAAAGATAAATATTAAATAAGTTCAGCTAGTTAAACTAGAGTGCAACACCCTTACATTATAGACACAATACAGGAATTTATTTCCCATTTTTTGTTAAATTAAATAAACTAAAGAAATTGAATTAGCTACAGTAGTCCTATTAATAAATTCTTAGCTGAATTCATACATAATACATCTTAGTTGATTACTAAAGGGAGCTTTTATAATGATAGAGAATTACGATGAAATATATAGAATGTCTATAGATGAACCCGAGAATTTCTGGGCGAATGCAGCACAAAAAATTCATTGGTACAAAAAATGGGATGAAATATTGGATGAATCAGACAAGCCATTTTACAAGTGGTTTAAGGGAGGTGTACTAAATACTTGCTACAACGCTCTAGATATACACGTTGAAAATGGCAGAGGGGATCAGACTGCTCTTATCTATGACAGCCCTGTGACTGAAACAATAAAAAAATATACATATAAACAACTTTTGGATGAGGTTTCACTTTTTGCTGGAGGGCTGAGCAATTTAGGAGTAAAGAAAGGGGATACAGTAGTTATTTATATGCCCATGATACCCGAGGCAGTAATTTCCATGCTAGCATGCTCCAGAATAGGCGCAATTCATTCGGTTGTATTTGGTGGGTTTGCTGCCCCCGAGCTTGCTACACGCATAGATGATGCTAAGCCTAAGCTGATAATATCGGTATCCTACGGAATAGAGGTAAATAAAACAATTGAATACAAACCCCTAATTGATAAAGCAATTGAATTATCTAAATCAAAACCTGACAATGTAATAATTTATCAGCGTCCACATATAAAAGCAGAAATGACTCCTGGCCGCGATGTGGACTGGTTGGATGCAGTAAATGGCATTGACCCTGCGGGGTGCACACATATGCAAGCTACCGATCCGCTATACATTCTTTATACCTCAGGCACCACAGGGATTCCTAAAGGAGTAGTCAGAGACAACGGAGGGCACATTGTGGCTCTTAAATGGAGCATGCAAAACATATTCGGAGTGCAGCCAGGCGAGGTATTCTGGGCAGCTTCCGATATCGGATGGGTTGTAGGTCATTCATATATAGTATACGGACCGCTATTTCATGGTTGCACTACAGTGCTTTATGAAGGCAAACCGGTGAAAACCCCTGACCCCGGATCATTTTGGAGAGTCATATCGGATCATGATGTTGCTGTGATGTTCACAGCACCCACGGCATTCAGAGCCATAAAGAGGGATGACCCGGAAGGCAGTTTTATAAAGAAGTACAATCTGAAGAATTTCCGAGCACTATTTCTTGCAGGTGAAAGATGCGATCCCAACACTCTTTTATGGGCACAAAATAAGCTGGGCGTGAAAATAAAAATAATAGACAACTGGTGGCTCACTGAGACCGGCTGGCCTGTGGGTGCAAATTGTCTGGGCCTGGGCGGTACGCCTATAAAACTGGGCTCCTGCAGTAAGCCTGTTCCCGGTTACGATATTCATATCCTCGACGACGATGGAAACAAAATGAAAGCCGGCAGTATAGGAAACATAACCATAAAACTTCCCCTGCCTCCGGGCTGCATGACAACACTTTGGAACAATAATGATCACTTCATTAAAACTTATTTGGATAAATACCCAGGATTTTTTGAAACAGGTGATGCAGGATACATAGATGAGGATGGATATCTATGGATCATGAGCCGTACAGATGACATAATAAATGTAGCAGGGCATAGGCTTTCAACTGGAGAGATGGAAGAAATCCTGTCTTCACATACAGACGTGGCTGAATGTGCTGTTATAGGCATTTCAGACGAACTAAAGGGCGAATTGCCTCTTGGTTTAATCGTACTGAAGTCAGGAGTAGACCGAATCAATGCCGACATTACTGATGAACTTATCCAGTTGATAAGGGAAAGGATAGGACCTGTTGCTTCTTTTAAGATTGCAGCAGTTGTGGATAGACTTCCTAAAACACGTTCCGGTAAAATACTGAGGGGAACGATGAAAAAAATTGCAGATGGTATAGATTACAAGACACCTGCGACTATAGATAACCCGCAAATACTTCAGCACATAAAAGAAGTGCTAACAAGCCTTGGATATCCAAAATAATAATTAGTTAAATGACCTGCACCCTAAAATAGGACTAAAGTATAAGTTAGATTTTTGACAGAAAACCCTATATATAGGAGGTCATGCAATCTAGGCGGCTTTGCTTTCCTTTTAATTCCAACTTAAACCGAGCTTGACAAAAGGGGTGCAGTACAAATCAAATTGATATAATAATAACTTCAGTTATTTAGATTGATTATATCTTTAATCCTACAGTCCATGCAACAATACAAATCACTTTATATTCAGGCGATCTCAGCAAAACCTATATATATGTCTATGATTATCTATGATCTCTTTAATTTCCACGGTTTATGTAAGTATTTCCCCTATATTAATCAAATGAGGTTGAGCGATATAGTGAATTTATCAGTTTCTAACGAAAGAATACATAAAAAAATAGTCAATAATTACAGTCAGTTAATAATCTCCACATCAAGGACGTATTCAAGATACAATACCAGAAAAAGTTATCCATTCATTAGTAAAGTTAAACTAAGACATAAGAGATAAATCACTTAACATTAACTTATTTCAGTTTTGTCCATCTATATACTTTGTATGGTAAATTACCTACTTCTAAAGGCCAAAAATTAAAAATTTCTTCTAATTCTTTTTTCGTAGCCGTCTTAAGATTAAGGTGTCCGGGAAATATATCAGGTCCAAACGGCTTACCTGTTACTTCTTCTGCCACATTTAATTTCAACTTATTGATAGTACTTTTACTAATTTTACTTTTACATTTTTTTAAGATTTCAATTAACCTGTCATCAGAGGAAATTATGCAAACATTTTCAGGCCCATGAAAATGAGCTAGATTTATTCCCATAGAAATTATTAAGTGGTCAAAAGTACCAGCAGGTACTACTTGTTTTTGTTTGCTTTTAGAAATCTTGTAATAATGATCAATCGGCGCAATGAGATTAATTCCTAAAATATGATATCTATTTAATTCGAAATGATATAAAAATTTTCCATTATGTATATCTTCAGAGAATTGCTTAACCAAACTATTATATACTTTTGTATTTATGGTGTTTTTATTTTTAAGATGCTTATTCCAAGTTTCAAAAGAGTGCTTCATAAAAACTGAAAACACCTCTGCGATACAAAAATTAGGTATATAAAAGAAATGATTAGATTTACCGCTTCTTACAGAATCAAATATGATTTCTATCCTATCTTGAACTTTTTTATACTTAGTACTTCTAGGCAGGTAGTATGCTGCAGTCACATTTGAATCTAAAAGAAAATACATAAACTAAATTTTAATCGGATACTAATTAAAATGATAGTTGGATAATAAAAGCCAAGCTTACTAAATGATAAAAATCAAAAATGGAAGCAGTACAGAAATTCTGACCATCCAATAAACTCAAACCTAAATCAACTTAAATCTTCTCAAATTCAAGCGATCTCAGTGTCAAGCCCCCAAAAATAGGTCCACCTTTTAAGTTATAAATTTTCATATATTTTCTCTAATGAGTTGATATAAATGTTTGTTCATTTTCTTTGGTTTTATTACCTGTCACTATAGCCTGCGGAGCAGGTGGTTTGTATCCAAGAG
>Ga0209633_10001140_pt1 | contig 28517 bp, 27 predicted proteins | sample Cruoilmetagenom1_FD_187290 | JGI IMG/M metagenome (GOLD analysis project Ga0209633, IMG submission 187290) | Oil polluted marine microbial communities from Coal Oil Point, Santa Barbara, California, USA - Sample 1 (SPAdes) (version 2) | ecosystem: Environmental > Aquatic > Marine > Oil seeps ... | reverse complement strand
AATGGGGAAAAGGAGAAAGTACGGTATAGGGGTAGATAAACTCATTCCCAGAAACATGGAAGAATTTAGAGAAAAAATGGCCAAACATTCAAAACAGGAATACCCGGAAATGCGGCGGGAGATGACAGTCTTCATTCTCCTCAATGTCGACGGCAGGCATGAGCAGCGCATCTTTGACAAGCTCATAGCCCTTGACGAAGTGAAAGAGGTACACTCTGTCCATGGTTCAATCGATCTGATTGTCAAAGTGAAACTGGTCAGGGATCTGCTCTCCTCCGATGGAGAACTCCTTTCCGAATTTATTCTTACCACCATCAGGAAATGGCCGGGTGTAATATCGACCCAAACCTTGATACCAGGCATTTCCAAAGTTAAAAAGGACGATCATTGTCTCATCTGACAGGGATGGCAGCTCTTTTTCAAAGTAGCCTGGAAGAGAGAAAAGCTTTGGCACCATTACGCACTTATGATACTGTTATTTCAACACGGTTAAGCAATCTCATTTAAGAACAAAAATAAGCCCCTGATACAATGACACAGATTTTACTTATTGGAGATTCACTCGTCGCAGATAACGACTGGCAGCCACGCATGAGACCACACAAGGTTCAAAATTTCGGGGTTCCCGGAGCGACGGCCAACGATGTTCTGAACATGCTTCCACATATTAAAGAACGGACAGAGGTAATTGATGTTGTCATGGTGATGGTTGGCACAAATGACCTGCTCTCCGATAACTACCAGTTTATCCAGACTTTGAAAAAAATCGTCATTCAACTGCGAAAAGATTACCCCATAGCTGAAATACTGGTGAACAACCTTTTTCCCATGCACCTTCCCCACCTTCCCCATAACGCTATCACCAGCTTCAATACTCACATTGAAGCAATAACAATGCAGACCGGATGCTGTTATCTCGACACCCATATCAAATTTCTCAACAGTGAGGCTGCAATGTTTCAAAACGATGGAGTCCATATCACTGATGCCGCTTATGAAATATGGGCCCGCAACCTGCTTGAGCATATTGCTTTTCTAATCGAAGATGACTAACGTGGTGAAGCGCTAATATCTGTTGTTTCCCTTTCCTATAACATGGAGTTTATACAATGCAGCAAAGTCAGCTACATACCCTGGTAATTTCATTTTTTCTTCTATTTTCTGTTTACACCACTTTTGGTTCAGCTGATGCCGAGGCATTTGCAAAAAACACACAAGGTACAACCGGAACCGTCATTGAAACCATGAATTCTTCCGGATACACCTATATGTTGATAGACTCCGGTGCAGAAAAAACCTGGGTGGCAATCCCGGAAACCAAAATAGAAAAAGGGGCAGAGGTTACCTATATTTCCGGAATGGTCATGAAGAACTTTGACAGTAAGACCCTTAACCGCACATTTGAATCTATTATCTTCTCTCCAGGCCTTATGGGAGAAAAAGACGTACCACCCCATGGTGCAGCAACAGATGATTCTTTTGCATCAGCTGTCAAGACAGAACAGAAAAAAGCTGATGTTTCTGCTCCGGCCATGGAGGCATCCGGGGGAAGCTCCGGTGCAATAGCCCCGTACCAGGAAATCACTGTTGCCAAGGCAGAGGCTGTAAACGGTTACAGTGTTGACGAGATTTTTTCTAAGGCCAAAGAACTTAACGGCCAGAAAGTCACTTTACGGGGAGTTGTAACGAAAGTCAGTGCCAATATCATGGGCAGAAACTGGATTCACCTGCAGGATGGTACTGGCAACCCGATGCAGAACAGCCATGATATAGTAGCAACCAGTTCCGAACACCCGGAAGTAAACGCTGAAATCACCATTGAAGGGATTGTGGCAGCAGAAAAAGATTTCGGCGCAGGATATAAATATGCCGTAATAATAGAAGAAGCTATGGTTATAAAGTGAAAATACCCGTAGACAAGATAGGTTTTGACCTGGACGGCGTCATTGCGGATACTGCAACGACCTTCCTCCATATAGCCTGTACAAAATATAATTACTGCTCCTTCTCCCATGAGGATATCACCAACTTCGAACTGGAGGACTGTATACCCATCCCCCAGGATCTGGTGGACAAGATTTTTACTGAAATCCTCGTGGACTCCCTGGGTACAGGACTCAAACCAATGGAGGGGGCGGTAGAAACACTCACCTCGATGGCCGTAGAATCGACCATTACTGTTATTACAGCACGTCCGCTTCGTCGTCCTGTACTCGACTGGATTGATGTCTTTTTCCCTGCCGAAACGAGAGATGCGATCAAGGTGGTTGCCACCGGAGATCATAGCGACAAGGTGCGGTATATCCATGAGCACGGTTTGAAATATTTTGTCGATGACCGGGCTGAGACATGCATGCAGCTGGCCGGAGAAGATATTATCCCTTTTGTTTTCAGCCAGCCCTGGAACCGGAATCGTCACAACCTGCAAAGCGTTGATAATTGGAATGATCTTCGGCAACTGATCGCCACTTCACCCTGAAAACCCATGGAATGTCCACATTGCAAAGGTAAAATCCAGGTTTACAAAAATCCGGTACCTACAGTTGATATCATCATTGAAATCGGGGATGAGATTGTCCTGATTGAGCGAAAGAATCCACCCTCCGGCTGGGCACTACCCGGCGGCTTTGTCGATTATGGCGAATCCTTTGAAACTGCGGCACTGAGAGAAGCTGAAGAGGAAACTGGCCTGAAGGTCACCCACCTGCTTCAATTTCGAACCTATTCCGACCCATCCCGGGACAAGAGACACCATACAGCCTCGACGGTATTTACAGGTAAGGCTGAAGGACAACCGGTTGCCGGGGATGATGCCAGCCAGGCAAAGCTCTTTACTCAACAGAATCTGCCGGAGCTGGCCTTTGATCATGCACAGATTCTCTCTGACTATTTTGAGGCTAACCCGAATAAATCGGAATTTTAAACGACCTTCCTCGATTCGAAGTCGGAGTTTATGCCCTGGTTTTCAAGGGTGCTTATCTCTTGTTTTTATTGGAGAAGTTCTGGAGTAAGGCACTAACCCCGATGAACGGGATAAGTACCTTGAAGGTGCTTTTAACATTCTGATATCAAAAAAGAATATTTATATTCTGTTATAAAAAACAAGTAATTCGGGAGTAAGTAATATCTAAAAAACAATATTAATTAACCAGAAACTCAAAAGACCCATACCTATGGAGCCATAAAGTGTGAGTCAGGGGATACAGTCACGACCATATTTTTTGGCGATAAAACCAAAAGTTGCAAGGCCGACAAGCCCTGACGCTATTATTATAACCAGATCTTTCATTTTTTCATTATCCCCGAATCCGAAGCCCTGGTTTTTTCCGCAGACGAATAGACTGCGGCGTTACTTCAACCAGTTCATCATCATTTATGTAGGCGATACAATCTTCAAGAGTCATGGCAACCGGAGGAGTCAAAATGACAGCCTCGTCAGATCCGGAAGCCCGCATATTAGTCAACTTTTTTCCTTTCGCCGGATTAACGACCAGATCTGCAGGCCGTGAATGCTCACCGACAATCTGCCCCTGGTAAAGCGGCGCCCCCGGCTTAACAAACATTTTACCGCGATCCTGAAGATTAAATAATGCATAAGCAACTGCAGTGCAAGGCTCCTTGACGACAAGTACTCCATTTACCCGGTTGATAATCTCCCCCGCATATGGCCCATACTCCGAAAATACGTATGACATCATTCCCATACCACGAGTATCCGTCATAAACTCGGAGCGGTACCCGAGAAGGCCACGGGTTGGAATATTGAAAACCATCCGAACCATGCCGGTTTCGGTTCCCATCTCCTCAAGTTGTCCCTTCAACTTGCCAAGTTTTTCTATGACAGGTCCCTGGAACTGCTCATCAACATCCACTGTCAGCTTTTCATAGGGTTCAAGAGTCTGGCCGTTTTCCTCTTTGAGGATGACCTGGGGTCTGGTCACCTGGAGTTCATATCCCTCTCTTCGCATCTTTTCGATTAAAATCGAAAGATGAAGCTCTCCACGTCCTGAAACCTTAAAGCCAACCGCATCTTTTAACGGGTCATACTGCAGAGCCACATCTGCGAGAATTTCCCGTTGCAATCTGTCACCAATATGGCGGGAGGTAACATACTTCCCCTCCTTGCCCGCAAAGGGTGAATCATTAGGAATAAAATTCATAGAGATAGTTGGTGGATCAATATTAATCAGAGGCAAAGGTCTTGGATTTTCCTGATCGGTGAAAGTCACTCCCACCATCACATCTTCCATACCGGCAATGGCAACTATCTGTCCCACTCCGGCGGACTCAACAGCTAACTTGCCATCAGATTCAAAACGAAAAATTTTTGTTATCCGCACAGGTTTTATTGAGCCGTCACGCCTGGCAACCACAATTGGCTGGTTAATCTTCATGGTGCCGTTAACTACCTTGCCAATTCCAAGTCTCCCTAAATAGGGTGAATAGTCAATGGTACCAACCTGCATCTGCAACGGTTCATCAGGGGAGCCGCTGGGGGCCGGTGTATGGTCTACAATCATCTGTGAGACGTGGTGCATACTGCCGCCATCTTCAACCTTATCACCAGGGTCTAAAAGAGAAAACCCCTCTTTGGCAGAGGTATAGACCACTGGAAAATCAAGGATATCATCAGGAGCGTTGAGTTTCACAAAAAGATCAAAAACCTGGTCTACAACCCACTCACATCGGGCGGCCGGCTTGTCAATTTTATTGATGACAACTATGACCGGAAGGTTATTCTCGAGGGCCTTTTTGAGAACGAAATACGTTTGCGGCATCGGTCCTTCCTGGGCATCCACCAGTAACACTGCCCCATCCGCCATACGCAGCACCCGCTCGACCTGTCCACCGAAGTCGGCATGGCCCGGAGTATCAATGATATTGATCAAATAATCCTGATACTGGTAGGAACCGTTTTTCGCAGTTATGGTTATACCGCGTTCACGCTCTAAATCCATGGAGTCCATCAGCCGCTCGGAGACCTCCTGGTTATCACGAAACATACCTGAATGTTTAAAAAGCTGGTCGACCAGTGTAGTTTTACCATGATCAACATGGGCAATAATTGCCACGTTACGAATTTTACTCTGTTCCATCATTTATCCTTTAAAAACCCAACGTTGTTTGGGACATATCTAGTATTATTCTACGGCCGATTCGGTAAAAAAGGCGGGATAACTGCAAAAATCAGCATGCAAACTTCACAGCATAACACACAATTATATATCGCACAAGAAAACTCGCAACACTTCAACGAACCAGGACTACGATAACCAACTTTACAGTCCTGACAAGATCAGACCACGACTGTTGGCTGAGCGCAGAAGAGCAGGAATATTTTCATCGATATAGTCAAAAACACGTGCCCGTTTATTTTCTGCCGGACGCATTACCCGGCCAATCACCTGCAAAAGCCTGCCCTCAAAGGAAATAGGAGTGGTAAGAAATAGAGTTGAGAGACCGGAACAGTCAAAACCTTCACCGATAAGCTGCAACGTCGCTACAAGTACCTGAACTTCTCCTTTTTGCACTGCATCGACTATTGCACTCCTGTTCTCCGGTTGTATTTGTCCTGTAAGGAGTTCCGCCACAATCCCCCTGCCTTTCAACTTTTCAACAAAAAAGCTGCAATGGCTGACCCTGTCTGACACCACCAGGCAGGTACCGCCCTCAGGCTCCGCCGCAACCCTGCAAATATCCTCAAGGATCTGCATATTCCGTCCTTCGTGGGCTGTAAGTGCCTTTATAAGTGGCTGGTAGTCGCCACGATATCGATAGGTAAATGCAGTGGAATTACGAATGATTTCCGGTTTTAGTATTGCCCCGATTGCTTTCAGTTCATCGGAATCAACCCGGTGAATCCTGTCTCCCATAAAAAAATAAATAAGCTTCGTCAATTCGTTATCATTGCGAAATGCGGTAGCAGAAAGCCCCAAAAGATATCGACAGTCAAATTTTGAAACAACATCTGTGAAAAGTGTCGCCGGAACCCTGTGGCACTCATCAACCACAAGATGGCCAAAATTGGGCACCAGATCGTCCACCCGTTTTCTGGCACTGTTAACGATACCGATGGTAAGGGGTTGTACGGAGAAATTTCCGTCTCCAATCAATCCCACCTCACATGCAAGAAACTGCTCTGCCCGCTCCTTCCACTGGTACAGCAGTTCTTTGGTATGCACAACCACAAGTGCGGGTTGTTTTCTTGCTGCAATGAGAGCAAGCCCCATAACTGTTTTACCGCTTCCGGTTCCCGACTCAATGACTCCGAAAGATTTATTCCTCGCCTCATCTACTGCAAGTTGCTGATAAGGACGTAATTTTCCGGTAAAAAACTGCTCAACTTCAGGCAACGCCCTCCGGTTGTCAATAATTTCCGGATCTCTTCCCGCATATTCACGGCACATGATAACTGCCTGGTTGGCAAAACCTCTTGGAAACCGTAATCCCTGCACCGCCGGTTCATAATATTTCAACCGGGGCTTGAGCTTTTTGCCAATCCATCGACCATACTTTTTTGCTGCCGCATACTGTGGGTTTTCGATGGTCAATCGTGCTTTAAGTGCTTTTTCAAATTCGAAACTGATCCCCGACAAAAGACAGTCGCTACTCACAGTAAGTGTTGGTTTCATTGCAGTTCCCTCGGTTTTACCCGGATTTCTCATGAACGTTTTATGGCTTGCACTTTATTGCCGCAGTCGTTATTACTAGTCCGATTTCAAACTAGTGTTGTGTCAACTATGTAATGTCACATTCGTGTCATTCCAGCGCAGGCGGGAATCCAGTCGTCTTTACCCGTAGTACTGTACTGGATTCCCGCCTGCGCTGGAATGACGGCTGATTAAACGTTATTACAACGCATCAATTAAGGACATAGATTTATGAGCAGAAAATTTTTCACTCTTTTCCTCACATTTGCCTTACTCTCTGTTTTTCTAAGGCCGGTCATAGCAGATGACAATATTACCCTTAATCTGCCGGAAAAAGTTATTGCCCAGGCAATCACCGCCATGCTCCCATTCAAGATTGATGCCCACTCGAAGAGCATTCAGGGCGATATAACAATAGTGAACATCAGTCAGCTGGCAATCACAGACCAGCACCTTGCCTGCCAACTCCACCTCGCCGGAAACAACCTCGCATTCCTTACAGAAATTGCAGGTCATGAGATCAAGTTAAAAGTAGGGTCAGTAGAGATTGATTTCAAAGCGAGTGCTGCTGTGGGATTTGATGTCGCAAAACAAACTCTTTACGTAAAACCTGTGGTAAATGATGTAACTGCAACAGGAGACGATAATAATGGAGAGATAGGTCAAGCCCTTATCGCGCTGCTAAACGGCAGAGAATTTCCAGTATCCATGCAGGAACTTGACCCGCTGATTGCAAATGCTGGTGGAAAAACAGTTACAATTAAAACAAAAATAGTGAACATTCAGGCAAAACAGGATCTCCTTCAACTCAAACTGGCTCCATCAGTTACATCCAGAACACAGAAAAAATAGTAAATATCCCGGATAACATTGTCGACACATTGCGCTACCACATAAGATCGTCGGGAACCTCATAGTCACTATAGGGATCATCAGGATCCCGTTCTATTGGGCTAAGTGACTTGTTAATGAGAATGAATGTTTTGTCACTTAATTCCCTGATTTTTTCAGCAATAGTCCGGGGTACAACCTCATAGGAATTTCCAAAGCCGACAATTCCCAATTGTCCTGAACTGAGCTGATCTGCCATCTCTTTCTTTACAAATATTCGTTGTATTTTAGCCAGATCATTGAACCGAAAGGCAACACCTTTGTCATCTTTTTCCAGCTTATTTTTTTCAACCATCTGTTTGACAGATGCAGTCACTTCCCTTTTTTTCAGTTTCTCTTCCCGTTGCCGGTTAAGTTCCTGAGCACGCACTTTTTTCTTTGCCAAAGCTTCCTGAGCCAGAAGAGCATTTTCATCCACAACCACCTGTGTTTTTGCGCTCTTCTGCTTTTTCTTCTGATGCTTTTGTTTCTTGACCTTGCTTACCTGCTTTTTGTCTACCAGGCCCAACTTAAGAAACTGATCCTGAAAAGAATTACCCATAAAATGACTTATCTCCTACGGTATCGAAAAAGTTTAACTGTTATATTCCTGTCTTTCCCGCACAGGCGGGCGTAAAGTTTGAAATGACTTTTCACGAATCCATTCTATATTTCAAGTAAAAAAATGTCAAACCAGCTGCAAGCCAATAGATAAATGGTAACAGCTCAACACTCTTTGAGAACTCTTTTAAAATAGCAGCAAAAAATAAAAATACGAATGCTAAAAAAAACTGTGAATAATAGCTTTTAAGAAATATGTACTCATACCCGGTTGACAATCGGGCCAGATCAAAGAACCGTTTATTAAAAGCCAGCCGAAAAAGAGAAGTGCTAAAGCCAATCAACACTATCATACACATCTGCAGGGAGTAGCTCATATCACCTGAGATTGAACCACGCATTACCCACGACAACGCATATAACAAAACCGCCACCTGGTATACCTTCTGCACCTGCAGCCGATCTATCCTGTTTTTTATGATAAAAAAGAGCACTCCAAGAAACAGTGCCAGACCGATCACCACCATACCGAGTTTTACAAAACTTTCCCCAACAAGAAGAAAGAGAGAAATAAGCCAGAAATAGCTCTCCAGGTAAAGGAAAACTCCATCAATTGCAAATATCAGCCGGGAATAGTATCTGTCTTTAAAGGAGATCAGATCCAATATTCTAATTGAGGGCCGCTGTTGCAAAAGAGCTGGTATCTCCAGACAATCCTCACTCCTGTACGAAAAAATCAAGATAGCGACACAAGTGACAATCAACGAGAGAATACCGATTGCAATAAGGCCGAACCGTCCAAGCAAAATGCTGCCGACAAAAATCCCCAACTTCAGAACCACCAGGACAAAAATCTGGAAATTACCAAATTTTCGCCCACTGTTCCCAGGAGAAACCGCTGAAAAAAACAGGATGCGCTGGATCATCCAGTAGAGACAGTTATAACCTCCGTTGAGAAGTGCAACTATGGTCAGGTCAACACCAAAATAAACTGACAACACCACTGATAATTCAAGCAACAGAGAGACGATGATCATCCGGCGAAATAAATTCGAACGTAACCGATCCCATCCCCATAAAGTGACAATAAAGCCAAGTCCGCTCAGAGCTATAAACAGCGCAATATCTGACAACGGGCTGCCATTTTTATACAGATAGACAGGAAGAAAAAAAGGGAAGAGTCCCAGCAAAAAACCGTGAAACCCGAGGAACAGGTAGTAAGTTCGGGAAAGATCCCTCATTTCAAAAGATATCCTGCTGCTTAACCGCCAGACTGTTGAGCCTGTCATAGTAAGGTTTCAGGTCTTCCCTCCCCCCATACCTGGGGACATCATGCATTTTCAGATATGGACGGGAATTAACCTCAAGCAAGATAGTTTTCTGCTGCTGGTAGCTCTGGTCAATACCTTTTTCAAAAATAGCATCTATACCAAGAATGTTGGCGCCGAAATGCTCAAGAATTCCCTCAAAAAGTTGTCTGTTATCATTAGTCAAGCTGGTTTTATCTATAGTCTCAACCACCCCACCGGGAGCAAGCGAAATCCGGCTAAAAAGCTGCACCCTCTCATCTTTGACGGGGATAGAATCAAGGCTCAGATCTTTCTTTTTTAGATATTTGACTATTTTTCTATCTTTTGGAATCGGATGAATTACAGGGTAAAGATCCATACTCTTACGCAATTCATTCTCACTATCTATCAAAAGGTTGATTGACGATTTACCATCACCGTCGATGAAAGGAGGGTATCTTCGAATAACGGACATGATCCCCTCTTTCACTACAACAATTCGATAATTTTTCCCTTCCAGATACTCTTCAACTACAGACACAGGCCACCACATTTTTGCCCAGAACATGGCCAGCAGCAACTCTTTATAATTGGTGAGAGGAAAGTGACTGCCACGAGAAAATCCGCTGACATTTGGTTTAACCACAAGGGGAAAACCATGGGTTCGGGCAAACCTGACGGCTTTAAATGGGCTAAAAAAAGTTTCCCCTTCCGCATGGGGGATATTATGCGTTGCAAATACGGTGCGAGCCTGCAATTTAGAACGGCAGCTTTTACGAATATCAAGACTGTTATAGCTGCTGCAGCCACCAAGAAACCGGCTGTCAATCCATTTATAAACCAACCGGTTAATAGTTAACATCCTTTCACCTTATAGTGGGCGATAAGCTGTCTGAAAAATATAGCACGATGGTTCTCTTTCCGAGGGAGTTTTGCTATTAAAAGAGCAGCTAAAGCCATGCTCTTTTTGACAAATTGATATTTCACAGGAAAGGATACACTTTCATCCAGCAAGATCAATGGGAGTGGCAGGAAAATATTCACCTCGATTATATGAAAGTTTCCGGCCAACAGATCATGCTTTGAGTTGGCGCGAAGACCAACTCTGGCGATCTGAAAACTGCCAACATCCTTCAGCATCGTCCACAACAGCTCCTGTTCTGTTGGTGTAAAATCTTCAGTTATATCATGGTAACTTGAATCTTTATTGTGTACTCCATTAATAACCGGATCCGAGTGACCACCGTTCCTCACTTCAGTCACGGACAATAAGCCAAAACTCCGGCTGTCATCGGCAGACCGAATATAAAAAATATCATATTCTATCTCCTCCCACGCCACCTCCTGCAGGAGGTAAGGATTTATTTTTACAACTCTTTTTCTCCTCTCCTTGCGAAGATCGCTGGTATTCCTTATAAAAAATATACCATGTGAGTTCTGTCCCCATTCCGGTTTCAAAAAAGCCGGTAGAGCCGGAACAGTCCTGCCATCATCTTCCAGCTGGCTGAGCCGCCATCTCTCAGGAATATTGCGATCCATATCAAGTTTTGAAAAGATGTTCTTAGTACTGTTAAAATAGTCGCTGTTAAGCTGGAAAAAATGGTGCGGGGCAACACGGTTTCGAACACAGTAAACGATAAGCCAGAAAATCAGGGATATCCGGATCATTTTTTAGTTATCCCTTTCCCTTGATATAATCCGTCCAGTATCTATAAGCGATTGAAAAAATGAGTCAATATCACTCTCATCTGAAGCGGAGTTAGTAATCAGGAGCCTCATAAAAAGGTCGCCTTCAATATATGTAATGCCCACCAGACTTGTACCCTCTTGATAAAGACGACTTCTAAGTGCCAGGTTGAAACTGTTACTCTCCTCTTCAGCCACTTTGAATCTGAAACAGACATTAAAGGATGTACGGGGTACAACCATCTCCAGTTCCTCACTCTGGTTAACCCACTCTTCCGCATATTCACAGAGCTCTAAATATTTCTCAATACGTTTACCAAATCCTTCCCGGCCAAAAAATTTCCAGTCCAGAAACCATTTCAGGCTGTCCACTCTCCTGCCGCACTGCAGCGATACTGCGCCAAAATCGTCAACCTCATTATCATGTTCATTCCGGAAAAGATAGCTGCCGTCTCCAGCGGAAAGCACAGTACCAAGTGTGTGACTTCTATTATTTATCAGCAGGATATTGCACATCAGGGAAGCCCCGAGCATTTTATGAAAATCCAAGGTAAAGGAATCGGCATACTCAAGCCCTTTCAGATATTTTTCCCGCAATTTTTCACTCATTACCGCTGCTCCGCCCCATGCACCGTCAACATGGAGCCAGAAGTGATATTTTTTACGAAGTTCCAGCAACTGTTCAATGGCGTCATAACTACCCCGAACCGTGGTACCCGCCGTGGCTGCGACAAAAAATGGTTCCCCGCCATTAGCCTTCGCCTGATTCAGCGCCAGCTCAAGCTCGGTCACCTTCATCTCCCCTCTCACGTTATGGGGAACCTTAATGAGATGGTCGATACCTATGCCAAGAATATTAGCTGCCTTATCCATCGAGTAGTGGGCATTAGCTCCAGCAAAGGCGAAAAGCTCCTGTTGGCCAAAAAGGCCCGCCCTTTTAACAGCAGAATTGGACATATTCCTGGCAGCCATCATGGCTATCATATTGGCATTACTGGAACCGGTGGTCATCTGCCCTTCCCCGTTGACGAAACCGACAAGGTCAAGCATCTGACTGATCATATACTTCTCCATCAGGGTTGAGACCGGTGCCGATTCATATGTGCAGGCAGAAGTGTTGGAAACAGCGGCAACTATTTCTCCAACTATCGAGGGAAGATTTGCCCCGACCCACATCCTGTTTACAAAAGAAGGGTGATGGGATTTGATCGAATAAGCAAAATACTTTTCAACCCAGTGAAAAATTTCCTGCCAGTCACCGGGATCGGCGAACTTATCCAGTTCTAAAATCCGACCCAATTCATCTGGTGATTTATATTCAAGAAATTTCCCACTTCTCTGGGAAGTATGATAGTTCTGAACCACTGACACCAGTTGTTCAAATACTGCGTTGTCGTTCATTTTTGCTCTATATATTTATTGTTTTCATTTATCTGTCGGAGTTGCTCTTTGCCTGTTCCTCCAGAGCCTTACTCCAGAACTTCTGTTATAAAAAACAAGAGACTCAGGAAGGTCGTTAAAAAATTATTGTTGAATATACTTCCATGGCACTTATCCAAGCATTCTAAAAGTCCGATTTATTCGGGTTAGAGAGTAAGAGGCCAACTCCCGTCCATTTATTTCAAAATTAAGCAATTCCTGCTTATCGCGTGTAGAATACTCATTTATTCCTGTTCTTCAACACTCTTCTCCACCCGAATCACCCTCACCCACCAATTATCTTCACCAGCACCCGCTTTTTCCTTCGCCCATCAAATTCTCCGTAGAAAATCTGTACACAGGAAGAAGGTAAATTGCAATTTTTCTTAAATTGTTAAGATTGATGGCGTCGTAAAAAATCGAATTCTTCGTTATCCCGTCATTCCCGCGCAGGCGGGAATCTAGTTATTTCAATATCTTCTGGATTCCCGCCTGCGCGGGAATGACGGCAAGGGAGACTTTTTACGAGATTATCAAGATTGGCAAGAAACATATCATTGGCGGGGTAACAGATACCTATCAAGGAAGCAAAGGAATCACCTGCTCAAGTCTGACTACCTAAGAAGTTTCCCCGAAATGGCTTAACCCAACTCTCTAATTCGAAAAACAGCTCGGCGAACTGTTCCTGGAGAAGCAGAGAAACTGTATTGAGTATTGCTTTACCTTTTTCTGTAAGCGCTACAATGATTTTCTGCTTGTCAGCTATGTCTCTTGTCCTTGTGATATGATCCCTTGTTTCAAGCCGTTTTGTACCTTCGGTCTGTTTTTTCTATTAAGCACAGAAAAGAATCATCCAATCCTTTCCACAGCCAGTCTTAAATGGCTCAGTTTGGCCAGAACCGTTTCCTGGCTTAACAATCCAAGGCCACAATCAGGGGCCGCGATCAGACGATCTTTTTCGATATGACCCATAGCATCTTGTAAACGAGATTCAATTTCTTCAATGGATTCAATCCGTGTCCGGGCAATTCCGATAACACCCAGGATCACAATGGTATTCTCAAATAACTCAAGGAGGGACAGATCATTGGGCCTATGGGCATCCTCAATAGAAACGGCGTCAATAGCGGCCCCATCTAAGGCAGGTGCCAGAAGGGAATAAGCACTAGGTGGCGCTTTGACATAATTCGTGCTATTTACCTTATCTGGATAGCCGCAACAAATATGGGTGCATCTGGTGACTTCCCGGTTTATACCATTGAAACAACGTTCCAGATTTTCAATACCAAAAGATAGTGCGGATTCCAGATATCTTACAAACACAGGCTCATCCACTTGTATCCATCGACAACCCGCCTTGGCAAGTCTGCTGATCTCGAAATTCAATGTTTCAGCCAAAGCACGAGCCAATTTACGTTCACTCCCATAGAACTCGTCTGCAACAGAATCCATGATCGTCATGGGACCGGGCAATGTTATTTTCACGGGGCAATGGGTAACAGCCTGAGCCACTTGCCATTCCCGAACCAAAAAAGATTTTCCCGGTCTGACGGGATGGGTTATTGTCGGTACAAAGGCTTCCCAGGCGCCCGATCTCATGACTTTTTTCGTCAAACGTTCAAAATTAATTCCCTCAATATGGCGGCAATGGCTGTGAATATAGTTTTCCCGGCGTATTTCTCCGTCTGTTGGGATATCAATACCAGCATTTACCTGCTCCTTCACAACCTCCTGGGTAACCCTGTCCAACAGTTCTGACAAATCATCATCCAAGTATCGTTCACATGCATCCATAGCTTCTGTGGGATTGGCAGCCGTTGTACTCTCTTGTTGAAACCAGTCTGGTATTGGCACTTCAGCCGGCTTTGGCCAGGCACCAATGGTTGTTGTTCGTATTCTCATATTGCCCTATCCCAATTCTTATTGATTACAAAGGATTACGGGCCGAGACAATGACGGTTTCGCCAATTTTTTCCGCCTGTTTGGCCGCGTGCTCCATATGTTGATGCACTGATACGTCATCTATACTCGAGCGAATCAGGACATTTGCTTCGTTAATCTGTTTTTCCGAGCAGAAGCAATAGATTGAATCTGCCTTTTGAAAATCAGTATCTAAGGCTAACTGGGGGATCATGATAATATTGTTCCTGAAATAGTCTCCCAGACGGTATAGTTGTTGTAATATCTGTAAATCCTAACTCCCCAAGCTTGGATAACAATTTTGGGACGGAAACACATCTTGCCTGCATCTCAAGGGCTGCTTTTTCGATGTATTTATAGTTCCAATATACACCGGAATACGGATTTAGTTATTCTTGTGAGCTCATATTGACAGTCAGGACCCCGCCTGGCTTCATAACACGTCTGCTCTCTTTTAGATAAAGTATCAGGCTTGGATAGGACGGTTCTATGTCAAGATGGTGCAGCACTTGGTTAACCATCTAGGCATCGAAGAAATCATCGGAGAAGGAAAGCTCCAGAATGTTCCCTATCTCTAAATGCACATTTGTGACATCTCCAATTTTTTGTTGAGTTTCTTCATATCCTTGTTCAGATCCCTCCACCCCGTAGATTTCTTTGATATGGTGCCTGATCCTATCTATGTATGCACCTGTACCAGAACCACCTTCCAAAACTACTTGTTCTTCAACAGGTATCCGGGTTTCTTCAAAAATGTGTAAAATGTCCTCTAAACCATTGGGCTGGCGATTCTGATCATAGGAGATAAATGTATCATTATAGTTACAATAAGAAGAGGCATTTTTTTCGTTTTTTCCATACAAATCTTTTTTGATTTTCATTGGAGGTTTGGTTTATAAAAATAGTTTCCAACCCGTTAAAGTTGCGCTTTTTTTTCAAGCCAGGTCAAAAACCGGATATGATGTTGCAAATATTTTACATGGATATAAGGACCTATAATTATTCCCTTGTTATAAAAATCCTGGATGATCCAATTGATGACATAAATATTAGCGGCTTTAATCATGTGGGGCAAGTATTTAAGTTCCGAGCCATTCAAGGGACCGGGGTCAGTGGTAAAGGCGTCCACACCGTCCTGCTGCACATATTCGAGGTGATCGACGCTGAAAGCTCCATATTTTAGCTTTTTAAAAATAATAAAAGACGACAAATGAACTTGACTTAACACTGTTCTATTCGTAGCTTCTGTCCATCACTTCTAACTTTATAACATATGTTTATTTTGAGTGAAAAAGAATATTTTTAAAGTCCTGTGATTAAACTTTTACTATATAGATGAGGAATACTGATATGAGTGGCGACATCATAAAAGCTTCAAGAAACACGGAAAATGCACCAAAAAGTTCTGTATCTACACAAACTGTAGCTTTTTCTCATTACAATAATATTTCAGCTCAATTACCTGTAGACCCTAAAACTGGTGAAATTGTAGCTGGTGGTATAAAAGAGCAGGCAAAGCAGTGCTTGGCAAATATTAAAGCAATTGTAGAAAGTATCGACCATGTTATGGACGATGTTGTTAGAATCAATATATTCCTTAAGAATATCTCAGATATTGACGCTGTAAACGAAGTTTATGCAACATTCTTCCCAAGCTATCTTCCTACACGGACGACAGTTGCAGTTGCAGCTTTACCTATGGATGATACTTTGCTACAAATTGAAGCAGTTATTTCAAACGGTGAAGGTACACCTTCACAAGAGCCTTGCGATCTCATAAAAGTTGCAAGAAACACGGAAAATGCGCCAAAAAGTTCTGTATCTACACAAACTGTAGCTTTTTCTCATTACAATAATATTTCAGCTCAATTACCTATCGATCCTAAATCTGGTAAAATGGTAGCTGGTGGTGTAAAAGAGCAGGCTGGACAGTGCCTAAAAAATATCAAGGCAATTTTAGAAAGTATCGACGTTCCTTTTGACGATATTGTTAAAATAAATATCTTCCTTAAAAACCTCTCGGATACTGAAGCCGTAAACGAAGTTTATATAACATTTTTCCCAGACTCGGCTATCGCCAGGACCGCAGCCTATGTTCCTGCACGGACAACAGTTGCAGCTTCAGCTTTACCTATGGATGCTTTGGTACAAATTGATGCAGTTGTTTCACACGGAGATGGCACACCCCCACAAGCTGTTGAAGACAGGCATGGACTCGTCATAAGGGCAAACAATACGGAAAATGCACCAAAAAGTTCTGTATCTACACAAACTGTAGCTTTTTCTCATTACAATCATATTACAGGTCAATTACCTTTAGACCCAAAAACGGGTGAAATGGTAGCTGGTGGTGTAAAAGAGCAGGCTGGACAGTGCCTAAAAAATATCAAGGCAATTGTGGAAAGTGTCGACCACGTTATGGACGATGTAGTTAAAGTAAATATCCAACTTAAAAATATCGCAGATATTGATGCTATAAACGAAGCTTACACAACATTCTTCAAAAGCGATCTTCCTGCACGAACAACAGTTGGTGTTTCAGCTATCCCTATGGATGCTTTGGTACAAATTGATGCAGTTGTTTCTAACGGTGAAGGTACACCTCCACAAGCATAATTGGCATTACTGTGATACAGCTATTGTAAATGCATCATTAGGTTATAAAAGCCTATCTCAAGCATTCAGCAAAGAAGGAATTGTTGTTGAGCAAGACTCGGTTTGGGAACACAACATAGAGGTCTATATGCTGCCTGACCTCCCCTCCTCCAATACCTACTCAATCAATAACAATGGGGATACTTTCAACAAAAATTCTGGAGAACAAATATAGCGGATTCAATTGGCGACCCTAATCATCTTGGAAAAACGGCAAGTTAAAACTGTTCCTGTTATTCGCTGACAGTAAACTGAAGAGATAGGCATTCTACCTTTAAAGATCCAGAGACTCACAGCGGGCACCCTCACATTAGGTCATCGCATTAGAAGCCTGATTTCTCGAGTGTGGTAGACCAGATCAATTATTTGCTTGAATCTTGATCTTGTGTTGTGATCGGATGTATTTTTTTCGATACCCGATTGGCAGTCAAGATGCCTGCAACAATCAGCAATGCGCTGAACAAGTGTATCATACCAATATTTTCATTTAAGAAGAAATAGGCCAGAAAGCCGCTGAACAAGGGCAGAGTGTAATAGATCATCCCTGACTTTGATGGGCCGATTGTGACGATAGCCTTGTTCCAGAGAACAAAGGCGGCGAGTGAGGCGAAGATACCGACATACAGGATGGATAGAACCGTAGTTGCGTCATAATTGACTGGCTCTACGGTGATTGACTCCCATATAAAGAACGGAAACAGAAAGAGGAGGCCAATGGAAAACGTACTCAGTTGAAAAGCCCATATACTGATACTTTTAGGTTTTTGTTTGACCAAAATACTGTAAATCGCAAAAATAACCGATGCAGAAAGCATCCAGAGATCACCCACGGCAAAGGAAATATTATGCAGAACTGATAATTTGCCCTTGGTGATGAGTAGCACAACCCCACCGGTGACCAACGCAACTCCAAGCATTTTATTGGCTGTGATTTTTTCTCCATAGAACAATCGTGACAGGACGATGATGAAAATGGGAAAGGTAATAGCGATCAAAGAAAGATTGAGTGCGCTGGTTGTATGACCGGCAACGTAAATAAGGGTGTTGAAAACAGTGACCCCCAGCAGCGCGGTAAGAGACAGATAGCGGATGTTTTGAAGCAACTGTTGTCGTTCTGCTATTACTGGTTTTAAAGCAAAAGGGAGAAACACTATCACAGCAACAGCCCACCTCCAGAAAGCAAGGCTGATCGGGGGAACAATATCACTGAGCCCACGAGCAACAATAAAATTTCCGGACCAGATTGCTGTAGCGCCCAAGGCAAAGAGGTAACCGGACAGCGCTTGTCGTCTGGTATTGTTCATCTATAACCTACTTTATTATTGGAAAATGATTTCATTGATACCGAATAATATCTGAATCAATTCAGGTGAGGGGGTCTAGGAGGCTGTCCGAGAATACGCATTTTTTCTCAAATCGAGGTTTTTCGGAAAAATAAGCACAGCCATATAACAGATATTGCGAGCATTATTTTTATGAAAACAACGAAGAGTTGGGGAGCAATGCATTCTCGGACAGCGTCCTAGGATAATGACTCAGGGAGCAACTGGCAAGAGTATTCAATTAAAGGAATAAAAGAATTGAGGTCTTTTCTGAACAAAGCCAGCCAGCCCCAGCCATAAACAGGTTAAGGAGTTTCCTGTAACCATAAAGGTACAGGAAGAAGGTAATGGTTGCAACTTTGCTTAAATAATTGACCTTGCCACTGGATCAATTCTCAAATTTGTGTTACGTATTTGAGTGTTCTCACCGAGTTTTCAGTTTTCCATCTCTCCTCTCTTAATATATGTTGTTGCGGATAATGTGAGAAGAAAAGTAATAACTGGACAACATTTTCCACTTCAGGTGCCTTAATATCGGGATAAATGGAAAAACTGCCCATTTACAAGGAAATATCATAGACTTTTTTATTTATTACAATGTGATACGAGAAAAATATTACAAGTCGCAAATTATATTCACAACTGAGCCAAAAAGTAAGAAACGTAAAGAAATAAACAAAAAATCAAGAAAACATAATTAAGATAATCGCACAATCGGGTAACCAGGGGATTTTCTCCTCCGGTTACCTATACCACCCCACAAGCTAGTCCGCATGGGGCATTTTGTTAATAATGCCATGTCCAATGCACTATTTTTTAAATTAACTCCACGAGACACTGCTACTGTCTCTGATTTCTCGGGGCGGGCAGTCGTCGCTCCATTCTGGATCCTGAGAAGAAACTCAAGCAGTGTTTTCTGTGAACTAGTTTAGGTTGTCAATGTTTCCATATGTCATAGGATCATTGATATCCAGTTAGAAATTGGATGTTTAAAGCGGAATTACCGCCTAGGAGCCTGTGAAAATATCTCAAAAGAGGATCATATGGAAAAAAAGATTAAAAGAAATGTCTCTTCATACTGTGATTACAACGAGGCGTTCTCAATGTACGACCAACAACGCAAACCAAATTGTATGCGAGAACTCTTACATATTTTTGAACAAACCGATATCCCCATTGAAAAACAAAAAGTTTTGGAGGGTGGGTTCGGCACAGGAGCTTACATAGAGGATATCAAGCAATATGTAAAAGACATATATGGGGTGGAAGGCTCTGATGAGGGATTAAACCAAGCTTTGCAAAAAATAGGCAATGCAGCAAATGTCCATTTACAAATCGGAAATATTCTTAGCCTCACCTTTTCTAATGATAGCTTTCATGGATATATGGTTAATCAGGTTTTACACCATCTTGATACTGAACCAGATTATTCAAACTTGAATACTTTTCTGAAAGAGAGCAGACGAGTATTAAAACCGGGAGGGGTGTTAACCATTAATACAAGCTCTCAAGAACAGCTAAATCCGCATTCTGGTGTGTATTGGAATTACAAATATATTGAAAAAGCAGTTCGTGCCATGCGAGCACGTTATATTCCTATCGAAGAGCTTATTTCACGAATGGAGAAATTACAATTTACTGATATTAAGACAACAATTCCTTCAGAAAATATATTTCATGAACGGTACTATAATGATCCGTACAAAGTTCTGGAAGCTGACTTTCAAAAAGGAGATTCGGTTTATTGCTTTTTATCTCAAAAAGAAATTGAAAGGGCAAATGCCCGCATATGTTCGGGGCTTGAAGATGGGTCTGTATATGAGGAGATGAAGCGTGCTGCCGAACGTGCTGCTGAAATTGGAGAAGTAGTACTTGTATCAGCCCGTAAGCCTTTCTAATTCCAATAAAGAATAACATCGACTAACCCAGTTGTTGATTCGTACAGAGTTTTCTCAGCTTCGCTACGAAAACCCTGCCGCTCACCTTTTCTTTAAGATTACCATATATAACTGTCGCTGAGCACCACACGCCTTCGGTCGAGAGATCCTGATCAACGACAAGTAATCAGGATATCGCGGCAATTAATCGAGCTATGATTCGTCATACAACAGGGTCAGTAATCCTCATGTCAAACCATATAAGTTAGGACTGGTAGCTGCTATGGAAATTGCAAAACCAAAGGAAATTGACATTCTGATTACAAATCTCAAAATGTCACGAGATTTCTGTAATGACATGAAATCGCTGGGTATAAAGGTTGTTATAGCATGATATGACAGGACTTTAAAACCATTTTAAAATATGCACTAGTAATCCCAGAACAATACGGATGGAAAGCTGACATGCTTAAAGTAAAGAATTTAACCAAGAAATTTGGCGAGCTCATAGCTGTTAATGATTTGAGTTTTGAAGTCAAAAAGGGGCAGATATATGGTATTGCAGGTCCCAACGGAGCAGGTAAGTCAACAGTATACAACCTGATTACTGGTAATTACAGCTATGAGGGCAAGATCGAATTTGATGGACATGACATTACCGGCCTTCCTCCCTACCGTATCGCCAAGACAGGTATTGCACGTACTTTTCAGGTACCTGAGATATTTCCAAGCCTTAACGTTCAGGAAACTATCCGTGTCGGCAGCCGGTTTGGTGCCAGGGGTGGATTGGATCTAGAACATTCTGATGAAATTATGGATTTTGTTGGACTTGCGGATGATCGGCTTCAGCATACCGGGCTTCTGAATTTGTTAGGGAAAAAAAAATTAATGGTAGGGGCTGCTCTGGCTACAAAACCAAAAATTCTTATGCTCGATGAGCCCATGGCAGGCTCCAACGGAAGCGAGATTGCAGATTTGATGGTTCTGATCAGAAATATTAATCAACAGCTTGGTGTTACGATTATCATTATCGAACATTTCATGAAAGTACTGACCGAACTGACAGAAACACTGTTGATAATTGAATCAGGCAGTATGATTTGTTGTGATAAGCCTGAAATCGTGACCAACGATCCAAGGGTTATCGAATCTTATCTAGGTGATTCCTATGCTGAAGATAAATAAGTTAAATACCTATTACAGAGAGTCTCATATTCTAAAAGATGTTTCAGTATCTGTGGATCGGGGACAGGTAGTGATCATGCTGGGGCCTAATGGTCACGGCAAGAGCACGTTATTAAAATCGATCTGTGGTCTGGTGGAAAAAATAGATGGTCAGATTTTATATGATGGTCAGGATATCACTGGTTTAGCGTCTGATAAAATTGTTAATCTGGGAGTTACTTATATTGCTGAGAATCGAGAATTATTCCCCTATATGACTGTCATGGAGAACCTGAAACTTGGAGCTTACTCCAAAAACGCCAGGGGTAATGAGAAGGAAAATATGGCATGGGTTGCATCCCTTTTCCCCAAACTCATGCAACGTCAGAACCAGTTGGCTTCAACTATGAGCGGTGGCGAAGCAAAAATGCTGGCAATTGCCAGGGGGCTTATGTCCGATGCGGATTTGCTCTGCATTGATGAACCGGGCCTGGGGTTGCAGCCGAGTTACAGGGTGGAGATCAGTCAGATAATCAAGGAGATCAGCAGGCAGGGAAAAACCGTCTTTATTGTAGAACAAAATATCCCTCAACTTATTGAGATGGCAGATAAAATATATATTATGGAAGAAGGGGGAATTTCCTTTGAAGGTGGAAAATATGACGTCCTCAACAATGAGCAGTTGAAAGAAATTTTTCTCGGATTGTAGGCAGTGTATGAAATTTTATCCCACAGAGGGGAGGAAATAGCAGGAGATGTTTCTTGAAATAATTGACGTATTTACAAGCGGTCTCATCAATGGCTCTGTTTATGCGCTGATGGCTGTAGGATTGACACTTGTATATGGTGTGACCAAGGCTTTTAACTTCGCATATGGGTCTTTTTACAACCTTGGCGGTTATTTTGCCTGGGTACTCCTTATCCCGCTGGGGGTTATCGGAGGATATTTTTCTGTTTTTTTTATGGCTATTCCTTTCTTTTTCATTGTCGGTTATCTGCTGGAAAAGGTGCTGATATCTCCTTTAAGGAAATATGATGATTGGGAGATGAAGGTTATGATGCTGACCCTGGGGTTGTCACTTTTTATGGATTTTGGCTATCAGGCCATATTCGGACCCCGCATAAAATCTTTACCCGGTATTATCGAAGGGACCGTTCAGGTTGGTGAGGTGGTTCTTTTTCAACAGGATATCGTTATCTTTATCCTGTCTCTCAGTGGTATGCTTTGTTTTTGGTGGATTTTAAACAATACCCGTACCGGCATGGCTGTCCAGGCTGTTGCACAAAATCCTGCCGGTGCTCAAATTGTCGGTATTCCAAAAGATTTCATTTTCGCTGCTACTTTTGCAATTTCAACGATGATGGTTGGTTTTGGCGGTATCCTGCTCTGTCAAAAAAATTTCGTCGACCCGATGGGCAGCACTGATATCATGATCAAAGCGTGGGTTATTACCGCTTTTGGGGGCATGGGTTCAATCCGTGGCAGCCTGTATGCTGCTTTTATTCTGGGAATGCTGGAAGCCTTTGTTGGATGGTATTTTGGCATGATACACGTACAGATTGCTACTTTAACATTGCTTTTAGTTACCCTGGCTATACGCCCTAGGGGGTTGATGGGGAGAGAGTAAATTATGAGCTTGAAACGTATGATCCTTACCTTATGCGGCTTTTATTGTGTTATGGGAATTATGCCGCTGTTTTTTGGTGGCACCGATTATATTATGAATATTTTGATCATGATACTGATATGGGCGGTTGTGGCCTCCTGTTGGGATGTTATCATGGGGTTTGCCGGAATCTTCTCTTTTGGCCAGGTCGCCTTTTATGTCATAGGTGCATATGCTTCGGCTATTCTATCAGTTTCAATGGATATACCGCCTGTTTTTTCCATAATAATGGCGGGCGTAATCACAGGACTTGTCGGTGTTCTCGTAGGGCTACCCTGCCTCAGGTTGGCCGGACCCTATGTCGCTCTGGTAACCTTTGCAGTTCATATGACTCTGGTTCCTTTTCTACGAGGCCCTCTCGGGAGAGCAATTGGTTCCGGCGGATCCCAGGGAATTCTTACCATTCCCCCTATCAAGTTGTTTGGATTGGCTTTCAGCTCTGATCAATTGGTGCCGTTCTTTTATCTGACATTTTTCCTGACAATTATTTGCACCTTGGTTCTTGTCTTAATGATTAAATCCTATTGGGGCACAGCTTTTCTTGCTCTGAAAGATTCTGAAAATTTTGCTGCCAGCCTGGGGATCAGTGCTTTTAAATATAAATTGATGGTTTTTGCACTTACCTCTTTTATTACAGGGTTATTTGGGGCTCTCTATGCGCACTATGTAGGTATGTTGTCAACCAAGATGTTGAGCATGGATGTATTTACAATTCTGATGATCATGATGGTAATCGGTGGTATCGGTAAATACCCCGGTGTTGTCGTGGGGGCGGTTATCACTGTAACTCTCAGTCAGCTTCTGGCTCCTCTGGGCATGTATCGTCCTTTGATAATGGGTGCTATTGTGGTAGTTTTGGTACTGTTTCTTCGGGATGGCATAATAAGCCCGATTATACGACTTTTGTCTCCACTACAAAGAGTTGTTGTGGAAGAGGAATAACATAAAATATTTTATTAAGCGGGGAGGAGTAAAATGAGAAAAACTGGACTTTTGGCCATTATTTTTACATTTGTTATGCTGACAACTACGTCAGTTTTTGCTGCTGACACTATCAAAGTCGGGGTTCCTTTGGCAGCGACCGGAGCATATGCCGGTTCGGGTGACAATTACTGGAAGGGCATCGAGATGGCGATCAACGAGATAAATAAAGGCGGTGGCCTGCTTGGGAAACAGCTCGAAGTTATTCGTTTCGACTCCCAGGAATTTGCTCCTGAAGTTGTCATGCAGGGAGCCAATTACCTGTGCGGCAAAATGAAAGTGGCTTCGGTTCATGCCGGATGGGCTGGATGGGGGCAGGATATCCGGGCCTATGGTAAATATGATGCACCTTTTTTCTGTGATGACGGGGCAATGCCCGCAGTAGATGTTTATAAGAGTGATCCTGAGAAATATTACAATACATATTTCATCACCGATACAGGGGGAGATCAGGCGAACAGCATGTTCAATATGCTGACGGCTCTGCCCTATGAGTACCCCAATAAAAAAATTGTCATTATCAATACCGATGATGCATGGGGAATGGAAGTGGGTGATACTCTTTCAAAACAATTTAAAAAAATTGGCTGGAAAGTTGCAAAGCGTGAAACCGTCCCCTACGGTATAAATGAGTGGGGGCCGATTTTGACTAAAATCAGAAGAATCAATCCGGCCATCATCCATATCGAGATCCCCAGCTCCCAGGAGGTCATCACTTTTTTCCGTCAGTTTATTAAACAGCCAACTAACTCGATTCTCAGTTACGGCTGGTCCATTACACCCCTTGAAGTATTGACAACTCTGGGAAAAGATGCTGATGGAATTGTTGGTGAAATGCCTGCAGGTATGCCGGCACCAAAGGCCCCCAACGCTAAAGCTCAGGCCTGGGTTGACCAGTATATGAATATCTATAAGCATCCAGTTCCTGCTGGTTCCTGGATCGCCTATACCAGTGTGATGGTATGGGCCGATGCGGTTAAAGCCGTAGGTGATGAATATGATTTTAAAGCAGTTAACAAGCATCTTAAGGAGGCAGGCTACGACGGGCTACAGGGCAAGATGAAATTTGGTGAAAACAATACTCTGCATGCTCAGCCCGCTGCTCCTATCGTTCACTATCAGGTGCAGGACGGAAAACTTGTGGCGCTTTTCACCGATCCACCACTCAAACCCTATGGAGAGTATAAGTTTCAGATGCCTCGCTGGATTAAAAAATAAACTAAGAAAAAGTGAGGGCTTCAGCTTTAGTACCCCTCTACTACGAGGGGTACTAGTACATCGTATAATTTAAAGTTTCGGATATACGCTATCAGTCAACTACTCGGTCACGTTTCAATAGAAACCACTACGATCTATTTTCACATCGTCCCGGCAAGGTTTTCCGATCTTAAAAGTCCTTTTGATTTACTTGCCCAGGTCACAACTTGGTTTTATTTCGGTGCTGCACACATGGAACCAGAAGCTTATGGATAACTTCCATTTACATTGCATTATCCCGGCAGGCGTACTCTCATTTGACAAGACAAAATGGGGCGCTGCCAGGGATAAATATCTCTTCAGAGTCCAGTCTTTAGCCAAAGAATTCAGGAAGAAGCTCAAATCACTGATTTTCTCAAGTCATTGAGCTTGCCACTTGATCTAAAATGATTTTATAAAGGAGATATCCATTTTTCGGATACCACACGAAATACACATGATGTCCGGTTACAAACTGGCTGACACTTGTGAGAGACAGTATCAAAATATCTTTACCGTCATGATATCAGGAAACTGGATACCAACTTGTTCGCAACAATCACCCTTTTTGAAAAGGAAAAAACGACACTCATGAGTTCAACTATCATAAGTCTATTATCTGGTTTAGGTGGTATGTTCGGATGGGGAATATACGACTTTTTCGCAGGGGTCTATTCCAAAAAGATAGGTCCTTATAAAACTTTCTTCTGGTCGCAATTGGCAGGTTTATTTTTTGTCCTTCTACTTATTTTTGTATTTCCAATTACCCTTAACATTCCTGTCTTGACGATCATTTTACTACCAATCGCTTCCTTTTTTTATTCTGCTGGGTATTTGTTTTTCATGAAAGGTTTTGAGATTGGAAATATATCGATTGTTGCAGCAACCATGAATTTATGGGCTGTGTTTACAATGCTCATTGCTTTTATCTTTATGGACCAGCGGCTTTCTACACTGCAGTCTATGGGCGTCTTAATGATTATTTCCGGGGCTACTTTAGCCTCTTTAAATTGGAGCGATATTAGAAATAAAAGATTTCAACTTTCATCAGGTGTTAAAGAAACAGTCTTCGGAGCTTTTTTCTTTGGAGCCTTTTGGAATTTAAGCGAACTTATATCTGAAAAAATCGGGTGGCTTCAAACAACATTTTTTGTGAAAATTGGAATTATTTTATTCCTACTGATCTTTTCTTTTCTCATAAAACGAGAGATTTACTTAACGAAAGCTACCACTAAAACAAAATTAATGGTTGTATTGATGGGTATTATAGAGGCTGGCGCGGTCGCCATCGTTAATTTTGGATTAACGACTGGAGATGCAATATTGATTACACCGATTGCATCTGCTTTATCGGTAGTTACCATAACAATGGCCATTATCTTTTTGAAAGACAAGATCACTATACTTCAGGGAATTGGAATCATAACAGCTATTTTCGGCATAATTATAACTGCCTTTTAAAATTTTTTCCGATTTTTTCTATTGGCATATTCAGAACTGATACCTGCGATATCTCCAACAATTTTACATAAATAAGTCCTCTGGGATAATCTGTTATCCGATTTTCTGAACGATCTAATCTTTGACTATTTCAAACTGTCCACCGTTGAGATGTTTCCTGTTATGTTGCGAGTTGAGCTATCTTATTGAAATGATAGCAGTTTCAAGATAAATTCCCTGGCCCCTGATTTTCTCTTAAAATTTCGATCTGCAAATCACTCGTTCACTCTAAAAAGTAACTTAGAAGGAACAGTATCAACTTTAGGATTTTCCTGAATTGATGGGATTGGCATAGGCTATCTGATCCCTGGTAATTCGCCAAATATTTGTATCCCTCCGCAATAATTATATCGCAATTAGGACAATATATTGAGTAATTGAGCAAATTGAGCTTTGCAGGTTAAATGTTTTAAATACATATAAATATGGATGCATTTTAGTTCTGGAAAAACAATTCGTTGGACTTTACAAAATATATTGTTATCGTTCTATTACTAAATAGGAATACATTCTTACAGAGTGATATGATTATGAAGATCAAAAAACAGCACGTAGAACAACGAACGGCCCACTTTAAAAAGGTGTGCCAAAATAAAGGAATTAAAGTTACCCATCAACGGTTGGAAATTTTCCAAGCAATAGCCCAGACAGGTGACCACCCCGATGCAGAACAGATCTTTCGGCGTGTTCGCAAACGAATGCCGACTATATCTTTAGATACAGTATATCGGACACTCTGGTTACTTAATGATCTGGAACTAATTAATACACTTGGCACTTCACGTGGACGAACCCGTTTCGATGCTAATTTGAGTCGGCATCACCATTTTGTCTGTACACGGTGTGGTTTTACTCGGGATTTTTACAGTGATGAACTGAATAATTTGAGATTGCCTGAGTCGGCAGGTACGTTTGGGCGTATCGAGGCGACGCTCGTTGAAGTAAAAGGTATCTGCCAAAAATGCTCTATAAAAGGAAAATAGACCGCTATAAACAACTAAACAGGAGGTAGAATCATGGTCAAGAAACTCACTAATAATGCCGGTGCACCAGTTACCGACAACCAGAACACTTTAACCGCAGGGCCAAGAGGTCCATTATTGCTTCAGGATGCATGGTTTCTTGAGAAACTGGCACACTTCGATCGTGAAGTAATACCAGAGCGCCGTATGCATGCGAAAGGATCTGGGGCATATGGGACCTTTACTGTTACACATGATATCACTCATTTTACCAGTGCAAAAATCTTTTCAGAGATCGGCAAAAAAACGGAGTTATTTGTTCGTTTTTCTACGGTAGCGGGAGAACGGGGAGCAGCAGATGCTGAACGAGACATCAGAGGCTTTGCCATCAAATTTTATACAGAGGAAGGCAACTGGGATCTAGTCGGAAACAACACACCAGTTTTCTTTTTGAAAGATCCACTCAAATTTCCCGATCTCAACCATGCGGTCAAACGAGATCCAAGGACCAACATGAGGAGTGCCCGTAATAACTGGGACTACTGGACCTTGCTTCCCGAAGCCCTCCATCAGATTACTATCACGATGAGTGACAGAGGCATACCTCTTTCCTATCGGCACATGAACGGATATGGTAGCCACACCTATAGTCTTATCAACGATAATAATGAACGATTTTGGGTGAAATTCCATTTCAAGACTCAACAGGGAATCAAAAATGTAACTGACGAGCAAGCTGAATTGTTAGTTGGTAGGGA
>Ga0209633_10001139_pt1 | contig 28538 bp, 23 predicted proteins | sample Cruoilmetagenom1_FD_187290 | JGI IMG/M metagenome (GOLD analysis project Ga0209633, IMG submission 187290) | Oil polluted marine microbial communities from Coal Oil Point, Santa Barbara, California, USA - Sample 1 (SPAdes) (version 2) | ecosystem: Environmental > Aquatic > Marine > Oil seeps ... | reverse complement strand
TTTAATAGTATATTCCATTCAGGCCCGGTTATATCTAAAATTTTTGTATATGCTTTTAGTGCCTTTACCGGTTGCTTGGCTTCATAAATTTGAGCAATATTGTAAAGTGCATTAATTTCTGTAGAATCGATTTCAATTATTCTATTAAATATTGCCTCAGCTGAATCAGCATTTCTGCTTACCTTATAAATTGTACCAAGAAGAGTGAGGTACTCAGTATTCTTCTGTTCAAGTTGAACGGCTTTTTGCGAATTTTCAAGAGCTGGTAATAGTTTGCTTAGCTTTAAATAATCTTTCGCAAGAGCATAATAAATACCTGCTTGCGGATCTAGTTTTAATGCTTCTTGATAGTCAAGAATAGCTTCTGCATACTTGCCTTCCATATCTAATAAAGAGGCATCAATAAATAACTGTTTTGCAAACTCAACTTGTTTTTCGTTTTTTTCTTTTACTTCAATTTCCGCAGATTCCACTTCTTTTTGAATCTTAGAAGAACATCCAAGAAAGAAAATTATTGTAATAATAGATGTTAAAACTTTCATATAACCTTATTTTTTCTAAAAACCACTAATTTTATTATAAATATTAATATTAAGAAAAGATACAGATAAAAGCTTAGTAAAACATGTCATCTTCAATTGTTTCCAATAGGCTCAAATAGCTTTCATAACGTTCTACGGAAATATGTCTGTTCTCAACAGCAACTGTAATTGCACAGCCTGGTTCATGGTGGTGAGTACATGTATTAAATTTACAATCATTTAGATAAGGCTGGAATTCAATAAAATAATGGGAAACGTCCTCTTTTTTTATTCCATATGGCTCTATTTCTCTTATCCCGGGAGTATCAATAATATATGTATTTTTTTCTACTTCTCTCAATTCACCTGTAACAGTTGTATGAGTTCCTTTCTGCGAATAATTGCTAATTTCCCCAACTTCAAAATCTAATTGAGGAAACATTGAATTTAACAAAGTCGATTTACCCACACCAGATTGACCCCAAAATAAATTTACTTTACCATCCAATTCTGCTTTTAAAGGATCTATTCCAGTCTTATTAACAGCGCAAATAACGTGAACATTATAACCAACCTTTGAATATAATTGTTCCCAATACGGTATTAAATTATCGCTATCCAGATCTAATTTGTTAACAACGATAACAACATTAATATTTGAGCTTTCTGCAGATACAATAACTCTATCAAGGAACTTATGATTAAATTCAGGAGATTTAATGCTGGTTACAATAAATAAATTATCAATATTTGAAGCTACGATTTGTTCAAGTCTTTCACCTCTCTTCAAACTTCCTCTAGCTTTTATTGCTTTCCGTGAGAGATAATTTCTTCTATTTTCTATACTTTCAATAACTCCAAGGTCACCTGTTATTTTATTAAATCTTACCCAATCTCCAATAGAGGCAACATCAAGCGTCCGGAGTTTATCTTTTTTTATACGAAGAGTTTTTTTGAACTTTCCCCTTAAAGAACACCGAAATATGGAGCCGTTTCTTTCCTCCACATAATAATCTTTACTCTCTATTTTTATAATCCTACCTAGAATAACATTTCCCAATAACATAAAAAAAGCACCCAAGAAAATAAGGTGCTTTCATTAACAAATCAAATTTATTTTATTGATTTACATAAATATGTATGATACCGAAAAAACTAATTTATTTACTTTTATATCCTGAAAAGTTCTGGAAACTTCAAATCCGTAATTGTCACTGTAGTTTTTCCACCATCCATGTACATATGCAAAATCAAATAATAATTTTTTCGCAATAGGGAAACCCAATCCTGCAGTGAAATATTTTTTATCAAAATCTGTTTCGTCCGCTGAGAAAGGAGATGGATTATAAATAAAACCCCCTCTTAGTTTTAATGCCGGATAAGGCAATGTAACCTCAGCGCCAATATTCCAATTAAGCGTACTTTGAAATACATCTTCAATCTCTCTATTCAAATCGTTTAACTCTGATTTACTAAAACCTTCCGAAAATTCCAGCTGAGAATAATCAACATATTTCAAACTAGCATTTACATTTACAAATGGGAAGTCTGCAGAAATACCACCACTTAATTCCATTGGCGATTGAATTTCGTATTCGATTCGTTCACCGGGAGAGTCAATAACAAAATAATTATTCGTAAAATTAGACTCTCCATATATGGAATATTTTTCCTTAACAGTATAATATGTCGGAAATTTTATAGTTGCACCAAAATTAAAGATTTCATTTACTTTATAGAGCATTCCTAGTCTAAAATCCCATCCACTAACATCCCAATCCACTTGATCATTTATATAAAATGATTCAAAACCAAGGGTACTTGAATCAGCCGGATCAAGTAAACCGGTATAGACATCATCTAAATCTTCTTCCCAATATTGCCTGTTATTTTCATACGATCCAGAAATTATGTTAAATGTTCCCCCAACATACAGATTTTTCGCTACTTCAGCTGCACCAGACATTATCCAGTTATTTAGGTATCCCTCTTCAATCAATTCTCCACTTTGATTCAGTCTGCCGTTTATTTGTGTTTCGTCACCAAGATATGTATCATCAGTCGCATATGTAGGATAACTTAAACCCAATTCATAAGCAATATCATCATCAAAACCGGTAAGATCTTGAATCATTGAATTATTTCCGCTATTAAAAGCATCAAATTCAAGAACAGAATTGAAATCCCTTGATTGGTTATAACCAAAAGCTATAACAGCACTCCCTCTCTTAACCGGCAGAGGAAACACAAAACTAAATTGATTGGTATTCCCATTTTTTCTATCAGACGTTAAAGAGGAATTTAAAAAATCTGTAGAATTTTCATAGCTGTTGGAATTAAAACTCAAGGAAAGAATATCTCTTTTAATTGTTGCTAGTCCTGCCGGATTTAGCAATGAGCTGGAGAAATTCCCCAATGCCCCCATAGTACTATTTCCTAATGAAAGAGTACGGGCATCATAGTCTAATTTTTGTTCACCAAGACGGATAGCATCATTAAAATTTTGAGCTGCCATTGGACTAAGAATTAAAAACATTAAAAAACCAATATATTTTTTCATTATTATCTTCTCCTGCTTCCACCGCTTCTACCAGAACTTCTTGAACCACTTGACTTTCCACTAGAACCTGAACTACTTCTAGGGGAATAGCTTTTAGTTCCTGAGCTTCTTTTTGAAGAAGAGCCTGAATAACTTTTGCTTTTGGATCTTGAAGGCGATGAATAAGATTTACTTGAACTTTTTGAACTTCTCTTTGAAGTATAACTTTTACTACTTTTTTTACTAGATTTACTTCTATATGATTTATTACTCTTTGTAGATGAGCCTGATTTATATTTTGTTCTGCTACTTTTCGAATTATATCTTGACTTTGGTTTAGAAAGAGATTTATTCTTTGTTTTGTAATTTTTCTTTGAAGAATATGATTTTGATCCCCTGGTTGATGTATTATTTCTGTTTATCTTACTTGATGAACTTTTGCTGCTAGAATTTGATCTATATGTTCTAGAATTACTTGAAGATTTTGATCTTGTACTTTTTTGCCTGATGCTGCTTGTTCTATCCTGCGTATCTCTTGATCTTTTTGTTACAGCATTCTTTTCGCTATTCCGTGATGTTTTAGCTCTAGACTCACCTGATCTACTAGTAACCGAACTACTTCTAGTTGCTCTTTGACTCACAATTCTATCATCATTTCTGGAACTTCTTGTTTTACTTAATCCCGACCTAGTATTTGTAGCTGAAGATCTTGTTACTCGACTAGTAAATGAAGAATTTTGATATCCTCTGCCAGAATTATTATTTCTTAATCTAGAGTAGTAATTAGTTCTATATTTTGTCTTATTGAAAACATAACTAGTTCCATAGTGAGGATAATGGTAGCTATGACCATAATAACCACTGCTATACCATCCCCAATAATGATATGGTCTATGCCAGTATGAGTATGTAGGGTAGTAATAATAATTTGGCCAATAATCCCACCAGAAAGGATCGTAGTGACTATAGTGAATTGAGTATCTCAGATTTGGATAGTAATAATCATAATATCTCCTCTCTTTTGGGAAATAATAATCATCGTCACCACTTTCATATTCATCATCAGCTTCGTATTCATCATCTTCCGAATAATAATCATCGTCAGCATAATAATCATCGTCAGCATAATAATCTGAAGAATCTGCATACTCTCTTGTTGGTTCCTCTGCTCTTTCTTCAGAAGCAGTCCTTCTTTCAACTCCCTCTGCATCATCCCAATATGCTTCTCTCTCATAATCATAGCCTACTTCCGTATAACAGCTCGTTAAGAATATTGAGGAAACTGCAAAAATTACATATATATATATTTTCATTTTATACCTCTCTGATTATTCTAACTATATATTTGCAATTATTAAGCCAAAAGAAATGTCTCTTATTCTTGCTAAATAAGCATATATGTACTAATAATTGTACATAATATTAAACTTATTGTATAATTTAATATACATTAATAGATATCTCTTACAAACTCAATGAATAACGTTCTTTCAACTCCATCATTGATAGAATGATTTTTATTATCTAGTAAATTTTTAAAATCCAATCCAATTGTTAATCCATAACTTGCCGACCATCGTAATCCTGCATTAAGGTACCCATTATTCTTGCCCAAAGAATTATTGGAATTATCATTCAGAGCTAAATCGTATTCAAGTATAATTGAAATAGTAGGACCAATGGTCTTTTCAATTCCAGCTCCAAAGTTTATATTTTCGTCATTATCCTTTTTTTCCAGCGAGTAATTTATAATACCATGAAAACTCAGATACCCTAAAAATTTGTAATTCTTCGAGGATGCTAAATAAATTCCCGGTGATTTTATCTCATACCTATCTAAACTATCAATAAACTGACCTTTCCCCTGAGTATTAAAACCAATTGTCAATGATGGAAATGATCTTGCTTCAGTGTAAAACCTAAATTTGCCAAGAATCCCAGGTCGTTTGTAAAAATCTGGTTTTCCGGAACCGATTAAGTTAGCTCCTCCAAATGAAAGCCCTAAACTGAAATTTTTTATAATTCCAAGCTCAATCTTTGATGTTAATACACCAAATGGCAATGCATAAAATGAAACTCCAAGATTTCCCTTTTTGAGAGTACCTGCAGTAGGCAAATCAATTAAATCCCTTAATTCATAGGAGGCATCGCTGCCGCCAGCTGCTTGTCCGAACAATTGTACAGTTAGAAATAAAATAAAGTACGAAGTAAGAAATGTTTGCTTTGACATTAAAATATATCAGTTATTTAAAATTCTAAATTCTAATCTGGATTGACTTATAGAATACTTAGAATTAATGAGTACAGTAAAAATTCCGGTTTTTAATGTCTCAAATACTACCTGATTTTTTTCACTCGTGGTTATTAATTTGATATTGTAATTATTATCTTCAATTTCCGCTGTCATATGTAGTTCTCTAAAATTCATCTCCCAGCCTAATGCATTTAATCCAAAACCTTTTATGCTATAAACTTTATTCAATTTAAGGTTATCTGGATCACTGCCAAATTTATATTTAACCTCGTATATGCTAAAAACAAAATGCCATATAAAAAAAGATATAACGGAAACTACGAGAACGATTAGCCCAACAGCTAAAATTTTTGAAATCATTAATTAGTTTCTGGATATTTTATAGGTAGTACCTTCTTTACTATCTTCAAGAATAACTCCGATTTCTTTTAGTTTATCTCTAATATCATCTGCTAAAGCATAGTTTTTATTAACTTTAGCGTTATTCCTTAACTCAACTAAAATATTCACCAATTCATTTTCTTTAGAATCATTTTGTTCATTTTCGGGATAAAGGACTATTCCCAAAACATCGGTTATGGTTGAAACTAAAAAGTTCTTTGCTGAAGAGATAACTTCTTCAGAAATTTGTTCATTCTTATTTAAATATTTATTGAAATCCCTAATAAAATCATACACGGCAGCAAGTGCTTGAGGAGTATTAAAATTATCATCCATTGCACTTTCAAAAGCAAATAAATATCTCTCATTTTCAAATGATATTAAATCATTCGATTTCGAAGGAATTATATTTTCTATTCTTTGAACAAGATTATAAATTTTTTCTAATCCCTTTTCAGCACTTTCCAGTAATTCTTTGGCAAAATTTAAAGGACCGGAATAATGAGTTTGACTAAAAAGATACCTTATTGCATTAGCACTATGATTTTTTAGTATATCACGCGCTGTAAAAAAGTTACCTAAGGATTTTGACATCTTTTCTTGATTTAAATTTAAGAATCCAAAGTGAATCCAGTATTTAACAAATTCTGATGTGCAGCATGCTTCACTTTGAGCTATCTCATTTTCATGATGCGGAAATATTAAGTCGGTGCCTCCGGCATGTATATCAACTGTTTTACCTAGATGTTTCATACTCATGGCAGAACATTCAATATGCCAGCCAGGACGTCCGTTTCCCCATGGGCTTTCCCAATATGGCTCTCCGGGCTTAGCTTTTTTCCACAACGAAAAATCTAGCGGATTCTTTTTTTCTTCATTAATTTCAATTCGCGCTCCAGATTCAAGATCATCAATATTTTTTCCGCTTAATTTCCCGTATCCATTGAACTTTTTCACATCATAAAAAACATTTCCATCAATATTATAAGCAAAATCCTTATCCACCAATTTTTGAATTAATGCAATAATTTCATCCATATGTTTTGTAGCTTGTGGATAAATTGTTGCTTCTTTTATACCTAGTTTAGATATATCTTCAAAAAAAGCTTTGGCATAAACATCTGCTACCTTTTCAAACGAAACCCCTTCTTCATTAGCCTTTTTAATTAATTTATCGTCAACATCCGTTAGATTCATTACAAAGGTTACATCGAATTTTTTATACTCAAGATATCTTCTAACAATATCGGACATTATAAATGATCGGGCATTACCGATATGGAAATAATCATAAATTGTTGGACCACAAACATACATGGTCACTTTAGGTGGATTTTTAGGAATAAATTCTTCTTTTTTTTTGGAAAGCGTATTATAGATTAACATTTTTTCTCCGTAAATGACTTCTAAATATACTAAAATTAGATTTTGATAATAAAAGCACGACTCAATATCCCTAAATTTGTTATAGTGAAAACATTATTATAGGTTTGATTTCAAAATCAAAAAATAATTTAATGATCTATTTAATTATCGTTTCAATAATATGGGCACTTTCGTTTAGTTTGATTAAAGGTGTGCTCACGTCCTTAGATCCGGTCTTTGTTGCATTTGCAAGATTATTAATTTCATTTATAATTTTTCTACCTTTTTTCCGATTTACAGAATTAAATAAAAAATATTTCTTTCATTTTCTTTTAATTGGCGCTGTGCAGTATGGCTTTATGTATTTAGCCTACATTTATTCGTATCAATATTTAAAAGCTTATGAAATAGCAATATTAACAATATTTACTCCTCTTTTTATAGTTATACTTTACGATCTATGGATTAAAAAATTCATTCCGACTCATTGGGTAAAAGCATTACTAGCTATTCTTGGGGCCGGAATAATTGTTTATTCCGAAACAATCCAGATGGGATTCTGGATTGGAATTATTTTAGTACAATTTTCAAATATTATGTTTGCACTGGGTCAAATATATTACAAAAAAATAATTGAGAGAGAAACTACTTTTGAATCTAAAAATCATTATGCCATAATATTTTTAGGTGCTGTTTTAATGGCATCTATATTTAGCTATTTTACAACTGATTATAAATCTTTGGTAATTAGCTTCGAACAACTAATTACACTTTTATACTTAGGAGCAATCGCCTCCGGAATTGGATTTTATTTATGGAATATAGGTGTTACAAAAGTAAAGGCCGGATCTTTAGCAGTTCTAAATAACCTTAAAATTCCACTTGGAGTACTTTCTGCAATAATACTTTTAGGTGAATCAGTCAACCTAACACAATTTATTTTAGGGAGTATTATTATACTAATTGCACTTTTCCTAAAAGAAAATTTTACAAATAAAATTTAAGATTATTTTAATAGTGTCATTTTAATCGTCTTTCTATACGAACCGGAAACTAAATGACAATAATAAATTCCACTAGGATACTCGTTTCCCCCAAATGTTTCTGTAAATGTACCGGCATCTTTGTGACCGCTAAATAAAGTTTTTACCAATCTTCCTGTTGAATCAAACACTTTGAGAGATATAACTTGTGGTAATCTAAGAGTATAAGATATTTTTGTTCTAGGATTAAACGGATTAGGATAATTCTGATTTAACTCAAAGGCTCTCGGTCCGCCGGAAGTAATGTGTTTAACCGATACCAATGGAAGAGTATCAAAATCTTTAAATAGAATATTTTCCATATCATCGGGACCGGCACCCAATTGATCTCTTAACATAGTAGCATAGACTTGTCTAAAATCGTATTTAAATTTATTATCACCACTTCCGTCTAAATCAGTTAAATCGGGATTACCTCCCCAAATACCACCATTTACATTTTTCCCTAATACAAATAAGGGAGCAGCAGCACCATGATCTGTCCCACCACTTCCGTTCTGTTCTACAGTTCTGCCAAATTCTGAAAACGTCATTGTAACAACTCTGTCTGCAACACCCAGCAACTCAAGATCTCTTTGAAATGCACTTAGTGACTGGGATACATTATCGAGCAAGCTTGCATGACGTCCAAGTTGATTAGAATGAGTATCAAAACCGCCAATAGAAGTTAAGTACACTGGTGTTTCCAGACCACCGGCAACAAGCTGTGCTATTATAGATAGCTGATCTGCTAAATCAGTATTCGGATAGTTTGTTTGATTATCGATGGTATCTGCTTTTTCCTTTATAATTTCAGCATACTTAATTGATCTTGCAGCAATTTCTTTAACATATTTTAACTGATTCCCCGCAATAGTATTTGGTGGTGGATCAGTATCAGCTGAACTTCCATTTATTAATTGGAAAAACTGATTTGGATCTTCGAATGAAATACCCAGTGAACCGCTTTGGCATGTACAACTTAAAAGTGAATCCTGTGTTGAGCCAAGAGAAATGGCCATTGGATGATCTAAATTGTAATTAGGATCATTTGTTAATGAATTTCCCAAATATCTACCTACCCATCCATCGCTTAAATATTCATCTGAATCTGAACCGGATAACCAAATATCTGTTGACCGAAAATGGGATCTATTATGTGATGGATAACCTACATTTTGTACAATAGCAAGTTTTCCTTCATCATAAAATTGTTTAAATGGCTCCATGGAAGGATGCAATCCTGTTAATGGATTTAGCTTAATCACATCGGATTTATTTATTGCGATATTTGGCCTTGCGTTATAATACAAACTATCTTCAAATGGTATAACCGTATTCAGCCCGTCATTTCCACCGCTTAGCTGTATTAATACAAGTACTTTACCGTTTAATTCATCCGCTTTATATATTGATTTCCCAAATGCTCTTAGTGGTACGCTGCCCATGGTCATAGACATTGTACTTGCGCTCGCTAAAAGCCCTAATTGCCTGAGAAATTTTCTCCTATCCATGTTTTCCCTTAATTTTTTAGGTGAGTTGATATTCTGAAAGTCTGCAAATACTCTTAAAAAAAGAGGTTAGCCTGGCCTCTGAATTTTCATTATAGGTAGACCAATCATACACTTCAGCACCATCTAATAAAATATCCAATAAATACTGTTTTCTATTTTCACTTAAACTATAGCTCAAAAATTTTTCAGCAACATCATTAACAAATTGAACAGCATCTTCTGAACTTTCAAATGTTCTGGCAAACTCAAGAATATTCAACTCTGAATCGTTACTGCTAATTAGTCTATCGGAAAATGTATTTCTTGCCGGTAAAGTATTAGTATTTACCCATGATTTATCTCCTTCCCAGCCAGCAACATTCGGAGGGGAAAAAAGTGTCTGCCCTAAATCATCTGCAATTCTTCTTAAATCTTCATATGTCGGTTTTGCTATATTAAAATTCTTTAATAAGGGGATAATAAATTCTATCGGACTCTTTATCTTAGCACCAACAATTTCTTGTGAATAAAAATAATCAGATTTGAATAATGCCGAGAGAACTGGTTTTAATTCATAGTCATTATCTCTAAAAATCGTAGCGAATTGCTCAACAACTGATTCATCCGGTTCAAAATAAATAAACTCTTTGTATAATTTTCTGCAAACAAAACTTGCAACTTCCGGCTTAGTAAATATTATTTCAATTATGTCCAAGTGATCAAAATTTCCTGTTTGGTTCATGAAAGTTTTTGTCGAATCATCAAACCTTTCAGGATCGAGGTAAGATTGTAGTCCATCCACTTGCCATCCGGTTAATGCTTTTGCCGCTTCAGCAATATCAGCCTCAGAATAATTTCCAATTCCAAGTGTAAATAATTCCATTAACTCTCTGGCATAATTTTCATTCGGATCTTCTTTTCTATTTTTGGTATTATCCAAATAAATTAGCATTGCCGGATCAACTGTAACTTGTTTTGTTAGTTCTTTAAAATTCCCAAATGCAAATTGACGGAATAACCTATTTTGATGATACATTCTTTGAGGAAGTTGAACTACTGATAATTCCGACACAAAATGATTATGCCAAAAAAGTACCATTTTTTCACGAAGTGAATGGCTTTGAGTTAACATTAGATTGTGCCACCAATAGACTAATTCTCTTGATCTTACTGAATTGTTGTATGATTCGGAATCGTTTACCCAAAAACCCGGAGATTGCGGTTCTTCGGTTAAATCGGCCAAAAGATAATTATCAACATACTCATCAATTGTTAGTGATAATGCAAAATCAAGATCCTCACTTGAATGTCCAAACAAAGCTCTTGATAATAAATGCGACGCAGAAATTCGATCCCAAGCGGTAATTTTTTTTAGAATATTGACTGAACTCACTTAATCCTCTTCGAATATAATAATCTGTTTGTGATATAATTCACAATATTGGTGCCAATCAAATAGGATTTCATATCTATTTGGATTAGCTAAATATCAACTCAAAAGTGAAAATTAAGAAAGAAGGATAGAGTAAAAAGGTAATTTTTACCTGCAAAAACCAGTAATAATTGGAGTGTCGGTCTTATTTTGTTATTATTATTTCATTGTGATTCATCTCACATTAGTACATATTAAATAATAATGCCGATCTTCATCAGCATTATTATTATGAACTAAATCAAACTAAAATTCGTATCCTGCAGATACATAAGCAAATGTCGCTCCTCCACCTCCCAAATTATTAAAACCCTGTCGGATAATATCTTCATTAACGGTAGCATCCAGTGAAAAACCTGAAAACTTAAAGCCAATACCCAGAGTGATGCCCCCAACGCCTGGGTCGAACGAAGTAGTAATTGTTTCGTTAGAATTTGTTGGAGAAGCAGTAGTTTCATTAGAAACAGTATTAGTTTTTCCCCTGTATCCTAATCTGCCGATTAACCAATCCAGCATTGCCCATTCAGCACCAAAATTCCAAATTGGAAAGGAATTAGTAGTTTTTGTAAGTTCAGGAGAAACACCGGAAACTGAAGGAGTTTTTTCTTCCAAAATTCCGAAACTCGGTCCGCCGGCAAAGAGAAAATTTTCGATTTTATAAACAACACCGGCACCAAATACTGCAGAGAGAACCGATGTTAGATCAGTTGTAGTAATCCCGCTGGCATCACCTAAATCAGCACTTCCACTTGTTTTAAGAATGTTAATATATGGGACTATTGTAAACTTAGTATTAGCTTTATAAAATCCTCTTCCTCTAATGCTAATAACACTTTGAGAAAATTTTGTTTCGGAGGATTGAGGAGTTTCATACGTTGTTCCCGGAAATAATAATACTGCCGAAACATCTAGTTTAATACTTGATGAAAATTTGCCCAAATAACCGAAATTTAACCCCAACTGACTTGCATCGGCCCTAATTCCACCTCCGCTTGCCGGTTTGGTTTCGGTACTTGTTGATGCGTATGACAATCCGAATCCTAAAACATGACCGGATAAATTATATGAACTCATAATTACCCAGTTATTATCCATCTCAACTAATCCTGATGTCCCAAGTGCTAAATTAGTTTCATTAACTAAACCAAAGGGATCAAGACTTGCAATTGAGAGCGAATTTTGAAAATCTTTTCTAGATAGTGTCGCACCTAACGTAAAATTTTTACTCACATTAAAATTTATTGTCAAAAACTGTCCAATTCCTCCGGATTCAAAGTTGTTAGCAATTGTCTGACCTAAATCTCCAAATAGTATATTACTATAAATACTACTCCAAGCCGGATTTATCATTATATCAGTCGGATCACTTATAAAAGGATTCTCTCCCATAGCCTTAAGTCTTGCAAACCCACCCGACCTTGATTTTTCGGTTAAAACTTGAGCATTAAGAGTGCATAAAAATATTGTTGAAAAAAGTAAAAATGAAAAAAAATATTTAGGCATACTCCCTCCTAGAGTTAAAGTAAAATTATATTACATCCACATTTACTTTCAAATATTAGACCAACTCAAAAGTTTTAAGAAATAATTGCCGAGAATTGAAAAAATCTTAATAAAAGAAGCAAAATTATACGATGATTAAATAGAATATTTTTATTATAATGATTTAATATTGATTTTATATGTTAGATCACTAAAATTATTTTTTCACTTAATAAAAAACTCAATTATGGTTTCTAAATACTTACCAAATAAAATGAAATTCTCTTTTTTTCACATCATATTTATTGTTTTAATTTCAGCATTCCTTTTTTATAGCTTTAGTGAAAGAAAAAGTACTGAAAACCAAACTGAATATGATCCAGATATTTTTCCGCAAGATTACAGAATAGTTACACCAAAAATTCCTAAAAAAATGAATTTTTGCGGTGAATTCGTACCTTTGGAAAATTTTGAGGTTTATGAACGATTAGAAAGAGAATTTATCGTAAATACGTACTGGCATTCACTAACAATTCTGACAATAAAGAGAGCAAATAGATGGTTCCCAATAATTGAACCAATTCTTAAAGAAAATAATATTCCAGATGATTTTAAATATCTCTGTGTTACAGAAAGTACTTTACTTAACTTAACATCTCCGGCAAAAGCAGTTGGATTCTGGCAATTCGTAAAAAGTGCGGCAAAAGATTTTGGTTTGGAAGTTAATAAGGAAATTGATGAAAGATACCATGTTGAAAAATCGACAATAGCTGCATGCAAGTATTTACAAAAAGCATATAATAAATATGGTAATTGGACAATGGCTGCAGCCTCTTATAACTTTGGGATGAGCGGTATTGATGAACAACTAAATAGGCAGCAAACTAATAACTATTACAATTTAGTCTTGGGTGAGGAAACATCAAGATATGTTCTTAGGATTTTGGCCAGTAAAGAGATGATGAATAATCCTGCCAAATATGGTTTTGATATCACGTCTGATGAGCTTTATAAAACATTTGAAACATATGATGTGCAAGTAGATTCTTCAATTTCAAGCTGGGCTGAATTTGCCAAATCTTATGGTTATAATTACAAAATATTGAAATTATATAATCCATGGTTACGTGAGAGTTATTTAACAAATAGAGCAAAAAAAACATATACTATTAAACTACCGGTGGAAAATTCAATTTTTGTTATTGAGGAATAGGATTTAGCCGGTCTTTAATTCAGATAACAAACCAGTAAAATCACTTGGTAAATTAGAATCAAAAAATAACTTTTCATTACTTACTGGGTGAATAAATCCCAATGTTTTAGCGTGCAACGCTTGCCTATCCATAATTTTTAAGAGGTTATTTACTCTTGCTTTTATTTTGGGTAATTCAAACCCGTAGTTGATTCTTCTTCCGCCGTATGAATAATCACCAAAAATATTACGCTTTAAATGAGCTAAATGAACTCTAATTTGATGTGTTCTTCCTGTTTTCAGATTTAACTTAATTAAACTTAGAAAGTCAAATTCTTCTAAAACTTCATAATAAGTATGTGCAATTTTTCCTTCGGTTTCAGATACTGCAAATAGCTTTCTATCTTTTGTATCCCTTGCTATATTAGCTAAAATTTCACCGGATTGTTCCTTAAACTTTCCCCAGCAAACAGCCCAATATTCTCTTTCGGTGGTATGGTTTGCGAACTGTTTCGCTATCTTCGAATGCACTTCTTCATTTTTCGCAATTACTAATAAACCCGATGTATCTTTGTCAATTCTGTGCACTATTCCCGGTCGATAATCCCCATTAAATTCACTTAATTCATTTGTATAGTACAATAAAGCATGAACCAAGGTACCGGTATAATTACCATAAGAGGGATGAACTACCATTCCGGGAGGCTTATTTACAATTATGAGATATTCATCTTCAAAGACAATATCCAGAGGAATATTTTCCGGTTCAATTTTATCAGGTTTGGGATCAACAGGAATTGTTAGGACAATTTCATCTTTAGGCTCAATGATGTAGTTTGATTTTATAACTTTCTTATTTACAGTTACTAAATCATTTTTAATTAACTTCTGAATTCTTGATCTGGTAGTATTTTCTAAACAATTGGCAAGATAAGAATCTATTCTCTGTCTTTTTTGACCGTCAGTTATTACTAACTTTATTATCTTTTCGGTTACTATCGCCATTATCGGTATCCATTTTTACAGTATCGACAGTTGCCAATTCTTGATTATTTTCAATTTCAGATTTAGCAGAGGGTTCAAAACTTTTATGAAACACCAGTATAATTCCAACACCTATAGTAACCGCTGAGTCTGCAACATTAAAAATAGGGAAACTATCAAAAGTTTTACCAAACAATGTAAAACCAAGTGCATTAAAATGTAGGAAATCGACTACATGACCATAAAAAAGTGGAGCATAATCGAAGACAATACCATAAAAAAATCTATCAATTAGATTGCCAATTGCACCACCTAAAATTAATGCTAATGCGATCCTAAATAATAGTTTTTGTTCTCTAGCTTTATAAATATAGACTAATATTCCTACGCTCGCAACGAGCGAGAATAAAGAGAGTAATAGTTTGGAATAACCACCAACGCTAATACCAAAGGCCATTCCGGGGTTTTCTACAAAAGTAAATTTAAATAAATCACCAAATACATTAATACTCTGTCCATATTGCATTCCATCAAACTCTAAGCCTAATAATGGAATACTTATGCCTTTTACTAATAACTTCGATATCTGATCAATAAAAACTACTATTAATGAAATATTAAGAACTTTCAACTATATCCTATCCAATCAATTCAATTAAGGAAATTATTTTTTCTTTTGTTTACATTCAACACAATGTTGAGTATGCGGAACTGCTAATAATCTATTTTTCGGGATTAAATGCGGCCCAGCTTTGAGGTCTAAACTATCAATACAAATTCCATATGTCCCATTATCAATTCTTTCTAGTGCATTTTCTAAATATCCCAAAAATTTGGTCTCTCTTTGAGCCCATAGATATAATTTTTCTCTCTCTTGAGCATCTGTTCCTTGTTCAGCCATGTGTAAAGAGTATGGAGAATTTTCATTAACATACTGACCCGTAGTAGAATCCATCATCTGATCTTTAAGATTCTGTAATTGCTCAATTATTTCTTTACGTTTATCCAAAATAACTTTTTTAAATTCGGCTAATTCTTTTTTTGTATATCCCTTAATTTTTTTCGGGGTTTTAGTAACAGTAGAAACAACCTCTACTTTTCTTCCAGTTTTAGTAGTAGAAGTAGATTTAGCAGTTATTTTTGAGCTAGTCTTAACCGTCTTTTTAGCAGTAGGTTTTTTCGCTACACTAGCTGTTTTTTTTGTTGCTGTCTTTTTCGTAATAGTCTTCTTTGCAGCTGTCTTCTTAGGCGCTGCTTTTGTAGTAGCCTTTTTCGTAGTAGTTTTCTTTGCTGTTGCTTTTTTGGGAGCTGCTTTTTTTGCAACAGGTTTATTTTTATTGGTAGCCTTTGCCATATATGCCTCCTAGTAAATCAAACAACCTTTTTAACAGTTATAATACATTTATAATCGCCAATATTTAATTCTTCTTTGAATCCATCAACTCCATTTTCAGATGAAAGAGTATCGGCTAATACTTCATTAGTTATATAATCACTAAAGTTAAATAAATAATCTTGCAATCGTTTATCAGAATTGAAACTAACCAAAATTCTATCAGTAACATCCAGTCCAGAATTCTTTCTCATGTTTTGAACTCTATTTACGAATTCTCTTGCAAAACCCTCTCCAATCAATTCATCGTCAAGTTCACTATCAATTGCAACTGTAACCCCGCCTTCAGACTCAACAACCCAGCCTTCAATTTCGGTACTAATAATTTCTACATCTTCACTTGTTAATTTAATATCATTTCCGTCAAGATCAAGTAATAATTCACTTTCTGTTTCAAGTGTTTTTATTTCTTCACCGGAAAGATCTTTTATCCTGGCTGCCAATTGTTTCATCATTTTACCATATTTAGGGCCCAAGGATTTAAAATTAGCTTTTGCAGATTTATTAACAATTGATGCATCATCCTCTAATACTTGCAGCTCTTTTATGTTAATTTCTTCTAGTATCACATCTGTCATTTTTGAAACAGCTTCTCTTCTACTTGGATCAACAGCAATCATTATCTTACGCAAAGGCTGTCTTACCTTTAAATTTGATTTAGCTCTAATTGCTCTTGTTAAATAAACTACCTTTTGAGCAATTTCCATTTTTGCTTCTAATTCTTTATCCACATATGTAGGTTCAGGGAAATCAACTAAATGAACCGAGATAGCACTTTCCTTTCCGGAAACACTATTTAAATTCTGATACAATTCTTCAGCCATAAATGGTGCAAATGGAGCTGTTAGTTTACTTAAAGTAACTAAACATTCATAAAGCGTTTGATAAGCAGACGTTTTAGATTCATTAATTTCTGATTTCCAAAATCTTCTTCTACTCCTTCTTACATACCAATTTGATAATTCATCAATAGTGAATTCAGAAACCAATCTGGCTGCTTTAGTAACATCATAGTTATCCATCAAAATTTTAAATTCCTCAACAACAGATGATAGTTTTGCAATAATCCATCTATCAATTTCCGGTCTTGTTTCATACGAAATAAGATCTTCGTTAAAATCGAAATTATCAATATTTGCATAAAGGACAAAGAAAGAGTAAGTATTCATAAGAGTGCCAAAATACTTTCTTTGAACTTCCTTAATTCCATCTTCATCAAAAAGCGTAGTTCTCCATGGAGGACTTCCAGTGACTAAATACCACCTTGTTGCATCTGCCCCATATTTATCAAATAATTCAAAAGGATTAACTGCATTCCCTTTGGATTTTGACATTTTCATACCGTTCTTATCAAGAATTAATTCGTTTACTATTAGGTTCTTATATGCAACATTATCAAATAACATAGTCCCAATTGCATGCATAGTATAAAACCAACCTCTGGTTTGATCAATTCCCTCACATATAAAATCAGCCGGATAATTCTTTTCAAAATATTCTTTATTCTCAAACGGATAATGAAATTGAGCAAACGGCATAGCACCTGAATCGAACCAAACGTCAATTAATTCAGGCGTCCTTTGGTAAATTTTACCATCTTTCTCAAATTTAATATCGTCCACAAATGGTTTATGAAGATCAATTTCACTTTCATCGAGATCGGAGACTTTTATTCTCTGACCATCGCGCTCAACAAATCCTTCTTTAAGTTCTTCAATACTTCCAACTGCAAACATTCCACCATCATCAGAAATCCATATTGGTAAAGGAGTTGCCCAGAATCTATCTCTTGACAACGCCCAATCTTTATTTTCTTCCAACCAATTACCAAACCGGCCGGAACCTACCTCAGGCGGATACCAATTAATTTGTTTGTTCAATTCAACCATTCTATCAGAAACAGAAGTGGTTTTAATAAACCAAGATTCGCGAGCATAATAAATTACCGGAACATTATCAAAACGCCAGCTAAACGGATAGGAGTGAACAATTGTTTCTTTCTTATATAGATTACCGCTTTCTCTCAATTTTTTGATAATATCTTGATCGGCATCCTTTACAAAAATACCTGCAAAATCAGTTATTTCTTCTGTAAATAATCCACCTCGGGTAACCGGTTGAAGGAAAGGAAGATCATTAATTTTAGATATTTCATAATCATCGGCACCAAATGCCGGTGCTATATGCACTATACCGGAACCATCCTCGGTACTCACAAAATTAGCACTAATAGCATAAAATGCTTTTTTATCAACATTTAGATACTTAAATAATTGATCATAACTCTGGTCAACTAAATCCAATCCCTTATATTCTGTAATGACTTCGTATTCTTCCCTTAAAACTGCTAACCGTTCTTTTGCTAATATTACGTATGTGTCTTCAGTTTTTACTTTTACGTAGTCAATCTCCGGACCAACAGCCAAAGCCACATTAGAAATAAGTGTCCATGGAGTTGTTGTCCATACCAGAAAATAAGTATCCCCTTCTTTAGTCAACTCAGATTCATCTAATTTCATTAACACGTAAACTGACGGATCCTTTGTGTCCTTATATCCTAATGCTAATTCATGGGATGAGAGTACGGTTTCGGATTTTGGACATTGTGGAACAATCTTATAATCCTTAAAAATTAGTCCCTTATCAAAAAGTGTTTTTAATGCCCACCAAACTGACTCAATATATTCATTAGTGCAGGTTATGTATGCATCATCAAGATTTAACCAATAGCCCATTCTATCAGTCATCTTCTCCCAAAGATCCTTATATGTAAAAACAGACTCCCGGCAGGCGGCATTATATTTAGCAACACCAAATTCCGGAATTTCACTTTTACTTTTAATTCCTAATTGTTTTTCAACTTCAATTTCAACGGGTAAGCCGTGTGTGTCCCACCCAGCTTTTCTATTAACCTGATAGCCCTGCATTGTTTTATATCTGCAAATAAGATCTTTTAACGTTCTAGCCATTACATGATGAAGACCGGGTTTCCCATTTGCAGTTGGAGGGCCTTCAAAAAACGAAAATGGTTTATTCTCTTCTCTTAATTCAACGCTTTTTTCAAATATTTTATTTTCTTTCCAAAAATCTAAAATACTTTCTTCGATTGATGAATAATTAATTCCGTCTGAATATTGTTTGTACTTCTGAGCCATAATTATTAGCGTATATTTTTATTGTTTATCTGATTCGTATTTTTTTATTACTTCTCTTTCAACATCTATAAATTCTTTTAATTTTCGTTCTAGTATATTTTTTTGCTCTAATATACTTGAAGCCTTTTTATTTGCTTCAAATATTAATTTTTCAGATTCCAATGTAGCTTCTTTTATAATCAGTTCCGATTTTTGAATAGTTTCTTGCATCAATTTTTCACTATCCTGGTTTTTTAAATTTTCAATTTCTTTCTGGCTGTTAAAAAGTTCAGAAACTGCCATACCAAAAATTGCCATAGAACCAAGTAAAATGTTTCTTAATGAGAAAAGAATAATGTTCTCAAATAATAAATTCTCAGTCAAGAAATAATCACTAAAAAAAGAAACCAAAAGAGCACTGACAAGTGCCATTGCAACAATAACCGAAAAAACAACTTTTCCGCCATGAACCCAATTTAAAGTATTGGTTGTAATCCATCCAATAGCGAAAATGAACAAAGACAAAATAAACCAGACAGCAAAGTTAATAATCTCTGGACCAAAAAGCTGTGTATTTAAAAAATTTGATATAAAAAGCAATCCGGATAATAATAATGGCGACAAATAATATTTATGTGATTTTTTCATTATAGTCTTTTAATAACTTCCTTCATTATTTTAGTCATTTTTGGTTCGGCTTCCATGGCAGTTGCAATTATTTCTTGAACATTTACCGGTTGTAATGAATCCGGGAAACACTCATCGGTAACAATACTAATACCTAACACCTTCATTCCCATATGATTTGCTACAATATTTTCAGGAACCGTTGACATTCCAACAACATCGGCACCGGTAGTTCTTAAAAACCTATACTCTGCTTTGGTTTCCAAGTTAGGTCCGGCAACAGCAATATAAACCCCTTTTTGAACTTTAATCGTATTTTCTAAAGCAATGTTTTCTGCTAATTCAATAAGTTTTTTGTCATATGGTTCACTCATATCAGGAAATCTTGGGCCAAGTTCATCTTCATTTTTACCGATAAGCGGATTATCACCAATAAAATTAATATGATCGTTTATAATCATAATATCGCCCCTGCTATAAATCGGATTCATACCACCGCAAGCATTTGAGACAATTAAAGTTTCTACTCCCAATAATTTCATAACACGAACAGGATATGTTATTTGCTGCATTGAATATCCTTCATAAAAATGGAATCTACCTTGCATGGCAACAACATTTTTGTTATTAATTTTCCCCAATATTAATTTACCGCTATGTGATTCTACCGTCGATAAAGGGAAATGAGGAATATCTTCATAATTAATTTCACCTTCAATTTCTATTTCATTTACCAATCCGCCCAATCCGGTTCCTAATATAATTCCTATTGGAAAGTTTTCTTGGCTTTTACTTCTTATTACTTCAATTGATTCTTTAATCTTAGTCATTAATTCACTCATAACAATTTCTCCAGAATTGCATCAATATTTAACTCGCTTTTTGATTTAAATGCTGCTGCTTCAGCCATAGATTTTTGTAATTCAGCTGAATTGTTTCCTTTTTTAAAATCTTTTAGCATTCCATCCTGACTATCAATAATAATTTTTAACCGCGCAATAAAAATTTCTCTTTGTTCCTTAAGAAATAAAAGTGTATCTCTTGTCGATTTAGCTTCTTCTTCAGCATTATTAACTATTTCTTCACTTTTATTTTCTGCATCTTTCAACATGGTGGAAACTTGATCTCTTGTTTTGATAAGTGTATCTCTTTCCGTTTCTTTTAAAAATACTAATACTTCTCTAAGATCTTTTTCTATATTTCGAAAATCTTCCACTACAGTATTCAAATTATCAAGTTCTTTCTCCATATTAGAAATTTTCGCTAAACTTGATTCAAATTCTTCGGCAATTGATTTTAAATACCTTTGAACATCACCTTTATTATAGCCCTTTTTTTCTAAGCTAAATTCTTTCTTTTTAATATTTTCCGGACTTATTTCCATAGAACTAAATTAGTACCTGCTTCCAAAAATTGCTGTTCCGATTCTTAAAATTGTCGCACCCTCTTCTATTGCCAGTTCAAAATCGTTTGTCATTCCCATAGATAATTCACTCAAATTATATCCTTCAGAATTTAAGTTATCGAAAATATTTTTTAAGCTTCTAAAAGATGTCCTAATCACCTCATCATCATCTGAGTACGGGGCCATTGTCATTAAACCCACTAGATTTAGATTGTTTGATTTTTTACAAAAATTTGCCAACTCAATTATATTATTTTTTGTCTCTAATCCAAATTTTGTTTCCTCACCACTAGTGTTTATTTCTAATAATATTTTTTGAACTTTATCTATTCTTTCTGATCTTTTATTAATTTCGTTAGCTATTTTTACTGAATCTACTGAATGAATAATATGTGTAATTGGAACAACATCTTTTACTTTATTACTTTGCAGGTGCCCAATAAAATGCCAACTAATATTATTAGAAAACTCCTTATTTTTTTCCTTTAATTCTTGAGCCTTATTTTCACCAAAATGATTAATTCCATATTTTTTAGCTTCTTTAATAGCAGAAATTGAATTTTGTTTTGACACTGCTACCAGTGTTATTTCATCAGCATTTCTATTGCATTCTTTACATTTGCTAAATATTCTCTCTTTAATATTTTTTAGATTATTTTCCAGCATTACATTAATTACTAAATTTAGAATGTATTACTATTACTTTTCAAAATCAAATAAAAAAAAAGGAGCTTACGCCCCTTTTTTACATAAAAGTTATTTTTTAGCTACAGCCTGTAGTAGCACCGCATGTTTCACACTTGAGACAAGTTCCGTTTCTAACCATAGTTAAACTTTGGCAATCGGGACAAATATCACCTGTATATCCAAGTGTTCTGGCTTCTATAATCTTTTTGGACATTTTTAAAACTTGACTATTAACTCCATTACCATTTCCAGTGCTTGCAGAAGCCTTAGGTACATTAGTTTTATCTAAATGTATCATTCGCTCACTAATCACTTCTTCACTAACAAATTCCGGTTCAACAACTTTTGTATGACTAGCTTTTGGTTTCCCCAATTCGTCTTCATCTACGTGTGATAGATCATTTCTACTTAAATAAGTTACCGCCAATTCTCTAAAAATATAATCAATAATAGATGTAGACATTTTAATACGTTGGTTACCGGTTACCATACCACTAGGTTCAAATCGAGTGAAAACGAATGCATCAACAAACTCTTCAAGTGGTACACCATGTTGTAATCCCAAAGAAATTGCAATTGCAAAATTGTTTAATAAACTTCTAACCGCAGCTCCTTCTCTGTGCATATCAAGGAAAATTTCTCCTAATTGCCCGTTTTCATATTCACCGGTTCTAATATATACCGTTTGACCACCTATTTTTGCTTTTTGTGTATAGCCGGTTCTTCTATCCGGTAATCTTCTTCTTTTAGCAATATATCTATGAATAATTCTTTCGGCAACCTTCACAATATCATTTTCAACATTTTCTTCTTCTATATCTTCAATTAATTCTTCAGAAACTGAATTCAACGGCTGCGATAATTTAGAACCATCTCTGTATAATGCATTAGCTTTTAGTCCCAATTTCCATGACTTCATGTAAGCATCTTCAATGTCATCTATAGATGCTTCATTTGGAAGGTTGATTGTTTTAGAAATTGCTCCCGAAATAAATGGTTGAGCAGCTCCCATAATTCTAATGTGAGCATCTACTTTTATATATCTTTTACCTTTTTTTCCACATTTGCTTGCAGTATCAAAAACCGGATAATGTTCATGTTTTAGGAAAGGTGCTCCTTCTGTAGTCATTGTACCACAAACAAAATCATTAGCAAGTGATATTTCTTCTTTTGTATATCCAATTTGTTCTAAAATATTTAGATCATAATCATCCAGTTGCTCTTGAGTCAATCCTAAAACATTCAAGCAAAAATCATCGCCTAAATTATATCTATTAAATGCAAAATTTAAATCGAATACCGATGGTAACATGGAACTCACTTTAAACAATATGTCATCAGTAAACCCTTTTGATTTAAGTGATTCTATGTTAACATAGGGACATCCTGATAAAGAACCTGAACCTTTAGCATATTTTACAATTTCGTTTATTTGTTCCTGATTATATCCTAAACTTACAAGTGCTGGGGGAATAGATTGATTAATAATTTTGAAGTATCCGCCACCGGCTAATTTTTTAAATTTAACAAGTGCATAATCCGGTTCAATTCCTGTTGTATCGCAATCCATTACCAAACCAATTGTTCCTGTAGGAGCAAGTACGGTAACTTGAGCATTTCTATACCCATGTTTTTTACCTAAATCAACAGCGGTATTCGAATCTTGTTGTGCAGCTTTTAATAAATCGGAGGGACAATATTTTGGATTAATACCCATTGGGAAAGTTGTAATTCCCTCATACTCTTCCCGCGGAACATTATACGCTGCTCTTTTATGGTTCCTCAAAACTCTAAGCATATTTTCTTTGTTATTCTCATACTTGGAAAAAGCACCCAACTCTTTTGCCATTTCTGCCGAGGTTGCATACGATTTCATGTGCATAATAGCAGTTATTGCACCTGTTATTGCTTCCCCTTCTTTACTATCATAAGAAAAACCTTGTCTCATTAATAATGAGCCAAGATTCGCATAACCCAAACCAAGAGTGCGATAATCAAAACTATTTTGTGCAACAGATTTACTCGGATACTGCGCCATGAGAACACTTATTTCGAGTACAATAGTCAATAATCTTGTTGCATGTCTAAAACCTTTTATGTTAAACTGCTGTTTATCATCATTATAAAATCGTACTAAATTTATTGAGGCTAGATTACATGCCGTGTCATCCAAGAACATGTATTCACTGCATGGATTAGATGCGTTAATCCTTCCATCGTCAATGCATGTATGCCATTCATTTATCGTTGTATCATATTGTAAACCCGGGTCGGCCGATGACCAGGCGGCATAACCAATTTGTTCCCATAGATCTCTGGCTTTTAATGTTTTGCAAGGGACTGGTTCTTTCTCAGTTTTTTCAGCCTTTTTAAGTTCAGTTCTCCAATATAAATTCCAATTCGAATCATCAATTACCGCCTGCATAAATTCATTAGAAACACGTACTGAGTTATTAGAGTTTTGTCCGGAAACAGTTGCATAAGCTTCAGAATTCCAATCGGTATTATATTCAGGAAATTCAATAGAAGTAAATCCGAGTTTGGCTAAATGAATTACTCTTTCTATATAATTTTCGGGAATTAATGATCTTCTAGCATTAAGGACTGCCGCATTTAATTTTTTATTACTCTTTTTATTAAACCTATCATTTTCAGGATGTTCTGCATAACATGCTTTTATTATGTTATTCAGATGTAAATTGCACAATTTTGATCCGGTTACAATAGCAGCAACTTTTTGTTCTTCATGAGCTTTCCAGTGGATATATTCTTCAATATCTGGATGATCAATATTTAAAGTAACCATCTTAGCAGCTCTTCTGGTTGTTCCACCAGATTTAATTGCTCCAGCAGATCTATCTCCAATTTTTAGAAAAGACATTAATCCTGAGGATTTACCACCGCCACTTAATGGTTCATTTGCTCCTCTTAAACTTGAGAAATTTGTCCCTGTGCCCGATCCATATTTAAATAACCTTGCTTCTCTAACCCATAAATCCATTATTCCGTCTTCATTTACTAAATCATCAGTAATAGATTGAATAAAACATGCATGCGGTTGCGGATGTGTATAAGCATCTTCTGATGAAGTAAGCTCCCCGGTTTTATAATCAACATAATAGTGTCCTTGAGATGGGCCATTTATTCCGTAAGCCCAATGTAATCCTGTATTAAACCACTGCGGACTATTAGGAGCTGCCATTTGATTAGCCAACATGAAACAAAGTTCATCATAAAACGAAAGTGCGTCTTCTTCTTCTTCAAAATAACCAGCTTTCCATCCCCAATATGTCCATGTTCCCGCCAACCTTTGGAAAACTTGTCTGGAATCAGTTTCACTTCCATATCTATCTTTTTCAGGAAGCTCGCCTAATAATTCGTCATCTCCCACAGAGGGCTGCAACCATTTGGGTACATTTTTCTCTTTTACTTTTTTAAGGAGTTTCGGAACACCCGCTTTTCTAAAATACTTCTGGGTAATTACATCAGTGGCAACTTGCGACCATGATTTTGGAACCATAACGTCTTCCATCCTAAAAACTTCGGTTCCGTCGGGATTTTTTATTTCTGATGTTCTTTTTTCAAATTCCATTTCTGAAAAAGGGTCTTGTCCTGAAGTGGTAAAGTAGCGGGTTATCTTCATTTATGCCTCAAATCTTTCTATATTTATTAAGTTAATAATCCAGGTATGTTTTTATTATTTTTTGTCCGATGTGCTTGAGAGAAGTGTGCTAGAAGCCTTAATCACCGGGATATAAAATTAAATCAATTGATTTATAATTACAACAAAAAAATTGAATAAATCATACTTTTTAATGAATTTACATGGTAAATTTTGTGCTTCGAAAATAATCAATAATTATTTAAACTCAATATTAATTTTATTTTTTTTTATAATCTTTGGAAAACGCTATGAAATTAGAACGTTCAGCCGGTATTTTATTACATCCTACATCCCTCCCAGGGAAATATGGTATTGGAACAATTGGTGAAAATGCATATCATTTTGTTGATTTTTTAGTAGAATGCGGTCAAAAATTATGGCAGGTATTCCCCTTAGGACCAACAGGTTACGGAGATTCTCCATACCAGTCATTTTCAACTTTTGCCGGTAATCCCCTTCTCATCGATTTAGAACTATTACAAAAGGATGGTCTTCTTTCTCAAAATGATTTGGATGGAATACCTTCATTTAATAAAAATAATATCGATTTCGGACTAATAATTCAAACAAAATATGAATTATTATCACAAGCTTTTCAAAATTTTAAAACAAATGGTAAAAGTTTTACTAAAGAATGCGGAACTTTTTGTTCTGATAATAAAGATTGGTTAGATGATTACGCCCTTTTTATGGCCGTTAAAGAATATCATGACGGCAAACTTTGGACGGAATGGGAAAAAGATATTGCATATAGAGAGGATGGTGCTATAGAAAAATGGACGGAAAAATTAGAATATAGAATTAATTATCAAAAATTTTTACAGTACACATTTTATAAACAGTGGAAAGACCTTAAAAAGTATTCCAACAAAAAAGGAATTAAAATTATTGGTGATATCCCAATATTTATTGCATATGATAGTTCAGATCTATGGGCTAACAAACAGTATTTTTCTGTTGATGATAAAGGAAAATTAGAAACAGTTGCTGGAGTACCACCAGATTATTTTAGTGAAACCGGACAACTTTGGGGCAATCCTCTTTATAAATGGATTGAAATGGAGAAAGACAATTTTGGTTGGTGGTTAAAAAGAATAAAAAAAACCCTAGAATTTGTTGATATAATTAGGATTGATCATTTTAGAGGTTTGGAAGCATTTTGGGAAGTACCAGGTGATGCTCAAACTGCTCAGACAGGCCGATGGGTAAAAGCCCCGGGTAAAAAACTTTTTGAAGTGATTAAAAAAGAATTAGGAGAATTACCAATTCTTGCAGAAGATCTTGGGGTAATAACTAAACCGGTTGAAGAACTAAGAGATCAATTTGGATTTCCGGGAATGAAAATTCTTCAATTTGCATTTGGCAAAAGCGGGGATAATAAATTTTTACCTCATAACCATATTAAAAATTGTGTTGTTTATACCGGCTCCCACGATAATGATACGACTAAGGGATTTTTTGAATCGGAAAAACAAAATAAAAGCGGAATTTATGAGTGGGCTCAACGTTATTTAAATTATTATGGGGGAAATATAACCTTTGAATTAATTAAAACTGCTTATGCTTCAGTTGCTAATATTGTTATAATACCAATGCAAGATATACTTGAATTTGGAAATGAAGCTAGAATGAACTTTCCTGGAAAACTAGGTGGTAATTGGACTTGGCGTTTTGATTGGGATCAGGTTAAAAGTGAAATACCATTAACCTATAAAGGTATGACAGAAATGTATGATAGACCGCCAAAAAAGAAAGAAAAAGCTGACCAAAGAACTCCTGAAGAATTTTTGCCAGAATAAAAAAAGGATATTATGCTAAACTATTTAAATGATTTATTTACTAAAAAGAATGAAGTTTCTGAAGAACAAAAATTTCCAAATAAACATAAACTTCAAGTTGCAGCATGTGCCTTGCTGTTAGAGATAGCAATTGCTGACGATAATTTTAATAATGTGGAAAAGGAAAAAATAACCGAACTAATGAAAAATAAATTCGGATTATCCGAATTAGAAGTGAATAATTTGATTTCATATTCAGAGGGGGAAATAAAGGAATCTGTGAGTATTTACGAATTCACAGATATATTAAATAAAAATCTTAATAATGATGAAAAATATAATATTATAAAATATTTATGGCATATTGCCTATGCTGATGGAAACGTAGATTCTTATGAAAATTTTTACATAAAAAAGATCAGTAATAATTTACACATGCATCATAAGGACAGAATTGCAGCAAAATTTGAAGTAAAAGAAGAATTAGGATTGTAATTTTTACATACAAGATTAGGAAGAAATATGAAAAAAGTACTAATAATAATTATAGTAATTTTGATTGGCATTCAATTTATAACAATAGATAAAACCAATCCATCAGCAGATATGGGAAAAGATTTTATTACATTAACCAGTCCTCCAAATAAATTAGGGGTAATATTAAAATCTTCTTGTTATGATTGTCACTCTAATCACACAAAATATCCGTGGTATTCCAATGTCGCACCATTTTCTTGGATAATAAAAGAACATGTAAACAATGGAAGAAAGTATTTGAATTTTTCAATTTGGTCAGATTATAAAGAAAAAAAGAAAGATCATAAACTGGAAGAATGCATAGAAATTGTTAAGAGCGGAGAGATGCCGATGAAAGGGTACGTTATGTTTCATGAAGAAGCTGAAATTACACAAGATCAAAAAATGGCATTGTTAAACTGGTTCGGTGAATTGAGAGATAGTTTAAAATAAACACTGCCAAACACTTCTAAAGTGTTTGGCAATTAATTTTTACTTCAACAATATCATTTTTCTGGTTTGTATAAAATTGCCTATTGCCATTTGGTAATAATAAATACCACTAGATAAATTAGAAGCATCAAATGTTACTTCGTAATTTCCTGCAGATTTTTCTTCATTTACCAATTCAACAACTTTGTTCCCAATTACATCAAAAATTGTCAATTT
>Ga0209633_10001138_pt1 | contig 28547 bp, 23 predicted proteins | sample Cruoilmetagenom1_FD_187290 | JGI IMG/M metagenome (GOLD analysis project Ga0209633, IMG submission 187290) | Oil polluted marine microbial communities from Coal Oil Point, Santa Barbara, California, USA - Sample 1 (SPAdes) (version 2) | ecosystem: Environmental > Aquatic > Marine > Oil seeps ... | reverse complement strand
CTATTGTTTATATCGTTATTTATGGTCGCATAAGTCAATAACCCGGCTTCGCCTGCACCATAAATAAGTGTTTTTATAGGTGCTTTATATTCATTTAAAGCTCTAAAAATAATACGCTTAAAAATATATCTACTAGCTATTAGTACAATAATATTTAATAAATAATGGATGGTTATTACCGAAAAAGGGACGGCAAATCTCTCTGTAATATCAAAATTTCTGTCTGCTAATGTGATGAAGCTTAATAATATAAAAAGTATACTAACACCATAAAAAACATTTAGTGCATCTTTTGTTCCTGTTTGCCTAACAGTACCCTTATAAGACCCAACAATTAAAAAACTTAGTATTGCCAAGATGGTAACCAAACCTACCTGAGAGAAAAAACCAAATTGCTGGAAACTCAATTTAAAGTTAAAATTGATAAGATAGGCTATAAAAAAGGTTTGTAACACTAAGGAGATATCAATCAACAAAACAACCCATCTTGCAACAGAAGCATTAGCACCTTTTAAAAAAAATGACTTTAACATATTATTTAAATAACAACTAAATCAAGATAATTCCTGAAGATACTTTTTCTTTTATAATTTATTGTTTTGCAAAGGTCGGAAATCTAAATGAAAAAAGCATAAATAATTATTATTTATGCTTGCATAATAGTTTTAAAAAAGTCCTAGTACGTAATGCGGAGAAAATTAAAAAATTGATCTTATTTGATAAACTATTTTTTGTAATTCTTCATCAGTTAAATTTGAACCACTTGGTAAACACAAACCTCTTTGAAACAAATCATCAGAAGTGCCATTAAGGTATACAGGAAATTCCTGAAAAACAGGTTGTAAATGCATGGGTTTCCAAAGCGGACGTGATTCAATATTTTCCTTTTCTAATGCCAACCTTATTTTTTCTCGGGTTTCAAAACTATCAGTCAAAATAGTCGTTAACCATCGATTAGAATAAAACCCATTTGGTTCTTCTATAAATGAAATTTCATTAATATTTGATAATTCTTTTTTATAGAAGTCAAAATTCTTTCTTCTGGCCGCTATTCTATCATCTAACACCTCTAATTGCCCTCTACCAATTCCTGCAACAATATTTGACATTCTGTAATTATAACCTATGTGTGAATGTTGGTAATGTGGAGCAGCATCTCTCGCTTGGGTTGCTAAAAAAGTAGCTTTTTTACAATAATTTGGATCATTAGATATTAAAGCCCCACCTCCAGAAGTCGTAATAATTTTATTACCGTTAAATGAGAAAATGCCCATTTCACCAAAAGTACCCATTGCTTTTTCTTTATAAGTAGCACCAATAGCTTCAGCTGCGTCCTCAATTATAGGAATGTCATATTTTTTAGAAACTACCATGAGCTCGCTCATTTTTGAGGGCATACCATATAAGTGTACTAATAAAATGGCTTTTGGTTTTCTCCCTTTTGCTATTCTATCTATAATAGCTTCCTCTAACAATTCAGGACTCATATTCCATGTCTCTTTTTCAGAATCTACAAAAATAGGAATGGCTTTTTGGTAGCGTATTGGATTTACAGTTGCTGAAAACGTAAATGAAGAACACAATACCTCATCATTTTGTTCAATACCCAATAATATCAAAGCTAAATGTATGGCTGCAGTACCAGAACTCAATGCTGAGCAAGCTTTTGCCCCCGTATAGTTACAAATATCTTGTTCTAACCCATTTACATTTGGACCCAATGGTGCTACCCAATTGTCATCAAATGCTTCTTTAAGATATTTTTGTTCTTCTCCTGTTAAATGAGGCGAAGAAAGCCATATTTTTTTGTTCATAAATGCTAAAAATTTAAAAGATCTTCCACAATTCGTTCAGCTGTATTCCCATCCCACAAATATGGTATAGTCCCCAATTTCCATTCTCCTTTATGTAACTTTTCCATATATGGTGCTACATTTTTTGGATTTGTTCCAACCAATTCATTGGTTCCAATTGTAATTGTTTCAGGTCGCTCTGTATTATCCCGCAAGGTCATACATGGCACTTTCATGACCGTTGTTTCCTCTGTAATACCACCAGAATCTGTAATCACAGCAAAGGCATATCGAACCAAAAAATTAAATTCTAAATAGCCTAGCGGTTCTATCATATGTAAATTATCAGCTTCTATACCAATACCCTTCAATATTTTTGCAGTTCGTGGATGTACGGGAAAAATAATAGGCATACTTCTAGCTTCTTTCACAATTTCATCAATTAAATTTTTCAATTGTTCTTCTTCATCAACATTGGCCGGTCGATGTAAAGTCATTACAAAGTATTTTTTTTCTTTCAAATTGTAGACATCCCAAGCTTCGGGTTTATTGAATCTAGACATATTTTTGAGTAAAGTATCAATCATTGTATTTCCTACATATCTTATTTTACTTTCATCATGTCCTAATTTTCGTAAATTTTCATTAGCAACTTCAGAGGTTGTATAAAAGATATCGGTGATGGCATCTGTAACCATACGATTGATTTCTTCCGGCATTGTCAAATCATTGGATCGAATACCTCCCTCAACATGAATCACCCTCATATTTAACTTTTTTGCTGTAATACTGCAGGCCATAGTGGAAGTAACATCACCCACTACTAGTACCCAATCAGTTGGTTCTTTTAACAATAAGGCCTCATAACGTTCCATGATTCTTGCGGTTTGTTCCGCCTGGGTACCAGAGCCTACTTCCAGGTTAACATCAGGTTCAGGAATACCTAATTGTTCAAAAAAACTACCTGACATTTTTTTATCGTAATGCTGTCCTGTATGAATTAATCGATATTGAATTTTATTGCTAACTTTTTCTAATACCTCTATGATTGGTGCAATTTTCATAAAATTGGGTCTTGCCCCAGCTATGATATCTAATTTCATATTAAAATATTCTATTGTTTATTATTTCATTTTGCAGGATTTCCAACAACTGTAACTCCATCGGGAATGTCATTTATTACCACAGCACCAGCTCCAATTACACACCATTTTCCAATTTTAATGTTCGGAATAATGACAGCTCCTGCTCCAACGTGTGAACCTTCTCCTATTTGAATTCCACCACATAATGTTGCATTTGGTGAAATATGAACAAAATTCTCTAAAATACAATCATGATCAATTGATGAAGATGTATTAATGATACAATGTTTTCCAATTTTTACAGAAGAATTAATTACAGAACCCGCCATAACAACAGTACCAACATCTATTGTAACTGTTTTATCAATACTTGTGCTAGGATGTATTGCAATACCAAAATTAGATTGAATTTTATTGACAATTTTTTTTCTAGTCAGATTATTACCAATACTGATAATAAACTTATCATCAATCGATTTTAGTTGTTTTAATTGTATTACTTTTTGATTTAATAAAGACGAAATTTCAATATTATCATCAATAATAGCAACTATTTCTTTATTATTTTTTTTACAAATATCAATAATTACTTTTGCATGTCCACTAGCTCCGTATAAAATCATATTTTAAATTGATTAATATTTATACCTAATCATTCCCTTTAAACGTTTCCATTGAAATTTGACCTTCAGCATTAATCCCTTCAGATTTAAAAACCATTAAGAGAGTCTTAAGAATAATCTTTATGTCTAAAAAGAATGTTAGATTATCTACATACCAAACGTCATATTCAAATTTTTCTTGCCAACTAATACTGTTCCTTCCGTTTACCTGAGCCCAACCTGTAATTCCTGGCCTAATATCATGTCTCCGTTTTTGTTTTTTATTATAAAGTGACAAATATTCAATCAGCAATGGTCTAGGGCCGATCAAACTCATATCACCTTTTATCACATTTAATAATTGTGGTATTTCATCTAAGGATGTTTTTCGTATAAATTTACCGACCTTAGTTAGTCGTTTCACATCGGGTAATAACTTTCCTTCAAAATCCTTTTTATCAGTCATGGTCTTAAACTTAATGATTTCAAATATTTTCTCATTTTTACCCGGTCTAGATTGAAAAAAAAACGGGACTCCTTTATTAACAATTAAGAGTAAAATTACAACTAAACTAAATATTGGGCTTAAAATAATAAAGACCATTAGAGATAACAATAAATCTAATACCCTTTTAATAAAATTGCTATACATTGATTAACTAGGTTTATTTAAAAAAATTTGAATGTGTTTTACATATTCTTTTGCTAATATAGTCCTATCGAAATGTTTTTTTGCATACATATATCCATTCTCGCCCATATTTGGTAAATCTTGCCTATGACCATAACTCCAGTTAACTTTTTCAACAATATCATCAATATTTTCGGGTTCTGCATAAACACCGCAATTGGCAGTTTCGACTAATTCACGAGAAACACCATCAATCAATAATAAAGTTGGTTTTTTACATGACATATAATCAAATGTTTTATTTGAATATATTGTTTTAAAAGTATCTACTTTTTTCAAAACAGAAGCTCCCATATCAGAAGCCAAAATATATTTAAACACTTCAGATTTTGGAACAGAATCAACAAATATTATGTTTTTCAACTTCTTCTTTTTAACTTCTTCTTTTAATTCTTGTTTCTTCATACCAGCGCCAATCAACTGAAAAACAACATTCGTATCTTGTAACCTTTCTGCTGCATCTACCAACTGAATTAAATGATTAGCAACTCCATGAGCACCTACATATGTAATTACAAACTTACCTTTGAGTCCTAACTTTTCTTTAAAATCAGAACTGTTAAAATCTGAACTTTCAATTTTTTCTGCTAATGAAAAATCTGCGGCATTTGGAATAAATATTACCTTTTCTTTTGGTACATTTTTATTATTAATCAATTTATCTCTAAATGCAGGAGTTAATACATTTATTAAAGAAGCTTTTTTATAAATAATCTTTTCAAACCAATAAGCGAAGTTAATGATAAGCTTGTTCGTTAAAACTCCTGTATCAATTGCCGATTCGGGCCAAAGATCTCTAATTTCGAAAACAAAAGGTTTTCTTTTAAATATAGATAAAATATAGGCTGTTATTCCAACAAATAGAGGCGGTGATGTAACTAATATAACATCATATTTCTTTTTAACTTTAAATAGACCAGCCCAAATACTTGAAAATACAAACGAAAAATAAGCCCAAAGCCTTCCAATAAAGTTAATATTATACGCTTCTGACACATGACATCTCATCACATCAACATTAGTGTAGAAACCTTCTTGATAATCAAAATGCCTGCCTTTATATTTATCAATTTTTTTCCCTGTTGCATAATGCACCATTCCTGCTAAAACGGTAATTTCATGTCCTTGTTTACCCCAGGTTTTAGTCATTTCATTAAAACGAGAACCACCTCCGTCGTTTTTTTCTAAAAAATACTGGTGTATCAATAAAATTTTCATTCTTGAATTTCAATTGTAGTGTATAATGTAGAAGGTTCTGATTTAAAAGATATTCGTATGGACTCTTTTTTTACGCCATAATAACCAGAATACCATTTTTTTTCAATTATTGGTGCAATTATTTCATCATTATCATTTTTGGTTTCAATTTTTACATTTTCAAAATATTTTGGATTTATATGCCAATATTGAATAAGTTCATTGTCTTTATTATTCTTAACTGTATCAGTTATTTTCCATGTCTTTTTACCTTCTTCTTTTAAAATTTCCCTACTGTGATTAATCTGATTTCCTAACTCTTTAAATGCAATTATATTACCATTAAATATAAATTTATTACCTTTCTTTAATAAGGATGCATTACTTTTTTTTACCCAATTAAACCAAATAAACCGACTCCCTTTTAACATTTGATCTTTGCCCGAAAGGCTTATGGTATTATGTCCTTCACAACCATTAAAATATTTAATATACTCTTCTTTAGTATTGTATTTATATGAACCAGAATCTCTTAAATAGTTTACCCCATTAATCCAAATGTCTAAATGTAAATTATCTGATTGCGCAGGTCGATCTTTATAAGATCCACATTTAATAAAAGTTTTACTATTCATATCATTGATTAAATAATATCCACCTTTGGAGAATTCATTAATCTCTTTAAGTTTTAAATTTATTTTTTTAGGTTTATCTAAACCGTACCAAAAATAACTCTCAGTATCATAAGCAATTTCATTTTTTAAAACGGCTCTTAAATCATCTAATTGCGATTTGTAATTACGATAATCGTCATCCGTAAGTTTAAAAAATAAAGCTCCATCATTGGAACCATAATTAGGCAAAAATCCGTTTTCAATATTTAAGTTAGCATCTAAAAAGGCTAATGATTTTTCTGCTCTTAAGTAAACTATCTCTTTAAATTTATCATTATTTAACTTAGCTAATTGAATTCCCCAAGTTAATAATTGTACAACTACTCTATGGTAATTCATAGAGAATTGTAAAAATGTTCCGTCATTATATATTTGATAGGCAATTTCTTCTTCAAACCATTTTTTCCCTTTTTCTCCCCATTTCTTAGTTTCTGGAATAAAAGGAAATAAAAGGTTAGACAGATACAACATTAACGTTTCTGTAATTGCATGATTATTTCTAACAGCAATGCGCGAAAAATTAATATTATGATACACATGATGTAATTGCCAATAAATGGCATTCATTATCTTACTGAATACTGCTTCTGTCAGATATTTCGAATTCTTATAATAGTACAAGGCAAAAGTCCAATTTAAAATACGTAAACTTGTTTCCTGACTACATTTATAATTTGGTCCTTGGTTTAAGGGGTTTTTATCAATAAAATCTTCTATCTGATTAAAAACAAACGAGGACTGATCCTCGTCAAAATGGTGATCATATCTAATGATATCATATAAAAATGAAAACCTCGCTTTTTCCCAAACATATTTAATATCACCCGCTTCTTTTGATAGCTCTTGTATTTCAGTGAAGTGTTTTGTGATATCATATTGATAACCGGTTTCAGGGTTTGTTACCCAGTCATAGTCTTTTCCGAGATTGAATTTGAGTTTACTAAAAAAAGTGAAGTAACCATCTTTTAATTCCTTCACACTATCTTTTAAATAAGATGATCTGTGTTTAGCCAATTTAATAGCTTCTTTATCTTGAAAAAAGAAAGGAGGCGTTATTTCTTTCCATTGTTTTAGTAAGATAAACGATTTGAATTCAGGATTTACAGGAAATTTTTTCGCAAGTGTTCCAATTTTGGTTTTCATAGCATACTTTACACGAAAAGCTACATAACGCAGCCCCATGTTTCGAAAAAGATCTATGTATTGGTTTATTTTCAAATTTTTAATAATTATACATTAAATAATCATTTAGACTATTATCCTTGTCCTTTTTCAACTGGGATAAATCACACACATTATTTAATACAGAACCTTCTTCCAATATACTAATTAACATTCCGACATAAGTTTTCTCTCCTCCGTGGAAACCATCAATGGTCTCATTATCGTTAGAATTACAATCTTTCATAGAATTGAATTGATAAACTTCAAAATTATACTTTTCAAAAATTGGTTTTATTGTTGGAAAGATTTTTTCGAGGTATTTATAATTACTTGAAGTCATCATTTTAGTATATACCTTATCGGCAAAAGGAGGTATTATTCCAATTACTTTGATATTTTGTTCTTTACAATAAGCTAAAAAAATATTCAAAATTTCAACAACTTTCGCATTTATATTATTAGAATATTCAAATCTCTTATCCCCTTTATTTATTCTAAAATAAGTGTCCTCATAATTAAAATCTATTGCAGAACTATTCTTATTTAATAAGTCATCAATTTGTTTCCCGTAGAACATACTCCCGTCATTCCTAATTCCGGTAGCGTTAACTCTAGCATTCAGTCCAATTGGAATATAATCAAATTTAGAATTCATTAAATTAGAAGTGGTTAATTTTTTTGAGAGTATATCATTATAAACCAATTTAAAACAATTAATTCCATTAATAATGTTATTAGAATTATTAGAAATAAATGAATCTTTATCGAAATTATTTGATTTTAAATCGTCCCAAGATTCGTTAAACATCCATTGATCTATTCCAATGATTAAATATTTAGGCATCTTATTTTTTGGAATTATTCTTAAAATATTTTCAAAATCATAAATATTCTTAATTGTAAAACCCGCATTATAAAAAGTAGTATTAAACATTTCTGAACGGAATTGCAAAACTCTTGAAGATCCTAACGCCAACACTTCAACATTGTCTCTTTCAATTAATGACTTATATTTTAAATATTTATAATTACTTTCATTATAACTATAGCCAATTAAATATTTCTCCTTTTGATCAATAATAGTATCAATGTTAAAGAAATTCTCCTTGCCCATTTTTAATATAATATAAGGTATAAGCATAAAAAGAATTACCGGAATAATAAATATGATGAATTTGATTATAAAATTTTTCATTGAAATTTAAAATTGAAAATAAATAAATTCTTGTTGGCTGCCACCAAAAAAGAAAATTAATAACAATAAAATAAAATAGCCTGTCCATCGGAAAAAATAGGGAATTTCAGTATCATTAATCTGTAAGGCATGTTGTTTTTTTCTTTGAATCCACTCAATAAATATTAATAATAATATAAACAATAAAATATTTCTCGGGTAAATTTCGGGAAATGAAAACAAGGAATTAGAAAAAATCTTAATTAAATAAGCAAATGCGTGTTGAATATTATCAGCTCTAAAAAATATCCATGCGATCAACGTTAAACTAAAGGTTATTAAAATGTTAACGATTTCCTTTAAGGAAGGAAAAAAATTACCAGACGCAACTACACCAATATTTACTCGATTTTTTTTGAGTAACATTAGTGGTAAAAAATAGAGTGCATTTAAAAATCCCCATATTATAAATGTCCAATTTGCACCATGCCAAAACCCGCTTACTATAAAAATAATAAATGTATTCTTTATTTTCATCCATGTTGCCCCATGACTACCTCCTAATGGAATATATAAATAATCTCTAAACCATGATGATAATGAGATATGCCAGCGCCTCCAAAATTCAGCAATATCTCGAGAAAAATATGGGAAAGCAAAGTTTTGCATTAAGTTAAAACCAAATAACCTTGAGGTTCCAATGGCTATATCAGAGTATCCGGAAAAATCACCATAAATTTGAAACGCAAAGAAAAATGCGCCCAACACTAAAGTGCTTCCAGAATAATCATCATAATTAGTAAATATGTCATTTGCATACATTGCGCAATTATCAGCTATCACTACTTTTTTAAATAATCCCCAAAGTATTTGACGCATACCGTCGACAGCTTTGTGATATTCAAAAACTCTTTTTTTGTAGAACTGCGGTAATAAATTTGTTGCTCTTTCTATAGGACCGGCGACTAATTGAGGGAAAAAACTTACAAAAGCAAAAAAAGAAATTATATCTTTTGTTGGCTCAAGTTTCCTCTTATAAACGTCTATTGAGTAGCTTAAGGTTTGAAAGGTATAAAAACTAATACCTACGGGTAAAATAATATTGAGTCTTGCTGTATCTATCGGATTGCCTAACAAGGTGAAAGCATCTGAAAAACTCTCTGCAAAGAAATTATAATATTTAAAAAATCCTAAAAAACCTATATTAACCAGTATGCTAGTCCAAAGCAATAATTTTCTTTTAGAATTTTCTTCCGTTTTCGATAAACCAATACCCACATAATAGTCAACAAATGAGCTGAAAATTATTAATGAAAGAAATCGCCAATCCCACCAACCATAAAACACGTAGCTAGCTATAAGTAATAGTATATTTTGAATTGTTAAATTCTTATTGGTTATAAACCAATAAAGAATAAAAACTATTGGTAAGAATATTGCAAATTCAAGAGAATTAAATAACATTAAATGATTTTAATATATTCCTACCTATTTATATTAATTTATTTCTATCCAATTTCCTTGTTTCAATGATTCAATGGCTGCAAAAGATGCCTTGGTAACGTTGATCAATTCTTCATACGTTATTAACGCAACACCTTCACCACTTTTAGTTTTTTCGACTAATTGTTTAAACTGATCTTTATGGCCCTTATCTAATTTGGTTTTTAATTGATGAAAACCTTTGAACCCATACCCTGAAGTTTTTATAAAATTATTCATGATCAAAGTGCGGTCTTGTGAATAGACTTCTAAACGCTCTTTTACATATGATTTTGCTCCGTTAGAAAAATAATTTATAACTCCCGTTGAGCCATTTTCTAATTTCAACAGAATAGAGGCATTATCCGTGTTTTCCTTTGGGTTTTCACCCATGGCATTTAAACACACCGCTTTTATCTTACTTCCTGTTAAGTATACTATTAAATCCATATAATGGCAGGCTTCACCAATAATTCTACCACCTCCAATTTTCATATCATGTACCCAAACATTTGCAGGAATAGCCCCGGCATTCATAGTTGCAATAATATTCATTGGTGTATTGCCCAACAAACTTTTCATTTTTAAAATATGAGGAGAAAACCTACGGTTAAAACCAATCATCAAACTTCCTTTACTGTTTTTATAGGCTTCTTGTATTTGCACTAATTCTGCCATACTTAATGCCAATGGTTTTTCCACAAAAACGTGTTTGTTTCTTTCCAGACCTTTTATAACCATATCAGCATGAAGATTATGACGGGTTGTAATTAATAATACATCTACATTTTCATCTCCAAGCACTTCCTCAAAATTAGTACTGCTATGACTTATGCTATGTTTTTTGGCTAAGGCTGTTCCGTTAACACCTCCAGCCGAAACTATATATTCTAAATCGGCATTCGTTCCTTTTAAAGCTGGTAACATAGTCATCTTCGTAAAATTACCGGCTCCAATAATGGCTATTTTACCCTTAGAACCTGAAATTTCTTTTTTGGTGATCTCAACCGAATAATCTGGGGTATTATCTTTATTATATTTTAATAAGGAAGCAATCGCATTTGATTTTCCAATTTCTCCGTAAATTTGTTGGAAATCTTCTAAAGCTACAACTTCTGTTATCAATGGTTTTACATCTAATTTTCCTGTTGAAATAGCCTCCAACACCGTTTCAAAATTTCTTTTTTCTGTCCATCGAACAAAGGCCATTGGGTAATCAATTCCTTTTTGTTCATAATCTTCATCGTATCTTCCCGGACCGTATGAACATGATACTTGAAAGCTCAATTCCTTTTCATAGAAATCTGCCCGAGAAATCTGTAAACCGATAACACCCACCAATACAATTCTACCTCTTTTACGGCTCATATTAGCAGCTTGTGAAATAATATCGTTTGTCTTTGCTGAGGCTGTAATAATCACTGCATCTGCACCAATATTATTAGTTTGACTTAACACATATTTTACCGGATCATTACCACTCATTGGATTAAATGCTATAATACCTTTTTCATTAGCTATATTCACCTTTGTATCATCTATATCATATCCTATTACCCTGCATCCATTTGCCAACAATATTTCTGCAGTAAGCAAACCTATGAGGCCTAATCCGATCACGACAACATTCTCTCCAAAACTAGGATTCACAAGTCGAATGCCTTGCAAACCTATCGCGCCAATGACTGTAAAAGCAGCCTCTTCATCAGTCACATTGTTGGGAATAGTAGCAACTAAATTTTGAGGTACACAAACAAATTCGGCATGGCCACCATTGGAAGCAACTCTATCACCAATTTTTAGTTCTTTCACACCCTCTCCAACACCAATAACCTCACCAACATTGCAATATCCCAGAGGTAAGGGTTGTTCTAATTTATTAAAAACCGTTTCCAACGTTGGCAGCAAGCCTTCCGTCTTAATCTTATCCAACACCATTTTAACCTTATCGGGTTGTTGGCGTGCTTTTTGAATTAAATTGGCTTTCCCAAACTCCACCAACATCCGTTCAGTTCCCAAAGAAACCAAACTTCGGGTTGTTCTAATTAATACTTGTCCGGGCCTTACGGTTGGCGTAGGTATTTCAGTTAGTTCGGTTTTTCCTGTTTTAAAGGATTGTAAGATCTGTTTCATTTTTTAACCTATGTTCTATTTTTTTTCCAAATTGTAAACCTCTTCTATAAATTTAAAGGTTTCATCCGATGTTCTTTCCCATGAATAATTTTGCGAATATAAAAATGCCCTATCAGCAATTTCCTTTCTTCTATTTTTATCTAATAGTGTTTCTTTCAATTCTTTATAAATAGATTCAACATTTGTCGGATCCATATAATTTCCTGCGTCTTTTAGTACTTCGGGCATAGGGCCATAATTTGAAGACAAAATAGGTAAGCCTGCGGACATTGCCTCCAGCACAATATTAGGCATATTTTCGCAGGTAGATGCAAATATAAATAAATCTGAATTTTTATATACCGCGGAAATTTGATCATACTCTACTTTCCCGAGATAATTTATATACGCCTCAGTTCCTAATAATGAAATTTCAAATTTCTGGCGAACGGGTTCATATATCGGCCCTATCAGGTTTAATTCAATATTAAAATTTTCTTTTTTAAGGCGTTTTACTGCTTCAATTACATTCCATTGATGTTTGTAAAAATTTACTATTGAAATATATAATAATTTATAAGGTGCCTCATTTAAATATTGAGCAATATCTAATTGTTCTTTAGGTTTTGCTCTAAATTCATCAGAAATTCCATGGTATATAACGGTCGATCTAATTTTTTTTAATTCCGGATACTTATTTTGAATATAATCTTTAGCATATTTCGATATATAAATGATTCCCTTTGAATTCCTAAAGGACCGAACCTGGATCTTTTCTAATAACAAATATCTCAACCAATTGAAGGATTTTGGAAATCTATCACGTTCTTTTTTTTCAAAAACTAACATGTTTTGTGACATGCTTACATATGGCCTTTTTTTTGTTGTAAAAGTTCCTCCTGGCACAAAAATAATATCATTGGTATTTAATAGTGCAGGGAGTTTAGTTTTCTTAAAATATTCTTGTTTAAAAATATTAGAAAAAGAGTTATTAAACATTATTTTTTTTAACCAATTTCTATCATCTAACTGAACCAACCAATTACCTCCAATTAGGTTCACCTCATTTTTTTTACAATTATAATTTTCTAATAATTGTTTTAAATGAACTAAGCCTCCACCAGCTTTTATATTTGTGGCATCAATCCCTATTTTCATGAATTTACATATTCGTTAGACATATCTTCATAGAATTGATCTTCACTTATTCTGTTATGTGTTTTTAATAATATACTAATCAATATCCAATATACTATTTCACCCTGTACAGAACCGATTAGATAATTTGGCTCCAGAAAAGTTATGATTAACGTTGCGAAAAATAATGAAGCGAAAAGCTTTTTCTCTTCTATAGTCAAGGTTAAATTAAACATACCTTTTCTAAATATTTCAATAAAGATATAGAACAAAAATAATAGGTAAATGATCCCTCCATCAATTACATTTCTTAGCCATACAATATGCGCTTCAACATTTGTAACCATTTCATGCTTTTCTCCGAATCCATAACCAAATATAGGTCGTTCAATAAATTTGTCAAAATAATAATTATTTAGAAATACCCTTCCTGATGTTATAGAATTCAGGTCACTTTCATAGCCGTCAATATCAGCGACCCTAAATTGTTCTTGTACATTCTCTAATTGTGATAAAAATAAAAATAAAATTAAAAAGGCCCCTTTAAAAATCAAGGGGGTTCTTAACCAAATTAAAACAACTGCTAATGATGCAATCACACCTGCCCTACCTCCACTAATATATTGTGCATATATAAGTAGTATAATCACCAATGTTTCGTAAGATACTAAGCTTTTTCTTTTTACTCTATGCCAGAAAACCAGAAATGGAATAAATAAAAAAAGTGAATTTGAATACCCTGTTCTATAACCTCCAAATCCTGCATCGCCAAAAGTCGAGTTCCATGGGCCATTCGCTTGAACATTAAAAAAACCTGTATTAAATGAAATAATACTAAAAACACAAATAAGGGCTGTTACAAAAGATGCATTGTATAACACCTTATAATAAAATTGTTTCTTATAATTAAAGATCCACAAAACAAGAAAAGGAATCAAAATATCCACAACGGCATTAGCTTCAATAGACAATGCCATCCCCGGAAGCATTAAGACTAAAATTAATACGAGTCCTTTTGGAGATAAATAGTTAGATTCATACCGTATTCCAAAAGTAGAAATTTCAAAGAGAAATATGTAAATAAAAATGATGTATTTTAAAAGCCTTACAATACTATTATCAATAAATGGTAACCAATTAACGATACTTAACACAACATATAATGTTAAGATGTAAAAGTAAAATATGCTAGGTTTTTTATTTTCCAAAAAAATATAAAATTTAAATAAAACCTTAGATCAAGTGTCTGATTTTATTATTTATTGTAATGATAATATTGAATTTAACTTCTTTACGCTATATTACTTTTAATTCTGGATGCAAATTCATTCATGCTTTCTTCAAAAAGTTGAGCATTCAATTCGGGAGTACAATTTTTAAATATATTAAACGATTCTTTTCCGTGTACCTTGATAAAAGTAGGGTTATCAATATAAAACTGCATTGCTAATTGTAATTCAATTACAGATTTTGCCTTTACCATAAAACCATTTTTATTGTCTTTAATTAAATGGTAAGCCGCACCACATTGATCGGTTGATATTAAAGGTTTCTTTAGTGAAGCAGCCTCATTTAAAACTGCACCCCAACCATCAAATAAGGTGGGTAATACAAATACATCAGAACTATTTAAATACCCATTAATACTATTAATATTAACCGCACCCGTAAATAGAATTTTATTCTTTAGACCTAACCTATCAACTAATTTTTTATACGCTCCTTTTGAATGATCATTGCCAACCAAAATTAACATCCAACCCTTTCTTCTTTTCAATGCTGCATATGCCTTAATTAGTTCTTCAATACCCTTATGCTTGGTTAGGGAACCTATATAGATGAAAAATTTCTCATCCTTCTCCTCAGTAATCAAACTAATATCAATTTTACCTTCTTTTGCTAAAGGAGAAAGGGAGTAATTTAATATTTTAATTTTTTTATCATTTACACCCCACTTCATAAAATCAGCTCTCCCCAAGCTACTAATGGCAAAAGCACCTAAGGCATATTTGTTAATTTTAAAAGCATATTTACGATATCCTTTTAAATTGTGATAAAGAGGCAATAACAAATTTACTATCGCGTAATTATAGTTTAGTAATTTAGTAAAGGGTTTTCCACTTCGCTCACTCCAATGAATCCATTTAACTTTTTTCTTTATTAAAACTGACAATAATTCCTTTAAAAATGGATGAGAAAATCCCGGTATAATATGAATACTTTCTAACCAATCTGGTAATGTATCCAGCGCCTGATTGACTTTGTATCCATTCACAGAATATTGATACTCCGGTAAATCATCTATTTCATTCCAACCCAACTTCTTGCGTGTCTGAGGAATTTTGTCATAATATCTAACCTGTATATCTATTTGACTCCTTTGCTGCAGTGCATCAAAAAAATTCATTTGATGATGTGATGGAATATTCATCCATATAACAACTTTTTTCAAACTTATAAAATGTTTTGAATGTTAATATTTATAAAACCCATACATAACTAATAAGCATCATTTAAATTAATTTAAAAAAAACCTCTTTTCTCAATTTCATCAATAAGAACTTCAAATTGACTATCCCTTGTATATTTTTCTCTTTGGGCTCTTTTTGCATTAAATGTAGTATTGTGAATAAATTCAATTATCTCATCAGTTAAGGTATTATCATTTATACCTATTCCAGTCTTAAGTTCATTCATCATTCCCTTCATTTCGATAGAGGCATTATAACAAATTGGAATTACCCCCGAGCCAATATAATCGTAAAATTTTTGGGCAACCCTTCCTCCTTCCTGGCAATCTTTAGGTAAATAAATGAACCCAAATTTATATTGTGTAAGTAATTCTGGTACTTTATTAGATTCTATCGAACCACAATATTTAATAAATGTAGAGTTTTCCATGTTTTTGTCATACTCGCCATAAAAATCGCATATCGCACTAACACCGGCCATGTTAATTTTTTCTAATAATTCAATAATACTAATTGTTGCTTTACCTTTTTGAGTACCTCCCGCATAAATGAACTTATACTTGTTAGAAAAACTGTTGTTTAGAAGTTTATTAAACCCATTTCTAATAAATATTGATTTATCAATTATAAACGGAAAAAGATTTTGATGCAATTTTAAATCCCATTTTGTATTCAAAATAATTAAGTTGGCATATTTATGAAACTTACTTTCCAGAACAGGATCAATATATTTTTTTGTTATTGGTGGATTATATAAGGCATTTTTTGTCCATAAATCTCGATAGTCCGCAATCCAAAATGCATTTTTTAAAAAGAGTTTACAAAATAGACCTGTCAAACCAATGCCATGTGGTGGAGCTGTTGTAAATACAATAAAATGTTCATTTTTGTTTATTCTTTTTAAATATAAAAATACTTTAAAACTCCAGGCTATAGAAGAATCTGGTGGCAAAACCCTTAATAAAGGTTTAATAAGTTTTATAAAAAAACCTTCCTTTATACTAACTCCAATACCGTCATTATTATAAGGTGTTATTAACTTGACATCCCATCCTTTTTCCAGTAGTTTTTTATATATATAAAATGGCCTCAGGCCTCCTACAATAGAGTTCTTATCAGAAAAGGTAAAATAGCTGATTATAAAAAATGGAGTTTTTCTATTCATATTTTAAATTTCTCTAAGCAAAAAAATTCTTTCTTAAGAAGTTGAAAAATGTTGGAAAAATCATATAATATTTATTCATTTTTTTAAAGCCATAATTGTCAAAAGCTTTTATTTTATCAATCACTTCATTTTTCAATGGCATTAACTCAACGCTTGTAATTAATGAGTTTAAACTTTTTAAATTTCTTTCAAACGATAAACCTGATATTGAATTTTTTCTGGCGCTTTTTTTCATTTCAATAACTATATCCTTACTTTGTGCCAACTCATCAATAATTTTAACCAAATGAGACCTTTTAGGGATGCATTTAGGCCAATAATATCCATCATTTCTAGCATAACATTTTTCAATATCTATCAGTCTACCGTTAACCTTGTCTTTTACAAACTCATTCATGGGCCCATTATCAGGAACTACGGTAGCCAATCCACTGGATAAAGCCTCTGCAATTGTAAGGCCAATACCTTCTAAAATAGTTGGATATAAATAAACATCTCCCAAATGAAATAAGCCGGGTGCCGGAACTGTTTTTGTGATAATTTCCAAGCGACCTTCATTTTCTAATTTCTTAATTAATTGTATTACAGATTTTTCAGTTATTTCATGTTGTGAGTGAATAATTAATTTTTTTGCATTTTTTACTTCCTCAAACGCTTCTAATAACATTCTTGTTCCCTTTCTTTCAATATTCCATCCACAGGAGTGAAAAAATGTAACAAATTCTTTTTTCACTAATTCATCCTCATTAATTATCGGTTTAAATAGATCAACATTTGTACCCCAAGGCAAATAGATAGCGCCTTTATGCCAACTAAATACACTAAAATGCCTTTTTGTATTGCAAATTAACATATCATATGCTTGAAAGAGGTCAACAGTTCTTTCAGTATAGTAATCAATATAGGCAACTGTTTTAATTTTCCATTCTTTGCACCATAACAAAGGTTGAAACCAATGTTGTTCATTAAACAATATCAGTTCAATATCATTTGAGCTGATCCATTTTTTAAAATCCTTTTTATCGATCACCTTACCAGCAAATGGAGAGTCTATTTTTTTTCCCCAAGTTACATTTCTCTTATCCCAATTAGGGTTTCCAATGGCATATTCTTCTCCCCTTGCATATATATACACAGTATGATCTTTTTCTAAAACTTCTTCAAACTGTTTAGAGACATATGCTGCTCCACGTTCAAACCAAGTAGTTACTATCCCTATGTTCATTTATTTTTTATTATAAAATTTTCAAATATCTTACTGAATATTATTAAACGGTAAATAAATTTTCACTAAACTGTTGTAAGTGTATTATAAATATTAATAGCCGCATCCCCTTTACCATATGGATTGCTCAAAGAACTCATAGTACTATATTTTTCTTCATTTTCAATTAGTTCAACAGTTTTTTCAACTATTTTATTCCGATCTGCTCCTACCAACATTACTGTACCTGCGTCAACGGCTTCTGGCCTTTCGGTAGTATCTCGCATTACCAATACAGGCTTTCCTAAGCTAGGTGCTTCTTCCTGTACCCCTCCACTATCAGTAATAATTAGTTTGCAATTGTCCATCAACCAAATAAACGCTTCATAGGGTTGCGGATCTATTAATTTAATATTTCTGATATTTCCAAGTTCCCTCTCAACTGGTCCTTTTACATTGGGATTAGGGTGAACAGGATAAATAATATCAATTTTAGGATATCTAACGGCTATATCTTTTAATGCCAAAATTATACATTCAAAACCTTTACCATGATTTTCTCTACGATGACCGGTTACTAAAATATATTCACAATTATTATCAATTTTATTTTTTAATTCTTTAATCGAGTTAAAATTTGTATTTTTTATGATCTCTTTTCCTTGAAGTAAAGCATCGATAACCGTATTTCCTGTTACAAAAATATTCGATGCTGGCGTGCTTTCATTTAATAAATTTTGTTTGGACTTCTGAGTTGGAGCGAAATGTAGATCGGCTATTCTACCAGTAATTTGCCGGTTAATTTCTTCAGGGAAAGGTGATAGTTTATTGTAGGTTCTAAGGCCAGCCTCCACATGACACACTTTAATACCAGAATAAAAGGATGCCAAGGCAACAGCCATACTTGTAGTTGTATCGCCATGAACAAATACATAATCTGGTTTATACTCTTCGAATACAGTTTTTATACCAACTAGTATATCAGAAGTAAGATTGTGTAAATTCTGGTTAGGCTTCATTAAGTTCAGGTCAAAATCTGGTTCTATAGAAAAAAAATCCAAGACCTGGTCCAATATTTCTCTATGCTGAGCTGTAACACATACTTTTGTTTTAAAATTAAGTGAATCATTTTTAAAAATCTTAACTACCGGTGCCATTTTTATGGCTTCAGGTCTTGTTCCAAAAACTATCAGAATTTTTTTTAATTTCATTTATTTTTTAAACTTTATTAAGAATTTCGGTTTAAACTATTTCAAAATCACATCACTCCGGACTCTTTTATTTTATATATTTTTTCAACCCAAAAATACGATTTAATATAGATAGTAAATCATCAAAAATGAAGAAGATGTTTTTAAATTTATGTTCATTCCAATAGAAACTGTTAATAATGATGTTTTTTAATATAGAATTGTACACAATACCACAACTCCTAATTATTAAATAATTTGTACGTATTAATTAAAGGAAATAATGATAATATAAGTGTGAATATTCCTAAAATAGAAATGGCTAATAGGTTATCGTCATATTGAAAATAAAAACCACTCCAATATTTCACCGTTATTGCCACCGCCATTAATACTATTGCAATTAAATTATTAAAACTAACAAAATTATATCGAATAGCATTATTTGTTTGTTTATACACAAAATAACTAGTTATGCCCATTAAAAACGCGTTAACTGGTATAACAAAAAGGAGGCCATCAATTTTGAAATATCTAATTAAAAAATAAGAAAAACCTGCCGACAATAATTGGGCAATAACCCAAAATAAATATAACTTTTTACCTTCCCCATGGGCTACTGCCATTTTACGGTAAATTGCGCCTAATGAACTCAACAAAATTGCTGAAATATTAAAAATTAAAAATAGATAAGATAATTTCACATCATAAATATCAAATTTTTTACTACCCCATAATAGATCAATAATAAAATCACCCACTAATATGGTTCCTATAATTACAACCACATTGATATTAATAATCCCAGCCATATACTTACGAAACTCTTTTATAACTGATTTAGAATTTTGTAATAATAGTGAATATTCGGTAAAAAAAACAGTCATAAAAGGCTGTATAAATAGTCCTTTAACTTTATTTGCCAAATTTTGAACATATTTAAATATTGCATAAGTACCCTCAGGTAAAAACGAAATACTGGCGGTCAACACAATATTATAAAATTGGGTAGCACCTACATATAAAAATGTGCTTTGCATGGTTTTAAAAAATGAAACATGGTTAAATTCAGGTATAGAAAATATAAGGCGGTATTTAAACCCAATTTTATATAACTGAAATGTGTAAAAAATAAACTCTACTATTTTTCCCAGGAGCAACGAAACAACCAATGACCATATACCTATGTAAGGATACAAAACAATCAATGATATTATATTAACGAAGGTGTTAGATAAACCTAAGAATTCAGCCCTGCCAAATTTTCTTTCGGCATTTAATACCGTTATAAAAAAAGCATTTATTATTTGTAAAAACAGATACGGTAATAATATTCTAAAAATTAAAGAAGCTTGCATTTTATCGTCATTTGAAAAACCCGGAACCAATAAATTGATAAAAAAAGGAGCAAAAATAAATACTATAAAAATAATTACTGTACCCCAAATAAGCATTCTATTAATGACTACGTTTAGTCCTTGATACCCTAATTTTGGTGAACTTTTATTTAAATTATGAAATACCGGTAAAAAGATTTCAGCCAATTGGCCGCTTTGTGTCAATGATGTTACTAAGTAAATCAAACTTTGCGCTGCAAAATAAACTTCTATAGTACGCGAAGCACCAAAATATCGAACTTGTAAAATTGAATATAACAGCCCCAAAAGAGACGCTATGAATTTTAAGGAGAATAATTTTATAATAATTTTCATTTAAGAATTCGCAATGTTGAAATAATTCTTAAAAATAGCTTTTTAATAGTATCCTGCAATCTAGGAAGTTCATTTTCAATAATAATATAGCTTTTAGCTAATGGGTAATTTGTCGATTTAATGAATTCTTTATGCTTAATTGCTAAACTATATCTCAAATTTATAGCATCTAGCTTGTCGAATTCTTGAACCTCATTTTTTACTAAATTTTTATATTTACCAATATGATCATGAATAAGGCTTGGCATAGCTTCGACTAAAATTCTTCCCTTGAACTTTTTATTAAAAGTATCATTTTTAACAAAGAATTTCACAGCTTCTTCAACTTTATCAATATCGAAAATTAGTTTTTTATAATTTAATATCCATTTTCTCCGTTTTGGTAAAGGTTCGTAATTTAATTTAATTCCTAAAAGTAATACACTATTATATACGGCTTTATAACTTGGCACTATCCAATTATTTAAATCATTTTTAAACTCATAATCGTTATTATCTAAAGAATATTTACGTAAGTTTTCTATTTCTACTATTCGGGAATTACATTCTTTATCAGAAATGATATCAAAACTGTTTAGTAAAATGTAAGTGTGTCTTAAAGTGCTGATATATAGCAATATATCTCTTATGCTGATGTCTGGTAAGGAAGTCATTGTAACTAAAATTTCTAACCTATTCACCGTATATTCAAAAGATAGAATAAGCTTCAACTTATCTATCATTTCTGACGAAAGGTAACCTCCAATTTCTTTACCGAATAGAACTTTCTTTCTATCTAAATAAAATAACCCTTCAATATATTTTGCGAGGTATTTAGGGTAAGCAAAAACGTCATGAGCAATTACTTCAAAACCATTTTCTTCTACTAACAGTTTTTTTATACTTATTTCTTCCCATTTAGGTAAATTATATTCATCAACAATTACAATAATATCAATATCGCTTAAGCCTGGTGCAGTAAAACTACCCATTTGAATAATTGATACAACACCTTTTACACCCTTTACTTTATCAACATATAAGGAGATTAATTCTTCATAAGTTGATAATGGGACTGTATTTATCAGGCCTGATATTTTCTTAAAAATCATTCTTAAGATTAATTAATAGTTTATCTGTCTCTTCTACAAAGACATTGTAAGAATTACTAAATTCCAATAATTGTTGTTCGCTAAAATCAATTATTTCATTTAAGTAATTATATTCTTTAACTTCATAACCAGTCAAACCTTTCCTTAATGATGAATATCTTGAACTAATATTATTTTGATTCCATTGTTTTCTAATAGAGCTAACAATTTCAACACATTCCCAAGCCTTAGTACTGTAATACTTTTGGCCCAAAACAAACGAATCCCTCTTATAAATGTATATACCATGTGCTGCAAGAGCTAATACCGGAATTAACATTAATTCCGAAAGAAACCTTTTCGCAAAGAACACTCCACTATTCAACGAAATTGGCAAACTTGGATACCTCTTTATAAAATCAGAAACCCAATTGAAAGAACTATATCTTTCTATAAAATAAGAAGCATTATTAATAATTAGAGAAGATGATCGAGAAAAAACTAAAGCTTTCTTTAATGTTTCAATTGGTAAATCCATTAACCAGTAATCACTAAAACTATTTTTATTAATAAAAAAAACACCGTGATGTTGTAACGGATCTATTTCAAGTAAATCTTGCTCAATTAATTTTTTTATAGCTATAATTTCATTCGTCAATACTCCTATTATTACTAAATCAACATCTGAATAACCTGTTTGTGTTCCATCCGAATAACTCCCTTGTATGATTAAATTGGAATTATGCTTTTCTAACAATGTATTATATGAAATTAATTGATCAAAAAATCTTGGTGTACTTGCCTGATTAAGAGATGAAATACTTTTAATTTCAAAATCCTTCCCCGTATTCTTAAAAGTTGAAAAATTTTCGGAAAGTTGTATTTCGATTTTTTTTATTAAATCGACAATTTCATTTTTAAACAGGAAAGATGCTTTTCTTGTAATTAATACACATTTAAATTTAAACTTTACATCTTTATCGCTTAATTTTGACTGATTTCGTAAAAATCTATTTTCTAATGATTTTTTTAACTTTAATAACTCATAAAGTTGGTATTCTTTTTTAAATAAAATATTTTTTATTGAAATTAAATTCATCGTATTGAAAAGAAACATAAATTCTAAACGTGTTTTGCTTTTTTTTTAACGTAGTTTATTATTGTTTAACAATATATGATGGAATATGATAATATTTTGGTTTATATATTTTAATATTCATATCATTAAAAAATTCATCTACAGCTTTAGTCTCTCCCTCGACGGTACCATAATCATCTAACACTAAAATTCCACCTTTAACTATTTTACTCCATAAATTTTCTAATATTACTTTTGTTGGTTCATAAACATCAACGTCAATATGCAATAATGAAATCTTCAAAGATGGATTATTTTTAATAAACTCCGGAATCGTATTTTTTATATCCCCTTCTATTAATTCAAAATTGGTTATTCCTTTATTTTTTAAATGTTTTTCTAATTCCAATTTACTGATACCATAACCGCCTGAATTTTCAAATCTTTCAACAAATTCCTTATCACTTACAAGTTCAAGATCGTCAGGGAATTTTCCAAAAATGTCAAATCCAGTAACGCGCCTTGAGCTATTGTTCTCTAATAAATCTCTAAAAGATAGAAGTCGCACAAATGAAGTTCCTTTATATACTCCAAACTCTAATATGTCACCTGGTAAGTCAATTATTTTTTTATATATTTCCAAATGATTTAAGAATTTTCCTATTCTTCCTGTTTCACAGGTTAAATAGAACCCATTTTCATAATCCCATTTTTTTGATAAATCAACTGAGTAGTTCTTCATATTTGAATTTTATTAATAAATTATTAACTGCTAAATATTGCTCTTTTAAAAATTATTTTGTCAATTAAATTCTTAAATATTTTCTTTTCAAAATAAAGGTCAATAGAATTATATCTATATCCCCTAAAATCTGAAGCGACTTCTTCAAAAAACATGTTAAAAGGAATTTGATAGCGAATAAATTGTAAATAGGCATATTTCAATGCATGTTCTTTATTCTTTTGAAAATCTACTTTTAATTTATCATAATTATCTAATAAATCAAAATACTCTTCTTTGGAATTTACATCAATCGTAAAACCTTTACCCCTGTAATGTGTTTTTGACACGACCATACAAGGTTTATTCACTAAAGGTAGCTCCATACCTGCTGTGGTAGTATGTACCAAACCTAAATCGGTAATATCATAGATGCTCCAACTATTTATCTTTTCTTTTGGCTTAATAATTTTCACATTAGCATTTGGACTAATTTTTGAAATAATTATATCATAAAATGGCATGTTGGTACCTATAATTACTTCAGCAGGGTGAATTTTCACGATCAACTGCTTTTCAGGATGCTCGTTAAACCATTGTATAGTTTTAATTACCCATTCAACAGGGGTTTTGAAAGCAATTTCACGTTGTGCAGATGCGGCATCCCATAATACATTGGTAAATAAGGTGTAAATTGGTTTTTTCGAATCTAGTCCTAAATTTTGTATTGTGTCTTTTTTTGATGTTTCCTTACCAAAATTGTAAACAAATACATCATCTTTATGTAATATTCTTGATTCCAAATAATCGTTTATTTCCTTTAATTGTTCTTCTGTAAGATCTTTATCTTTAACTTTATCCCATTCATCAGATACATCCCATAAATTAGCAGTTTTGTTCCAATTAAAAACCAAAGTATACTTCTTCTTCCCACGACTATATGTTAATATAGGAATTTTATTGAAATTTAACACTTCAAAAGCAGGCCCCCAAGTACTGTAAATACCATGGCTCATAATGACTACATCTGGATTAATTTTAACCAGTCTTTCTCCTATAAAATTGGAAATTGTGATGGATTTTTTTATTAAAACTGTTTTCTCCTCTAAATTTGGTAAATCATCAGAAATAACTCCAACTTTATACTGTTTTAATAAAGTCGATTCTAATATCGAATCATATTTATTATTATATATTAATTTTTCAGAATCCTCTAAAAGCTTTGATATTGGGATAAATTTTAATTTGAGCTCATTCAAAAATTTCGAAGCAAAATTAAAATCTTTTATTGCATTATAATCCCAATTTTGCTCATTCCCAACCTTTTTAAGTTCATGCAATGGCAACATATTATCATCAATAATAAATGTAATTTTATGCCCTTTCTTTTTTAGCCCTAAGGCTAGCAAAGCCTCTATATACAAATGAAAAGTACTCCCGGGTAACATCATAAGTATATATATATTTTGCTTTTCACTATTATTATCAACATTAAACTTTCCTAATTCTTCTGCTTGCGCTAAAAATATACTTTTAGCAAAAAAAGTAAACTTACCCAGTTTTTCATAGCTAATTCCCAATTTATTTAGGAGTACAATTATTGTTGGGAAAACATATATTTTCAACTGATCTTTAATCTTCATACAGTATTTTTATTTTCACATTTACTTTGAATTATTCCTTTAGAAAGTAGTTTTTCTACAACCTTTATAATAATTTTATAATTGATCTTACTTTTTTTAATGATATCTATTAGATCATGCTCACCGTCGGTATAATTTAACACCCACATCATGGCATCCACTTCAATTGTTTTTTCCTTTTCAGATAGCGTAGGATATAAACCTCTTTTGCCCAATTGAGGTTCACAGTTTGGTAGTAAATTTTTATAGAAATGATTTTTCTCTATCAATTCAATAACTTCTAAGTATTTCAATATAGATTTTTCCATTGCATCAAAGCTGATAAAACTTTTATTATCTGCAGAAGTATGATATTCAGGATATTCACTATACATGGTACGCATTAAAGAGCCAACCGGTAAATTGAATCCCGGGGAGCAATATTGTCTTTCATCAGAACCGAGTGGTGCAAAATCTACTATATTGAATTTTTTTTCTGTTTGATGCAAAATTGTTTGAACCGCTCTGTCCGCTAAGGTTTCTCCTTTTCTACTTTTCTTATATGTAAAATCACCTTTATCACCAATACATGTGACCACAAAACCACCTGCCAATTTTTGTTTTAAGTGCTCTCCATTTTTTGATAAATAGGCAATACTTCCAATAGTTTCAGGCGCAAAAATGAAACGATAGGTATAATACAATTCCTTATCTTTTAACTGATCGTAAATAAACGCAACTACCAATGGCCCGGACAATTCATTGCTCGCCATTGACGGATGACAAATATATGTAGTAAATAAAATTTCTTTATCCGTTTTTCCTTTGATAACCAAATCGGCATAGGTCATACTGCCATTTTCATTGAGTTCTGATCCAATCTTTACTTCATATTTGATAGATGTATCTAATTTCGAGAATTGATTATGAGACATGCAAAATCCCCACCTCCGGCTATAATATGATGTTAAATAAGGGATTAATTCCGGTTGCTCTGGTAAGGTATAAATATGTTCTTTTAGGGCATCATAGGTTAGTAGTCCCTCAAATGGCTCAGAATACCCTAATAGGTACAAATTATTGATACTAAAATCGACAATAGTACTCCCGTTTTCATCTTTGATCCAGGCTTCCCTAACATTCCATTCTGGTGGGACATTCCAATCAAAACATTGTGTACCTGAAGGTATCTCTTTGATATCTAGAGGTATTATTTCAGAAAGTATTTTTAAGGTTTGTCTATTTCCATTGCCTGTTAAGCTTCTATTTATAGGCCACAATCTATCAAAATAATCTTCGATTCTTTTTTTCATGAAAGTTTATACTATGGAAAGACAATCTTTGCTTCTCCATTAATTACTAATTTACCCTCTTCATTAAAGGCCTCAGCTTTAAAAACGCCTATTTTCTTTTCTTCATTAAATTTCATCAAAGTTGCCACTGCCTTAATTTTAGTATTTAAAAATACAGGTTTTCTAAATTCCAGAGTTTGCCCATAGTACAAACATCCTTCTCCTGGATAAATTGTTCCAAATATTTTTGAAAACATACTTGCTACTAACATACCATGCACAATTCTTTTCCCAAACATTGTGTCTTTTGCATAATCTTCATCCAGATGTATCAGATTATTATCTTCTGTAGTTTTCGCAAAATCTATAACATCTTGTGAAGTAAAAACCTTTTCAAATTTTACTTCTCTTCCAATTTCAGGTATTATCATTTTATTCTTTATTAATGCTGTATAAATAATTTATTGCTTTGCCATCTTTAATGATCTTATCAATTTCATTAAAAAAATCATGAAAGAGAATAGTTCTCATACCGTACCCCTCGTTGTATTTATCACCCTGATACAATTGCTTTTCCCATAATAGGTCCATAGCTCTATCCACATCTGTTTGAATTCCTTCTTCTATTTTTCTTACAAAAAGTTTATAAATTTTGTTCGACTTAATACCGTTTCTATCAATATATCCTCCTTCGAATTCTTTTAAATACCTATAATTTACCTTGTTACATTCTTCTACATAATGATAACTCGTCATGCTATTCTGATCGGTCAGACCAATTGAAGCAATTTTTCCTTTCAATTGTTGAATAATGGCAAATGGTGAATCTGCACCATAACCACATTCGTTATCTACATTTTTAAATTTATTTGCATGTTTACCTCTTATAGCAAAAGAATAGATAGGGTGCCCTGTTCGTATGGAATCTTTATGATTCCTGGCAATTTCCGTTAATACTCCCATATGAGAAGGGGTTTTATTGATATCGAAGAATTTTGATTTTGGAAAATCAAAATTAAAAAGCGGTAAGATCAAAGTACCTTCTTCTCCGACACTTTTAACTAAGGATTCATAGACCATTGAAGGTGTAACCGCCGTTTTTAATTCATCAGATGCCTTTTTCAATATTCTTTTCAACGAAGAGTGCACTAATAATACATCTCCCTTTTTCACACCACTACTTTCCCATTTTTTCGCTAAAAAAGAAATTACCTGGTCTTCAGTCATGTTTTTTATTTTATATGATCAATGACAAATTTATTAATTATTTGACATTTTTATTAATTTGATGTTCCATTTTAACAAGTAGCTCGGTATTATTTTTTAAACTAATAATTAATTCTTCCGTAGATAAATGACACGCATTTCTGAATAGTTCTCTTTCCAATTTAAAATCCGCCTCTGTATCTAACGTTAATCTTATAGAATCAGTATTTTCCATATATGTTGGTAGTTCCAAGAATTTTAAAGTAAACAAATCCTTATTTTCATAAATATAGTTGGTGACATGCTCTACATATAAAGTTAAATCCGTAAGGTTTCTTACTTTTTTCAATGCTTTTAAACTGACTGCTTCTGTAAAAATACCCAAGTGAGATTTTATGGTTGGTAATCCATTACTTGTTTTAAAACTCACATAATCATATTTTTTAGTTTCAATTTCTTTTATCAATCGTTTAATATGTAAAATATCTAAAAAAGGATTGTCCGCACAAACTCGTATGATAGTATCAAAATTGTTTTCTTCAGCTGCCTCAATAAATCTGTTTAAAACATTATTTTCACTTCCTCTATAACATTTAATTTTACAAAAACTTGCAATTGCTTCTAATTCGTCATCCAATGGATTAATGGTCGTTGCTAAAACAATTTTATCAGTAGGAAATTCGTTTATTAATTTTTCAATCAACA
>Ga0209633_10001136_pt1 | contig 28576 bp, 26 predicted proteins | sample Cruoilmetagenom1_FD_187290 | JGI IMG/M metagenome (GOLD analysis project Ga0209633, IMG submission 187290) | Oil polluted marine microbial communities from Coal Oil Point, Santa Barbara, California, USA - Sample 1 (SPAdes) (version 2) | ecosystem: Environmental > Aquatic > Marine > Oil seeps ... | reverse complement strand
TTCCATGTCTCTGTTATTCCAATCCTTTGGTTTCAAACATGGCACCCCCAGTGACGCCGACTTTATTTTTGATCTCCGCTGTCTTCCTAACCCCCATTGGGAGTCGACACTCAGACCACTGACTGGACGAGATAAAAAAGTCATCGACTATCTGGAAGCTCAACCCTGGGTTAATGAAATGAAGCAACAAATCATTCATTTCCTGGAAACCTGGATACCTCGGTTTGAACAGGAAAACCGCAACTACATGACCGTCGCTATTGGCTGCACTGGTGGTCAACATCGTTCTGTGTATATGGCAGAAACACTCTCCACGCATTTCAAGGAGCAGCGTAAGAATGTCATGTTGCGTCATCGAGAGCTATCATGAACGTTGGCATTTTAATCATTACCCATAACAATATTGGCCAGCAATTACTGGAAACGGCCCGGGTTATGTTGTGTACCTGCCCACTGAAAACGGCCAGTCTTGCAATTCATCATGATTGCAACCTGGAGACCTCGATAGCCGAAGCGGAAGCACTGCTGGAAGACCTTAACAGCGGGTCGGGTGTTCTGGTGCTAACAGACATGTATGGTTCAACGCCCAGCAATATCGCCAATCGCCTGGCCCATGAAAACTCTGTCATTGTTATTTCGGGAGTTAACCTGCCCATGTTGATACGTGTACTGAACTACCCAAGACTCAATCTCGAACAACTCGCTGAAAAAGCGCGCTCAGGCGGGCATGACGGCATCATGATCTGTAAATAAATTATGATTGAAAAACAAGTCACCATCATCAACAAACTGGGACTGCATGCCCGTGCTGCGGCCAAATTCGTCACATTGGCTTCGACTTTTTCCTGCGAGGTATTCCTTACCAAGCAACAGCAAAAAGTGAATGGGAAAAGTATTATGGGCGTCATGATGCTGGCCGCTTCAAAAGGAACTGAACTCACATTGAACACTACGGGTGAGGATGAAACCCAGGCATCTGTACAACTGGAAACGTTAATAAACAACAAGTTTGGTGAAAATGAATAGGTGATAAATGAGTTGCTTATATTATCAGGATTAGCGGATACACATATTAATGGTCAATCAAATAACATCAATAACATTACCTGTTAAGCTGATAGCTGCTTCCTCCTGCACAGATTGCCAGTCTGAAATTCGCATGGCGCGTTATTTATTGGCACCTCGTTTTTATTTACTCCTGAGTAGGGAGACTTTATGACGCTGGCCATTAAAGGAATTGCTGTCTCGCGCGGTATTGCCATAGGCAGTTCCCACAAACTTGAACGTGGCCAGCCAGAAGTAGCTGAAACCTGCATACCCAAGGCCCGACTGGAAGACGAAATACTACGACTAAGGCGTGCGGTGGGCATCGCCAGAGATCAACTGCAAAAGACACGCACAAAAATTCCGCAACAGACTCCAACTGATATCGTCGCTTTCATCGACACGCATTTATTGATGCTGAATGACTCTGCACTTTCCGAAGCGCCAGAGGAGATCATAAGGTCTAACTTGTGCAGCGCCGAATGGGCTTTAAAATTACAGCTGGACTCCCTGGTCGATGTGTTCGATTCCATGGACGATGCTTACCTGAAAACACGACGAGATGATGTTATTCATGTCGTCAACAGGATCTTGCGCATCCTGACTGACATGGATGAGGATTTACCGTTACATGAAGACACCCAGTCACTACATAATAAAATTGTCGTGGCTGATGATTTAACCCCTGCCGATATCGTTTTACTACAACACCAGGGAGTTATTGCATTTATTACGGAATCAGGAGGACCGCTCTCGCATACTGCCATACTTGCACGCAGCCTGAACTTACCTGCGATCGTTGGTATCCACCATGCAAAACGTTATATCCAGAATGACGAAGCAATCATAGTAGACGGTGACCAGGGTATTGTACTGGCCGATGCCTCAGACAATATTATAAAATATTATACTGAAAAGCAGCTTGCCTATCGTCAATATTATTCTTCACTGCAACACATCAGGGATACACCTGCCAAGACCCTGGATAATATTCGTATCGAGTTATTCGCCAATGCTGAAATACCGGAAGATATGCAGGCCGTGACTGATATCAATGTCGACGGAATCGGTTTATTTCGCTCGGAGTACCTGTTCATGAACAGGGATGATCTACCCGATGAAGAAGAACAATTTAAGGCCTACCAAAATATCGCCACTGCCATGAGCGGGAAACCCGTCGTCATCAGAACACTGGACCTGGGTGCAGACAAGGCACTCAAAAATATCCAGCGAGAGGAATGCCCAACCAACCCGGCCCTGGGCCTGCGTGCGATCAGGCTTTGCCTTAATGATCCCGAACTGTTTCGCCCTCAACTACGCGCCATACTACGCGCATCCGCCCAGAAAAATGTACACATGATGATCCCCATGATATCTAACACTCAGGAAATATTACAGGTGTTACATATACTTGAAAATATCAAACGAGAACTGAAACGTGATGGCATTGCGTATGATAATAATATGCCAGTCGGTGGAATGATCGAAGTCCCTGCAGCTGCCATTTCTGCCTATTTATTTGCCAAGCATCTGGATTTTCTATCCATTGGCACCAACGACCTGATTCAATACACCCTGGCTATCGACCGTATCGATGAAGAAGTCAATTATCTCTACAAGCCCAGCCATCCTTCTGTCCTGATATTGATCAAACAAATTATCGAAGCCGGAAAAAAAGCAGGTATCCCGGTAACCATGTGTGGCGAAATGGCAGGCGACCCGATTTATACCCGTTTGTTGATGGGGCTTGGTTTACGTCAGTTCAGCATGCAACCCAATGCGGTACTGGAAATCAAGAATATCATCAATCATTCCATGATCAGCAAGCTCGAACAAGCCAGCCTCACGACACTGGAATGTGAACATGCTGAAGATGCATTAATGCACATCGAAGCGATCAACAAACTGAAGCACTGATCCTGGCCGTTTCATTAACGGCTATCAATAACACTTGTTGACATTTTTTATCGGGACAAGCATAGACCTTATGGATTAATATGGTTACACTTTCCAGCTAACGAGACACACACAAAGATCGTTTAGCCATGAATGAAGCCATCCAGACAGAGCATAAAACCGAAGAACGCCTGAATGCATTTCTTGAGGCACTCAAACACGGTAAAAATCAGCATATCTGGGCAATGCTTGCCGATCTTCATCCTGCTGAAATTGCTCATATCATCGAATCACTTCCCTCCGAAGAACGCCAGTTCGTGTGGAAAATGGTCAATGCTGACGATGAAGGCGATATCCTTCTACATGTTAATGATGAGGTGCGCGCCAACCTGATCAAGGGCATGGAGAATGAAGAACTGGTCGCTGTCACGGATGGCATGGACATGGACGACCTCGCTGACTTACTCAGCGACCTGCCCGACATCGTCATCAAGGAAGTATTGCATTCGATGGACAAGCAGGATCGGCACCGTCTTGAGTCGGTACTGTCCTATGCGGATGATAGTGCCGGTGGCCTTATGGATACGGACACGGTAACGGTGCGCGCTGATGTCACCCTGGATGTCGTGCTGCGTTACCTTCGCCTACGTGGTGACTTGCCTGCTTTCACTGACAAAATGATTGTCGTCAATCGTTTTGATATGTATCTGGGCACGTTACCACTAACCAGGATTCTGACCAGCGACCCCAGTTTGACTGTTGCCGAAATCATGGAAACTGGTATAGAACCGATACCTGCCAATATGCCAGCGCATGAAGTCGCACACCTTTTTGAAAAACGCGACCTCATCTCCTCCCCTGTCATCAGTGAAGATAATCGTCTGATTGGTCGTATCACCATTGATGATGTTGTCGATGTTATCCGTGACGAGGCAGACCACTCGATTATGAGCATGGCCGGTATGCATGAAGAGGATGATATGTTTGCGCCTGTCATTCATAGTGCCAAAAGCCGCGCTATCTGGCTAGGGCTTAACCTGTTGACGGCGTTACTCGCCGCCTGGGTGATTGGCCTTTTCCAGGGCACCCTGGAAAAGGTAGTGGCACTGGCTATCCTTATGCCGATTGCGGCGAGCATGGGGGGTATTGCTGGAACACAAACCCTGACTCTCGTGATTCGCGGTCTGGCATTAGGCTATATAGGTAAATCAAATTCACGCTGGCTATTGTATAAAGAGGCCGCCGTTGGCGCCATCAATGGCATGGTTTGGGCCAGCGTCGTTGCTGCATTTGCCGTTTACTGGTTTAAAGATATCATGATCGGCGTATTTATCGCTGCGGCGATGCTCATTAATCTGATATTCGCCGCTATTGCAGGCTTCAGTATCCCTCTGGTTATGAAAAAAGCAGGGATCGACCCAGCACTGGCAGGTAGTGTTGTGCTGACTACATTTACTGACATTATTGGCTATACCGCATTCCTTGGTTTAGCCTCAATTTATTTTTCCTGACATCAACCACTATCATATCGGCTGCATCGCTGCAGAGAATAACCCTCTGACTGCCTGAAAAGCTCGTCGTATCTGACACTTCATCATTTTGTCGGAATATTTTTCCCCTTCTCTTGTTATATCGATACAAACCCTGTTTTTTCAGGAGTCACCACTATTTTTATTCAATAGGAGATTTATATGGACAGACGTTCATTCATTCGTATCAGCATGGCAGGAGCCGCCACAGGTATTATTGTACCCGAGATAGTCATTGCCGACGCTATGGGGAAAATCAGCAACAATAAAATGGCTGGCGGACTGTATTACACCAAAGAATCACCAGGTCGTTGGCGTAAAAAAGCAGGGTCCCATTCGCCCATTCTAGAAAAAACGGATAAAGGCTTACGCGTCGTCACCGGACACCCCATGCAACCCAATAAACACTGGATCATCAAACACGTGGTTCTGGATAAAGATTTTAACTTTATTGCGGAGAATATTTTTAACCCCGAAAAAGATAAAGCCGCCATCTCTACATTTGAGTTATCAGACCAAAAGGGTGCTGTCTATGCCTTGAGCGTATGCAACCTGCATGACAGTTGGCTAAGTATGATCGAAGTTTAGTCAATGGATCAAAAAGGGATAAAATCATCCCTTTTTGATCACTGTCAATCTGCCAACCTCAAGAATCTCATCACTTGTCATAAAAGAAAAGTGAGGTGGTTTTCTAATGAGTACAAAGACATGCCAATGAAAAATAAAACTTGTGTAACGGGCCTATTATTATCTTTACCACTGACATTGACTTCAAGCTTATATGCAGCGGGAGATATGACTGCACAAAGACCGATCGTAGTCGATGTATACCTGTCTAACAAAACCAATAAACTGCAATTTTATCCCTCCACTCTGAATTTCGAGACAGGCAAATTATATCAACTCAATATCAGCAATCGCAGTACGCAAAAACACTATTTCACTGCCGAAGGACTTTCGCGTTCCGTATTCACTCGAAAAGTGGAAGTTATCAACAACGATACAACGGTTGCCGAGGTAAAAGGATATATCAATGAAATAGAAGTTTATCCAGGAGGTACTGCTCAATGGTGGTTTGTTCCAGTTAAAACACTGCACGCATCAAGACTTCACTGCAGTATCAAGGGACATGCTGCAGCGGGAATGACTGGATCTATAAGCATTAAATAAACCTTACCTATATAACAACAGGTCTACTCTTCAAACTGAGCTGCGTGGAGTAACATGAAACTATTATACAGCATTTTCTTTCTGCTACTTAGCAGCAACTGCAGTTATGCTGGTGGGAACCCATCAGCCGGAAAGTCCAAAATCATTATTTGCACTGGCTGCCATGAGTCCGATGGTAATAGCACTAATCCTGCATACCCTAAGCTGGCGGGACAAGGAGAAGCTTATCTAACAAAACAAATACGTGATTTTAAAAGTGGTGCACGCGTAGAGGAACACATGACCTCTATGGTTAAGGCGATTAATGAATCTGATGTTGAAAATATTGCCGCTTATTTTTCCAGCCAGGAACGCCAGGCTTCCAGACAGAAAACAACAACCACATTATCCGGCAAACAAATTTTCAATCATGGCATCAAGCTCAAGGGTGTACCTGCCTGTGCAAGCTGCCATGGCCCATCCGCTCATGGAATAACTGGCAAAAGATATCCATTACTGGCAGGACAACATAAATCTTATATCATAAAAATGTTACAAGCATTTCGCGACAATCGCCGACATAACGACCCTGACAAACAGATGCGTCTTATTGCAAAAAAACTGAATGACAAGGAGATTGAAGCTATCTCGGCATATCTAGCAGAGCTACCCTGATAGACAGATGCTATCGAGGCATCCTATCGCTTACCCTACTTCGTCTGAGCGCATCTAGCACATGTGCAGGCTATGTCTTATTCACCCGCAAGCGTCATATTTTCTATCAATAGCGATCCGCAATGAATATTGCCGCGCATATCAACATCATTGCCGACCTGAGCTATCTGTTTGAACATGTCTTTGAGATTACCAGCTATGGTGATTTCCTCCACCGGGTATTGTATCTCTCCATTTTCCACCCAGAAACCTGCTGCACCTCGAGAATAATCGCCTGTTACAATGTTAATCCCCTGCCCCATCAATTCTGTGACCAGCAAACCTGTATTCATTTCAGATAACAACCCCTGAAAGTCCAGCTCTCCCGGTTTTATCTGACAGTTATGTACGCCGCCCGCATTGCCGGTTGTTTGCATACCCAGCTTTCGTGCTGAGTAGCTACCAAGGACATAAGCTTGTAGGACGCCATCATTAATCAATGTGCGATCCTGTGTGGCAACCCCTTCATTATCATAGGCCGCACTTCCCAGTGCTTTTTTCAAGTGTGGGCGTTCATGGATTTGCATAAAAGACGGGAAGATCTCCTTACCCAAATGATCGAGTAAGAAACTGGATTGACGATACAGGTTCCCACCTGAAATAGCACTGATAAAGTGCTGAAAAATACTACTCGCTACCTCTGCCTGAATCATAACAGGTACCTGGGCGGTCTTTAGTTTTTTTGCATTCAGGCGACTGAGGGTCCGTTGAGCTGCCTTATGGCCTATAGACTCACTCTGCTCCAGATCATGCACATCCCGCGCGACACTATACCAGTAATCTCTTTGCATGCCGGTTTCATCTTCAGCGATAACACTACAACTGATACTGTGACGGGTACCTGCATAGCCCCCCAGAAAACCATGTGTATTGCCATAGACACTAATACCGGTACGAGTAGACACACTACCCCCCTCAGAGTTACTAATCCCTTTTTCAGATCGCGCAGCATCTTCACTTCGCTTGGCTATATCAATGGCTTCTTCAGCCGACACTGACCAGGGGTGACAAAGACCCAGATCAGGAATGTCTTTGGCCATCAGTTCGGCATCGGCCAGGCCGGCATAGGGGTCCTCGCCCGCATGTTTGGCAATGGCGCAGGCCGCATCAACGGTATCTTTTATCGCTTTTTCGCTCCAGTCAGACGTACTGGCAGAGCCTTTCCTTTGTCCCAGGTAAACAGAAATACCCAAGCTGCGATCACGATTATACTCCAGGGTTTCAACTTCACCCAGCCTGACCGTCACATTCAAGCCAGCAGCAAAACTCATGCCTGCCTCTGCAGAGCTGGCCCCTTTCTGCCTGGACAGATCCAGCGCATGTGATACCAGGTCTTCCAGCTCTTTCTGATCCGGGTAATCCGGACCGATTGTTCCCGACATGCTATACTCCCAATAATTACCAATATTTGTTAATGACTATTTGTATTTATGCCCACTGAAGACGAAAACCAGCTACTCCCGGAAAAGAGTAAAACACAAAAAAAACGTGAAGCCTCAGCCTTACAGGATCTGGGCATGCAACTCACTCAACTCAGTGAGGAACAACTACAGCGGGTGCCTTTGCCAAATAATTTACTGGATGCCATTCTGGCTGCCCGCAAAATTCACCAGCATGGTGGCTTGAAACGGCAGCAACAATATATTGGCAAACTCATGCGAGATATCGACCCGCAACCCATCCAGCAGGTCCTCAATCAAATCCAGTTACAACGCAAACGCGAAACCTCGCAATTTCATCAGATCGAGAGCTGGCGTGACCAACTCATCAGTAACTCATCAAGCGCCCTGGATGAAATCTTGACACAATTCCCCGATCTGGACAGACAATATCTACGCCAACTCATACGCAATGCACAAGACGACAGCAATGAGCAAAAATCTAAAAAGGCCTCACGCAAGCTATTTCAATACCTGCAAGAACTGAATAGTCAGCCCCACTCCTAGGGGACTTTTAATCAATTCCTGAATCAGCATCTGCACGCTAAAATATTCCTGGCTGTGTGCTGGATATTTTACTCATAGCCTGCCATTAGCGCTAATCAGCGACCTTCTGGTTTAGGTGTTACGTGCGCTTACACTGCTAAAAGAAATGGAAAAATTTCGACCATCGTCAGCAAGCATCAGCACAGACCCTATCCATCAGACGCCTGTACCGCCAACCGTTATCCCGTCTATGCGCATGGTGGGCTGACCTACACCTACCGGGACACTTTGCCCTTCTTTACCACAAGTACCCACGCCATCGTCCAGTTGCAGATCATTACCCACCATACTCACCCGCGTCATCACATCCGGACCATTACCGATCAAGGTGGCACCTTTAACGGGTCTCGTTACCTTACCATTTTCTATCAAGTAGGCCTCACTGGCGGAGAATACAAACTTGCCCGAGGTAATATCCACCTGGCCACCTGCAAAATTGACGGCATAGAGGCCATCTTCAACAGAAGCAATAATTTCTTCAGGATCGTAGTCGCCCGCCAACATGTAGGTATTGGTCATGCGTGGCATGGGCAAATGAGAGAACGACTCGCGACGACCATTGCCCGTACTGGCCACCCCCATAAGTTTGGCGTTCAGGCGGTCCTGCATATACCCCTTCAAGATACCATTCTCTATCAATACAGTTTGTTCGGTGGGCGTTCCTTCGTCATCGATATTCAGGGAACCCCTGCGCTCATTCATCGTACCGTCATCAACAACCGTACAATACTCCGAAGCAACCTTTTCACCAATTCTTCCCGAGAAGGCCGAACTACCCTTGCGATTAAAATCGCCTTCCAGGCCATGACCTACGGCTTCATGCAGCAATACCCCTGGCCATCCGGGTCCCAGTACAATATTCATTGTTCCTGCGGGTGCTTCAACGGCTTCCAGGTTTAACAATGCCTGTCTGACCGCCTTGCGGGCGAATTCCAGGCCACGTTGCTCGTTAAGAAAATAATCATAGGCAAAACGACCTCCGCCGCCCGCACCCCCTTGTTCGCGACGCCCTTTTTCCTCTGCAATAACGCTAACACTCAAACGTACCAAAGGCCTGACATCAGCCGCCAAGGAACCATCACTATTGGCCACCAGGATAATTTCATGTACCCCGGACAAGCTAACCACGACTTGTTTAACCCGAGGATCAAGTCGACGCGCTTCCGCATCCACATCATTAAGTAATTGTAATTTCGCTTCAGTTGATAATTCATCCAGTGGGCTGTCAGCAGAATACAAATCATGACCACTCGAAGCCTTCCAGGCTTGTAGCTTGCCCTGTTGTCCAGTGCGGGCAATAGCGCGTGCGGCCTTGGATGCCTGCATTAATGCGGGCAATATTATTTCATCGGAATAAGCAAACCCGGTCTTCTCACCACTGATCGCACGTACGCCAACACCCTGATCAATATTATAACTACCTTCTTTAATTATGCCGTCTTCCATCACCCACGATTCATGTCGTTGAGATTGAAAATAAACATCAGCACTGTCTATCGCACTGCCCAGGGTATTATCCAGGATCTTGTTAAGATCCTCGTCTACCATACCGGCAGGAACCAATATTCGTTGTCTGGCAATATCCAGCAAATCAGTCATATTTATACCTACTTATTAACCAATAACATCGGCTTATTTCACTTACCGATATCGATTTCAACATTCACTATTCAAGAACCACTGATGAATTCCGGTTTGGGTGGAGATCACAACTAATAGCAGGCTATGAGTAAGATGTCCAACACTGAACAGGAACATGTTAGCCTACAGATGCCCGCTCATGAATTGATCAAAGGCTCCTTAATCATTTACTTTACAATATAAACGACGGTGATCGACAGCGGGGAATGTTTGTCGAACATTAATCACCCGACTCAGATCAATGTCAGCATGGACGATACCTGCTGTCTTTGATAAGCGATTTAAAATAATCCCCCAAGGGTCAATAATCATACTATCACCATGCGTTTCCCTACCATTCGCATGGTAGCCGCCCTGGGCTCCTGCGATAACATAACACTGATTCTCGATCGCCCGTGCACGCAATAAAGTTTCCCAATGGGCCTTGCCAGTAATCTCTGTAAACGCTGAAGGAATGACCAGTATTTCCATGCCTTTGTCCAGCATGTCCCTGAATAATTCGGGAAATCTCAAATCGTAACAGACAGCCAAACCTATCTTGCCAAACGGAGTATCAACCACGACAGCTTCGGTGCCTGGCTCGATAGTTTCTGATTCGATATAATGTTCGTTACTATCGGGTAGTTTCACATCAAAGAGATGAATCTTGTCGTAGCGGGCCACCTGCTCACCTTTGTCATTGTATAACAGACAAGCAGCACGAATACGATCATTGTCTGCTGTGCGCATGGGAATAGTCCCACCAACAATCCACATGCCATGTTTTTTAGCCTGTTGAGATAAAAAATTTTGCAACTCACCGCCTGACTCAGTTTCGCCAATGGCTACTTTATCGGACTCTTTCAGACCCATCAGAGCAAAATTTTCCGGTAGCACGACTAACTCTGCCTTTTCAGCAGCGGCATTGGCAATGAGCCTTTCCGCCTCCAGTAAATTCGCATTCACGTTTGGACCTGATGCCATCTGTATAGCCACAACGACAGTCATTCTTCGTTCTCCTTTAAACTTTTTAAATCAAGAGTAATTGTCCCAGCATTTGATTGTCCTGGATAAATCTCTATTCTGGCGGAAGGCAGCCCTAAAGATACCAGCCAATCACGTAACTCATTTGCCCATAATGCGCCCTCTTCTCCTCCTGGATAGCGGATTAGCAGTATAGACAGAGGATCAGCATCTAATCCCTTCAAGGCATCAGTCAGCGCTGGCATTGTCACCAATGACTGGGCTGTCCTGGGACGAGCCCACTCCTCAGCACTCATACTCCATGTATCGGCATAACTGGGTAAAACCGGAGCCATGAGACCAGGCACTAGCAGCAAAAGTAACCTACATAGATTAAATCGGACCAAGATCATACTGCACAGCATACCACAATAATCCTGTCGTAATCAGCCAGGCAAGCAGCTGTATGATGAACGTAATAGATGGGTGTTCATGGATCCACAGTCTCATTATTGACATCTTTATTATCAGAATTCTTATGTATCACGGGCTTTTCCCAGGAGCCCGTTACACTGTAATGTGTACGCGACATTTTGTTGATATTTTTACGTAATATTCTCTCGGTCAGGTACAGTCCAATGGCTACCTGCGGCCCGGCGGCCAGGCCCAGCACCGGGATACTTGAGGAGAGTTTGGGAGTCACATAGACATCCTCATCATAATCCTCGTTGGCCAGACCGATCCTCCCGGAAATATCAATCCTTGCCGCAGGTCCATCCATAAATAAGTTATTGGTATAGGCGTCACCATCTGCAATAGAAAAATCACCTTCAATCTTGTCAAAGCCAAAACCCTTTTTGAATAAATCACTAAAATCCAGGGTCAGGCGCCTTTGCAGGTTCTGCACACTCAACAGACCGAATATACGCCCACCACCTGGCTCAACATCATGTAGTTGGCCTTTGGAAATAGACAGTTTCATATCACCATTTAAACGCTTCATCTCAAACCAGTGCGGCGGACCACTCCAAGAGGCTTTTAATCGGGCACTCGCTTTCCCGTCTTCGATATTTGTCTGAAAATCGAATAGCTTCAAGGCCTCGCCAATTTTTGGTGTTTCAAAATCGATATCAAAAGAAGACACATGCCATGATTTTTTAAATAACCAGCTACCACTGGCAGAAATATTGAGCAAGTCACCTTTTATTTGCAGTTTGTCTATCTTCAAACCCAGCTTGTCTTTTCTTGCCTGCAGAATGAACTGTCCTAAATGATGACCGTTCAGTAATAATTTATCACTGACCAGGTCGACTGCAGGCAAGGTTCGTGGATCGAATATCGACGCTTCCCGTTTTTCACCGGGTGTTGTTATAGATAAATGCTTGAGATTGATACTGACAGGCAGACCCTTTTCGTATTCAAACGGCACGATCGCCTGACCGGAAAACTCCTGCGCACCTAGTGACAACAATAAATCAGATTGACGTCGTGTCGCCAATAATGAAAAATCATTGTATTGCAACTGACCCAATAACAACCGATTAATATCAAGCTTGACCTGATTTATCATTCTCAATGGATCAAGGCCTGTCGACTTCTCTTTCTTATCAGGCAACAGGTCGAACCACTTTTCAATGGAAAAACTATCAAGCTCTCCCTGGATATCCAAGCCTTTTTCTGTTGGTAAATTCAATTTTTTAGCTTTACCCAGATTCACTGTTCCCTTTTCGAAACGCCATTTCTGCGCCTGCTTATCAGCCTTATTCAATTGCAGGACTGCACTGAGCAAATCTCCATAGGACACACTAATAACATTATGACTGCCGCTATCCAGACTACTTTTTATATTTAATGACCGGGACTGTTCTGCAGGCTTGGAAAAACCATCCGGCAATATAATTTCTTCACCCTGCAAATCGCTTCTTAGTAATAATTGTTTGTTTTTCTTATGCAAACTCAAGGCAAGCAACCAGTCAGAATCACCCTTAAAAAATTTTTGATTGGCAGGCAGGAAATCTTCAAACAGTTGTGACAAGCCCAATCGCGAACTCAAAGTGATCGTCGTCGCAGCATCATACTTGTCAAATATATCGGTATTAACATCTATCCTGGCAGGTCGACCCTGATATTGGGCTTGCAAATTGTCCGCATGATAACTAAAAACCCTGCCATCATACTTATAATTCAGATCACCGCTAAATTTTTCAAATTCATGCTTCCATTTTTTTAGAACAACATGACCTTTATTGAAATGCGTTTTACCCTGCAAGGTAAATTTTGCCGGACGTTCCATAGGGATGGCCATCTTAACGTGACTTGACATACTACCGTCAGTCTTGATATTGGCCAGTAATTCACGCGCCTCATCGCTGACAGGACTATTATGTAAATAGCTTAACAGTTGCTGCGTCTTGCCTTCAAACTCCAATTCCATATCCAGTACGGAGTAATCTTTAAGATCATCAATAATTAATACAGAAGGCTGTAGTCTGACCTTCATCACTTCACCTTCATGAATCTTGACTAGCAGGGAATTATCATGGAAAAGAACATTCGCATTGACATGGCTTAACTGAGGCCATAAATCACCGTAATCCAGATGCATATCTTCCACATCGAAATCAACCAGGAACGTCCCATGGTTGTTGATAAAAGGAAAGTCTTTTGTACTTCCATGAAAAATCATTTTGCCGGCAGGCACATGGCCATCAACAAAAGACTTTTCAAGCCACTGAATAACCGCTTTACTCATGACCCCACGTGGCAAATACAATGGAGCGGACTTTACCTTGCCATTTTGAAAATTAACGGCCATATCGATAAACGGTGAGCCCTGGTCTTTAGGGATAATAATATTGGCCCTGGATAGGGTTTGTATATGCTCATTACTGGCAGCGAGACTGTCAAAAGATAATTTGAGCCCGTCATCGCCGGCATGCCAAAAAATATCACCTTGCAATGTATTGACTTGCAGTGGCTTTATGAAAAGATCACCCAGATCAAGCACTGCATGCTGACTATCCAGTTGTAAAAACCCTTTTTCACGCGTAAAGACCAGGCGCCCATCCACCCCCTCAACCCCAGGTAGATTATTCCAACGCTTAAAACCAAGATCGTTAAAAGTAGAACTCAGAAAAACATCAGGTACTTGCTGTCCCGTTTGCTGATAACGGAATTGAACATCACGCAGGCTACCGTGCATATCCAGCGCCTTTATCTCTTTACTTAATGCGAGAGTGTCGGGCAAATTACCGGATAATAAACCGGAAACATCCTGTAATTTGAAATAACCAATAGTTCCTTCCAACGACACTTGGCCTGTTGACTCATTATCTTGATAGGCCATATGGATATCAGACTCAGGCCAGGTAAAATCATTTTTACTTAAGCGGAATTTTTCTACATCAAGATTCCATCCATCTTTGCGGCGCTGCCAAAATACACTGGCCTTGAGTTCTTCAACCGTACTACTGGCTTTTTTCAAACCCGCATCGGGGAATGACCAAAGCAAATCCTTTGCCTGTATCTCTGCCTTGATATCCTGGAGTCGGTGTACGTAACCTGACCCCCACAATTTCAGATTTAACGCCCCTTTTTTCAGATCGACATACGACTTCATCCATTCCTGCATAACAGTGGAAACAATCACATCACCCTGAATATAAAATTGACTGACTACATCTTGCGGCCGGAGCATGTCTCCTTTCAAATCCAGAACAAATGATAACTGGCTGGTTTGCTCATCCGCCACATCAAAGCGTCCATAGGCATGATGCAGATCGCCGCTGTTTTCAAGATAAAAATTAGCATTAGCCAGATTAATTTTTCTGGTGCTATAGCGTTCATCCTGATAGGAAAAACGACAATCCACCAACTGCAGGCGATCGCGAGAGAAAAACCAGCTCAACAGATTAGTCTGGTCATCGGGATTATTTTGATCGAGATGAAATACCTCACCGTTAAACAGATATTCCTTTTCATTTTTACGCACAATATCAAGGTTTAAGCCATTTATCTTGACGCGTTCCGCATCAAGACTTCCCTTGCTCAATAAAGATAGAAAATCCAGTGACAGCCAGACATCGGAGACTTTCATCCAGTCATCCTGCTCCTGTTTAGATTGAATTGAAACGTCGGTGAGGTGTATCTTGGGCCACAAGCCTATCCATTCAGCATTGATAGCACCTATCGACACTGCGCGACCCAGCTGTTCACTGGCAACCTGTTCCAGCTCTACCCTGTAATCAGTGACCAGTGGTATCAACATTCTGCTGATACTCACTACGAGCGCCAGCAGGATAATGAGAATGGCTATACTGGTCCAACAAAAACTGACACAGCGCCTGGAAAAATGTTTTAAACCTGGCATCTAAATTTTATTTCTCGACAACGATACAATCGATACCAATGTGCATATTGCTCACATCAGTACAACATCAAATTGCTCAGGTGAGAATAAGGCTTCCACCTGGAACTTGATGGGCACTTCAATAAAAGATTCCAGTTCAGCCAGGCTCGAGCTTTCTTCATCCAGCAGTAAATCAACCACATCCTGAGATGCCAGCACCAGTAGTTTTTTCGCGTCATACTGTCGTGCCTCACGTATAATTTCCCTGAAGATTTCATAACAGACGGTTTCAGCTGATTTTATCGACCCCCTGCCTGCACAAGTAGGGCAGACATCACAGAGTACATGCTCAAGGCTTTCCCTGGTTCTTTTACGCGTCATCTCGACAAGCCCCAGGCTGGACACTTCTGTAATATGGCTCTTGGCATGGTCCTTGGTCAGGCTTTTTTCCAGCGCACGCAGAACCTGGCGTTTGTGATCCTCCAGCGACATATCAATAAAATCTATGATGATGATGCCACCCAGATTACGCAACCTTAGCTGGCGCGTTATCGCCTGGGCTGCTTCAAGGTTGGTTTTGAAAATAGTCTCTTCAAGGTTGCGGTGGCCGACATAAGCTCCTGTATTGACATCGATGGTCGTCATCGCCTCGGTCTGGTCAATAATCAGGTAGCCACCGGACTTCAGCTGGACCTTACGTTCAAGCGCCTTTTGAATTTCATCCTCGACATTGTAGAGATCGAAGATCGGACGTTCGCCCGGATAGTATTCGAGGCACTCGGTCATATGCGGCACAAATTCACTACTGAATTGTTGCATCTTTTGAAAGCTCTCACGTGAATCAACCCTTATCTTTTCGATTCTGTCATCAACCATATCACGCAATGCGCGTATCGCCAGCGGCAGATCCTGATAGACCACCGCACCCGAACGCGCTAATTTAATCTGCTCCTGGATAGACTGCCATAACTTGCATAAAAAACGCTGGTCCGACACCAGTGCCTGCTCGTCTATGCCGTCGGCTACCGTCCTGATAATATAACCGTTTCCTGCCGCAGAATCAGCAAGCCCGGATACCGCTTCCTTTAAACGACTACGCTCATCTTCATCTTCTATCTTGGTCGATATCCCTATGGTACTTTCACCTGGCAGCAGCACGAGGTAGCGAGAAGGGATAGTGATATGTGTCGTCAGTCTAGCTCCCTTTGATCCCAGGGGGTCCTTGATAACCTGCACCAGTATTCCCTGTCCTTCAGTGACCAGGTCGGCGATATCATTCTGACGACTCTCATCGCCTGACTCGTCGCTATCGGTCAGTAACGCACTGGAGATATCAGAGGCATGCAGGAAAGCTGCGCGTTCAAGTCCGATGTCGATAAATGCTGCCTGCATACCTGGCAATACGCGACTGACTTTTCCTTTATAAATATTACCAACAATGCCGCGCTTTCGAGTCCGCTCGATAAACACTTCCTGCAATACGCCATTTTCGACCAGGGCGACACGGGTTTCTCTTGGTGTTACATTAATAAGAATTTCTTCACTCATTTTCTTCGGGTATATCATTCATAATACAACAGTGTTTACCTTACCTTGTTCCAGTGCATTTTTCAGGCTTAATTTATCATTTTGTCTACTCTAACCCAGCCACAGGTAAGACACCCATTTCAGCCAGTAATTCCCCCGTCTCACACAATGGCAGGCCCATGACCGAGGAATAGCTTCCTTCCATGTACTGGATAAACAAAGCCGCTCTGCCCTGGATAGCATATGCCCCCGCCTTACCCTCGGGTTCTCCGGTTTGCCAGTAGGACTCAATCTCTGTCCGCGTCAGCTGACGAAAACATACCCGACTGGTGTTCAGCCTGACCGTTTCATAGGTATCTTGTTTAAGGGCAACGGCGGTCAGCACCTGGTGGCAACGTGCGGATAATTGCCCCAGCATGGACACGGCATGCTCGCGATTTTGCGGCTTGCCGAAAATATCATCGTCCAGCACGACCACGGTATCCGAACCCAGCACAGGTAACAAATCCGTACGTTGTGCATGTCGCCAGCCGGCGCGGGCTTTTTCCAGCGCCATACGGGAGACAAAATCAGCGGCCTTTTCGTTAACCACGGGGGTTTCATCAACATCGATGGCAAGCGTATCAAACACGTAGCCGACCTGTTGTAACAGGGCCTGCCTGCGTGGCGAGGTTGAAGCGAGATAGAGTTGAATGAGTGGGTCCATTATGAACAGAAATATATAAACTAATGCAGCGCTTCAGCGATGATAAGGGTGATTATTTAATATACTCCAGGCCCTGTACAGTTGTTCTGCCACGATCACCCTCACCATGGGATGGGGGAGCGTCAAGGGCGACAGCGACCAACGTTGATCAGCCCGTTGCAGACAGTCCTCTGATAAACCTTCGGGCCCACCTACCAGCAAGGCAATATCAAGGCCCGATTGCATCCATCCCTGTAACTGTCCTGACAGCTGCTCGGTACTCCATGGCTTGCCATTAATATCGAGCGCAATGACACGACACGACCGGGGTACAGCGGACAACATGCGCTCGCCCTCTTCAATACGTATCCTCTCCAGGTCTGCGCTCCTGGTACGCTTACCGGCACTGACTTCTATCAGCTGCAGTGAACAGTCACGTTGACAACGACCGGCATAATCCTGATAAGCCTCTACCACCCATGAGGGCATACGGGTTCCCACCGCTATCAGGTGAATACGCATTACTCAGACGACTTACTCTTGACACTCTCCGGCTCTTTCACGGTCCACAATTTTTCCAGGTTATAAAAATCCCGGACCTCAGGCAGCATCACATGAACAACGACATCGCCCATGTCTACCAGCACCCATTCACCCGTGGCCTCACCTTCACTACCAAGAGGTGGGACGCCTTGTTCCTTGGATTTTACGACGACATTTTCGGCAATCGATTTGACATGGCGTGACGAGCTGCCACTGGCAATGATCATGATATCAGTCACTGATGTCATCTCATGCACATCCAGTACGCGTACATCCAATGCCTTCATATCTTCCACGGCATCAAGTACCAATTGTTTTAAATCTTCTGTATTCATTATTGTTTAATCCAAACCTGTTAACGGTACAAACCGTTTTCTTCAATATAATCACAAACCGAGTCCGGCAATAAAAAGCGCGGGCTCTTACCTTGTTGGCAAATACGACGTATTCTCGTTGCCGATATGGATAGTCTGGTCACCGCATGAATATAAATCATTCCGTGCGTACACTGTTTCATTTTTGAAAATGACATAACTTGCTTTCCCGCAACGACATCCATCAACTGACCGTTGGCAGGTGGTCGCTCCGTACCTGGACGGGAGCAGACAATGATATGCGCCAGTTCAAACAACTCTTGCCAACAATGCCATGTTGGCAATCCATTAAAAGCATCCATTCCCAGGATCAGGGCCAATCCCTTATCGGCATTCTCTGCCCTTAATGAACGGAGCGTATCTACCATATACGACGGACCCTGTCGACGTATCTCACACTCATCAATCACAGATTGCTGCATTCCCTGAAGCGCGAGACGTAACATATTCAGTCGATGCTCGGTCGATACACCAGGAGTATCACGATGGGGCGGTTGACCACTGGGAATCCAGCGAAGTTCATCGAGACCCAGATCCTGATAAAGCTCAAGCGCAGGACGCAGGTGACCAAAGTGAATCGGGTCAAATGTGCCCCCGACAATACCGATCATAACCGTATGATAACCACTCGATACCTATGTCCTGACCTGACCATCCCCGAGGACGACGAACTTGAGTGTCGTTAAACCTTCCAGACCAACCGGCCCGCGTGCATGCAGCTTGTCAGTACTGATACCTATCTCGGCACCCAGACCGTACTCGAAACCATCAGCGAAACGAGTCGATACATTAACCATGACCGAACTGGAATCCACTTCACGCAGAAAACGTCGCGCGTGGGTGTAATTCTCAGTAATAATGGCATCGGTATGTCTCGAACTGTGTGCCTCAATATGATCAATGGCCTCATCCAGTCCCTTGACAACTCGAATGGACAAAATCGGCGCCAGGTATTCTGTATCCCAATCTTCGGCAGTTGCCTGATGTGCCTCAGTAAGAATATTGCAGGTGGTCTCACACCCTCTCAATTCAACCCCTTTTTGCACAAACATGGCACCCAGTTCAGGTAACACTTCTTTGGCGATCGACTCGGCGACCAGTAATGTTTCCAAGGTGTTACAGGTACCATAGCGCTGCGTTTTGGCATTGAACGACACCTGTATGGCCTTTTCAAGATCGGCGTCATCATCAATGTATACATGACAAATACCGTCCAGATGCTTGATAACGGGCACTCGGGCTTCGCTACTGATGCGCTCGATCAAACCTTTACCACCGCGAGGCACAATCACATCCACGTATTCCTGCATACTGATCAATTCACCGACCGCTTCACGATCCGTGGTTGTTATCACCTGCACGGCATCCATGGGCAGACCCACTTCTTCAAGTCCTTGATGAATACATTCAGCTATGGCCTGGTTGGAATGAATCGCTTCAGAACCACCACGTAATATCGCCGCATTGCCGGACTTCATACACAAGGCAGCCGCATCAGCCGTTACATTGGGACGCGACTCGTAGATAATACCAATGACACCCAGCGGAACACGCATGCGCCCTACCTGAATACCACTGGGACGATATTGCATGTCACTCATTTCGCCCACTGGATCAGGGAGACCCGCCACTTGCCGCAAACCACCGGCCATCGAGGTGATGCGTTCAGGCGTTAACTCCAGTCGATCCAGCATGGCATCACTGAGGCCGTTTTTACGACCGGCATCGAGGTCCCTGCGGTTTTCTTCCTGCAGGTGCTCTATTGCTGATTCCAGCCGGGTGGCGATAGCCATCAAAGCGGCGTTCTTGACGCCGGAATCAGTCGCAGCCATTGAACGTGCAGCCGCACGCGCTTGCTTGCCAACAGTCTGCATGTAAGCCTTGATTTGAAAACCTGTTTCCGGATTTGCACTCATCTTGATTCCAGTACCGCTGTTCCTGCTATAGATAACCCTAATTGTAACAGCTCATCCCAAGGCTTTCCTACCTCTACACCCTTGATTATGCGATCGATGCACGCACAATGCTGGATAAATCCGTACCAACGCCCGAGGCTATGGCGCTTAAGGGCTTCGCGCACCAGGGGCTTGCGCCGTTCCCAGACCCGTTGTTGCGTCAATACCGACTCGATGGGTACGCCTTTGCGCACCTCGCCTGCCATCCTGGCCAAGCTTCGAATTTCCCTGCTCAAAGCCCACAACAGCAATACCGGCTCGACACCCTCACTACGCAAGCCATTGATAATTTTGGATGTTTTGTCAGCGTGCCCGGTCAAGGCTGTATCAACAAGGCTATAGATACTGTATCTGGCACTATCTGAAACAGCCTCGGCCACGGCTTCAGCATCGATCCTCCCTGGGCCGTGTAACAAGTGTAACTTGTCTATCTCCTGCACAGCAGCCAGCAAATTGCCTTCAACCCGCTCCACCAGCAGTGATACCGCATCCCTGGAAGCCTGCATACCCCGTGTCTTCATGCGTGCCTGTACCCAGTCATGCAGCTGCCCCGCCTCTATCGGCCAGACCTGCACCAGGACACCGGATTGCTCCAGTTCCTGAGCCCACTTGGTCCGCAGACTGGCGCTGTCCAGCTTTCCACAAATCACCATCAATAAGGTATCCTCGGGCGGCTGTGCCGCATATTGCCGCAGGACTTTGGCACCCTCGTCTCCCGGCTTGCCTGTCGGCATGCGCAGTTCAATAATTTTCTTGTCACCAAACAGGGACATGCTGCCCGCCACCTGTAACACTTCCTGCCAGGCGAAACCGCGTTCAACTGTTCTGACTTCGCGCTCAGTAAAGCCCTGTTGTCTGGCACGTTGACGAATGGCGTCACAGGCCTCCAGGACTTGCAATGGCTCATCACCACCCACCAGATAGATGGGAGCCAGCGTTTGCTGTAAATGCTTGTCCAGTTGTTCTGGTTTGATCTTCATGGCATTAAAGCGTGGATAAATAACAACATATCAGGCCAGTTTACTGTGTCACTGCTGATTTTGGCCTGTTTCTGATCTGGCGCATAATCGCCTGTACGGCTTCGGCCTGCATATCGCCAACCAGACTGATGCGCTCCCTTTCTTTTGCCAAGACTTCATTTTCATTGAAACTGTAGTCACGCCTCAGTTCGATGACCCGCGCAGACAAGATCTCAGCTCCCGCGACAGTAGCAACAGAATAGGTTACCGAGTAGCGGCTTTCATATTCCCTGACCCTGGCCTGGTCGTTGACTGACAAGACACTTCGCTCCTGCTCTTCATTTCCGATCACCAGCACTGCGGTGGCCGAATTGATATCCGTGACCACCTGCGCACCCGCCTGGGACAGCGACTGACGTAGATAGCGCAATAACAGGGCAGAGGCATCCGACTGTACATAAATCTTTTCCATACCCGCCGGTAATTCTGCATGACCACGCAACTGAAAACCGCAGGCAGTCATCAGCATTAAGCACGATGCATAAAATACAGCAGCCATATAGCTTACTTTTATTTGCATAGACAGGCCTTCCTATTTAGCAACAATACTGACCAGCTTACCTGGAACGACAATCACTTTTTTAACTTCCTTGTCTGCGATGTTTCGCTGTACATTACTATCCGCGAGGGCCGCCGTCCTGATCGCATCCTGATCACTGTTCGCAGCCACACTGATAGTAGCACGTACCTTGCCATTCACCTGAACAGCAAGATCAATGCTATCCCTTACCAGGGCACTTTCATCCACCGCCGGCCACTGCGCATCGAGAATATCATGGCCGTATTCAAGTTCACGCCAGAGGCCCAGGCAGACATGGGGGGCTATCGGGGAAAGCAGGCGTATTAATATTCCCATTGCTTCATGATTGACCGGAACGTCGCCATCCCCACCCGTGCGTTTACTGATAATATTTAATATTTTCATACAAGCAGATACCACGGTATTAAACTGATAACGGCCAAAATCATTCAAGGCCTGTTGCAGCAACTCATGTATCTCGCGACGTGTATTTTTCTGCTCATCGCCAAGCGCATCCGTTTTGATCTCACGCGATTGCCGATTACACTCAATCAATACCGCCGCATGTTCACTGGCATACGCCCACAAGCGCTTGATAAAACGATAGGCACCCTCGACCCCACTGTCTGACCATTCCAGGGACTGCTCAGGAGGCGCTGCAAATATAGTGAACAAGCGCACCGTATCGGCACCATATCGCTCGATCAACGCTTGAGGATCGACGGTATTACCTTTGGACTTGGACATCTTGACGCCGTCTTTCAACACCATACCCTGGGTCAATAATTGACTAAAGGGCTCATCATTAGTAATAAAACCCTCATCGCGCATGACCTTGTTAAAGAAACGTGCATACAACAAATGCAGGATGGCATGTTCGATGCCGCCAACATACTGGTCCACGGGCAACCAGTAATCAGCACGCTCATCCAGCATCGCCTCATCATTATCACGGCAGGCAAAACGGGCAAAATACCAGGAAGACTCCATAAAGGTATCGAAGGTATCTGTTTCCCTTTCGGCATCCTTGCCACAGGCCGGGCATTGTGTCTGATAAAATTCTGGCATGCGTTTTATCGGTGAACCGATTTCGTCGAAACTGACCTCTTCCGGCAATAACACCGGCAGGTCCGCATCAGCAACAGGTACCGCACCACAATCAGGACAATTGATAATCGGAATCGGCGCGCCCCAGTAACGCTGACGTGAAACACCCCAGTCACGCAAGCGATAATGGGTTTGCACCTTGCCTTTTTCTCTCTCTTGCAGATAGCGGCCAATAGCATCGAATGATTTTTTGAAATTCAGCCCATCGAACTCCCCTGAATTAATCAGCCTGCCTTTTTCAGTAAAGGCGGCGTGATCGAGATCCACCTTGCTGCCGTCCATCGGCTCTATCACCTGCTTGACCGGCAGTCCATATTTTTGCGCGAATTCCCAGTCACGCTGATCATGCGCAGGGACTGCCATGACAGCCCCTTCACCATAACCCATCAAGACAAAATTGGCCGCGTAAACAGGCACCTGCTCTCCGCTGATGGGGTGCGTGGCCGCCCATCCCGTATCCATGCCTTTCTTTTCCATCGTCTCCATTGCTGCCTCAGAGGTCTCCAGGTGACGACATTCCTCGATAAAGGACGCCAGTTCAGCAGATTGACTGGCCGCCTCTAACGCCAATGGGTGTTCAGGGGCTACCGCAACATAACTGACACCCATCAAGGTATCTGGGCGTGTCGTAAAGACCTTTAGGGCCCCGCCTTTGCCAGGTATATCAAAATGGATTTCAAGCCCGCGTGATTTACCAATCCAGTTTTTTTGCATGGTTCGCACTTGCTCGGGCCAGCCGGGCAATTTTTCGAGGTCATCTAACAACTCGTCAGCATAATCTGTGATTCGCATAAACCACTGCGGTATTTCCTTGCGCTCAACGAGCGTGTCGCAGCGCCAGCATTTACCTTCAATCACCTGCTCGTTGGCTAATACCGTTAAATCATTTGGGCACCAGTTAACGGGTGAGGTTTTTTTATATACCAGGCCTTTTTTGAACAGGCGGGTAAACAACCACTGTTCCCAACGGTAATAACGCGGATGACAGGTAGCCAGTTCCCTGTCCCAGTCATAGGCAAAACCCAGGCGTTGTAACTGGCCCTTCATGTAGTCGATATTTTCATAAGTCCATTTGGCAGGCGCGACATTATTCTTCATTGCCGCATTTTCAGCAGGCAGGCCAAAGGCATCCCAACCCATCGGTTGCAGGACATTCTTGCCCAGCATACGCTGGTAACGGGCAATCACATCGCCCAGGGTGTAGTTGCGCACATGCCCCATGTGCAGGCGGCCGCTGGGATAAGGGAACATGGCCAGGCAGTAATATTTTTCACGACCTTTGTCTTCAATCGCTTTAAATGATTGATTTTCATGCCAGTAAAGCTGCGCCTTGATCTCTAAATCGCTGTGTTTGTATGCTTCTTCCATCGTGTCCTGACTTATCGGATTATCATTTATTTAAAGATACGAAGGATACAATAAAATCAGGGGAAAAGGGGAAAGATGAAGGCTTAAAGAACCCGATCTGACCGTAATGTTATATACTTAAACTATATGATTGAATTAACAAAACAGGATTAACCAATGACCGAACAGAATCACAGCATTAAAGACAGACTGATTCACGCCTACGATCAAATGATGGAACATTTACATACCCTTATCGGGAGTGCCGAAAAAGGCAGTGAAAATCTGCAACATCTGCTCGAAAAGGCCCGTGACGAGGTCGCTGAGAAGGATGATATTACCCGTGAAGAAGCTCAGAAAGTCAGCGAATACCTGAAACGCGACTTGCACAATGCACGTGAGTACCTGAACGACAATAGTCACGATATGGCCGACTGGCTGCACATGGATATCGAACTGATCGAATGGAACCTGATCGATTTGTTTCTGCAGGCCGCCGACAAAACCAAGCTGGATCTGTTACTACTGGAAGAAAATGCAAAACATATCAATGAGTACCACACAGGCGAAATCACCGGACCCGGAACTCTGGTCTGTACCCAGTGCGGTAAAGCCCTGCATTTTCTCAATACAGGACATGTGCCACCCTGTTCTCAGTGCAAATCCACCCAGTTTCGTCGCCAATCACGCTGAGGCGCGTTTGTGCCTGATCAGCACGATCAGGATTACCGCTAACAGGGTGACAATAACTGGATAATTACCGTACATTACATAGGGAGTGGCACCGCTGCGTGCCTGCACATGAGCACTCAGCACGTGTGCCTGAAACTGCGGCGATCGCCCGACTACCCTGCCCTGATTATCAACAACAGCACTCACACCATTATTGGTGGCACTGAGGACATAGCGCTCGGTTTCCAGCGCCCGTAATTGCGACATTTGCAACTGCTGGTAAGGCATACTGGAATCACCAAACCAGGTATTATTACTGACATTGACCAGGTAATGGGCCTGCGGCAATGACTGGATAACTTCACTATTAAAAATAATTTCGTAACAGATGGTCAATCCAGCCAGATACCCACCTGCTTCCAGCGGCGGCTGTGTTGATACCCCCCGACTGAAACCCGACATGGGCAAGCCCATAAAATCCAGAAAACCACTGAGCACATCCTGCAACGGAATAAACTCACCGAAGGGCACCAGATGACGCTTCTGATAAAAACCGCGTTCTCCTCCCAGCTTGAGGATACTGTTGTAATACTTGCCGGTCTCAAGATCCCGTTGTGGAATCCCGACCAACATATCGGTGTTGGTATCCTTTGCCAGTGCATCGATGGTATCAACCACCTCAGGCACATGATGGTAAAAAGCAGATATCGCCGTCTCCGGCCATATAATAACGTCACTGTCCCAGTGAGGACGTGTTAATTCGAGATACGATGAAATAATCTCGACACGAAAGTCCGGATCCCATTTATGATTTTGATCGACGTTCCCCTGCACCAGAGCCACCTTGAAAGGCTTGCCCTCAGTCTGGGTCCACTCCACTTGCTGTAGAAAGTAACCACCTGTCCATAATGACAGGATCAGGGATATAGCGAGTATCCTCTGACTGGTTTTCGCCTGCAACCAATACACACAGGCCCCGGATGTGATGGCAACCAGCCAACTCATAGCATATTCACCTAACAAGGGCGCATAGCCAGACAAGGGCCAACCAACCTGACTCACTCCCAGATTAAGCCAGGGAAACCCGGTAAAAAACCAACTGCGCACCCATTCCATTAACACCCAGACTGCTGGTAACAAGAGCAAGAGTCTTGTTGCAGGCAATGCAAAAAAGTAGCGGATAGACAACCAGCCAGCCAGGGCAGGAAACAAACCCAGAAAAAGTGCAAACAAAAAACTGAGCAAGGCCGAAAATACGACAGGCACATAACCGTATTCATGCATACTGATAAAAACCCAGTACACACCCGACAAAAACATGCCCGTACCAAAGACCCAACCTGACCACCAGGCTTGCCGGGCAGTGGCGTTCTGCCACCGATAGAACAGGTAGGCCATTAATATAATGGCTAATGGCGACCACTCAACAGGCGCAAATGCCAGAGGTAACAGCAGTCCGGCAATAAAGACCGGCAACATTGACAGCCACCTTGAGGGATTCAGATTCATAAGAGAAGGCAATTAAAAATTATGGCGATTCGGTCGTATCCACTTCATCCGACACCTCATCGCGAATCACTTCGAACAAATATATCCTGCGATTATCGGACCGGAGTATGCGAAAAGAGAGTCCATCGATGCTCACCATTTCATCGCGTTTTGGCATATGCCCCAAGCGACTCAGGACCAGGCCACCAATGGTATCAAACTCATCGGTACTGAAACGGGTTTTGAAAAAATCGTTGAACTCCTCGATATCGGTTAATGCCTTAACGATATAATGATTGTCATCGTGCTCAAGTATGTACTTGCCTTCATCGATATCATGCTCATCTTCGATTTCACCAACGATCTGTTCGAGCACATCCTCGATAGTCACCATACCTGCCACACCACCGTATTCATCGACGACGATGGCAAGATGATTCTGGCTTGAACGAAAATCCTTTAACAAAACATTCAGGCGTTTACTTTCCGGGACAAAAACAGGTGAACGCAGTATTTCACGAATAGAAAAATTGTCAGTCGAGTCACCCAGCGAAAAGCGCAACATATCTTTTGCCAACAGTATCCCCTGCACCTCGTCACGACTGTCACCAATAACCGGGAAGCGTGAATGACCACTTTCAACTATGATCGACAACATTTCGTCGCGGGTCTGTCCACGAGACAACACAGACATCTGTGATCGCGGTATCATAATGTCACGCACCTGCATTTCAGATACCTGCAAGACGCCTTCGATCATACCCAGCGAATCGGCATCCAGTAATGCGCGTTTTTCAGAATCCCGCAGGATTTCCAATAATTCCTCGCGATCCCTTGGGTCTACCTGTAAAATCTGGGTCAATCTTTCCAGCCAGGTACGACTCTCGGAATCGCTGGTACTCGACGTGTCCTCACTCATTACTTTTCTCTTACTCCATAGACAAAACAATCAATCATTATCTTCATAGGGATTCCCGTAACCCATGCGGGTTAGAACATCCTTCTCCAGCAACTCCATTTCAGCAGCCTGGGCATCGCTTAGGTGATCAAACCCCAGTAAATGCAAGGTGCCATGTACGGCCATGTGCGCCCAGTGTGACTCCAATGTCTTGCCTTGTTCAAGGGCCTCACGTTCGATCACGGGCGCGCAAATCACCAGGTCGCCCAACAGATCCGTGTCAACCTGGGCAGGTGCCTCAAACGGAAAAGACAGGACGTTCGTCGGCCCTGGCTTACCCCGGTATGTCTGGTTCAAATCAGCACTCTCTTCCTCGTCCACAATACGAACAACAACTTCGACCTGTGTGTTATATCCCTCCAGGGAAGAGCTTATCCAACGTCTGAAGTCGGATTCATGGGGTAGCGCCCTGGAATGGCTATTGACCTGCAATTCAATTTCGATCCCCACAGCAAACCTCGCTAATCCTTTTTCGCGTACTTGTCATAGGCAATGACAATGCGTTGAACCAATGGGTGCCTGACGACATCTCGGGAGGTGAAAAAATTGAAACTGATCCCTTCAACGTCTTTTAATACTTCCGTTACATGACGTAAACCCGACTGGTTCTGACTGGGCAGGTCAGTCTGCGTGACATCACCCGTCACCACGGCGGTAGAGCCAAAACCGATACGCGTCAAAAACATTTTCATTTGTTCAATGGTCGTGTTTTGCGCCTCATCCAGGATGATAAACGATTCATTCAAGGTCCGACCGCGCATGAACGCCAGGGGGGCGACTTCGATAATATGTGTATCGATCAATTTGCTCACTCGATCAAACCCTAACATCTCATACAGGGCATCATAGAGAGGACGAAGATAGGGATCGATCTTCTGCGACAAATCACCAGGAAGAAACCCTAAACGTTCTCCCGCCTCGACTGCTGGCCTGACCAGGATAATACGCCGTACCTTTTCCTGCTCCAGGGCTTCAACGGCACAAGCAACGGCAAGATAAGTCTTGCCTGTACCGGCTGGCCCGATACCGAAATTAACATCATGACTTAATATATTGGTGAGATAACGATGCTGGTTAGGACCCCGCCCCCTAATCAGGCTTTTGCGTGTGCTGATAACGATTTCCGCTTCACC
>Ga0209633_10001134_pt1 | contig 28627 bp, 30 predicted proteins | sample Cruoilmetagenom1_FD_187290 | JGI IMG/M metagenome (GOLD analysis project Ga0209633, IMG submission 187290) | Oil polluted marine microbial communities from Coal Oil Point, Santa Barbara, California, USA - Sample 1 (SPAdes) (version 2) | ecosystem: Environmental > Aquatic > Marine > Oil seeps ... | reverse complement strand
GACAATACCGGCGGGGGGCTCGCGCAAACCCGCCTCTTAACTTGCCTGGCGTTCTGGAAGGTCTATTTCCAGGATCGCCATATTGAAATCATAGGAGACATCGCCGTCTTCATCATCGCGGAAAATAACGCCGATAAATTCGTCGCCAAAATAGACTTCCGCCGAATCGTCTTTGTTGGAGCGCCCGCGCACCGTCAAATTCGGAACGGCGAATTTCCCTTGTAAATATTCCTGTAATCGGGCGATTTCATTTGGATTCATAACACATATCCTCGTCTTCGGCCCCCTCTTAGTCTTATCCGCGGCCCGAGCCAACCATGCCGCATTGATCAGCCGGCCCCGGCAAAGATATGAAGATTTCGGCCCTGATAAAAGGATGATCTAGAATGCGTATCGAAATAGCCGCAGCACGAACAGCTTTTCTTGCCGCCCTCGTCGCCTGTCTGGCGGGGTGCTCCGGCGACAGGGCCAAAAGCGAGGCCGCCTCTGGCGCAATTTGTGAGAGTTCCGGCGTAGCGGCGTCTGGCGCCTGGATGCGCGCCGCCCGCGCGAGTCAGCCGACCAGCGCCGCCTATCTGACATTATGCAACGGCGCGGCCGCGGACGATGCGCTGATCAGCGTTTCCTTCGCCGGCGCCCAAAGCGCCGAGCTGCACATAACGACGATGAATGAGGATGGCGTCGCCTCGATGGCGCCGGCCGATAAACTGGCGCTGCCGGCGGGCGGAATTGCGAGCCTCGCCCCGGGCGGGGCGCATATCATGCTGATCGGGCTTATGGGCGCCTTCGAGCCGGGCGACGCGCCAGTGTTGCAGCTTCAGTTTAAAAACGCGCCACCGATGGATGTAGTGCTAGAAGTGCGCAGCGCCGGCGAACACCACCACTAGATTGCTACTCGAACCGGTTGCGGTCCCTGAAGGTGACGATCTGTAATTTATCCTCGCCCACATGATCGCGGATCGTTCGGTCGAGATTAATGATGTGGAAGCGGCTCCATTCATTTGATTCAAGAACGCCGAACATCATGCCCGTCGCCCGCGCCATGACGGCCCCGGCAATCAGGAGATAGACGCCAGCCGCTGCCGCGTAGGCGCCAATGACCCCGGGCGCCGCGCCGGACAGGGCAAGATAAACGCCGAGCCCCGCAAACAGCATAAGGCCAATGGCCAGCCCCCCTACCCAGTAAAGCGTCGTGTTACGCCGGATCTGGTAAAATTTATTGCGCAGCATCGTCTCGCACAAAAACAGTCTTGACGCGAACCAATGGTAAGCAAGCGTCCAGGCGCCGGCCTCGTCTTTCAGAGCGTCGCGTTCCGACATGCGTTTATCGCGCTCGACATTGAGGGCTCGGCGTTTGGCCACCTGAAAATTATTATTGACGCGCGCAAATTTCGAGGTGACGTAATTGTCGAGGTTCATCAAGTTGCGCTGCTGCACGACCTTGTAGGGCCAGCTATAGACAAGGAATGTCAAAGAGGCGGCGATCACGGCTGCAACGCCGTACAAGACGCCGGCCTTCGCGCTTTCGCTCTCCAATCCGTCGATCCGGCTTTCCGGCGCGAAAAACATCGCGCCGGCGAAAACCAGAAACCCAATCGCCGGCGCCCAATAAAGCAGCATCCGCCGCGTATTGGCGTTGAGCGTGCGCCGGAACAGGGTCGTCACATCGATAAACCGCCGGTCGATACTGTCCGCATCATAGCCAAGCGCGGCGTTCAAAAACTCATCTTCTATTTCTTCGTAGAAAAAATCGCCGCGGGGAAAGAGAGGGAAATTATAGTCGTAAAAGCGGCGCGCTTGTTCCGCATAGCTTTGCGCCTGCTCTATTGTAAGGTCTGATGCTGATTTTTCCGTGAGGCGGGGACGCGGCAATTGCGTGAACATCGCCGCTTCAATGCCGCTGGGCGGCTCTTCGTGATATTCCGTATCAAGAACTTCAATCCCGACCGCTTTAGCTATCGCCGATCCGCTCGACTTACCCGCCGTTCGCGCCGCTACGCCTGATCGTGCGCCGCCGCGAAAAATTTTTAAAAACGACCTAAACGGCCATGTTATAATGCGTCCGAGATTTTTTAAGATCATCCGCCCTCCGCTTATTTTTTGTTCACATAGTATATTATTCCATAATATCAAGGTGGGGGAAATTTCACTGCTGTAGCTTTCACAAAAACTTCACAAGAAATACTCACAACTGCACAAGCAACGCGTGAACCGCAAAACAAAACATTCACTGTTCCCTGTTCAAAGCGTGAATGTTGCATTGCCGCGCGCGATAATAGCGATAATATAACAGCATGTTTTGTTCAGCCGATTCGAAAATGCTGATTGTCGGCGCTGCCGCCGCCTTCCTGACAACAGGCGCGCTTGCGTCGGACGCTTGCTCCACCACTGCAATTTCCACACGAGCGGAGGTCACGGTATCGGACGGCTCAACGTATCAGACGCGTTCTGTCTATCACGCGGCGAATGCGGCCGGATTTGAATTGATTCGCGACAATCCGATGACGGTCACCGTTGAAGGCCCATTTGTGTGGACTAAAAACAGCGAGGGCGAAAAACTTTCCGGCGCCGCCATGAAGTCCTTCGCGCTCGGGCACCAGTTTCACGCCTTCATGCTGCACTTTGACGATATCGTGGAAAACATCCGTCCGATCCCCGATGTTGAATTTCAAGGACAAGAGCGGAACGGGCTGAGCGGCGGTTTTCCCTATGGCGGCAAGGCGCTGTTGATCGGCGACCCCGCCCGGCCGACAGGGTTGCGGTTTGAGTTTCCCGAAACGCCGGCAATCGACATCATGTTTCTCGACTGGCGTAAACAAGGAGAGAGAGCACTACCCCATCACATTCGCATCGATGATGGCGAGCGCCTGTTCGACTATCATTATACGGAGATCGATATCGCGGAGCGCTCGCCTTTATGGTTTTTCGATGCGGTGTCGCCGCCGGCCGTCGATGAGGTTCAAATCTACCGGCTTCACCGAAAGCTTCTCGCCGCGCACTGCCTTGGCGACGCAGACTTGATGGCCGATCTCACGGCGCCGGAGACAACCATCGCCAGCCGGGGCGAGCTGTTCTCATCCTCCGACGAAGAAACCCGAACCCGTTTTACGCGCGTATTCGAACGGGTCGATTATACCGGCTATCATGACCTTACTGAGCCGATGATCGAGGTCGCCGAGAGCGGCGACATTGGCTGGGCGAGCGTCAATGTTCGCGCTGTCGGCGCGGAAAAGACAAGCGGCGAGGCCTTTGACGACCAATGGGCGTGGGTCATGCTCGTCCGTAAAATTGACGGCGTCTGGCGCAATGCCGGCAACGCCTCAAATTTAAAGCAGAACTAGCTGCTGAAATATTCCCGCCGCGGCCTTGCGCAGCGCAGCGTCTTGAGTAGAAGCAACCTGCTATGCTGCACATCAACGACCTCTCCTACCGTATTCAAGGCCGCGTCCTGTTCGATCAGGCGACGGCGGCGATATCCGACGGCTGGAAGGTCGGGTTTATCGGGCGCAATGGCTCTGGCAAATCGACGCTTCTGAAAATGATCAAGGGCGAGACCTATCAAGGGAGCGAGGAAATCTCCCTGCGCAAGGGCGCGCGCATCGGCGGCGTCGACCAGGAGGCGCCCGCGAGCCAAAAGAGCCTGATCGAGACCGTTCTGGAGCAGGACCAGGAACGCGCAGCGCTCTTCGCAGAGGCGGAAACCGCAACCGACCCGCATCGCATCGCCGAAATCCAGACCCGGCTCGCCGATATTGACGCCCATTCGGCCGAAGCGCGCGCCGGCGCGATCCTTTCCGGTCTAGGCTTTCCCGCTAAGGAGCAGCTCCGGCCTTGCGCGGAATTTTCCGGCGGCTGGCGCATGCGGGTCGCGCTCGCCGGCGTTCTCTTCTCCGCGCCGGACCTTCTCCTGCTCGACGAGCCGACCAACTATCTCGATCTTGAAGGCGCGGTCTGGCTGGAGAATTATCTCAAGCGTTATCCGTATACGGCGCTCATCGTCAGTCACGACCGTGATCTTCTGAACCAGGCGGTAACGCACATTCTGGCGCTTGAGAACGGCAAGCTCACAGTGCATCCGGGCGGCTATGATAATTACGAGCGCAAACGCGCCGAGGCGCGCGCCAACGCCGCGTCGTTTGCAGCGCGCCAGGAAACGCGACGTAAGCACATGCAGGATTTTGTCGACCGCTTCCGCTACAAAGCGTCGAAAGCAAAACAAGCGCAAAGCCGGCTGAAGGCGCTTGAAAAAATGCAAACGGTTGCGACGCCGCTGTCGGAACGCACCCTCCCGTTTCACTTTCCCAACCCGAAACCGATGGCGCCGCCGATCGTGCGCGTCGTTGAGGCTGATCTCGGCTATGAGGAAGGCAATCCGGTTTTAAAAAACGTCAATTTGCGTCTCGATCAGGACGACCGCATCGCTATTCTCGGCCCCAATGGCGAGGGCAAGTCGACGCTGGTGAAATCAATGTCCGGGCGTCTCGGCCCGCTTGCCGGCAATGTCTACAAACATAAGAAATTGCAGATCGCCTATTTTGCGCAACATCAGCTCGACGAGCTAAAACCAAAAGAGTCCGCCTACGATCATGTCCGCGCGCTCCTGCCGGAGGCGACCGAAGCGCAACGGAGATCGGCGACAGCGCGTCTCGGTTTTGGGCCTGAAAAAGCCGACACGGCGGTTGAAAAACTTTCCGGCGGCGAGAAAGCGCGGCTTCTTCTCGGCCTTATCACTTTTCACGGCGCGCATCTTCTGGTGCTCGACGAGCCGACAAACCATCTCGACATTCAGGCGCGCGAGGCGCTGGTAGACGCGCTCAACGAATTTCAAGGCGCGGTCCTCCTGATCACCCATGACGCACACCTTGCCGCTTCAATCGCCGACCGTCTGTGGCTCGTAAACAACGGCCAGGCCGAACCTTATGACGGCGACCTCGCCGACTACCGAAGCCTCGTTATTGCGGCCAGCAAAACGCCATCGCGCAATAGCGCGAAGAAAGCGCAGGCGAACGGCAAATCCGTCGCGCGTAAATCCGGCGCCGATGGCCGGCTCGCCTTACAGCCTTTGAAAAAATCAGCCGAAGACGCTGAAACGAAAATCGGAAAGCTGAACGCCATCCTTGTCCGGCTTGATCATGCGCTCGCCGAACCCGGGCTTTACGAAAAAAATGTTGCGCGCGTCACCAAGCTGCAAAAGGAACGCGCGGCGCTGATCGCCGCCATTGGCCGCGCCGAGAGCGAATGGTTTGCCGCGATCGAGAAATACGAAAACGCGCAAAGAAAAGCCAACGCCTAGTTTCGGGCGTCGCCAGTCTCACCATCATCAGTCTCGCCATCGTCAGGCGTCGCGGCTGGATTCCATTCGTAAATATGTTTGATGGTGCAGCCGCCCGAGACGCCGGGGCCCGCCTGCGCGGTGCGAACAAGCTCGCCGCGACGGCGGCAATTATCGCCATAGTTTTGGAATACCGGAAAGGCGCCGCTCGGGCCGAGGTCGCCGCAGCCGCCGGAAAGAACCAGAAGATATTGCTGCCTGGCCGACCCTGCCACGAGGGCGTCATAGCCGCCAACACGCTGATATCCGCCGGTTCGGCCAACATCCGAAAAGCACGCCTTGGCGACTTCCCGCCCGAGACGCACATCAGCGCTTGCGTCGAACGGTTCTTTCCCGGCGCTCGCGCAGGCGGCTGTCAGTGACAGGGATAAGACTGCGGCGAATGCGTACTGCATAAGGCCTCGCAAGTTTTCCAAGAGCTATGGTATCATAATACATGCGCTCGTTGACGGCGCTCGCAGAATTTTTACTCTCGTGGAATGAATTGGACCCGCATTGATGAAAAAGGCTGAAGACTGCCAATCCATGTCAGACGTGCGCGCGGAAATTGACCGCATCGACCGCGCCCTTGTCGATCTTCTCGCCGAGCGCTGGACGTTCGTGGACAGAGCCTGGTTCTTCAAGCGCTCGCCGGAAGAAGCGTCGGTGCCGTGGCGCAACAAGGACGTGATCGACAAGGTCAAGGCGCGCGCGGCGCAAACGGACATGCCGCCAGAGATGGCCGAAGCGCTGTGGCGGCTGATCATCGGCTGGGGCATTCAGTATGAAGAAGAGCGCCTGAACGAAAATGACAACTGATATCAATCCCGCCATTGGCTCGATGCTAAAAACCGCGCGCGACTGGCTCACCCATGAACATTCTTTATTTCAATCGCTGAACCTTGAGCCGATCCTGATCGGCAAGGGAAAGGCGACATTCGCCGTCGATTTGCCGGACGAATTCACCGGCGCGGATGGCGACATTCACGGCGGGCTGATGACCATCATCATGGATTCCATATTCGGCCTTACGGTGTTTACCGCGCTCGAAGAGATGAAGCCGATTGCGACAATCAATTTGCGCCTCGATTATATCGCTAATGCAGAGGCCCGCGCCCGCGCCGTTTGCGCCGCGGAGTGCATCACCATCAATGATGAAGTCGCTTACGTCTCGGGCGATCTCAAGCTTGAAGGCAATGGCCAGCTTCTCGCGACCGGCTCAGGCGCGTTCATGGTCGGCACGCGCGGCCCCGCAAAAGGATCGCGATTATGAACGCTTCTGTCGCAACGCTAATCGAGCGCACGCCCGTCGCTGGCTGGCTTGGTTTTTCCGCAAGTGAAGATGACGAGGGCCTCGTTTACGCTCTCGCCTTTGACGAAAAACATATCGGCAATCCGCTGATCCGCGCGCTCCATGGCGGGGTTATCGGCGCCTTTCTGGAAGTCGCCGCCCAGTGCGAACTCGCCGCGAGGCTGGGGCCGGGCGCCGCCATCAAATCCGTCAATATGGATATCGACTACCTCATGTCATCACGGGCCCAACCGATGACAGCGCGCGCGAGCATCACGCGGATGGGCCGGCGCCTGGCCTTTGTCGAGGCGACCGGCTGGCAGGCGAGCGAAGCAAAACCGGTGACGAAAGCGCGGTTTCGAATGCGGATCGGCGCGGCGGATTAGCCGCCGATCGCGCCAGCGCAGGAAGCGCAGCGCATGGCGGTCGGGTCGATTTCAAGGCGCTTTATCGCAATCGCCTCGCCGCAATCCTCGCACCAGCCATATTCGCCGTCGGCAATCCGTGCGAGCGCCGCATCGATCTTGCGATTCTCATTTGCGCGCCGCGCTTCTTGCGCATTGGCCATCGCCTGCTGCTGCAAGGCGTCCTGACGGGACAATCTGCCCACGGATTGCTGATCAAGCTCAACAGGCTTTCGCGCATCGGCCGAGCCTGAAGACAACGCCTTCAGCTCATCGCGGCGCGCCTCCAGCATCTTCTTGAAGCGATCGGCTTCAGCTTCTTTCATGGCCGGTATACAGCTTTCAAATATTGCAAAATCGAATGCGCGCCCGCGATGATCTCATTCCTATTGCGATCGATCAATAAGGGCGCGGCGTCGCCCTCGCCGGCCGGGCGCCAGAGATATTCAAGTTCCATCTCGCACAGGCGCTCTTTTACCAGACGCGCACGCGGATCGCGTTCCGCACCGACAAATTCTAGCGGTTCCGCTGGCGCGGTTGAGCGACGCCGGAACGTGCCGGCGGCAAGGCGCGCCAGCACGGCAAATTGCGACAGGATGAGATCGATCGGACCCAAGAACCGCATAAGCGTCCGCCGGCCGCCATAGGTCTTGTGAAGATAGGCGGCGATGTCCCCGCTCTCATACATCTGCGCGCCGGTGTTTTCATCGATCAGATACGGATATTGCGATTTGCCGCCGAGCTCTCTGACAGCGGGGCGAAACCGCTTGCCGCCTTTCGGACAGGGCCGCACAAGCGCGCTGACGCCCGACTGCGACACCGCTTCGCGCGCGATCCGGCAATAGGGACAGCCCTCGAATTCATAAAGAATGATCGGTTCCTTTTGCTCGATGCGCGGCGCAGGCGCCCCGGCGCCAAGGCGCAACAGGGATGCAACAAACGACAATGGCAGCGACGACCAGTAAAAAATACTCACGCCTGCTTTTCCCAGCGGCCTTCTTGCGACTGCTTCCAATAGGTTGCGTCGCACCCCGCCGCTTTGACGTCTTTCCAGAAGCTCCTCGCCTCGCCGACCGCATCGTCGTCGCGGCCGTCGAAAATCATCACGCACCGCTCCAGCTCGCCAATCGCCGCCGGATCGGCTTTCGCGCCGTCGACAAGAAATAAGATCTGCGGCGCGTTCGGCATTGCCTCGCCATCGGTCAGCCACACCGGCTGGCGCTCGCCCTCTCCGGCGGTGGCGCCATGGGGCAGAAAAGAATCATCCCTATACGTCCAAAGATGAGCGTCCAGCGCCTCCGTGCGCTCCTTCGACCCGGCGCGAACCACCGCCCGCCAGTCCCGCTCCAGGGTCTTTTCAAGGAGCCCCGGCAGGACATCTTCAAGCCGCGCGCGTTCAAGATGGTAAAAAAGAACATCGGTCATATGCGCGGCCTCGCTAAATCACCCTTCAAAATTCGCCTTCACGAATTCATCGAGCAAGCGCACGCCGTAACCCGAACCGCCTTTGGGGATGGTTGGCGTCGCTTTTTCGTTCCAGGCCATGCCCGCAATGTCGAGATGGGCCCATGAGACGTCTTCTTTTATGAAGCGCCCAAGAAAGGCTGCGGCCGTTGACGATCCTGCGCCTTTGCCGCCGATATTTTGCATGTCGGCGATATCGGATTTGATCATGTCGTCATGGTTTTTGGTAAGCGGCATGCGCCAGAGCTTGTCGCCTGTCGCCTCGCCCGCGGCTTCAAGTTTCTTGGCGAGCTTGTCGTCCTTGGTGAACATGCCGCCGAACTCATGGGCTAACGCCACAAGGATGGCGCCGGTGAGCGTCGCGAGATCGATGACCGTTTCAGGATTGTAGGTCTCCTGCGTCCACCACAAGGCGTCGGCGAGAACCAACCGGCCTTCCGCGTCGGTATTGAGGATTTCGATGGTCTGACCGGACATCGATTTGACGACGTCGCCGGGGCGCTGCGCCTTGCCGTCCGGCATATTCTCCACAAGACCGATCACGCCGACGACATTCGCCTTGGCTTTGCGCCCTGCAATCGCCGCCATCGCGCCGGTGACCGCGCCTGCGCCGCCCATGTCCCATTTCATATCGCCCATGCCGGGCCCGGGCTTTAAGGAAATGCCGCCTGTATCGAAGGTGACGCCCTTGCCGACCAGCGCCAACGGCGCGTCTCCCTTCCTGCCGCCCATCCATTCCATCGCGACCAGTCTCGACTGCCGGTCCGAGCCCTGCCCGACGCCAAGGAGCGATCCCATGCCGAGCTTTTTCATTTCCGGCTCGCCGAGTACTTTCACTTTAACGCCAAGGTCGGCAAGCTTCTGGCAGCGTTTGGCGAAACTATCCGGATAAAGAACATTTGCCGGTTCGGAGACGAGATCGCGCGTCAGGAAAACGCCGTCGCCGATTTTTTCGTGGCGCGCATAGGCTGTTTTTGCGCTCGCGCTCGACGTATGAACCGCGATCTTCGTCAGCGCCGGCTTGTCGTCTTTTTCTTCCTTGGTGCGATATTTATCAAAGCGATAGGTTTTCATCCGCGCGCCATGGGCAATCCGCGCGCCGAGCTCGCTGTCATCGATTTTCTTTGCGGAAAATCCGGCCAGCGCAAAAATCGCCGTTTTTTCGCGGGTCGCCAACAGCTTTGCGATGGCGCCGCCGCCCAGCGCTTCAGCGTCAAGGAGGCCGAAATCTTTCGACTGCCCCGCGCCGATGATGAGGACGCGCCCGTTGCTTATACCGCTCGGCGAAACGACTTCGAGAATTTTGCCTTTTTTCGCCTTGAAAGTGGCGGCCTTGATCGCCCGCTCCAGCGCCCCGTCCGTCTGCTTGTCGACATCCTGAAAGGCTTTCGCCTTCTTGCCGTCTTCAAATACCGGGACGATGACCGCGCCGGTCTTTGGCAGGGTGGCGGTGGAGAAAGTGACTTGCATTTATCCCTCTTATTTCTGTTTTTGAGGCCTGACGCCCTACTTGCGGCGCGCAGCCGAGGCAAACGGTTTCGGGCCGCCGGCGACCTGTGCTAGGCCGGGGTGATTGCATGAAGGCGCCAATCTAACGGCCCCGCGCCATAAGGGAAGACCGCCCGTTTGAACAGCCTCGATAAATATATCCTGCGTCAATGCCTGACCCCGCTGGTGATGATTCTCATCGTGATCACGGCGATCGTGTGGATGACGCAGAGCCTGCAGCGGATCGACATTATCGTTGAATATGGTCAGGGGCTGGCGGTTTTCACTTATTTGAGCCTCCTGATCATCCCTAGCCTTCTGGCGATCATCATCCCCTTTTCGCTTTTTGGCGCTGCGGTTTTCGCCCTGCACCGGCTCCACACCGATAGCGAGATCGCCGTCATGTTCGCCGCCGGGGTGAGCCGCTGGCGGATCGCCGCCCCGATCCTCCTGATCACGACATTTGGCGCGCTCGCAACGTTATATGTGAATGTCGATCTGATGCCGCGAAGCTATCGTGTTCTGAAACAGACAGTCGCCGATATTCGAGCCGATTTTGCGAGCTCGATTATTCGCAGCGGCGAGTTCACGACCTTCGTTGACGGGTTTACGATCTATGTTGATGACGCCCGCCCCGGCGGGCAATTTGTCGGCCTCCTGGTCAACGACTACCGCAACAAGGAAGACCCGAAGACTTATATGGCGGAAAGAGCGATCCTGCGCGATACCGGCGCCGGGCCGATGCTGTTTTTGAAAGACGGCAACATTCAAAGAACGTCCAAAGAAACCGGCGAGGTCGATTTTATCCGTTTCGGGGAACTGGCGGTTAATATCGCAAGCTTCAAGGATGGGCCGGGCGAGCTGGTGCTGGAGCTAACCGAGCGTTACCCCGGCGAGCTCCTGAACCCGGATATGTCCAAACCTTACGACCGCGCAAACGCCGGCAAACTGATCGCCGAAGGCCATGCGCGTTATGCGGGGCCGCTATACGCTTTCGCTTATGTTCTGGTCGGGCTCTACGCCATGATCGGCGGACCTTATAACCGGCGCGGCTATGTCATGCGGATCGCCGCCGCGGGCGCGGTCATTTTTACAGTTCGCGTCAGTGGTTTTGTCGCGCAGGGGCTAGTCGAGACCTCGGGCGCTTATTGGACATTATACGCCGTTCCGGGCGCCGTCATTGTGATTTTCGCAACGCTTCTTTTTGCGCCCATGCACATGCGAAGACGCGCACCCAAAGATAGCAGCGCCGGCGCGCCGCAGGGAGCCGCATAATGCCGCCGCAGACGCTGTTCAAATATATCGCGCTGCGCGCAATTGCCGGCATTGGCGGCTTGTTGATAATTCTCTCCAGTCTCGTTCTCCTTATCGATCTGATCGAGAATTTGCGCTTCGTCAGCAAAATGCCAAATGGCGATTTCGGCATTGCTGTCAGCTTAACGCTCCTGCGCGCGCCCGCCCTGACACAGGCCTTGATCCCGTTTGTCTTTTTGTTCGGGTCGATCTGGATGTTCTATCAGTTGAACCGCAGATCGGAACTGTCGGTGATGCGCTCTGCGGGCCTGTCCATATGGCGCCTCCTCGGTCCGGCCGCCTTTATCGCCGCCCTCGCCGGCGTTCTCATCATCACCATCTTCGATCCGATGTCATCGACGCTTTTGTCTTACGCCGAGCAGATGAAGGCCCAGATGCAGGGCAAGGAAGACAACAGAGTGCGATTGTTCGATGACGGCATCTGGCTACGCCAGCGCGACGACGCCGGTCAGATCATTATCAATGCGCAAAATCTGGACGAGGCGGAAGGAACGCTTGAGCAGGTCACCATTTGGCGGTTTGGTCCGGAAAGTGTTTTTCTGGAGCGGATCGATGCGGCCGAAGCGGTGATGTCCGGCAGCACGATGGAGATGCGCAACGCGCGGCTGACGTCGAATTCAGATCGCCGGCAGCTTCGCACCCCCATTTACGCCATTAACACGGCGCTGACGGCCGCCGATCTCGGCGAGCGCGTTATTCCGCCCGAAACCATGTCCCTATGGCAATTGCCGCGATTCATATTGATGGCCGAAGCCGCTGGGCTGCCGACCGCCCGATATCATATCCGGTTTCACGATTTGTGCTCGACGCCGTTGAAGCTCCTGGCGATGGTCTTGATTGCGGCGGCCTTTTCTATGCGGCCGACGAGATTGGGCGGCGTCTTTCAACTGGCGATCGCGTCCATTATCGCCGGGTTCCTGCTCTATATTCTTTCGGAACTTTCAACGGCGCTGGGCGAATCTGAGCTTGCGCCGGTGGCGCTCGCCGCCTGGACGCCTGCGGTGGTCGCGAGCCTTGCGGCGATCACAACGCTGTTGCATATGGAAGACGGCTAGCTGGCGGACCTTGCGAAAGGACCCCGCCATCTGGACCTCGCCCTGGAGCTCATTTAACCATAACGAGCGCAATAATTTCGATTCGCGCGCATGAGGAGTAGTTTTGAGTCGCAATCGCCGCATAGCGCGACTGTGGATCACTACCGTTTTGGCTAACGCCGGAGCGGTGTTTCCCTCAAGTGTGTTTGCTTTTCAGACTGTAGGAGTTCCCGGCGAGGCGCGCGGCGCATCCAGCAATGGGTATGTTGAGAATGCCGAAGAGGCCGATGAGGTCCTGTTCGAGGCCGATATGGTAATGCGCGAGTTTGACGACGGCCCGATTGTCGCCGAGGGCGATGTCCGCGCATTTTTTGGCGAACGCTATTTGCGCGCCGACCGCCTGATTTATGACCCTGCGACCGATATCGTTACGGCCGAAGGCAATGTTTCCGTCACCGATGCAGACATGGAAACGGTGTTTGCGGGCCGGGCCATTTTGTCCGGCGATTTGCGGGATGGGGTTGTCGAAAATTTCAGCGCGCTGCTCGAGGAAAATACGCGCCTTGCCGCCGACAACGCCATTGAGGAACAAGGCGCGCGCACGCGCCTCAAAAAAGCGGTCTACACATCCTGCAATGTCTGCGACGACCAGGGAGACGCCAAGACGCCGACATGGCGCCTAAAGGCGCTCAGAGTAACGCGCGACAAGGAGCGCAAAGTCGTTCGCTTCCATCATGCGTTTTTCGAACTCAAAGGCGTGCCGATACTTTATACGCCTTATCTGCAAGGGCCCGACCCGTCGGTTGAGCGTCAGTCCGGATTCCTGACCCCGCGCATTGGCGCATCAAGCCGCCTCGGGTTTAATTTCGAGCTGCCTTATTATCTTGCGCTTTCAAACTCCCAGGACGCGACCTTTTTCCCTAAAGTAACCGCCAAGGACGGCGTCTTGTGGCAAGCCGAATACCGGCTGCGCGGCAAGCGCGGCTATCATGTTCTGTCCGGCGGCGTGATCGATTTCGACAACCGTGAAGACGAGGAAGACGATATTCCCGGCGTCAGATGGCACTATTTCGGCCGCGGCCATCGCGATTTCGGCGACAATTGGCGGCTCAGTTACGATTTTGAGCGCGTTTCGGACGACACCTATCTGCGGCGCTACGATGTTGAGAGGCGCGGCGACCTTCGCCAGGCGCTGGACCGCGGCGACACCAACCAATTACGCAGCAATGCGCGCGCCGCCTGGGCTAAGGGAGGATCGCACCTCACGGTCGACACGTTTATCTTTCAGGGGCTGCGCGCCCAGGACGATGCATCGACAACGCCCTATATCCTGCCTCTCATAAACTACAATTATGACATCGGATCCAAGATCGCCGGCGGCAAGGCCCGCGTCGGCGCCAACATCGCGTCGATTTACCGGACCGGCGGTACGGATTCCCAGCGCTTTACCGCAAGCGCAAACTGGGATCGCGACATCATAACGGATGGCGGCCATCGCTTTCATCTCTTCGGCGAAGCGCGCGCCGACGCCTATTTCTTCCAGGACCTGGATCAGGGAACGGAAATCATCCCCGGCGCGCCCGGCGACCCGACCGAATTCGAAGCCCGCTTCGCTCCGACAGCGGGCGTGGAGTGGTCCTATCCGCTGACGCGCTCCCTGGGCTCGGCGCGGCTTTTCGTCGAACCGCGCGTGCAGCTGATCGCAAGCCCGGCGAATATCGAAAATAACGAAATCATCAACGAAGATTCTCAAAGCATAGAGTTCGACTACGCCGGCTTGTTCGATTTCAACAAAGCGACCGGTTATGACGCATTCGAAGACGGCCAGCGATTGAACGCCGGCTTTGCGGCATCGGCAATCTGGCCAAACGGCATTGCGGTTGAAGGATCAATTGGCCAGCAGTTTCGTCTTCAATCGACAAACGCCTTCGATTTTTCATCCGGGCTTGGCGATAAAAATTCGGACATCGTCGGCAGCCTCAATTTCCGCTATGGCTCGAATGTCGGCATAGAGAACCGTTTTCGTATTGATAACAAAAGCGGCGATATCCAAAGGGCGGAATCGATGGCCTTTGTTCAGGCAGGGCCAGTATCCGGCAATGTCAGCTATGTCCGCCTCAACGAAGAAAATGTCTCCGCCAATCTTGTTCGCCGCGAGGAATTAACGGCAAGCGGGCGGCTGAAACTGACCCGCCACTGGTCCGCCTCCGGCGCGTGGCGGTTGGATCTTGAAAGCGACCGGACCATTCGCCAGGATTTCACTGTCGGCTATGAAGATGAATGCTCAACCTTCGGCGTCACTTTCCGCCGCGACCGCACCCGCGATGAAAACCTGGAGCCTGACAATGCGGTGCTTGTGACCTTCACTCTTAAATCCCTCGTACAGTGACGCTTGCGCAGCACGGAATTTGCTCTATTTTCCGGGCGTCGCGTCCAATGTCCAGCATCCAGAATAATGGCCGGCGGAGCGGGCCCATGGCGTCCAAACTGACGGTTTCTGAAGGCCGTCCAATGAGTAACACGGAATGACCTTGAAGCGTTTTTTCTTATATATCTCAACAATTTGTTCTTTATTCTTCATCGCCGGAACAGGCCTTGCACAGGAAACGCCATCCAGCGAAGAGGTGATCCGAAAATCCGGCGTGCCGCGCGAAGCAGTCGCCGCCGTCATCAATGATTCGGTCGTCACCACCTATGATGTCCGCCAGCGCATGCGGCTAATGCTGATTTCCGCCGGCGGCCGGATACCCGCCGACGCCCTGGCGCAGCTTCAACAACAGGCGCTCCGGGACCTGATCGAAGAACGGCTGAAGCTTCAGGAAACAACCAAATTTGAAGTTCCGGTAACGGAACAGGAAATTGAGCAAGAACTGACAATGATCGCCGCCCAGTCCAATATGAGGCCTGAGGATCTGGCGGCCGTCCTGGAAGCGCAGGGCGTTTCCATCAATTCCCTGAAAGAACAATTGAAATCGTCCATCGTTTGGCCGCAACTCGTGCAAGGCAGGTTTCGCGACCGTATTCGCATCAATGACGACGAGATCGAAGACACATTGCAGCGCATGCGCGAAGACGCCAGCCTTGAACAGTTTCTGGTTTCGGAAATCTGCATTCCCGTCGACGACCCGTCGCAGGCGCAGCAATATTATCAGGGTGCGTTGCAGCTCCTGGATCAGATGCGCAAGGGCGTGCCGTTCAGCGTCATCGCTCAACAATTTTCGGCCTGCACGACCGCGGCGGTCGGCGGCGACATGGGTTGGGTGCGCGCTGGAGAACTGGACCCCGAACTCGACGCGGCCATTCGTGAACTGCCCGCAGGATCGGTGACAAATCCGATCCCGTCACAGGGCGCCTTTATGATGCTGGCCGTTCGCGACAAACGCGAAGCCGTTATTGCCGGAGAGCCGACCTTCACGCTTGCTTATCTCTCCGCGTCGGAATCGGTTGGCGAAAACACCGCACGGATTGCTTTCGAAAAGGCGCAAACTGCCGATGTCTGCTCCGGGCGGGCTTTGCGGATCGATCTCGGCGAAAAGATCGGATACACGCTCCTTGAAAATGTGACGCTCGACTCCATCGATCCGCGGTTTTCAGAATTCATTGAAGATCTGGATCACAAAGAGACAAGCCCGGTGATCAAAGCAGACGGCGCTTATCATGCAGCCTATGTTTGCGATAAGGATGAAGGCCTCGGCCTGCCGTCGCGCACCGCGCTCGAAAACCGCATCTACCAGCGACAATTACAGCGAATTGGCCAGCAATACCTTCGGGACATTGAGCGCAAGTCGACTGTCGATATCCGCTTGAAAGAGTCGCTTCTCTAACCGGCTAAGAGCCTGACAGATTGACCGCAGAAAAGCTTCCACTCCCGCCGCTCGCGCTGACCCCTCCGCTTGCGCTGACAATGGGCGATCCGGGCGGCGTCGGCGGCGAGATCGCCGTCAAGGCCTGGCAGGCGCTGAAGGAAAGCGGTCCTGCGTTCTTCCTGATTGACGACCCGACGCGGATTGAAAAAATCAGCAACGAAATGACCGTCCTATCGGAACCGTCCGATGCAAGCGGTGTTTTCGCAAACCGTCTGCCGGTATTGCCTCTGGCGAATAAGGTCTCGGCGACACCGGGCCTTTCCCAACAGGACAATGCGCCCGCGATCCTGGAAAGCATCGAGCGCGCCGTCGGCTATGCGCTCGACGGGGCCGCCGCCGGCGGCGTCACCAATCCGATCCAGAAAGCCACGCTGATGGCGGCGGGTTTCGCTTTTCCGGGGCATACGGAGTATCTCGGCGATCTGACCAAATCTGAAGAGATGCCGAACGCCCGCACGCGCGGCCCGGTCATGATGCTTGCGGGACCGCAATTGCGCACTGTGCCCGTCACAATTCATCACGCGGTCAAGGACGCGATCGCCATGCTGACGCCTCGGCTCATCGTCCATGCGGCGCTCGTCACGGCTGAAGCCTTGCGCGATGAGTTTGGCGTTGCGGCGCCGCGCCTCGCCATATCCGGCCTCAACCCCCATGCGGGCGAGGCTGGCGCGCTTGGGCTCGAGGACAGCATGATCATCGCGCCCGCGGTAGACGAGCTGCGCGCCATGGGGATCGACGCCAGCGGCCCCCTCCCCGCCGACACGATGTTCCACAAAGAAGCGCGCGAGACGTATGACGCAGCGCTCTGCATGTTGCACGACCAGGCGCTCATTCCGGCGAAGACGCTGGCGTTTCATGATGCAGTCAACGTGACGCTCGGCTTGCCGATCATCAGGACGTCGCCGGACCATGGCACGGCGCTCGACATTGCGGGCAAAGGCGTCGCCCGCGCCGACAGTCTGATCGCCGCCCTCCGCCTTGCAGCGGATATGGCGGCGCGGCGGCGACAACTTAAATGACTATCGACCTGCCGCCCCTGCGCGAGATTATTGAACGCTATGATCTTGCGGCGAAGAAATCGCTCGGCCAGCATTTCCTCCTCGATCTCAACATCACCCGGAAGATTGCCCGCGCCGGCGATGTCGGCGCCGGCGACGTCGTTCTTGAAATTGGCCCGGGCCCCGGCGGGCTCACCCGCGCGCTGTTGGAGGCGGGCGCGCAAGTGATCGCGATAGAACGCGACAAGCGCTGCATCGACGCCCTTAACGAACTCGGCGCCGCCTATCCCGGCAAACTCCAGATTATTGAAGCGGATGCATTGAAAATCTCGGAGGCGGAAATTGTCGCGGACGCCGCGCTGGTAAAAATTATCGCGAACCTCCCCTATAATATTTCAACGGAACTTCTGATCAAATGGCTTAAAGCCGGTCCGGCGCTTTGGCGCCGAATGGCGCTAATGTTTCAAAAGGAAGTCGCTGACCGGATTCTCGCGGCGCCCGGCTCGAAGACCTATGGGCGTTTATCGGTTATTGCACAGGCGACCGCCTCGCCGTCCCGCGCCTTTGACCTTCCCGCGCGCGCCTTCACGCCGCCGCCGAAGGTGGACTCAACGGTGGTTTTATTTGAACCGGCAAGTGACTCTTTTGCAGAAATTGAAGCGCTCGAAAAAGTAACGCAGGCCGCCTTTTCCCAGCGCCGTAAAATGCTCCGCTCGTCGTTGAAATCCGTCTTCGGCGCGCATCTCGCCGATGCGCTGGATAAAGCCGGGATCCCTGAAACCGTAAGGGCGGAAGACGTTTCGGTTGCGCAGTATAAAATTCTCGCGGCGCTCGCAGCGGCGTAACTCTACGCGCGCAACTCGTCGTGCTCACCGCGCTCAAACGCTTCCGCCAGTTTGAATTTCTGGATCTTGCCGGAGCCGGTGAGCGGCCATTCATCGACATAGATCCAGTAGACGGGCGTCTTCTGCGGCGACAGGCGCTTGCGGATGAATGACTTCAACGCCGCGACATCGGGCTTTTCATCCGCTGCGGGGCGCATGAAGCACGCAACCTCCTCGCCCCATTTGTCATCCGGTATGCCGACAATCGCGACCTCCGCAATCGCGTCATGTTCAAGCATTGCGTTTTCAATTTCCGCCGGAAAGAGGTTTTCGCCGCCGCGAATAATCATCTCTTTGACGCGCCCGGTTATCTTCACATAACCGCGCTTGTCCATGCGGCCGAGATCGCCGGTGTGGAGCCAGCCCTCTTTGTCGATCGCGCTCGCCGTCGCTTCCGGCGCATCATTATATCCCGTCATGACGAGATAGCCGCGCGTGCAAATCTCGCCCTGGGCGCCGACGGACACAATTTCATTGGTCTGCGGATCTCGGATGGAGACCTCAACATGAGGCAGCGGCTGGCCAATCGTTTCGGTTAAATCCTCAAGAGAATCGTCATGCCAGGCTTGCGTGATCACCGGCGAGGACTCGGTCTGGCCGTAGACGATCTGGATGGTGCTGCCAAAGACCGCCTTCGCCTTGCGCACAAGTTCCGGCGCCACCATCGCCCCGCCGGACATCATCTTTTCCACTGACGAAACATCGCGGCCGCTGCGCTCTACTTCATCGATCAGGGCGACGATCATCGTCGGCACGCCGAGGATAAAGCGGGTGCGTTCGCGCTCAATGACGCGGATGATCATTTCCGGGTCGAACATCGGCGCCAGCAGCATCGTCGCCGCGACGCCGAGACCGCCGAGCGCCAGGATGGCGCAGCCGGTTGTGTGAAAGAGCGGCATGTTGTGGACGAAAACATCCCCGGTGCTAACGCCGGCGCGCGTCATCGTGTCGGCGCCATTCCGAACGAGCCCGTGATGATGCAGGAGCGCGCCTTTCGGGAACCCGGTGGTGCCCGACGTATACTGGATCTGCGCAACATCGTCCGGACGCACCTCCGGCAGGACGCCTTTATCGGCCCCGGCGTAAAGCGCGTCATAGTCGGTCAGCAAAACTCGGTGACTAATGGCCGGCAACTGATCGCAAGCTTCATCAGCGATTTTTTGCATCGGATTGCCGCGAAAATCTTCAACATAATAGATCGCTTCGGACCGCGATTGCTCCAGAATGAATTTAAGTTCACGCGCCTGATAGGCCGGATTGACAGTAACGAGCGTCACGCCCGCCATGGCGGAGGCGAATTCCAAGAGCACCCATTCGGGGATATTATTCGCATAGACAGCAATGCGCGCGCCTTTTTCATGCCGCGTCGCAAGCGCTCTCGCCATTCGTTCTGCGTCGGCGAGCAGTTCCGCATAGCTCCATGCGCGCCCGATCTCGCCTTCGTAAGAAAGTTCTTTCAGCGCAGGGCGATCATGGTGCGCCGCTGCTTGCCGCCTCAGCATATCGCCGATGGTTATCGCTTCCGTGGCGTCGCCCTCCTGCGCTGGAAAATAGGCGTCGGTGAGCGAAACGTCATACATGGCGATTGTGTTCCCCCTTCAAACCTGCCGGATGATCTGCGTCTGCGTCACCACCGCGGCGAGCTTGCCGTCATCGCGAAAGATTTCCGTCTTCCAGACCTGGAGCGTGCGCCCGATATTCACCGGCGTCGTAACGGCCTTCGCCGTCTGGCCGACCGGAATAGCGCGCAGGAAATTCGTCTTGCTCTCAATCGTGCTGGTGACCGAGCCCTCGGGCATGTTCAAAAAGGCGCCGATCCCGCCCATATTGTCCGCAAGCGCCATAATCGCGCCGCCATGAAGCGTTGCCGGAATGGTGCAGTGATCTTCGGTGACTTTGAGCTCGCCTTCGACAAGGCTCTTCGTGACCTTCGTCATCACGACGCCCATCATTTTGGCAAAGGGCGCATTGCTCGCATTAAGGGCGTCGGCAAGGTTTTCTTCGGTCATTCGCAACTTTCAAAGCCAGCGGCGCACGCGTTTTCGATACGCAGCATATTCACTACCGAATTGACCTACAAGATAAGCTTCCTCTTCCGCAATAATCGATTGCAGTCCGACAAAGGTGATGATCAGCGCGCCGACCGTCAGCGGTCCGGGCGCCGCGAGCGCAGCCCCGGCAATCATCATCAGGATGCCAAGATATATTGGATTGCGTGAAAACCGGTGCGGCCCCGTTGTGATCAGGCTGGCGATGTCGCCGCCCTCTTTCGGAACCCCGATCCGCCAGGAGGCGCCCATATGAAGATGGGTTGCGATCATCAAACCGCCGCCAAAAGCCATTATGACCACCGCAAGATAAGGCGCGGGCGAGCTTTGCGCGAAAACCCATTGGTCAAGCGTCGGCGCCCAAGGGCGCGCGATAAGATATCCATCCAGAATTACCGCGACTATAAGCAATAGACGCTGCCATGGTGTTGCGTGCCGGGGACTGACCGCAACAGCTCTGACCTTGTTTCGCACGCTGGAATAGACGGCAAACCCCGCAATCCACAAAACGAAACATAGCGTTAGCCCGGCGACAATGTATCTGAAATCACTCTCTGACATACCCACTCCACAAAACACTGAAGGCCGGGATAGCAGAGAGTTTTTCCACGTCAATAAAAATCTTGATACGGAGTAATGTTATAATATCGATAGTTATATCGTTTCAAATGCTATCCGGCATTCATCAACACCGCCACCAGGAGCGCTGTCTCGGGCCCATGATTGACCCAAGCGTGATTGGTCGCGCGCTGGATGACGACATCGCCGGGCTTTAAGGGCGCTGGCTCGCCATCGTCGAGTACGAGGTCGACCTCGCCTTTCACTAAGATGATAACGTCAAGCGTATTGGTCTTGTGCATCATCGGATGGCGCGCCGTATCGACACGGGCGTGGGCGGCGCCAACCGCGCCAAAGGCGAACGCGGCGGCGGCGTCCAATTCATCCCTTGTCTTCGCGTTGTCTTCGGGCGCGACTGAGAACCAGCGCACTTTCACCGCGCCGGCGTCGGGTTCGAGTTTTAAATCCTGATCGGCAAGCCGGTCGGTCGCGTCCAGAAGCCCGCCTTCGCTCAACGGCGCGGTCCAGATTTCCGCAAGCCCCGCTTCCTCCACCGCAATCAGTTTCGCCGCTTCGCCGTCGGTCAGAATGCGCGAGCGGCCATTCTCATCATCGCCGGTAACAACGCGCCGGAGCGAGCCCCAATCCATTGTCATTATTCGGCGTACTCCGCATCTGGGCCGACAAACGAGTTGATCACCGACAGCGCGTCATAGGCGCCGCCATCTTCCGGCGCGTCGCCCTCGCCCATCAAGACTTCCATCCTGACGGTGAAATATTCCTGCGCGCCGACATTCCCGACATTGCCGCCGACACCGACGCTGCCGCCCGAACGCCTGCCATAAGAGCCCGTGCCGAAGCCTGCGCCAATGGAAACGCCGCCGCGCTCTTCGCCTGTCATGTCGCGGGCGACGACGCGGAACCAGTCATAGCCGCCCGCAAGCGCGAGCTCCGCCGCCCGGCGCAAAGCGTAATCCTCCACGATCTCAGGGGGCATGCCGCCGGAGCCGCGATAGACGACGCGGTAGCGGTCATCTTCGATCCTGGTTTCGCTGTAACCGAAATTGTCCGCGCCTGCGGGACCGTATGCGGCTGGCCCTGTAGCGGCGCAGGCCGCCAGCATCGCCGCGATCGATAAAATTGTCAGCACTCTCATCAGCGCGCCTCCTTTTTCCGATGAGCAAGCTAGCACTTTGCGCGCGGCGCCGCAAAAGCTGTAAACACCTCTCACTTATTCCTCATCGCCGCCCGCTTTGAGCCGTATTCGCATCTTAAAACTCCGGAAACGGCAGAGAGCATCGATGAACGACAATCGAAAACGACCGGGTCCGCGCATCTATGACCTCGTTGTCGTCGGCGCGAGTTTCGCCGGGTTGATCGCCGCGCGCACCGCCGCTCATCGGGGGCTAAGGGTCGCGGTCCTCGACGCCAAGACGGAGCCCGGCGCGCGGGTGCGCACCACCGGCATTCTCGTCAAGGAAGCGGTCGAGGAATGCGATATCCCCGCGGCGCTAACCCGGAAAATTCCCGGCGTCCGGCTTTATGCGCCGAATGGGAAAAATATCGATCTCTTCGCCCCCGGCTATTATTTTCTTGCGACCGACACGCCCGCGATCATGCGCTGGCTCGCAAGGGAAGCGGCCCGCGCCGGCGCCGATCTCTTCTTCGGCGCGCGGTTTGAAAATGCAACGCTTGCGGATGATCTCATTCATGTGCACGGGCTTGATCTGAAAGCGCGCTATCTCCTCGGGGCGGATGGCGCCAAATCCCGCGTCGCGCGCGTTTTCGGCCTCGGCCGCAATTCAGAATTCCTGATCGGCATGGAAACCGAATATGAAGAAACCCCGACGGTCGATCCGGACTTTCTTCACTGCTTTGTCGATAGCGCGCTCGCGCCCGGCTATCTCGGCTGGGTCGTTCCCGGCGCAGGGATGACACAGGTTGGCCTTGCGGTGTCGGACGGGCCCTTTGGCGCGCGCCGCAAGCCGGACTTCGACGAGTTCCTTAAACGCATCGATCCGAATTTCGCCCTCTGGAATTGCGAGGTAAAAGCCAAACGCTCCGGCCCGATCCCCTGCGGCGGGCTCGTCTCGCCAATTTCCTCACGACGCGTTTTGTTGACCGGCGACGCGGCTGGCCTCGTCTCGCCCTTAACCGCCGGCGGCATCCGTCTCGCCTTTCAGTACGGACGGCGCACCGGCGCCGCGATCTCGGAGTATTTGCAGGACGGCGGCGCAGACCCTGGCGCGCTAATGGCGCGGGAATATCCAAGCTTCGGCCTCAAAACATGGATGCGCCGCGCCTGGTCCGCCGCCCCGCCAAACGCGCTGATCAACGCAGCACTCTTCACCCCGCCAATGCGCGCGCTGGCGCAGTGGATTTATTTTCAGAAACGAGGCAGCGCCTCAACCCGGCGCAAGCGTTCAACGCCGCCTCAGGAAGCTCGCTTACAACAAATGGAAGGTTCTGGTCTGTTTAGAAAATAAAGGCCGCATGTCGGCCATTACGGATGACGAAAAGAGCCCCCTTCGACCCGCGCCTTTGGCGCGGCCCACTTCCCCCGTGAACGGGGGAAGAATCATATTGAATTTGCCGCAAGCTCTATCTTTTCCTCCCCCGTGAAACGGGGGAGGTGTCCCGAAGGGACGGAGGGGGCTCTTGCGCCTAAGACGCGCCAAAAATCTGCCCAACCACTTCCGGCTTCATCAGCACCGTCAGCACAACGCCCGCGATCGCGCCGCCCAAATGTCCTTCATGGGCGATGACATTGCCTTCGCGGCCCATCAGGCCAATGGAAACCGCGATAAAGACGCCAGCAAAAATAAAGGCCGGAATGGGGATCGGGAGGAACATGAGATAAAGCGGCGCCAGCGGATAGAAGAGACAGAACGACAAAACAACGCCGGAAACGCCGTCGGATGCGCCGAGCGAGGAATAATCGAGCCGGTCGCGATTAACATAGAAGGAGACGATGCCGCTGGTCAGGATGGCGCCGAAATAGACCACCAGAAACCCGTCCGTACCAAGAAGGCGTTCAACCTCCGGGCCGAAAAACCACAGCGTCATCATATTGAAAAGGAGATGAAAATAACTGCCGTGGAGGAACGACGAGGTAAAGACGCGATAATGCTGCTTCTGCCGCGCGACGGCGCCGACATGAAACGCGAAATCATTGACGAAACGCTGATCAAAAGAGAGCGCGTAGACGCTCGCAATCAGATTGGCGATGATAAGCGCCGTTGTCGCCGGCGGTACGGAAAACTCCATTAAGAAGCCGCCTCATCAGGCGTCAGGGTTTTCATCGCCAGCGCGTGAATGGGCCCCGCCAGCTCCTCGCGCAGAATGTCGTTGATCAGGCGCTGTCGCGCGACGCGCGACAGGCCCTCAAATTGTTCGCAAACGACAAGGAGACGGAAGTGAGACTCGCCGCCTTCGCGCGCGCCGGCATGGCCCGCATGGAGATGCGACTCGTCCTTCACCTCCAGCTTGGCGGGAGACAAACGGTCGGTAATTTTCCGTTGGATTGTTTTCGCGACAGACATCGTCGCGACCTCATCGCATATCCTGAGATTCTGTCAATATTGTGTATGCGCGTGCACCGCACCATATTAGCCCCATGGCGAAGAAAGATTATAAACCGCGACTGGGTTTCGACATCCGGGTCAAACCGCCCTCGAAGAGCAAGACCAAGCCGCCTGCTTGGTCCAAGCCCGAGGACAAGACCTGCGAGAAGGAAGGGTGCGACGAGCAGGCCGCGTGCTCGCTGCCCAAATCCCCGCGCGAGCCGCGCACCCGCATTTGGTACTGCCTCGCCCATGCGCGCGAGCACAATAAGGGCTGGAACTATTTCGAAGGGATGTCGGAAGGCGAAGCCAAGGCGGCGCGCGAGGCGAACCTTTATGGCGACCGGCCGACCTGGTCCATGGGCAAGAATGACCGCGCCCGGGCCGCCGCCGGCGCCGGCGCTCAGGGTTCCGGCGATATGGCGGACGCATTCGGCGTCCTCGGCAAGGAAGCGAAAACCAAGGCCGCCGAGCGCGGCCATTACCGCGAGGGCAAGCGCCTGACCAAGCTGCAAGTCAACGCGTTTGATACGCTCGCCCTGCCCTATAACGCGCCGGCGATGGAGATCCGCAAGCGCTACGCCGAGCTGGTCCGCCGGTTCCACCCGGATTCCAATCAGGGCGACCGCAGCGCCGAGGAACAGCTCACCGAGGTCGTCAAATCCCATACGATCTTGAAGAAAGCCCGCTTTTTATAGCCCTATTTTGTAGTCTGGGCGCGGCGCCAAAAAGCCTTGTCATGATCTGTCTTTCAGGCGAGGTTCCGCGCCGATGAACACGATGAAGAGATAATCGCCCCATGGCCGTAATGAGTGACGAAAAATTCCCGGACAAACCCGAAAAGACTGTTTCGGCGAAAAAAGTCTTTGGCGTCGATGTGGATTTCGAAGTACCCGCCTTCGCCGAGGCGAACGAGTATGTCCCGCCGATCGACGAGGCTTACCGGTTTGACCCCGAAACCACCATGGCGATCCTCGCAGGTTTTGCGCGCAATCGCCGGGTGATGGTGCAGGGCTATCACGGCACCGGCAAGTCGACCCATATCGAGCAGGTCGCCGCGCGCCTCAATTGGCCGTGTATCCGCATCAATCTCGACAGCCATGTGAGCCGCATCGATCTGATCGGCAAGGATGCGATTGTCGTGGAGAACGGCGTGCAGGTGACGGCATTCAAAGAAGGGATGCTGCCCTGGGCGTTCCAGCGTCCGGTGGCGCTCGTCTTCGATGAATATGACGCCGGCCGGCCTGATGTGATGTTCGTGATCCAGCGCGTGTTGGAATCGGAAGGCCGCCTCACTCTCCTCGACCAGAACAAGGTCTTGACGCCGAACCCCTACTTTCGCCTGTTTTCAACGACGAACACGATCGGGCTCGGCGACACGACCGGGCTTTATCACGGCACGCAGCAGATCAACCAGGGTCAGATGGACCGCTGGTCAATCGTCACGACACTGAATTATCTCGATCACAACGAGGAGTTGGAGATCGTCGTCGCCAAGGTTTCGCTTTATGATTCCGATGATGGCCGCAAAGCGGTCGATGCGATGGTGCGCGTCGCCGATATGACGCGTAACGCGTTTATCGCCGGCGACATTTCCACGGTGATGAGCCCGCGGACCGTCATCACCTGGGCGGAGAATGCGGAGATCTTTAAAGATATCGGCTACGCGTTCCGCGTGACCTTCCTCAACAAATGCGACGAGCTGGAGCGCCCGACCGTGGCGGAATTCTACCAGCGCGCTTTCGGCGAAGATTTGCCGGAAGCCGCGCCGGAGGTCAGCGTTGCCTAGTCATATCGAACGAAAACGCCCGCCGGAAAACCGGCGGGCGCTCTGGCGGGTCCGCGCATTGGCGGCGCATTCAATCGCAACGATCAATCGTCGTCGTCAAGCGATGCGACCATGAAATCATCGTCATCGCCGTCATCATCATCGTCATCGAGCTTCTTCACGCAAGTATAGGCCTGCAGCGAATATTGCCCCGTGAGAAGCGTGCCGCCACCCGCCAGCGTAAGCGGGAATGGATCGAGCACGCCGTCGCCGTTAAAATCGGCTGGGAAGAATTCATCCGGCGCCGAGACTTCAACCCGGTACATGCCCGTTTCCGGGAGCACCGCGTCAAAGATTTCCGCGTCAAACACGGTTTCAAAACTCTGCAGATTGGATGCAATCAACGTCTCCGAACCGTTGTCATGAATTTGGAACAACCGCACTTGCCCGAGAATACCATCAGCGAATGAGAGCTGTTCGCCCACAACGGAAATGAGCTCTGCATTGAAGAATTCGCCCTTCTTGCCTCGGAAGGTGTAGGAATCAGCCTCACCCAAGAGGTCAATGTTGCCTTGGACAACAAGCGCATCAACTTTCAGTTCCGCCGTCGCATTCTGGCCTTCCAAAATTGTATTTGGCACATCGAGCTCTTTCAGACGGATACGGTCGTCGCCATTTCTGCGGATGCGCGCCTCAGACTTGACGCGGCCTTCTTCCGCTACCGCCAGGCGAACCGCAGACCGCTCGGAGAAGAAGCGATCGGTGATTGTGCTCCCTGAAAGGCTCAACCCTACCGAAGCGCCAGACGCCATTGTATGCAGGACAGTTTCGCTGGCATTAGAGGGACCATCAAAGACAGGGACAAACTGATTGGGCAGGATGGCCCCGGTTGATGGCAATCCGTCGCCTGGCGCGCCGAAAGAGTTTTGGTGCCTGAGACCCTGGATGTGGCCTGCCTCGTGGGCGCCTGTGTTGGCTGACTGATTTGTCACCGCCTCGGACACCGCGAGAATCAAATTCCCGCTGAAATCGCCAAGGTTTATGCTGGAGAACGCCTGAAACAGCCCGCCGGACGGATCCAATTGTGCAAGGAACTCCCAAAAGCTGGCGTCTGCAAAGGCGTTATCGTTCTTGTTCTGATTGCGAAAATCGATTCCTTCGGCCTGACCGAAAAGAATGCTGACACCGCCTGTAGGGGTAATAGTGATGTTGCTGCCTTGCGAACAATCCAGGGGGGCGTCGTTCTGACCGAAAAAGATTGTCGTAAAGTCACCAACGGCAGGCTGCGTTCGGACAATTTTGAAATTGAAATCCGCGTAGTCACGCCGAATGCGTTCCGTAATTTCAGCGCGTTCACCTTCGGTATAAAAGTGATCATTGAATATGCCGAAAACAGTGCCATCAGTCCGGCATACCGGGAATGTCGGCGCACCCCCAGCATCGAAATCAAGAAAGACAACTTGCGGCGGCGAATCATCGTCATCGTCGTCGTCATCGCCGTTGAACGAGTAGGAACCGCCGCCGTCATCACCATCCGACAGTATCGCGTTGATGCTGTCCATATAGGCGCGCACTTCGTCTTCGGTCGTAAATACTTGAGCGCCGCAGCCCGGGCAATCTTCCGTCTCAATCCGGTATTTATTGAGTTCTACATCGCCCGATGCAATCGCCCCAGTTGGCGCCGCCGCAGCCAAAACAAACAAGGCCGCGCCGGCTTTTAGTCCGGTTCTAAAAATTTTCGACATCAGCTCTTCTCCCAAAAAAGCGGGCATGCATAGTTACGCAGTAACTTACCGCTCTACGCTTCAAAACTGTGATAAATAAATACTCCCGCCATCGCAGATGACTGTTGCAAAAGGAGTGGGCGAGTACAAGTCCTAGTTGCTCAACTTTGGGAGGAGGCAGGCAAAAACGGTTCGCCCATTGTGCGCCGCAACGCAGCAATGGTCAGGCTGGCGCCGCGTTTTCGTCATGATATAGGTGCAACCCTGCGGTGGCGCCGGATTATTCTTGAGGGCGCTTCGCAATCTGAGCAACAGGGGGCCGATATCAAACGGCGAATAGAGGTTTAGTATGAGATTTATTTGCATCCTTTCCATATCCCTGACCGTCAGCGCCTGCGCTGCTTCGTCCACTTTCGCGGAATGCACGCAGCCGCACCCTTCTGCTGTCAGCGCGCCGGACACATTGATCGATAGGACTGAGCGCATTGTCATTGCCGAGCTTTCGCCGCTCAACATCGGCGAGGCGGCGCCGGAAAAAGACGATCCGTTGACCATTGATCGCGAAAAGGAAATTGCACCGGCGCTTGAAGGGCGAGGCGACGGCGACCGGACAGTCACTACGCTGGCGCTCGCGCGCTTTAAGGTGCTTGAAGATATCAAAGGCGGCGGCGAACCTTTCATCTTCCTGGCTGGCGCTTCCGGCGGATCGCGCGCCGGCGAAGATTTCGTTGGGCATCGCGCCGGCGAATTCTGGGCTGATCTGCAAACCGGGCGCGCAGATATCGGACCAGATTGCCGGGTGGAAGCGTCGTTCGCGTCCGGCATACGCTATCTGATTTTTATTGGCCCGCCCCATGTTAAGTCATACGAAGCAATTAAGATTGACGACGACAAGTGGCTTGAGTATGTGCG
>Ga0209633_10001133_pt1 | contig 28650 bp, 26 predicted proteins | sample Cruoilmetagenom1_FD_187290 | JGI IMG/M metagenome (GOLD analysis project Ga0209633, IMG submission 187290) | Oil polluted marine microbial communities from Coal Oil Point, Santa Barbara, California, USA - Sample 1 (SPAdes) (version 2) | ecosystem: Environmental > Aquatic > Marine > Oil seeps ... | reverse complement strand
TAGATACGCGCCTGCTCTCCGCACCTCGGGGATCACGATCGAGTTCATGATCGTGGGACGCGGGAATCACAAAGAGCGTCGTATCTCGGTGGGAACGGTAGCGGGAACGGTGGGAACGGTAGGCGTTTCTGGCTCCGCCCTACCGTTCCCACAAAACATGGCCTCTGAACTGGACTTTAACCAAGGTGGGAACGGTGGGAACGGTGGGAACGGTTGATCCCGGTTTTTCTATTTCTCTCGAAGAGGAAGAGGAGGGATAAATGCCAAAACGACGCGCGAGAGGAGACGGGAGTCTCTACTTCGATCAAGCAAATAATTTCTGGGTCGCGCGGATTGACACGGGTATCGATCCCGCTAGCGGGAAACGTATGCAACGCAAGGTCTCTGGGAGAACACGAGCCGATGCAGCCCGGAAACTACGAGAAATTGCACGGCAACGGGATGACGGAATCCCTGTCCCAACTGGAATGTCCTTCGGTGACCTACTAGAGAGATGGATGGAGTCCCTGGTTACAACAGGAAAACTCCAACCCGATACCATCCAGAACTACCGCTATATGGCAGATAACCATCTCCACGGACTCACCGGAAAACAAGCACGAGACCTCACTGTTCTCGACATTGAGGAGATCTTGCGGAATCTGGCAGAGCAGGGATATGCCCGTTCGACTCTTGTTCGTGTGCGTAATGTCGCCTCCCAAGCGTTTCAATGGGGGATACGTCGTCGTTTTATCAACTGGAACCCTGCAGCAATCGCGGACATCCCTACGGTAAACAACGATGGTGAAAGAGCAATTGGGAGACGAGCACGACGTTCAATGACACGCGACGAGGCGCAACAATTTCTTGTTGCAGCGTCGGAACATAGGCTCAATGCAGCTTTTGTGCTTGCTATGTGTGTTGGCCTTCGTCCAGGGGAATTGACGTCTCTGGCCTGGTCCTCCGTTGACCTGGATGACAAATGCATATTTGTGTGTGAGGCGTGGCGGGGAAGCGGAAGGAACCGGCATCGAGGGGACCCGAAGACGCGTGATGCGAGACGTGTGATTTCTCTTCCGTCAATTGCAATTGACGCGTTGCGAAAACACCGAGTTCAGCAGCGGAAGGAACGGGTTGGTGTGTGGCCGTTGAAATACCGCTACTTGGTGTTTGTCACGTCTAAAGGAACGCCTATTGACCCGTCCAATTTGCGGAAGCAGATAGCAGGTGTTGCGCGTCGAGCGGGAATCGAGTGGAAAGTCACGCCATACGATCTTCGGAAGACAGCAACGAGCATTCTGACGGATGCCAGTATCCCAACCGAGAAACTGCCTGATTTCCTCCGCCATCGCACAACGAAGATGGTGGCATTCCACTACCGGCATGTCATTGGGGAAAAGGTGCGAGCCGCTGAAATGATGTCGGAGATCTTTGAGCACGAAGATGAGACGTCTGAAAGTGCAGGGTAGAGGAGTCTTTTTGGGAGGTTAGGGTCCCAGTTAGGGTCTTTGATGCTTGTTCTTTTGTGAGCTAGGCTGCGAAAAGAGAGAGGTTTTACCGGCGTGGCCTGGTGTTTTGTGGGGTGGAGCCGAGCAGAATCGAACTGCCGACCTCTTGCATGCCATGCAAGCGCTCTACCAACTGAGCTACGGCCCCGAGTGTCGAGAGGAGCAGGCATTTCTGCTTGCTCGGGTATTTATCCTAGTGGATAAGACAGGGAAGGATTCTACTTGTTTTCGGGGGACAGAAAGAATCGGGGTTTTTTGGAAGGGGGTATGGAGGTCAGAAGCAATTCGCCTCTCGAGACGAGAAGTTCTGCAGCCCTGTCCCCAACCCCGTCCGTAACACCGCAGGGACTGTTCTCAAGGCCCAGCATGTTGTGACCAATATTGGCCCCAACCTTTGAACTTCGCTCCCTCAAAATTGGCCCAACCTTTGAATATCGCCCCACCAAAACCAGCCTCGCCCGTGAATGTAACGTTTTCAAAGTTGGCGTTGTAGAAGACAGGTTTGCCATCAGGAGTGTGAACGGCGATATCGAGAAGGTCGGCGAGTTGATCTTCAGTGATTTGGGTGATGCCGTAGACACGAAGATCGCAAGAATTACCGTCAGCAACAGCCGAAAGAAAAGCAGTAAAGAATTCTGGGACATGTCTGGAGGTGTCGCGGAAGCCATAAGGAAAATCCTGCCAAATCGGAACAACATTCTTGCTTATCCGCACTCCTTCGGCCTCTATTGAGCGGCTTTGAGGTTTTCGGGTGGTAAGAGAGATATTCGGTGTGCGTCTCCTGTGTGCCGCTGATCTTGCAGTGTTACTCAGGAGCGGATGCCTGTGTGGGAACGAAAGATATTGCGGACATACATGGCTCTCGTCCCCCAACATCACGCTACAAAAACACTTCGCCCCACTCTTTTTCGTGACAAAGAGTGTTGGCGTCCCCGTTTCGCCACGCAAAGAGAGCAACAACTCCCACAACAAAACAAGGTACAAGCCTAGTTGGGTCTTTTCGCAGCATGGGGCTGGAAACCAAACTTGAGTGGGTTCATTGAGTTGGCAGAGGAGGGCAGTGGTGGCGTGGTGTTTGGAGGGAGGCGAGCGGTGTTCTTCAGGGTCGGCATATTTGGATTTGCGGGGTTTGTGGATGAGAGGGGCGGGGCCGTGTGTGGCGAGGATGTCGAGGAGGTCTTGCCGGTCAGTGGGGCCGAAAGGGCTGACGAGGCGGGCGGTGGTGTCGGCGAGGAGAGGGACTGTTTTCGCGTTGTGCCGGCATTTTGACTGTCAAAGGGGTGGGCTTACTTTCCTAAATGCCGGCAAGCGTTTTCAGGGTCGCAAAGGCCCTATCTCTTGGGGGACGTTCTTCAGGTTCCAAGAACGATATTGAGCGCCTATTCTATTTTTTCAAAAGATATGGTGCTTTCTTTTTATAAAAACTTTGCTGTTTTTTTATACGTGCGAAAGAGAATTCACACAGCACTCTATCAAAATCCTCTATCCCTAAAATATAGGGTAGTTTACAAACTTCCTTGAGTTCACTTGAGTCTCACTGGAAAAGTAGAAACACCAGAATTGCAGGCCCAACAGATAGCATTATAGAAAAGATGACGAGAACCCAAAGCACAAAAAGAAAAGGAAGGATCCCTCCTTTTTGGCAGATACGTTCAGCTATCCTAGCCAACTCTCGCAGCGAACCAGGACCACATCCACTTCCCCTATCTCGTGGAAGGTCATCCATGATCTTTCTCCTATTACAGCATCCGTTCTACTCTGGGTCTCGTCCGCAGAAACGTCTCTAAGTAAAATGCCACTAGGGGAGAACGGATGCTTTGTCCCAATTATTTTCACTTAAGATGCCGAATTATCGCATTCTGACCAGAAGCAAAAATGCCAAAAACCAAAAGAACACTGAAATTTGCATCGTGTTCCCTCACAGTTTCTTTCAGCATTTATCACTTTTCACCAGGTTTTTTGCACAGTGACTCGACACGGCTTGCCTACAAGTCCTCTCGTTGCCCCAACTCCAGGAACTCAGCACCTTTTAGAAAACACTCGCGTTTCATCCATGTTGACACATGCAATCTTGGTTACCGGATTCCCCATTCGATTTCTCATCACCTCACATGCAAAAAATATACTTTACCATCGCCCCAAATACCCGAAGCATACAGAAGCTAGTTTCGCACGTTCTTCTCACATTTTTCATATCCATCGCGCATATTCGTGGGAGATATTTCCCGGAATCACTCCAAACTCTTCAGAACAGCGGATGGGGCTGAAGTCCTTAAAACAACATATAAAAAAATATAATTGCGGAAATATTTTGTGTAAAAAAGAATGAAGTAGATACCATTCTCAAATGTTGAAAACGAATTTATATCGATCTTTTCTCCAATATTTTTGAAGGAATTATTCCTTCGTTTGACCGATTATTTTCATGTTTATTGGCTCTTCCCGAGTTTTTTGCTCTTATTTTTTTATTGACTTAAAAAGCTTATTTTTATATATTTATTTTTTTATTTATATCATAGAATTTTCCGTTGAAAGATCGGGTCAGAAGCTCGGAAACTTTTCATAGCATGGCAGAAAGCTGTTTACCTACATGCATACATGTCAGAACAGGGGAAAGAAGCTCTGGCGAAAAGAGTCAAAGAACAGTCGCCAAAAGTGCTTCCTGACTGCGCGGAGCGTTAGTTCCATAGTTTTTAGTGCTGTTTGACCGCGCAGAGCGTGAGATCTACGATTTTCTGCACGAGAGAGCAGGATCCCGGTTTTTTCTGCGTTGTTTCTTGCCATGAGATCTGTACTGAAGAGCTGGAGAATACTGACCGAAATTGCATCTGGTCATCCTGGGTGCTGCATGGCTTCTCCTCGCAAAAGAGCCCGCGTCAAGACCATCTCCTCACCCACAAACAAACAAACAAACAAACAACACGCACAGAGACAACCGAACGTGCGACGCATGCCAAGAAGCAGGAGGTCACTCCGCGCGCCGCCGCGCACGTTCTGCACATAGAGGAGAGAGGTCATGTGATTCCACATGACCTGATGCGATCACATGTTGTCGCGGATGGCAGCAAAGGGGTCGTTGCTTTGTGTGCGAGGAAGGGTTTTTGCCTGCTCGGCAAGAGACGCGACTTCCCAGCGCGCGCCTTTATTGGAGAGAAGAGCCTCGGGGTCCATTTCCCAGGGCTTGATCCGCTGCACTTGGTCGCCGAAGACCATCCAGACTTCTCCAGTGAGCGCGCAATCTGCAGTCGCGAGATACGCGACCCAAGGAGAAATATTGGCAGGATCCCAAGGATCAAATTGCTCTTCCGGCAATTCTGTCGCCAAGGTTTCCCCAATGCCAGGAGTCTGGAGAGTGAGGCGAGTACGCGCACGGGGGGTAATAGCATTCGCTCGTACCCCATAGCGGGAGAGTTCTCGACTTGCCACGATCATCATCGTGGCAATCCCTGACTTTGCTGCCGAATAGTTGGTCTGGCCAGGGTTCCCAAAAAGCGCTTCGGAACTTGTGCCAATGATCGAGGCGTTAGGCTGTCGACCGGCCTTTGTCTCTGCTCGCCAATAGGCTGCCGCATGGCGAGTCGGACAAAAATGGCCACGCAAGTGAACTCTGATAACGGCGTCAAATTCCTCGTCAGTCATGTTTACCAGCATACGGTCGCGCAGAATACCGGCATTGTTTACGAGTACATCGAGCCCAGAGAACTCTTCAACTGCCTGGTTGATGAGGCGCTGGGCTCCCTTCCAGTCGGCCACATCGTCGCCGTTCACCACGGCTTCGCCGCCGGCTTCTTTGATAAGTGCCACAGTTTCCTGGGCAGGGGTGAGATCGGTTCCTTGCCCACCAATGTCACCACCCAGGTCGTTCACTACGACTTTTGCCCCTTCCGCAGCAAAAAGCAGGGCATGCTCACGCCCAATCCCTCGTCCCGCTCCCGTAATAATGGCAACACGCCCATCCAGAGTGCCCATTGGTCCCCCTTCTTTCTTTTCACTTTGTTGCGGATTTCCGTATTTTTTCGGAGTTTTCCGCTTGCAAAAAGCATTCCCCACCGCCCAGGCAGCACCGCACACAGCTCAGGCAAAACCGATCGGGTTTTTTCCCTCGATTGCTAAGGTACGACATCAAGTACGATAGTTTTTCACCATCTTCTTTTCAAGCTTTACTTCCCGCCTTTTCCGAGAGTTTCACGCCTCAATGCAGCGGCGGAAGGCAGAAGAAAGGCAGGAGGAAGCCTGCAATATTTTCGTCCCACCTGGCCCCAACCGGTCCCATCCCGCCATCCAACCAGAAAAAAGCAGCAGAGGGAAGATTTTGGGAAGGAAAAACCTCAGGGCCAGGCTCTCCTGCGCACATTGTCCTGCAAAAAAATCGATACACACACCTGAAACAGACCAATCTCTCCAGACACAAGACCTCGACAACAAAGATGACGCATTCTCCCCGCCTGTCTGGATCTCTCCCTGCAAAAGAGCATGAAAAAACAGCGACAATTCCCGAAAAATCTCCGCAAGCCAACGTTTCCGTCACGAAAGCCAAAAGAGACCCTTGTCTTCACACTCCTTGCACTCGCCCGCATATCCTTCTTTTCATATCGAATTGCCATCTAATGTTTTCCGCATGAATGCCTCTTCCAAACACGGGACAGAAAAAGTCTTTTTTCTGTCCCGATTCGCAGCCGGCCCTCTTCTGCAGGCTCGATCTCAGATCCGACACAAAACCGATGCGACCTCATGGCACGATGAGTAGTGCAGCAGGCCCTTTGAGAAAGGCATCCTCCCCCACAGAACTCTCGCACGGGTCCCACCAGCCAAACTTGCTCCACAGCTTGAGCCCTTTTCGCACCTTACGCTTGCACAATGCCGCGTCGGATCTTCTTGCGGGCGCCAACATAACGGGGGGAATGGCCGCCACAATTCGCCTTGGAGACGGCGCGATCTGGGCGGATAGCTTCGGCTGGGCAGACCGGACAAAGAAAATACTGATGCGTCCCACGGAGCAGTTTCGCGCGGGGAGTCTCACGAAGACCTTCACCGCCACAATTGTCCTGCAACTCGTCGATGAAGGAAAAATCTCTCTTGACGAGCCGGTCGCGCCCTCTCTTGGCCTCGCCTTCCACAAAAAAATTACAGCCCGCCACCTGCTCTCTCATACAAGCGGTCTCTGTGACTATGCCTCCCTCACTGCCTTCTCGCTCTGCCTCGCCTTCTCTCCTGAACAGACATGGACGCCCCATCATGTGATTCGTCTCGTGATGAAAAACGATCTCTACTTCCCCCCAGGAGCAAGATACGAGTATTCCAACACGAACTACATTGTGCTCGGACTGCTTATCGAGGCCATCACAGGCCATTCTTACGTGCACGAGCTCACCCAACGCATTCTCTCCCCGCTGGGACTGCACAATACAGTGCTTGCCAGTGCTGCACAGCAGCCTTCCCTGCGATCAGTACCCCACTATCATCCCGACCAGCCTTGGTCTATACATCGACATATAAATACACCGACAGCAGAAATCTCGGCAGCAGGAGCCGCGGGAGCGCTTGTCTCCACCACTTCAGACATTGGCCTGTTTCTCGCAGAACTCATTCAGGGAAACCTGATCTCACCGCGTGCAAAACAAGAAATGTTGCAAGATACCCCGGTCACTGATGGGTACGGCCTCGGAATCGGGATCGCGAAGCACGCCCAGGGCCTTTTCTTTGGTCATAGTGGGGGCATCTCGACTTACCTCTCGTGGGCGCTTCATCATCCCGCGTCAGGAGTCACGGTAACGGTTTTCGCAAACGACGCGATCACTCCTCTTGACGGTCAGGCACAGGTCGCGTTTCGTCTCTTTGACGAGACATTCACCCGTCTCGATCGCTTTTTTTGATATTGGCGGCGACCACAATTCGGGCGCGGTGTTTCATCGTTGGGGCGGGCATAACGGGTAGCAAGATTCTCCCCGTGATATTTCCGGGATCTCAACCGGCATCGAGTCGAAAAACGAACGGCATTGCTCCTTCCAATCAAACCGCGAAAAACAACGGCGTTTCGCTTCCGCCTCTTGCTTGCAAGTTCTCGTTCCCTGGGATATCCGGTGCAGTGCCCCGTGGTAAATCGGGAGAAAGCGCCCACAGGTCGGCGGCAGGTATGACACCGTGCGTCTTTCACGGGAGTCCTGAGACGAAAAGTCCCTTTGTAAAAGAAACCTGTAAGGCTCCAGACGGTCTTTGCATACTTCAGATACTTCTTACTCAGGGCACGTATCCTGCTTGTGCGGGGCCTTTCCGGTCGGCTTTTTTTTTGCTCAGCCTGTTCCACAGGCGCTTTTTCCCTTTTCCGGCCATCTTGCAAGAACACACCTCTGGGGACATCGACGCGAAAGCCGGCCTCTCCCGCAGATAGTTCTGGGCTGGTCTGTTGCAAAAAAGAAGCTGGAACGGTCTCTGGTAATGCTGCAGTATCAATGTCTTCTCTCGTGGGACTGTCTTTTCCCGCGCAAAAAGAGGTTGCCCGTTTTGATGCTTTCCCAGAGTAACGCAGAAAAAAACCTGACAGTTCGCCAAGAGAAGACAACGAACAGAACACAGGACGCGAAGAAAGAGAAAGAGCAGCAAGCTGCTGGTGCAAAAAAGCAGCACTCGGACGCCGGTTCGGCAGCGCCTCGAGACAGGCGACAATAAGCACCCGAAAGGACAATGGAAGGGCTGTGGAAATCTCGACCTGCTTCCCACCTGGGATGGGAGAGGGGAGTTTTCCGGTTAATGCTTCATGCATGGTGAGACCCAAAGCCCAGATATCAGAAGCCGTGCTAGGTGTAAAATTACCGACCTTGCCGTCTGTACTTGCTTCTGGCGGGAGATAGGCCTTGGTATATCCGAGGGAACGAGGCATCGACCGGGGAAAAAGTGACACGCTAATACCAAAATCGGCGAGCTTCCATATTCCCTTCTTTGCAGAGCCAACCCTGAGGATGTTCTCGGGCTTAATATCGCAGTGTGCCTGAGAAACACGTGAACCCGGCAGACCGGGATGGGCATGCAGCACACGCAAACCATCTGTCACGCTTGCAAAAATCTTTTGCACCACACGCGCGGACAAGGGGCCGTGCATACGCAAGTAGGAACGAAGGTCCGTATCAGCGAGCTCCATCACAAGAAATGCATCGTAATAGGAATGCACTTTCTCCTCGGACCGGTCTCCCTCGCTCCATTTCTTATTGCGGCAACCGGAATTCCGGAAACCGGACAAAAACGCATCGCGCACAACGAGCAGGGAAGGATCCGCTATCTCTGCCATCCTGCACTCGTTCACAAGGTTGCGCAACACACGGTCCGTTTCCCCTGCACGAAAAAGACCCTTTAATGCGACAAGGGGGCCGTCTTCCCCATAGGGAGCCGCTTTATACACATGCGAGGAGCCTCCTCTCCCGATCGGACAAAGGATCTCCCACATTCCGACACGAGTCCCAGGAGCAAGGGGGTAGGAAGTCCAGGAAGGTTCCGTGAGAAAAGAACGGAGAGAAGGACCCCGGACGCCAAAATGCAAAAAAGGGACATTGAAAATACCACCCAAAAATGGCACCGGCCCCCCTATCGAACTTCGTATCACAGAAATCATCTTCTCCTACCTTAAATACACAAAAAGCGGAGAATCCCCGCGCAGGAGAATATTCTTCTGTTCGCCTCGTCTTTCTCAAAGATATAGAAAAATAGCCACGAACAATGACACCAGTATGATTATATCAGATACTTCCCGCAAAGAACATATCTCTTGCGAATTCCTGCCGCTTCAGGAGCACAAAAAAAGAAATACTGCGCAATATTTCCAATAAAAGAAAGCACAGCAAAATCCCGAAAAGATGGGAAATTCTCTGTAGAAAAATCCTTGGCTACAGGAATATTTCCATTTAACAAAAAGTAAATTCAATCCTAAATTCCAGATTTAATCAAAAAATCCTCATAGGGCATAAAAAGAAAAACAAATAGCAATTCAGACAGTGCCGAAGTGTTTCACTCCATCCACACAACGGCTCATCACACCCCGGAAACACCCGCCACGCAAAACTCTCCGCCGCACAAGACCCCCCCATAATGCAAGAGCAAAAAACCTCTTCTCCAGGAAAAACGCGGAGAACACACACGGGGAAGAAAAAACTTCAAGAAAGCACCACTGCCAAGAAAATCACCGCAAAAATCTTACGGGTACTGCTCACTCCGACAAAAAGCCGGCACACACAAAAAATGAGAAGAGCATCCTTGTGCTTGCTGCACTGTCAAAAACCAAAAGAGCTATCCCTCACGTGCCACGCAAAAAAACAGTGGACTCCTCTACTTTCCCAAAAACAGAAAAAACACTCAAGAGGTAGGCATTCCATCTCAAGCGTAATTTTCTTTCTCATGGAGGAGAAGACAGCCTTTATAAGAATCTTCAACGAAGATATTGTCACTTTACTCAAAAAAGCCCTTCTTTTTATCAGAATATCTCAAAGAACACTCTCGAAAAAGACTCTTCTTTTTCTCCACATTTTTTCTCCAAGAAGAATTCTTTTTTGGAGAAAACAAGTCATCAATACCAAGAGAACATTCCTTCGACACTCCAGGAAAAAATCTCTCCTACAATATTCCCACAAGTTGAACTCTTTTTCCTTTCTCCACCTTACTCAGAAAAAAGAAAAAATAATTCTTCTCAAAACAAAATTCTGCCTTCGCAAAGCAGGAGTAATCAAAAGAAAACAGCAGAGAAAACAGCGCAAGACAAAAGAGAGAGAAAGGTTCTTCTCCAGAGGTTCAGGTAGTCTCTCCTCACGCTATCCCTTGTGACAGGACAGGACGAGAGCACAATATGGGTCTCGGCGAAAAATCGAAAACACCACTTCGATCTGCCTACCTGAATACTGCAATAATCTTCCTGTTCTTCTCGTCCTCTTTTCTTTCAATGTATTTCCAGGGGGTTCGCCCCATTGTCTTGCGCCTTCTCTCGCAGGACAGCAAAGAAAAAATCAGACCAAGAAAACATCTACAGAAAAAGACGTCAAAAAATCTCGAACCAAACAAAAAGGGAGAGAAGAAATGCCGGCAATCTTCATGGCAGTCACTGTTCTAGGAATCTTTTTCTTGGCATTCCGCTACTACTCGAAATACCTCGCGGAACACGTCTATGCTCTTGACCCCGACCGCGTGACTCCAGCCCACAGATTTGAAGATGGAACCGATTTCGTCCCGACCAATAAACACGTATTACTCGGGCACCATTTCACTTCAGTGGCAGGCGCAGCGCCCATTGTAGGACCGGCAATTGCTGTCATATGGGGATGGCTCCCAGCGCTTGTCTGGGTCGTCCTCGGTACGGTTTTTGCGGCAGGAGCGCATGATTTTGGCGCCCTCGTGGTCTCTGTGCGCAACAAGGGGCAAAATATTGGCACCCTCACGACCAGCGTCATCAACAAACGCGCACGCACGCTTTTTCTGACCATTATCTTTTTTCTGATCACCCTGGTAAATGGGGTGTTCTCTGTGATTATCGGGAACCTCTTTATCGCCTATCCCGGAGCAGTCATCCCGATCTTCTTTGAAATTCCCTTAGCCTTGTGGATCGGCTCTTACATCCGGAAAAAGGGCACTTCAGCACTTGCCTTGTCCCTGATAGGAGTGGGACTTCTCTATGTAGCCATATTGGTCGGGCAAGAAATCCCGATCGAGATTGACGGTCTCGCGTCTTTCTTTGGCATTGGGCCTCGCACACTCTGGATACTCATCATGTTCGGATACATCTGGATAGCCGCCCAGCTGCCGGTATGGATGCTCATGCAACCCCGCGACTACATCAACTCGCACCAGCTTGTGATCGCAATTGGCGCAGTGTTCCTTGGTATCATCATTGGCGCTGACAAAATCGTGGCCCCCGCAATTCACAATGCCCCTGGAGGGTCGCCAAGCTGGTTCCCTTTTCTCTTCATCACGATCGCCTGCGGGGCAGTATCAGGTTTTCACTGTCTCGTCTGTTCCGGCACCTCCTCAAAACAGCTCGACAACGAGAAAGATGCCCGTACTGTCGGCTATTTAGGAGTACTAGGCGAAGGATCTCTCGCCTTGTGCTCAATCCTTGCCGTGACTGCCGGAGTCGGATCACGCGCCCTGTGGAACGAGAACTATCAGAGTTTTGATCTCGCCTCCAATATGAACTTGAGCTATTTTGTCAATGGAATCGCCCATTTCATTGGCCATCTCGGCCCAAGTGAATCGCTCGGAGCGATTTTTGCTGCGGTCATCGTTATTTCGTTTGCTGCCACATCTCTTGACACAAGCGTGCGCTTGCAGCGTTACGTCATACAAGAAGTTGCCGAAATAGCAGGCCGGCACAGGCTCAACAAAAATGTCATGGGAGCAACAAGTGTAGCCGTTCTGCTTGGTATCGGCATGGCCCTCCTGCCAGGAGGCGGCGAAAAAGGCTATGCCTTCGGGCGTCTATGGCAGCTCTTTGGTACAACAAATCAGCTCATGGCAGGACTCGCCTTGTCCGTCATCGGCGTGTGGGTCATCAAACAGAAACGCAATCCTCTCGCCATCGTGATCCCTCTCGTCTTCTTGCTCACGATGACGTCTTGGGCACTTCTTGAGAATCTGAAAAACCTGATCGACGAGAGAGACTGGGTACTGGCCCCCATGGACGCACTTATCTTTGGCTGCGCGCTCTGGCTCATTGTTGAAGCCACACGAGCTTTTTGGCAGACCTGGTCCGCGAACAAGCTTGAGGAGCAGACCGAACAGCAGCCTGTCCCTTCCGCATAATCCGTTTGGTCGCACTGCACTGCGGCCAAATCCCAGGGTCCTCCCGGAGGAGTACTCTGGAGAAGCCCCACAAACTAAAAACGCTTTCGTATTTCATCAAAAACCAGAGGGTTTCCTCTCCTCCCTCCGCCAATCCCCTCTAACGATGCCCTCTCCCGACAAAAAAACCAGACACGGAGAAAAAACATGCCGCGTGCAGAGCCGGCCTGGATAATCGCTGCGGTGGGAACCTATTGGATTGCAGCAGGAGTGAATACGCTCAGTGTGCATCTCGAAAAAACCCGGTCTTGGCTTGGACGCCGTTGGGGGAAGCACGCTTGGAAAATGCATTTGGCAATTATCACACCTGGGTGGGTGCTCGCACCCCTTGTTGGCATACGACTCGGTACTGAAGTGCAATGGGAACTCCCCCATTGGACAAACGGCTGGGCACAAGCGGGGGGAATACTTCTCTGCATCGCAGGAACAGGGCTTGTACTCGACACGGTACGCCGGCTCGGCTTCACCAATACCCTGAACGGCAGAGAATTCGGACAAGGCAAACCGGCCATTGTGACATCAGGGGGCTTCCGTTTCCTCTCAAACCCTATCTACACAGGATTCGCCCTATGGTGGGGAGCAGTAAGCCTTTTGTCAGGGAATGCCGTTTTCTTTGTCATGGCGGGAACCTCTTTCCTCGCGCTCAACTGTTGTGAGGCCCGCGTGGAAAATTGAAACGCCTCTGCCAAAGAAAACACGCACTTGTTGATCTCGCACGACACTCCAGCGGCCTGATCGGGACAATCCGCTCAGTCTATGATGGGGACCAGATGGAGTCCCCCTTTCTTTCTCGATCCGACTGGATCTTCCGGCTGGATCTTCCGGCTGGAGAATATCGGGATCGAAACATCTCCCTGGAGATGACAGCACAAGCAAGGAAAGAACTGGTTTCTCTGCGAAGGCGAACGCAGCACACATCGCCCACCTGAATATTTTTCTCAACGATCGGGGTTCTTCTTTCCGACCCCGCGCATCTCAGAATCCGGAGCCCACATGCTCGCTTCCATTCCGGCACCGACCTCTCACGGGATAGAGATCGGTCCCCTCGAATTCCGATTTTATGGTCTTGCCATTGCTCTCGGCATGATTGCCGCATTATTTGTGATACGAAAGCGCTATGCCCGTTTTGGGGGCGACCCGGAAACAATCGAGAAGATCTTCCTTTGGATTATTCTCATCGGCTTTTTAGGCGCAAGGCTGGCATACGTAAGCACTCATACAGGACGGTTTACCGACGACCCCTGGAAGGTCATCGCCGTGTGGGAAGGCGGTCTTGCTTTCTTCGGCGGACTCACTTTCGGAACGGCAACAGCCATATTCCTCATTCGCCGTCATGGTGGCGAGGTCACGGCGCTCGCTGACTCAATCGCGATCGGGCTCCCACTCGCGCAAGCAATTGGACGTTGGGGTAATTACTTCAACCAAGAACTATTCGGCACGCCCTCTTCTTTACCTTGGGCAGTCGAAATTGACCCGATTAATCGTCCCCAGGCACATCTTGACGCGGCGACTTTTCATCCCACTTTCCTGTATGAGATGCTATGGAACCTCGCGACAATTGGGGTTCTCCTCTTCACTGAAAAACGCTTCCGTTTCGCTCCAGGAAACCTCTTCTTCGCATATCTCAGCTCATACGGTGTGGGCCGTTTCTGGATCGAGCTTCTTCGTACGGACACCACTTTCCGTTTTTTGGGGATCAGTCGTAACGGCTGGGTCGCCTTCGCACTTACACTCGTAAGCTTGACAATCTTCATCTTGCGCCAACGCAGTCACTCCCTTTCCACCTCTCCCACCCCCGCAACAAAACCCCTGTCCCAGAGAAAAAAATCTTCCTCCAGCCGATCTCCGTAAACTCCCCCGGCGCGCACAAGATAAATAACCTCAGACAAATCGGGGGTGTGTCATGGACGCGCGCGCAGGGAAGAGAGGCGCGGCCTGTGTTTTCGAGAAACATGCCAAAACACTCATGAGGAATATCCCGACCTTCACGGTGCCCACCACACCAGAACCCTGACCTCAGGTTTCAGGCGCTCGCCGAAGCGAGGTCCCGTTTCCGATTTCGCCAACACATGCAGCAAAATCAGCGCGCAAAGCGACGGGTCACAGCCTCTTTTTTTCCACCCGTCGCAAAGAACAAGCCGGCTCAACGCACTTTGTAAAGCATGGGACCAAGCGGATGACCGCCGAAAAGGTGCACGTGAAAATGGTCGACAGTCTGATGCGCGTTCAAACCGTGGTTCGCAAGAAGCCGGTATCCACTCTCGACGATTTCCAATTCTCGCCCTACTGTGGCAACCGCTCGCCAAAAACCAACAATCAAATCTTCTGGAGCAGACAATGAAAAATCGTCATTCGAGATATATTCTCCTTTCGGAATCACAAGAACATGAATGTCCGCCTGAGGGCGTACATCATGAAAGGCCAACGCATAATCATCTTCGTATACTTTTTTGCAGGGTATTTCTCCCCTAAGGATCTTCGCGAAGATGTTGTCAGAGTCATACGCCACGGGGCTGTCTCCTCTTGAGAAGGATGCGGCATCTCGATCAAGATAGACGGAGAAGAAGAAATCACGCTTGTCAGTAAAAAATTTGCCAGTACTGTGGCAGTTCTCTCTTATATTTTGGTTGAATCCTGACCTGATCGATATCGATCGCACCGATCACATCGACGTCAACATGAAATCAACCCGGAAGCTCTGCTCCGCCGGCGACCAATGCACTGATAAAAACAGTGTGCGAGACAAGGATGGAATGAGGCAGAAGAGAAACTCGCATTGGATTTCGCACTCGGGTGTCTTCCCAAAAGAGAAGAGAGCCGAGAGAAAACGGCAAAATATTTTTCATATAGAGGCCAAGCCCCTGTGGGAGAACCTAACATCACCCCCACATGCGACATACACCCGCAAAAGCCAACAAGATCATTATCCCAGCCCTCGCTGGAACCTACTGAAAAGGACAGAGCCGCCAATGGCACCGGACACCACCGACACTGAACTGGACGAAGAGAAAGTCCTCGACAGTGAGGAAATCTCGCCCGACAATGTCAACGAGACGGCGTCACTGCAGGAAATGGCGGAAGCAGAACTTGACATCACAGCAGAAACCGCAGAATCAGAGCACGACGAGTCAACTATGGCATATCTTCCCGCGGACGATCCTCTGGAAATGGAACCTTACAGCGACTTTGAGAATATCGACATTCCGACCCCATACCATCAGAAAGGAACCTTCACTTGTTCCAGCTGTTTCCTATTGAAGTCCGTGAACCAGCTCGCTGATAAAGAAAGCATGACCTGCGTCGACTGCACCGAATGAACAAGCAGGAAGTTTGTTCATTGTGCTGTGTGACGCCATGCTGCACCATTGATCGGCTATGCAGGTGATCGCACTCGATCGCGCCACACAAAAAAACAGCAGAAGAACACACCATGGAGACAGTAATAAAAAAGGACGCGTCTTACATAGCGCACACAGAGCAGGAGATGCTCTAAAGCCTATTATTTCCGGAAATCCCCCTTACTCCACAAAAGCCAAAAATTCCAGGAAAAATGCGACAGAACCACTTGAACGTGTATCGTTCTGTGCTCGCAATAGACATGGCTGGAGAACATAGGCAGGTCAAGTGTGGGGAAAAAAGACAGCACAACACTCAACAAATCAATGGAAGGAAAAGTCTGTGTCATTACCGGAGCAAATTCCGGCCTCGGCCTTGTGACCGCGCGTGCCCTCGCGGCACGTAAAGCACACGTGGTCATGGTCTGTCGCAGCCCAGAACGCGGCGAAGCAGCCCGTGCCGATATCTTGCAGAGCGTTCCTTCCGCTTCTCTCGATCTCCTACAAGCAGACCTTTCTTCTCAAACGGCCATTCGAAACGCAGCAGACGAAATCAATGTCAGATACCACCGTCTCGATGTACTCATCAACAATGCCGGATGCCATCTAAAAAAACGACAAACCACCATAGACGGCATCGAATGGCAACTTGCGGTCAACCATCTCGCGGTCTTTCTTTTGACCAATCTCCTGCTCGACAAGCTGAAATCCTCTGCACCTGCCCGCATCATTACTGTGTCATCAGAGCTCCATCGAATTGGCAAAATCAACCCACGCAACATACAGGCGAAAAACGGCTACAGCTTCAATGGATACACCCAATATGGCATGACAAAACGTATGAACATCATGTTCACCCGAGAAATTGCGAAACGCCTACGCGGCGACCGGGTTGTCGCAAACTGTTTACATCCTGGTTCAGTCGCAACAAACTTTGGCGATTACTCTCCTTCGACACGCCGCCTCGTCAATCTCTTCTCAAAAAGCCCAGAAAAAGGCGCAGAGACCATGATATGGTTGGCAACCGACCCACTCATGAGCACAACCACAGGCGAATACTTCAAAAACTGCAAAATCGCCACTCCAGGGCCGGCTCGTGCCACACGCGATACAGAAGCACAAAAACAACTATGGGAGATGAGCGCCGTCCTCACCCGCATCCCCGTATAACACAGCCTCCCATCCAGCACGTCCCCCTTGCCAAAGCTCCGACAGGTGCCCAAAAGCCGCCCGAAAGCAGAGTTCCAGCGACTATCGCGCTGCGATTTTAGAGTGCAGCAGTTTCCGAAAAGTCGTTGACGTTCTTTACTTCTGTTCTTTTCTTCTGAAGACTGATCGGACCAGTCAGTAAACCATCAACCATCAACCATCAACTGGACACGTAAAATCATATGACGGCGTAAAAATACCTACGACACTTTCAATGTTTTTGACCTCTTCGAGCTTCCCTAGTAGAAATTTGCACTGCTTCAGGTTCAATGAAATATTCTCACCCGGCACAGTGTACTGATAGGCCATATTGAAGCATCGAAAAGCAGCAGAAGCTCTGGAAAGAAGCTTCTCATCCACAGTTTCTTTTATATCTTCTCTCAGTTCTTCATAACACGCTTCTATCCCAGCTTTCGCATTATCATCCACAAACTTATCGGTACATTCACTTATGGCATTCTTGAAACCCGTATTGCCATTGAATGTGGTTAGACCCGAAGCCCCTCCACGCTCATCCAATACATCTGCATAACAGCCCAACACCTCATCCCCCAGAGCGATTTCGATCTCCACAACATTCCTCTGAGTGTTCAAAGTAAACTGATGCTTCTCTCCATAATTTGTAACTACAATATCCAATGCCACCTTGAGTTCGTTCCAAGCTTTTCGATGGTACCCTTTCCAGTCTCCTTGGTACTTACTAAGACCAAACCAAGCCATACCAAGATTGTCCCGACTCACCGCAACACGCGGATGGTCATCCTTGTATCTCTTGCTATTCTCCTTCAAGTTTTCGAAATGACGGTCTTGTGCCTTCTCATAATAGGCCTTCTCACCATCAGAACATTTGTCCAGATCAGAGAAAGCTTTCTTCGCTTCAGCAGAATTTTGTTCCTCCACAGCACGCACATGATCTGCCTCTGCATCGTCCACGCAATTTTTTACTTTGGGATCGGTATAGCCTGGAAGAGACTTCTTCTTTTCTCCAGAGGAACTCTTCTCACTGCACCCCTTCATATTTGAAAACACATTTCCGATATCTCCAAAAATACCTTTGAGAGTATTACTATCAGGTTCGGACGGACCAGGATCAGCTTTCGCGACAGCCTTCTCGTAATTAGAGTGCTCTCTCTTCTCACATTCTCCTAATTGACGTGCCAAAGCAATCTCTGTTTTACCCATATTATCGGAAATAAGTATGGCCTTCCGACTTCTATTTTTCTCACCTTCATCAAAAGGTTCATAAGAATATGATGCCTCATCGAATTTGTTCCAGGCTTCATCATATCTTCCAATGTCGTATTTCACATTACCGAGGTTGTTCATGATATCCGCGAACAAAATAGGATCGCTCTCACGAATTTTATCTTGCTTTTTCTCTTTCTCTGACATAATATTCTCTAATATTTGTACTGCTCTATTGTTATTTCCTAACCCATGTTCTGCAGCAGCAATATGATTTTGCAGACTGATAAACTCAAGAGAATCCTTGCTATATCGGTTTACGATAGGACCCAAAGCAATTTCATACACGTGTTTTGCTTCTAAAAAATTCCCGAGTTCCATCCCAACATTGGCGATATTTATTTCGGCAATCGCAATATCTAAATGGCCGGAAGAATGTAATGACTTTTCAATCGCAAGGGCGTGAGAAGCCGTCTCTTGCGCGTCATCGAGTTCACCTTTTTCGAGATGTTGGCTGGTCTGTTGGTACAAAACGGAAACAGCAATATGGTCGTCCGAGGGACTCACCAGGAAAAAGAGAAACGTGGTGCCTGCGAAAAAGGCAAGGCTGCGAGCAGCGCGACCTTTGCGCCCTGAGACCGGGAAAAGCAGGGAGGGGGAATCCTTGTCCGGGGCGTGAGTGGCAAGCACGTCTCGCAGACGGGGATGGACAAAAGCGTATCCGCCACCACGCAAACGAAGCACATCGTGCGCCGCTGCAGTGTAGAGAAAAGCAGGAATATTGGCCGGGAGGAGGTCGGCCCTGGAAAGAGAACGGCGCAGGAGACGGTTCCAGAGCCAGGCTCCAATGCCATGGCACCAAGCGAGGCAGGAGGCAAGGGGAAGCCCGACCACAAATCCCGCCCAGAAGCCGTGAATGGCAAATCCGCTCTTGCCAAAAAATATGGCGAGAAAAAAGCCCGCAAGAGCAGTACAACAAAGAGTGGTCACAAGCACCAAAAGACCGTTACGCAGAGAAGCCCGCACGAGGGCTTCCGGGGTGGCACGAGCGAGCGTCTCTGTCGCCTCAAGATCACGTACTCCAGCGTTTACCACGCCGGCAAGGATGCCACCAGCGACGCCAAGCCCAATCCAGGGGAACACACTTTGGGAAAGCGCGTCGTACACATCCATCCTAAAACCAACACGCTTCGCGGTCACAAGCCCGATAAGCGTTGCAAACACAACTCCGGCAGTCAGGCCAAAAATTGTTCCCGCCAGCAGACGGGCCGGAAAGCGGCGCAGGGAAAGCACGCCTCGCCAGTCCCACGCGAAACTCGATTGGCGCACATCCCGATATGAGCCAAAAACCGCAAAAGCACTAATCGTCGAAAGCAGCCCGAAAAGCAGATTAGAAGGCCAGTCGCCTTTTGCCCACACGACAAGGGCAAGCCAAGGCCCAGTCTCATGCATGCGGATCGTACTGTCCTTGGTAAAAATCTCAGAGACCTCTCCAGGAGCAAACTCCTGTACGAGTTCTTCAAATAAACCGCTCGCAGCCCATAAAGCGCACGCGACAGGAAGACCACACACCAAAAAAGCCACGACAAAATGCGCCATTAGCGTACGTACCTGCACTCGACGGGAAAGCCAGTCAAGCTGGGGACTATCGAGATAAAACACGGATTGGCAGCGCTCGCGTGTCACAAACGCCAGCCACCCCAACCAGCGTGGGGTACCGTTTTCTCCGCTTTCTTCGCTCTCCTGGGGAAATCTCGCGAGCAGCACATTGGCATACTCCTCAAGCAGCCAATCAAGGAAAGTCGCTGCGTCACCTGCGGGAATCTCCTCGCGAACCCTCTGCGCGGACCACCCATCAAAGACCTCTTTTGCAGCTTTTAAGGCCAAAGGAGAATTCAAAGCCTCTGACAGCACAGGCATGCGGGGAAATACTTCTGCCAAACCCTCAAGACGTTTCAACGCGACAAGAAAATCTTCCACTTCTGTCGAAGAAATCGGGAGAATCCGCACTACTGCCGCGCTTGCGACAAACGATCGGCCTGCCCCGGCTCTCCTCGCGTCTTCCACATCGTGAAACGCTTCCAGGGCCTGTTGTAGTGCACTCCATTCTTTTGTACGACAGGACAGCACAATGCCTGGCCCATAGCGCTCTTGGTGCTCTCCAATGCGTCTCGCAAATTCTTCACGCAGCTCGAGAGGGATCTCGTCCAGACCGTCAAGAAGGAGTACTATGTCGTCCCCTCCCACAATTGCTTCAGCGTTCCGTTGGGTCATGCGATAAGAGGAGCGCAGTTCCGATGCAGCCCACTTGTCGATCGGAAGACGCTTTTGTGCCCACCCTGCACACGATAACGCCACAGGAACAAGTGCCCTCTCCACCTTCTGCAAAACCCGGTCCGTCAAGACCCCCACAAGACTGCCAAGAAAATCTGTCTTTCCCGCGCCCGGATGCCCAACCAGAATCACAGACTCTCTTGTCCCCACCAATGTTGCAAAATCTTCTACGCTGTCAACGCTCTCTCCCGTTGCTCCGATCTCTTGTTGCAATCTCAACGGCACCGACGAACCCAAAGTCAAACTGTCCCTCGACACCTCCCAGGCCGTGCGGACACGTTGGGCGATGGTCTCCCGTGTCTCTGGCGATACTGCCGTATCAGTAGGCAAGGGCGTTGAAGGTGCCTCGGCCCACAACAGGGTCAGCGCGTACAAGGATCCGATTCCCATCAGGAAAAATGTCAGGGGGGTTTCCCCAAAAATTATTTCTGACGCCACTGACAGTAAACCCAGAAAAGCGGCAGCCGCCCTCCACCAAAACTGGCTACCTTTTGCACGATTCCTTACAAGACTCCAAAATTCATCCCACTTTTCTGCCACCGCCATCTCCTTGTTACGGCTTCAAATTCATGGAACACATCCAGAGAAACACGCAAGAAAAACACACCAGAGAAAAAAACGGAAGTTGCAGTATTTTTCCAAGAAATGAAAAATGTATTCACATACCTCGTTCATCATTACTCTTGAGAACTTCAAGAAATACGATGATGTAGCTTACGTTCGGTCTTCAGCCTCGAACGAGTCACACGCGCAGCCTCCTGTGCGCACATTGCCCTCACAAACGCTCGCTCCAACCTACCTTTTTCGCATACTGATATGTCCCGAAGAGAAGCCTTTCTCTCCTGACACCCCGAAAAGAATTCTCCCTCTCTTCTGATTTTTCAGAAGAACCTACATACCAGCGTGATTCCACATCAACATTGCAATATTCGTGGACCAGCACCGGACACAAAAGCGCACCACCCTCCAGGGCCACTCGGGCCTGCAAGGGAAAAAAGGTGCTCCTCCAGAATCTCGCACAACGCCCCACACAGATGTCTCGAAAACAGAAACAGGTAATACGTCGCTTTTTCTGGGCGGAGGCTATCGTGAGGCGCGACCACGCCACCATGGCGGGTCCTGGCCACGCTGCAAGCCCCTCTGCAAGCCACGCACCGAAAACCTCAGCTGCGACCGCACCTGCGCAGCCGGCCGGAAAGAGCGACGCGACCCACGAACCCGCCTGAGAGAAGATGCCGGTGAACCCAGACAGCACAACAGACGAGATACGCGAAGAGCTCATCGACACCGTGCGGCGTTTCACTGCACGCAAGATCACACCAATCGCAAGCGACTTCGACGCGGCAGACGAATATCCAGCCGAAATCGTGGCGGGCATGAAGGATCTCGGACTCTTTGGCATTACGGTTCCTCCCGCATACGGTGGACTTGGTCTCGACCTTGTCACCTATGCCCGCGTTGTCGAAGAACTCTCCTACGGTTGGATGAGCGTGAGTGGCTTTCTCAATACCCACTTCATGGCGTGTTTTCTTCTGATGGAGTTCGGGACCCCAGAACAAAAGACGCATTGGCTTCCCCGCCTCGCTTCGGGAGAGATCCGCGCGGCCTACTCGCTCAGTGAACCCGACGCAGGATCAGACGTACAGGCGATTCGCACAAAGGCCATGCAAACAGGGCAAAGCTATGAGGTAAACGGCACGAAAATGTGGCTCTCCAACGGTTTGCATGCGGGCCTTGTCGTCACGCTCGTCAAAACCGCAGATACTGATCCACGCCACAAAGGCATGAGCGTCCTCTTGGTCGAAAAACCGCCCGGAGCCACGCACTTTGAGGGCCTCACGGTCAGCAAAAAAATCCGCAAACTTGGGTACAGAGGGTTGGAGACTGTCGAGTTCATTTTCGATCAGCATTCTGTTCCTGTCGCAAATCTGCTCGGTGGAAAAGAAGGCCATGGTTTCCGGCAAATGATGGCTGCCGTTGAACTGGGAAGAAGCAATATCGCAGCCCGTGCTGTGGGGGTGGCGCGACGCGCGTTTGACGAGTCCATCCGGTACGCGCAGCAGAGAAAGGCGTTCGGGCAAGTGATCGCCCATCATCAGGCAATTGCCCACAAACTCGCTGATATGTCAACAAAGATTGCCGCGGCTCGCCTGCTTCTCTACGACGCGGTACAGAAAAAAGACCGGGGAGAACGCTGCGATCTCGAAGCAGGACAAGCCAAGCTCTTTGCCTCAGAGACCTGCTGGGAAGTCGTACAAGAGGCCATGCGGATTCATGGCGGCAACGGCTACAGTGCAGAGTACCCGATCGAACGCCTTTATCGGGACGCCCCACTCATGATTGTGGGCGAAGGAACAAACGAGATCCAAAAAAACGTGATTGCCAAACGCCTGTTGGAACGCCATGCACTCTAGACAAAGTTGCATCCGCACGCGCACCCGCAGGCCTTTGGCGAATTTTCTTCGCCCACTTCTCGCAGCTGCTCTGCTCTTTGGCTGTGGGAGCGACGAGGACACAGCGAACGCCGCAGACAACAATAAATCACCGGAAACAAGCAGGACGATACCGAACAACTGCCCAGCGAGCACCGCGGAACCTCGCAAGATTGGCAAGGTCGACTCAGTAGAGTTGCAGGAACTCTCGGGTGTGGTCGCTGGTTGGAGCAGTCCCGATGTGCTCTGGACCCATAATGATTCTGGTGACAGCGCCAGTCTTTATGGACTTGCGGGAGAAAACAGCGACTCCCCTGCCAGGCATTTCGCCACTTTTTCTCTGCGAAATATTGAGGCACGCGACATTGAGGACATCGCGATTGGTCCCGGCCCAATCCCCGGTAAGCCCTATCTCTACCTTGGCGACATCGGCGACAATAGCCAGAAACGTTCCCGAATACGCATATATCGCCTACCTGAACCCACACTCACGACGCGCACAACAAAAACTATCCGCACAGTCGCAACCGACAGCCTCATCCTCGTCTACCCGGATCGGCCACACAACGCCGAGACACTGCTGGTGGATCCCCTCACCGGCGACATTTTCATCGTGACGAAATCTTCGACAGAAGATGCATTTCTCTTCCGCGCACCTGCCCCCCATGATCCCAACATTCCCATCACACTTGAAGCACTCGGGCCACTCGGATTCGGGTCCCGTCCCGAACTCGACAACACAGGATTAGTCACAGGAGGAGATATCAACTCAAATGGGGACGCGATCCTTTTACGCACTTACAGCAACGCCTACTTCTGGCCGCGTTCCCTCGGCGTCGACCTCGCCACTGCCCTCAACACAACCCCCTGCACAGTGCCACTCCGTTTCGAACCTCAAGGAGAAGCCATCGGCTTTACCACCGAAGGAAACGCGTACTACACGCTGAGCGAGCAGGTTGCCATTGTCTGGCGCTTCGATCTCGAAAAATAAAACCTCGGCCTCTTACTCGACCCAGGCTCCTGCCTTTTCGGCAGGCACCAATCAGCCCAAATCAACACCGCACAGCCCAGACAAAACATCCCAGAGACTTTCGGGCAAGGCTCCCCTACGGGCTTCGGGCAACCTCTGGGAAAATCTCAGTATTTCGACCAGCGAAACCTCTCCGAAGAGGAACGATGCTGCGGGGACGAACGACGCTGCTCTTCCTGGCGCTCTCGTTCTGCCCAACGTCGTTCTTGTTCAATCAACTCACACCAAAGTTGCCGGTAACTTTCGAGACGGCGCGCAGGAAAACATCCGGCGTCGACGGCAGCAATCACGGCACAATCCGGCTCGTCCACATGCGCACAGTCAGGGAACTCGCAGTCTGTCGCCAAAGCCACCACATCGGAAAAAGTCTTTTCCATACCAGGACGAGCATTCCAGAGACCGACACCACGCAATCCCGGCATGTCGAGAAATATCCCGTCATCTGGCAAAAGCAGCAAATCTCGCGTCACCGTTGTGTGCCGCCCTTTTGCATCCCGGCTTCGCACATTTTCTGTGGTCTGGACTTCTTCTTTCATGAGGCGGTTCACGATCGTGGATTTTCCGACGCCTGACTCTCCGATGAGGGCCACAGTACGGTTTCCGGCAGCATAGGGAAGAAGGTCCTCGAGACCCATGCCGGTCAGGGATGACACTTCAAGGACATCAACACCAATCGCAACCGCAGCGGCAGCACGAGAAATGGCCCCGACATCGGAACACAAGTCGGATTTTGACATCACAAGCACAGGTTCCGCACCTCCGCTCCAGACCATCACCAGCATGCGTTCGATCCGGCGTAAATTCAACAGACGATCGAGACCGTGCACAATAAAAACCGTGTCGATATTGGCAGCAAGCACATGCTCGGCACAACGCTCTGCCGCCCCATGCCGGACAAGCGCGCTGCGTCGCGTCAGAAGTGCCACAACCACCAGACCCGCATAGGGATCTTCTTGCACACAGATCCAGTCCCCTGTCACAAGGGGCTCGGTCACACCGGCTTCTCGTGTACGCGGAGTTATGTAGCTGGCTCGCTGTTCTCCCGCCGAGGTGACCACGGTGCAAGTCCCCCGATCGACGCGACGTACCCGCCCGGGGAGCACAGCCCCAGATCCATCGGCAAAACGCTCCGCAGACGCAGCAGCCTCCTTTTTGCGTGCAACGTCCGCTCCATAGCGAACAAGCAAGTCAATCACATGAATCGCGCCTTCTTCCCGTCAGCAGTTCAACCCCCACAGAAAAGGGCCAGGAAACACGCTCCCCAAAAGGAGCGATTGGAGTCTTTCACAATAGTCCCGCACAAGACCGCTTTGACCTGGTCACCAGGAGACTGGAACAGTCCTTGCAGACCTAGAGTCTTCTGGAACGAGAAAACAAGCCTCTCGTACACAGAAGAGGCATGAGGAGAATAGCCAGGTGACAGAGATCCAGACGAGACCCGAAGAAAAAGTCCCCCAATGGTTCCGAGACATCATGGCAGTGCCTTACGAAGAGTGCAACATGACATTCGATGGACATCCCCTGCATTATTTGCAGTGGGGAGACAAAAATCGACCACCAGTGATTCTCCTCCACGGATTCGTCGCACACGCCCAATGGTGGCGATTTGTCGCAGGATACCTCGCCCGGGACTGGTGTGTAATAGCACCTGACTTGTCAGGACACGGGGACAGCGGGCACCGCGATACCTATTCTGACGAACTTTGGGCAGAAGAGGTGCTCGCAATCACCGATCACGCCGGTATCCGCTCACAACCAATCGTCATAGGCCATAGCATGGGAGGTTATGTTGCCCTGTCTATTGCAGCGCTCCACCCCCACTATGCAGCCGGCGTCATCATTGCCGACACTTCCCTACGACAACAGGCGACAGGACAGCCTTCTCTCTTACAGTCCGAAAAGGAATTTGCCCGCCCACCTGCCACTGTACGACGCGTCTATCCAGACATCGCCACCGGCATGTCCCGCTTCCGTTGGATGCCCCCTCAACCCTGCGCAACTCCCTACATTCAACAGCACATCGCCCAACATTCCTTGAAAGAAATAGAAGAAGGGTGGTCGTGGAAATTCGATCCCAGCATGTGGGGACGGCGCTCCCGCAAACCCACACTCGACTACATCGAATGTCTTGCCGCCCCGGAAACCCCGCCTATTGCGGTGATCAAAGGCGAGCATAGTCTCGTCGTTGACACAGATACTTCAGAATACAGACGCCTACTCGAAATAACCGGAACGTCGATTGTCGAAGTACCTGACGCGCACCATCATCTTTTCGTGGATCAACCACTCGCGTTTGTCACAGGGCTTCGCTCCATTCTCGTGCAATGGGGCTGGGCCACAATGGTAAAAGAAAAGACACAAGAGGAAAGCGACCTCACAGGGGAAAAAATGCTCGATAGTGCGACTTGAGTGAGATCTCCGAGCGGAGATCTCACTCGCGCAAACCCGAAGGCCTGAGGAGACCTCCTTTTCGCCTCTTCCACCCCTCACGTGCGAGAACACTTCGTGCGAAAACGCCTAGGAACCAGACCGAGACAACGGAAAAATTCTCTCCACCCAACAAGCGAGAGAAAATACGAAACAGGCGTCTTTCTTCTGGAAACCCTGTGCCGTCTTCACGCGTGCGGTTTCCTCCCCGACACTACGCAAACGACAAAAAGTGAGAAGTCCTGAAAAAAGAGCAGAAGCGTGCGACGCGAAGTCACAATTTTCGCGGCACTCCTCCTTACCCAAAACGCGTGCTGATTCGGCACACAAGCCGGCTCACTCCACCCTGTAAAGCAGCGCATTGCCTTCCTCGCGACAGGCAGCGCGTCCCGTAATACGGAGATGCTCAAGGTGTGCATACACCTCGCTCTCTGCCATCATGCCCCATTGACGGGGTTTGAACATGCGCCGTGTGAGCTGTTGCACACTTGCTTCTCCGCCAAGTTCTTGCGCATTCATGCGCAACATTTCGAGCCGGTGATCGTGGTGCGCCAGGATCTCGTCCACACGTCGCATCAAATCTGCAAAAGGATGGCCGTGCGCCGGAAGAACATTGGAAGCCCCCTCCAAAGCATCCATACGACGCAAAGATTCAATATAGTCAGCCAGAACGTCCCCACCAGAAGGAGAACCAGCTGCCGGCCCCCCCACATGTGGAGTGATCTGGGGAAGCACATGATCACCAGAGAACAGGCTTCCATCGGCCGGGTTGAAAAGACAAAGGTGGTCAGGGGTATGTCCAGGAGTATGGACTGCGACCCATTCGCTCCGGGCAAGCTTGATCACTTCAGCGTCTTCGAGCCGCTTGGTGGGAGTAGGAGTGTGCATCCAACGCTTCGCCTGTCTCGCCATCATGCGAAAAGCCACGCGTTGCAACCGGGCAGAAACAGAAGCCGACGAAGCGCTACGCCAGGGAGCAGGTCCAAATGGGCTACGCGCCGTCTCCATATCGACAGGCCCGAGTTCTCGTCCTCTCGATGCGAGAGGACCCTCGGCATCAGTGTCCTCATCTTTCGACGCTGGATCCCACCAGGAACGAAAAGAAGAGGAAGTAATAATCTCTGCTCCGCCACTCTTCTCTTGCAGCCACTTCGCCCCACCAAAATGGTCAGGGTGCGAATGGGTCACGATGACGGAGTGCACCTTTGATAAAGGTATACCCGCGGCATCGAGCCGGGATCCTAATGCCTTATACGATTTGCGCCCCGGCATGCCAGGGTCCATAAGAGCAAACCCATCGGCGTCTTCAAGTGCATAACAGTTCACATGACCGAGACCGGTAAACCGAATAGGAAGCTGGAGACGAAGCACATTCGGCGCCACTTCAATGATTTCAGAAGAGGCGTCTTCTTGCTCTTGCTTTCTCTGTCGTGATGCCACGAAAGGTCCCCTTCAAGTAAGTTCTACAGCCATCTTTACAGGTTTGACAGTGCAGGAGCATGCCGGCACGCCTTTCGCGTTTCCTCGCAGACACCCCGCGCTCAAGACAGCCCGCCAATGAAAAGAGAATCGAGAACTTCCCAAAAGGTACGGAAAGGAATATTCCTTTCTAATCCCTATTTTCAGCTAGCGTCCCGGACAATCAACCTACTCAGAAGTGACTGTATCGGACGATTATTCCTACGATCTGGCAATAATTCTTTGTACGCAGAAATTTGCGCAGAATCTGCTTCGACAGGACGAGCAAGCACAATCCACTTCACAAACTCGGCACATGGGGGAAAAGTCAACGACCCACTGTAACGCCAAGAAGAACCGCGAGCAGGCAAAAAAACTGCCGGGTCCAGACGTTCAGAGAATACAGTTTTTTCCCCGATACCTGGTATTTCTCCCAATATTTTATCAAGAAAGGGGTGAGCAGCGCCTGGAACCACCAAAACGCTCACCACAGCATGGGAGTGATCGGCCTGCCTTACCGACTCATGTACAAGTTGTATCTCCATATCATACGAGTCCCCACCAACAAGATGCTCGCTAGGTGCACGAAAATCTATTTGAATGAGACGGTACATACTTCCGTCAACAGAAAGCACGCTATCGCCGCCACCAAGTAAACGTGCCCCTCTCCCCGTGTTTTCTATCTGCCATGATGTTGTGACAAGTTTCATTAAAGGATCCGGGACATCGAGGACCGTGTTACTCACAAGATTCACAGGCGACTGAGACTCCCCCGTCTGGCAATGGCCCTTCCAAATCGCTTCCTCGGCCCCATGCGCTTCCTCGGCCCCATGCGCTTCCTCGGCCCCATGCGCTTCCTCGGCCCCATGCACTCCCTCGGCCCCATGCACTCCCTCGGCCCCATGCACTCCCTCGGCCCCATGCACTCCCTCGGCCCCATG
>Ga0209633_10001132_pt1 | contig 28665 bp, 22 predicted proteins | sample Cruoilmetagenom1_FD_187290 | JGI IMG/M metagenome (GOLD analysis project Ga0209633, IMG submission 187290) | Oil polluted marine microbial communities from Coal Oil Point, Santa Barbara, California, USA - Sample 1 (SPAdes) (version 2) | ecosystem: Environmental > Aquatic > Marine > Oil seeps ... | reverse complement strand
AAAAGTAAACTTTCTATTTTTGTAAATAATTGCCTTTTTCAAAATACTTTACCAAATTTTTCCTATTTTTGAAAAGTTAACTAAAATAATGGAAGTTTTTAGACGAACTGCCGTTGTCAACAAGGCGACCACCCATGTACCACCCTAAAAAAAACGAATGAAAAAGTCACAATCATTACTCAGAACAATTCTATTATTAACATTTTTCTCTTTTTATCAGCCTGTCTTTAGCCAGTATAGTATATCAGGTTACTTAAAAACAGACAAACCTCATAATACTATTTACCTTGCAGTCTTAAGTTTTGAAGAACAGAGCTATCAATCTCAAAATCAAATATTAACTAGTATAAAAACAGATAGCACTGGATATTTTGAAATTAAAGGACAGTTGTTATCTGAACAAGATAAATTGTATAGAATTTATGCCAATATCTCAGATACTTCTTTAGACCTAATAAATACTACCGATAGAAAAAATTATCACAATTTTATTTTTTCCAACCAAGATACTATCTTTTTTCCAAAAGATAATTCAACTATTTGGTTTAATAAATCAAAGAATACAAATCTTTCTGATAAAGAATGGAAAAGAATGAAAGCATTTGAAAGTCGTTTTAGAAAAGAATTTAAAAAAACGCAAAACCCTGAAGCTATAATACAAGTAAAGAAAGCATTTACACACAAATATAAAGCATTTTGCAATGATTCTATAACATCACCATTAGTTAATTTATTAGCCTATACTAATCTTAAAATTGAACTTGATAGATTAGACACTGATTTCAATAAAGACCCAGAGTTTTACTACAATATTTTATTAAGATTAAAAAAAGAATATGGAGAAACTTCTTATTACTCACAATTTCAAAAAGAAATTATACAACTTTCACATACACAGATAGAAGAGAAATATAGCTTTCACAAATATTTAAACTATGTTTTAGCAATTATCATCGTAATATTGATTTTATTTATTTTAAAAGTATTGAAATCTAAAAATTCTCTATTAGATAAACAAGTAGAAGAAGTCTCTTTAACACTGACTCTACAAGAAAAGAAAATTGCAGACCTAATAATACAAGGACAAGCAAATAAAGAAATAGCTTCTACCCTTTTTATATCGTTAAGTACCGTTAAAACACATATTACTAGTATTTACTCAAAACTAAAAGTGACTAACAGACGACAAATTATCAAGAAATTAAAAAATCATACTAGGGACTAGTCCTAATCTCATACTGCTATTTTTCATTAAACATCTTTAAGATTCATTTCTTTGAATTCTTTTAAGAATGTAATATGAAAATACGTAAAAACACAATCCAACTCAAACTACTACTGTACTTATTGACTTTTACAAGTTTTGTGAATGCACAAATTATAGTAACTGGAATAGTAAAGGACAATACAAATGAACCTATTGAATTTGCAAATGTCGTTCTTTTAGACAAGAAGTCTAATGATATTATTTCTGGGACAATATCAGATGAAGAAGGAAATTTTCTTATAGAAACAAATAAAAAAGATAATCTTACTTTATCAATCAGTTATGTAGGTTTTACTGATTTTTTTAAAAATATAAATACTTCTATTAATATTGGAACAATTACTTTGAACTCAAACAATGAGTTAGATGAAGTTGTTATCACATCAAGAAAAAAGGTAATTGAAAAAAGAGATGATAAAATCATCTTCAATGTTCAAAACAGTCCTTTAAACAAAGGAAATGATGGAATTGAAGTATTACAAAATGCCCCAAACATATGGGTTAATGATGCAGATGAAATATTAATTAGGCAAGAGCCAGTAATCGTTTTAATAAATGGCAGGAAACTAAATTTAACAGGGTCAGCATTATCTAATTATATTAAAAACTTAGATTCAGAGAATATTCAAAAAATTGAAATCCAAACAAATTCTTCTGTAAATACTGACGCCAATGCAACAGGTGGTGTTGTAAATATTATTTTAAAGAAAAAACCACTAGGTTTTAAAACGAATTTTAAATCATACTACACGCATTTTGATGAAAATTTATTTACTTCATATAATGGTATCTCATTAGACTATGGAAGTAAAAAATGGAATACCTATTTGCTCTATAATTTTACCAAGGGCAAGGGGTCTGGCGTTTTTAATTCTGAATTTATCACAAAACAAAATCCACAATCTCAACTTTCAAAAGGGAATTTTAATAGTAATAAAAACACTCATAATTATAAAATAGGTGTTATTTCTGAGCTTTCAAAAAATCAAAATTTAGGGTTAGAATTTTATGGTACTCATAATAAAAACATATTCGATTCTAATAATGAATTATTTATTGCAGGAGAGCTACCAATTGCAAAAGCAAACAATACGTTAAACGAACACGTTGATAAATACATCTACAACACTACTATACATTATAGTTGTAAGATTGATACTTTAAATGGCTATTTAAACCTAACAGCCGATTACTTAAAACATAATTTTAATAACATTTCTAACAGTAATTCTGTTTATGAATTTGGTGCATTCATTGACGATACTGAAAAAAACACTAGCAATTCTAACACCAATGTCTATAGTGCCCAAGCTGATTTATATAAACTTTTTTTGAATAAATTTAAGACCGATATAGGTGTTAAATACATTGAGACCAAAAGGTATAATAGTCATCTATCGGAAACTCTTACAGGGAGTAGCTACATTCCTAATGATAGGACAAGTGAATTTGACTACAAAGAAAACATACTGGCAGGCTATATCTCAGTTGGGTATGATTATAATGAAAAAAATTACATCAAACTAGGTGTCAGATTAGAAAATACAGGTTTTACAGGCTTAGACATACTAACAGCTGATACTAATACACATAATTACAATAGTTGGTTTCCATCATTTTATTATTCACGAAAATTAGCGAATAATAACTCTTTATCATTAAACTATTCACGGAAATTAAGAAGACCATCTTTTAATCTATTAAACAATAGAATAAATAAAACCAATGATTTTAGCTATGATATTGGTAATCCAAACTTGACCCCAGAATTTATAGATAAATACGAAGTAAGTTTAAATAATAAAAAGCATTCAGCCTCTATTTATTTTAACAATACAACAGATGCTATTAATGGTGTTTGGAGAATTGAAGACAATATTGCCATACATCAAAATCAAAATTATGGGACAAGAAAACGTTACGGTTTTGAATATAGTGTCTTGGGTAAATTCGCAAAATGGTGGGAAGTAAAAGGTATAGGAGAGTTGTTTCATAAAAACTTTATTAATGCTAATTACAATTTGAATAAAACAACCGTTTTTGTCAATATGCAAAATAATTTATCAATAAACAAAACAACTTCTTTCAGTCTTTCAGGTAGTTACATGTCACCTTTTTTAAGCGCAAACTATACTGGTGCAGAAAGTTACAATGTAAATTTAGTCTTAAAAAAATCATTTTTAGACAATAAACTAAACCTAAGATTTTATATAGATGATATTTTCAATTCTCAAAAAAACCAAAACAAAGGAGAATTTATTGACTTTAATCATAACTTTTATCAAAAAAGAGATACAAGAAGTTTTACAATATGGTTAAGATACGATTTTTCAACAAAAAGTAAAGTACAGGACAACAGAAATAATTCCAAAAACAACACAAGAAATAGATTGTAATAAAATGGCGAAAACCGAAAGCCAACAATGAGTATGTGTAACTTAAATTTTACATGATGAAATCAAAAAAGTCATTTAAAGAACTTGCAAAAAGAATCTCAAATTTGCAAGAAGATCAACTTGGTAAAATGAAGGGTGGATTTGCCGCATATTCAGCAAACACAATGAATGTTATCGATGGTGTAGTATCAGTTTCAGTAACTGGTAATTGCAGTTGTTCTTGTTCTACAACCGTTAAAAAATAATGCTCTTGTAGAAATTTTATTACGTAGGGGGTGTAAAACCCTCTACGTTTTATAAACAAAAAAACACAAATATCTATACTCTAATAAAAATTGAATTAACCTAACAATAAATTCTAGATTAAGATAAACCAACCATATAAAAAAATAATAATGAAATATAGCCAATTTAATACAATTATTCCTTACGAAGATAATTATATTTTTCATAACTCTCTTACAAATAAATTTATTCATTTAGTCCCTTTTCTAAAAGAATTAATTGAAGCATCTAAAAATGAAAATAATATTGATGGTTTAAAAAGTATTCATTTGGATTTATACAATTCATTGATAGACATGGGGTTTTTAATTGAAAAAAACACAAATGAAGTACAAAAAGTAAAAGATTTAATACATGCGATTGACTACAATGAAGAAGAGTATTATTTAATTATAAACCCAACAATGAACTGCAATTTTGATTGTTGGTATTGCTATGAGACACATGAAAAAAACTCAAAGGTATCTGACATATCATTAAACAAAATGAAAAAGTTTATTTATCATGCTATCAATGAAAATAAAAAATTAAAAAAATTCACTTTACAGTTCTTTGGCGGAGAGCCTTTATTATATTTTAAAAAAACTGTTCTACCTCTAATGAAATATGTTTTTCATGAAAGCAAAACAAACAACATTGATTTATATATTAATTTCACAACAAATGGCTACTTGATAAATGATGAAATGATTAAGTCATTTAAAAAATATAATGTTAATGGACTTCAAATAACATTTGATGGAAATAGAGAGAACCACAACAAAGTACGTTTTACTTCTAAATCAACAGGACCCTACGACAAAATAGTTGAAAATATCAAAAAATTAATAAAGAATAATATTAATATTACTTTTCGAGTTAATTACACAAAAAAAAATCTAGTAGGACTTGATGAAATACTTAAAGACTTCGACGATTTGTCAATCGATGAACGTAATAAGATAACATTATCAATGAATAAGGTTTGGGAAGAAAAAAGCAATGAACTGGGAGATAAAGTTATCTATTTTAAAGAAAAAGCTGAAAAATTTGGATTTAGATTACCAGATGCTTTATTTAACGACAGGGTTCGTCATTCTTGTTATGCTGACAAGTATAATCAAGCAACAATTAATTACAATGGTGATGTATATAAGTGTAATGCTAGAGAGTTTGATAAACAAACTCGTGAAGGAATCTTAGAAGATAATGGAACCATAAACTGGAATGATAAATTAGATTTACGCTTGTCAGAAAAAATTAATTTCAATAAGTCTTGTTCTGAGTGTAATATACTACCAATATGTGGTGGTGGATGTAGTCAACAACACTTAGAATATCAAAATATTGATTATTGTATCTATAATTATGATGATAACGAAAAAAATAACTTAATTTTGGATATGTTTCTATCAGAAAAGACAAACAATGTTTAAAGTAGTATTACAATACGACCAAATGGATTGCGGTCCAGCATGTGTGAAGATGATATCTCAACATTATGGCAAAAACTATTCTTTAGATACTTTACGAGACTATTGTTCAATTTCTCATGATGGTGTTTCTTTACTTGGAATCAGCGATGCTTTAGAAGAGATAGGTATTAAAACTATAGGGGGGAAAATATCATTAAGTGAACTTATTAATGAAGTACCTCTGCCTTGTATAATACATTGGAATCAGAATCATTTTGTAACATTGTATAAAATAAAATCTAATACATTTTTTAACAAAAAAACTTTATTTTACATCGCAGACCCAGGGTCTGGTCTGAAAATATATAAAGAAAAAGAATTCAAAGAACATTGGTTAAGTACACAAACCAAACAAGAAGAACAAGGGGTAGTATTATTAACAGAGCCAACACAAGAATTTTACAAAAAAGAAGGAGAAAAAATTGACAAAGGGAATGTTAAATTTTTACTTTCATATCTAACTCGCTATAAGAAATATTTTGGTCAATTGATATTTGGCATTTTATTAGGAAGTTTATTACAATTAATTTTTCCTTTTTTAACGCAATCTATTGTCGATATTGGAATCAAAAATCAAAATATTAATTTTATTTATTTAGTGCTTATTGCTCAAATGGTTTTAATCGTAAGTCAAATGGGTTCTGATTTTATAAGACGTTGGATTTTACTACATATCAGTACTAGAATAAATGTGTCATTAGTTTCAGATTTTTTCATCAAACTAATGAAACTACCTATGAGTTATTTTGATACTAAATTAGTAGGTGATATTTTACAAAGAATAAGTGACCACGAAAGGGTTGAAAAATTTTTAACTTCACAAGCACTTAATGTTGTTTTTTCTTTAGTAACCTTTATAACTTTTGGCACTGTTTTATTTATTTATAGTATTAAAATTTTTACTTTATTTCTAGTTGGAAGTATTATTTACACTATTTGGGTTTTTATCTTTCTGAAAAAAAGACGTGAATTAGATTTTAAATACTTTGAGCAAAAAGCTTTAAATCAAAGCAAAACATATCAAATTATTTCTGGAATGCAAGAAATCAAGTTGCAAAATTATGAAAAACAAAAACGGTGGGAATGGGAAGATATTCAAGCTGATTTATTTAAAACGAATATTGCTTCTTTAAAACTAGAACAATATCAAACTGCTGGCAATGTATTTATCAATGAAACAAAAAATATATTAATTACAGTTGTTGCTGCAACTTCTGTAATTAATGGAGAGCTAACGCTTGGTATGATGTTAGCAATTCAATACATAATAGGACAATTAAAATCACCAATAGACCAAATAGTAAGTTTTATACATGAATTTCAAGACACACAAATTAGTTTAGAAAGAATAAACGAAATTCATCAAAAAGAAGATGAAAATTCAAATAAATTAGATTATTTCAATAATGAATTAGGGGATGATAAAAATATTATAATTGAAAACGTGACTTTTCAGTATGATGGCGCACGATCACCTAAAGTGCTAAATAACATAAATTTAACCATTCCACAAGGTAAAATTACAGCAATTGTTGGAGCAAGCGGAAGTGGTAAAACAACTTTAATAAAATTACTTTTACAATACTACCAAGTAACTCAAGGAGTAATAAAAATTGATTCAACAAACTTAAAAGACTTTAATACAACTTTTTGGCGTAATCAATGTGGAGCAGTAATGCAAGATGGTTATATATTCTCTGACACCATTGCTCAAAATATTGCCGTCACAACTAATGATAATATAGATACAGAAAGATTAACGTTTGCATCAAAAGTTGCAAACATAGATGATTTTATTAATGGTATGCCTCTGAAATACAATACAATTATCGGACAGGAAGGTCAAGGGCTAAGTCAAGGACAAAAACAAAGAATTTTAATTGCAAGAGCTGTATATAAAAATCCACAATATATATTTTTAGATGAAGCAACAAACGCATTAGATGCAAATAATGAAAAGGAAATAACTAGAAACTTAACTCATTTTTTTAAAGGGAAAACTGTTATTATTGTTGCCCATAGATTAAGTACAGTAAAAAATGCAGACCAAATTATTGTTTTAGATAACGGTAAAATTATTGAAATTGGGAATCATAAAAATTTAACCATAAAAAAAGGGGCATATTATAATTTAGTAAAAAATCAATTAGAACTCGGCAACTAATGGAAAACGACAATGAAAACATAGAATTAAGAAGCGATAAAGTAAGAAGTATTATTGGTCAAATTCCGCCATGGATTATTAGAAGTGGAACTTCTGTAATTTTGCTAATAGTTCTCATCTTGTTAACTAGTAGTTATTACTTTAAGTACCCTTACACCGTTACAACTAGCATTAAGTTCTCTAAAAATAATAACTCATTTATAGGTTTGGTTAAAATTCCTGCAAATAATATATCAATAGTTGAAAAGGGACAAGAAGTTGAAATTCATTTTGAAAATATAAAAAACTTAAAAGGTTTATTTTTTAAAACAACGATAAACAATATTTCAAATAAAATTACAGTTGCTAAAAAAAAAGGATTTTACATTGCTGAAATTAACAATATCGGTGATTTAAATATTACCGAAGAAATAAATGGAGTAGCAACAATAAAAACAGACGAAATAAGTTTTTTTGAAAGAATAATTAAACCCTTTAAAACATTAAAAAAAGAATAATGATAACAATATTAAAATTATTTAAATAACACATTTTATTCCATACACTTTTGCAATTCACTATTGCCAACGCCACACCACAATTGCAAAAGAGTATTCCCCTCATAACATCATTCATAATCTATCAAAAAGAGCATACACATTGCCATGTCGCTCAATTCCAATGCCAAAACCCAAACTTGCCAATGAGTATTTATAACCCCATCAAAAAAAGCTTACACTTTTACAAAATAAATAAGGGTTTTTCCCATCAACAAAAGGAGTTTTTCCTGTTGTTTCATTCTACTACATCTCATATCTTTGACAAATTAATATTCAAAATAAATAAACCTTAAAAAACAAATTATGAGCAAACAGTATGAAACAGGACACGCCAAAAACGTAGCAAACCTCGAAATGTTAATCGAACAAATAACAACATTCACAAGCTACAATCCATCCATTGACAACTTAAAAATTCCAGCAGTAACCACACTATACAATACTGCTTTAGCAAGTATAAACAGCGTAACAGACAAAAAAATAGCAAACAAAAACGCTATCCACACAAGACAAGATTTATACATCAAGCTAAAAGGAACTTCAACAAGAATAATCAACCAATTAGACATTCTAAACCTAAACGAAGGAGTATTCGAGCAAGCAAAATCACTAAACAGATTAATTCAAGGAAAATCAAAATCCAATAAAAACGAACAACAAAAAGCAGAAGGCGGGCAAGAAAACAGTAAATCCACATCACGTCAATCATTCACACAATTAGCTGAAAACTTTTCAAGGTTATTACAACTAATTGAAACAATCACTACTTACAATCCAAACATAGATGATTTAAAATTAGCAAATTTAACCACTTATCAAACCGAATTAGTAAATGTAACCCAAACAGTCAATCAAACAGATGCCGAATTAGACACAGAAATAATAGAACGGAACAACATCTTATACGACGACACCACAGGAGTATATGAAATTGGTCAAAACATCAAAAAATATGTAAAAAGTGTTTACGGAGCAACATCGCCAGAATACGCCAACGTATCAAGAATAAAATTTACAGACCAATAACACAGATAGAATAATAAGTTTTGGTATTATGGCACAATCATTTAGTATTGTGCCATACCAAAACATAAAACGACCGTTCCAATTGAGTATTGGAGCATTCTGTTAGAGTATTTTAACAACCCAATTTAGTGTTGGAGCATTCCGTTAGAGTATTGTTGCGTTCCTTCTTAGTATTTTAACATTCCAATCGAGTATTTTAACAATACCATTAACAAATCTATCAATCCGAACCAGTATTTGAATGAGTTGATGAAAAAGACAAAGCCCAGTTGACAACAATTTGTATAGTTAATGGCTACTAATTACTAAACTCAAAGTTGGTTTCATTAAACAAAGTTTAGTGTTTAACTGAAAAATGTAGTACTTTTACCACGCCACTAACCATACAAGTAGCCGTCAGACTGTCTAAAAACTATTTTCAAAAAAACACTTATTTTTACACAGATATTTTTGGTTAATTTGATTAAAATTCGTACCTTTAAGTATGAATTACATCAAAGGATCGATACAAACCCATCATAAAAATTTGTAATATAAATAACTCTTTTGCACCTACTTTTCTTCATAATTTAGTTCCGTAGCTATGGCTATGCAACGAAATTATTCATTGATTAGACACAAAATATATTATTTTCTAAATACAAATTTTCATCACGGATTAGTATAATAGAAAACAAACCGTTTTAATACCAGAAACTATTGATTAGTTAATTGACAAGAATAATCGCCTATTTTAAAATTCTTTACCAAATTTTTCTTACCTTTGAAAAGTTAACCAAAATAACAGGGGTTTTTAGACAACTTGTCCCTACTTTTCGGGAGCTTGTCCCGACTTTTCGGGAAACTGCCGTTAGCAATAAAAATACATAAAAAAACTATGAACGGTTAAATAATGAAAAATGAGACTAACCAACTCAAAAACAGGAGAAATCCCTAAGAGAGTTCTGAAATCAAAAGATTGATTTAAAACAACATATCAAGATTTTTACATTAGTTTAAGAATGAAGAACATTCTCACAAATTGACAAACATGAAATATTTACTCAAGAATTATTATTTATTCACATTACTTTTTATTTTGCCATTTACTCTCTTTTCGCAAAGTGATATTTTGATGCTAATGGATGCAACAGGAGAATGTGGCACAGAACCAACAGTACCTGCAAAGATTTATACCCAATCTGAAATTGACAATGCCAAATATAGTTTAACAGAAACAAATTATGTGTTAAACGTTTTTGTACATTATATTGATAACATTATACCCGAAGAACAACAAGAACTTAGTACATTAGACATTGTTGGAACTTTAAACATGGCATATAATGATGCCAATATTTTTTTTAAATATCAAGGCTATGAAAATATCCCAGATTCAAGTTTATTAACTTTATCAGCTAGTAATATTACATCTGTAGCAAATGATTATGCCAATAATACTCGAATAGACATTTTTGTTTGTGAACAAATTGGGTCTGGTACGACTACTGGTATTACTTGGACATGGACTAGTAATGCAACTGGTGAAATTACACGAAAAGTAATAGCAATTAAAAGTGATAAAATTCCTTTACTAGACAATCCAACACCAACAAATAATGAATTAAAAAAACAAACAACTACACACGAAGTTGGACATTATTTAGGTTTACATCACCCACATCAACGATGGAAATATGAAGGCAGTGATTTAATAAAAGTTTCAGATAATGCTATTGACTGCGATGCACTTGAAGAAAATCTAGATGGAAGTCAATGGGATATACTTGGTGATTTTGTAGAAGACACAAATCCTGATAGAGTACGTCAACAATATTGGGGAAATAATCCTAATTATTATTCTGATTGTACCATCAGTTGGACATTTTATAATGATAGTAGTTGTGGCAATTCTATTGACCAAACGTTATTTGCACCTTCAATGGATAATGTAATGGCATATTATCATTCTTGTCGTACCGATTTATCATCTAATCAGAAAGATAGGTCTCGTGCCTTTATTGCTGATGAATCTAGTGGTGGTTTTTTAACTAATCATCTAAATACAGTTGAGAGTATATATGAACCATACGAAACTACCGAAGAGCCTGCTGTAAATTATATTGCTTATGTAGATGCCTCAGTTTTAGAAGTTGGAGATGCATATTATTGGATTCATTTAAAACATTTTGGAAACAAATTTCAAAAAGGTTTTGATTATGAATTTTACAATTGGGACATTGATGATGATACTTATGATTATAGTGTGTCAGCACAAGTACATGAAAACTACTTGTATGATTTTGGTTCAGCCGCAGTTGAAATACAACAATTAGATAATTCTATTATAGTGTTTGACGATAGACAATCACCAATACCTGGTCCAACTGTAGTATCAACCACAGTAATATCTAGTGAAATAAACTATAATAATGCGACTACGAAAGAGCTAAATGAAGAAGAATCATATGCCTCAGATTTATATCAAAATTTGGAAAATGAAAAGTTACATACAATCATTAAACATCTTAGCAATGGTGAAAATGATACTAAAGTAATTTATAAAACACAAGACTAATTTTTTAACAAAGCAAAATCTTTTATTAAAAAGAGTTTGCTTTCTAATTTGATATATTATGAAAAAAATATTTTTATTAACATTATTAACCCCCTTATTGTTCGATAGTTGTAATTCAGATGAGTGTACAGTTGATATTGAAGAACCCTTGTGTGAAACACAAGACTTAGAAATTGATGAGTTAAGTAAATTTTCCTATTTAGAATATATAGTTGTTGATGATTTACCCATGATTGACCATTCGGATTCTTATCGATGGGAATGGAAAATATCAAATGATACTATTGAGATTGCAGGTGATATAGGTTCTGGTGGAGAAGGTTCATTAACAGCACACATGTTTTTTAAAAAGAACATTGATAATTGTATTGATTTGTTATTTACTAGAAAAGTTGCGTTTGATGATGGTGGAGTTATATTTGATAGCGATACAGGTGAAATTATTGAACATGGTTTTACATGGTTTGAATTTAATGATTTAGACTTCACAATACAAGAATATATTGAAGATGAAGTGTTAATTGGACGAATAGGTGGAGTTGATTTTTGGATGGAGTTTACACCTGACACACATAGACTAATCCCTTATGATTATGAACAGTACCTATAATAAAAAAAGCTCATAACAATTTGTATAGTTAATCCCGCACGTGCGGGACTAATTGCTAAACCCAAAATAGATTTCTTTAAACAAAGTTTAGTACATAACCAAAAATGTAGTAATTTTATCACGCCACTAACCATATAAGTAACCATCAGACTCCCGAAAAGTTAGGAGACTGCCATTGCCAGTAATTTAAAAAAATGAAATTATTAATTCAAATAATATTTTTTTTCTTAGCATTTAGTTCTTGTAAAAAAGAAAGTACAGGTATAACTGAACCAGAAAATCATAATTCTAAGTACATCTCATCTGTAGATATTTCAAGCTATCCTGAAATAATTAATTCAAACCCTACATTCTATGATTTGGAAGGAAATCAAAATAATTTTTTAAACATACTCAAGGAAAATGGAATAAATACTGTTAGATTGAGAATTTGGGTAAATCCAAGTGGTGAACACGCTGGATTTGATGAAGTAAAACAATTTTCCCAAACCTTAAAAACTTATGGTTTTAAAACTTGGCTAACAATTCATTATTCTGATACTTGGGCTGATCCATCTCATCAAGAAACACCAACGCAATGGCAAGGAATAAGTTTTGCCCAATTGAAAGACAGCGTATATAATTATACTAAAAAAATAATAAATGAATTACAACCAAATTATGTTCAAATTGGAAATGAAATCAATTCTGGTTTACTTCACCCATCTGGACATATTTCGAATAATTTTCAGCAATTTATAGAATTGATGAATATGGGGATTACGGCAGTAAGAGCAAATTCAACTGAAACTGAAATTATTTTACATTTTGCAGGTATTGAAGGTTCTGATTGGTTTTTTAATCAAGTAAATACATTAGATTATGATATTATAGGCTTATCTTATTATCCAATTTGGCACGGAAAATCTTTAATTAACCTCAAAACTAAAATGCAAAATTTAAGTGAAACCCACAATAAAAAAGTGCTTATTGCAGAAACAGCCTACCCTTTTACACTCGAATGGAATGACTGGACAAATAATATTGTGGGGGCAGTCGAACACTTAATTTTACCTGAATATCCAGCAACCCCTGAAGGTCAAAGAGACTTTATAAAACAAATAAAAACATTGACCAAAGAATTAGAAAACGGAATAGGATTTTGTTATTGGGGCGCTGAATTAATTGCTTGGAAAGGGAATCAATCTACAGATGCTTCCCCTTGGGAAAATCAAGCATTATTTGACTTTGATAATAAAGCCTTACCTGTTCTGAGAGAATTTAAAAGTGAATAAAAAATACTGGCAATCAAACAGACCGCCCCGTCAAACAACCTGACAGAGAATCCCTCTCACAATTTGCCAGCAAAACAGGACATCTCAAAATTTGCTCTCAAAACATTCTTTAAATAAAATAAAAAAAAACAAATTTCTATAATTTGAAACAGAAGCGCTAAACCCATTCAAATTGCCTAAAAATATTTATTAAACCATAAACAAAACACAGGCTATTTTACCAATAGTTTTCTAAACTTTACCCGTTTTTATCGTTTGAAATTTCTTTTTTAATTTCAAAAATTGTTTTTCAAAAAACTCGTAAGACAATGATGCTGCCAATAATGTTATAGCAATATCTAAAACCAACTTAACAGCATAATGACTTTGCAGCCAATCATTTCGTTCCAATAATTCTATAAAAAGTGCATTGTAAAGATAAATTCCATAAGATATTTTTCCAAAATAATTCAACCACTTATTATTCTTTATTCGGTCAAACGACGGATGTTCATTAAATACAAAAAATATCAATAAAAATAGTAGTGGAATAGCAAAAAGATATTTTTTTACGGTCGCAAAATATAAATTGGAATAATCCTTTGAATCGACCAAAGTCATTAAAATTATAAACCCAAATAGTAAAACAAGGTATAATGCAGCAGAAAAATTAAAACGCAATTTGTGTTTAAAATGATACAATGCCAATAAACCACCCATAGCCAATAAATCCATCTGGCTAAAAGTGTGCATATAAATCGTCATCCAATTGTCCGGAATGGTTTTAGTCGCATAAAACCTAAAACCAAATGATAATAGAATAATAAACCCAAACAGGTATTTTAAAAATTTAACTGGCGTTATCATCACCAAAACAGGCACAACCAAATAAAAATGCTCTTCAATATTAATAGACCACAAGGGATTAAGCGCCGATAAAGTCCAAGAATTTTCGCCAATCAGCCAAAAATTACCACAAAAATATAGAAATTTATCCCAATTTACCACATCGTGAGGGGTTTGTAAAAACAAAAATGCAATTAAAATAATTAAATAATACAAAGGGAAAATACGTAAGAATCTACGAACATAAAAGTTTTTTAAACTAATGGAACCCGTTTTATGTTTTTCGATCAAAAGCAAATAAATAATTAAAAAACCACTTATAATGAAGAAAAAATCAACCGCAATCGGCAAATTATGCAAAAACATCTTAAAGGGTGTATCAAATTTATAATGGTACCACTGCGCGCTATGAAAAACTAAAACCGCAAAGGCAGCAAAAAAACGCAATACATTTAAACCGCTAAAATAAATTCTATTAGACATCTCACACAAATTATTATACAAAAGTATCACTATTATCTTAAAGCAAATGTAAATAAAGTAACAAAGTGCTTTTTAATAAATATATCATTCATATTAGAAATTTATTACATTGTTATAATGCTTATCTTTGCAAAAAATTTATTTTATGTCAAAATTTTTAGATTTAGGAGTGAAACCGGCTTTTGATAAAGCGATAAAGGAAATGAACATCCTACAACCTACTGAAATACAAGAAAAAGCAATTCCCATTTTAATAGAAAAAAACACTGATTTTATTGGGTTAGCACACACAGGAACAGGAAAAACAGCCGCTTTTGGCTTGCCTATATTACAAAAAATTGATCCTAAAACAACTGCTGTACAAGCACTTATTTTATCTCCAACAAGAGAACTTGCTTTACAAATAAAAAAACAACTCTTTAAATTCACCAAATATGTCGATGAAAAAATATTTGTCGAAGCCGTATATGGCGGTGAAAAAATTGACAAACAAATCAAAAATCTTAAAAGACCCACACATATTGTCGTAGCAACGCCCGGAAGACTTATCGATTTAATAGAAAGAGAAGCAATTGATTTAGGTCGCGTTAAAATTTTGGTACTTGATGAAGCCGACGAAATGTTGAGCATGGGATTTAAGCAAGATTTACATCAAATATTAAAAAAAACCGGCGCTCAAAAAAGTACTTGGCTATTTTCTGCCACCATGCCCGAAGAGGTACAAAAAATCATTAAAAATTATATGCATCCCAATGCGCCAAGAGTAGATTTAGATGAAAGCACTTTGATTAACAAACAAATTCGGCATCAATATATCAAAATGGGCATCAAAGAAAAATTAGATAATCTAACCGATTTATTGAGAAAACATCGTAATGAACGTGGTATCATTTTTGACAAAACAAAAGCTGGTGTACAAAATCTCGGTGAAAAATTAAAAGAAAGAAATTTTTCTGTCGGCGTATTAGAAGGCAATATGCAACAGAAAGAGCGCGAAAAAGTAATGCGTGCTTTTAAAAATGGCAAACTACAAATACTCGTATCAACAGATGTTTCTGCGAGGGGTATCGATGTTAATGATTTAGGATTTGTTATTCACTACAGGTTACCTGAACAGCTTGAATACTACACACATAGAAGCGGAAGAACAGCAAGAGCAGGTAAAACAGGCACTTCTATTGCTTTTGTTTTGCCAAGCGAAATAGAAACCATGCAAAAAATTCAAAAGGCATTAAACATAAAATTTACAGAAATCAAAAACATATAATTTATGGCACTTACCAATAATGATATTATGAAAAAATTGCGTGTGGCTCTTCAGCTCACCAATGATGACATTGTAAAAATTTGCGCCTTAGTTGATTTTAGGGTTTCTAAAAGCGAGTTAGGCGCCATTTTTAGAAGTGAAAACCATCCAAAATATAAAAATTGTGGCGATCAATTTTTACGTAATTTTTTAAACGGATTGGTCATACACCTGCGAGGTCCTATGAAGGATTCAAAACCCCAGCAAAACGATAAAGAAAACAAATAAAAAAATAAGGGATGACACTATGTCATCCCTTATTTTTTATCGATATTCTTTTCTTACTTTGTCGAGTTCACGTTTGATATCGCGCTCTTTGAGCAAATGTCGCTTATCGTAATTTTTACGACCACGCGCCAAAGAAATTTGTATTTTTGCCCAACCTTTTTCTGTGATAAACAATCGCAGCGGCACTATAGTCAAACCATTTTTATCGACTTCGCGCTTTAGCTTTTTTAACTCTCTTTTATTGAGCAATAATTTACGTTCTCTTTTTGGTAAGTGATTGTTAAAAGTACCATGACTATATTCATTTATATCCATATTGACCACAAACAATTCTCCTTGGTCGTTAAACTCACAAAAACTATCAGACAAGCTGGCTCTCCCCTCTCTTATTGCTTTTATTTCAGTTCCAACCAATTGAATGCCCGCAATATACTTATCGAGTATTTCGTAATTAAAACGCGCTTTTTTATTGCGAATATTGATGTTATTCTTAAAAATACTATTCTTTTTCGACATACTTCTTGCTACTTTTGTATCATAAGATATTAAAATATGGACAATTCCAATCTTATATAATTATTTGCTTAATTGTAAATAATACGCTTTCTACTAATTTGGTATCAACACCCACAATTTCAGAAATTTCGATATATGTCAAGCCGCCTATGGCTCTCAAATCCAATATTCTTCTTGTTTTTTCGGGCAGTTGATCATAAATGCTTCCCAATACTTCGCTCGTTTTTTCATTAACAGCAGATTCAGGAATATCCAAACTCCTTGCAAAATCTTTTTGTGTATCAGCATCAAATAAAAAAATCTTAGGTTTAAAAGTTTTTTGCTCATACGAAATATCTTCAAACGTCAAATCACTTAGTAGAACCCTTTCGCCTTCTGCATTTACAGCCAATTTTTCTCTAATCAAATTCAATTCATCATCAATAATATCACGTATCGAAACCTTTTTAGATTTAGGTAATTTATTTTCTTTTTCAAGATATGACGCTAAAATATCATCTGCCAATCTATATAAATCTACTTTTAAATAATTAGCATCTTTAAAATCATCAATATTTTCATAAACTTTTATATATATATCCGCAATGATATCATCTACACAATAAAAATTATTGGGCAAAATATGTTTGGCTTCGTAATAATGTAAACGAATGGCAACATAACTTTTTAAAGACGGCATAAATTCATTCAAAAATTGGTTAAAATTTTCTCTATCATTATTTGCCTTATGACTTATTAATTTTTTTATTATTTCTGCCATGACTTTTTATATTAAAGTTTCATAAAGATACAAAAAACCATTGGCAATGTCAAGTATTATTTGTTATTTTTAATAATATAATCCAACACTTTTTGCATCAAATGCGCTCGGTCTCTACCACGAACATTATGTTCAGCAGCTGGATAAAGATAAAAATCTATTTGAATATCCTTTTTAATAGCTTCTCTTTGTAAAGCGATATCGTGTTGTGGCACCACAGTCGCATCTTGATAACCGTGAACCGTTAATAAGTGTCCTTTTAAATTTTGAATTTTGTTTATCACACTGGTTTTCTCAAAACCTTTTTTATTCTGTTTTTCGGTATCCATATAGCGTTCGCCATACATCACTTCATACCATTTCCAATCGGTAACCGGACCACCTGCTACACCTGTTGTGAAAACATCTGGGTAAGTTGTCATGAGTGAAGCTGTCATAAAGCCACCAAAACTCCAACCGTGTACTGCAATTCTATCGGCATCTACATACGGAAGTGATTTAAGATAATCAACACCGTGTAACTGGTCTTTCATTTCTATAACGCCTACTTGTCTGTGAATAACACTTTCAAAAGCAAATCCCCTATTGTCCGAGCCATGTCCATCAACTGTAAAAACAATATAACCTTGACTTGCCATCCAATTCATCCACAAAGGTGCACCGCCATTCCATCTATTGGTAACCAACTGTGCGTGAGGTCCTCCATAAACATAAACCAAAACTGGGTATTTCTTACTTGCATCAAAATTTTCGGGTTTAAATATTCGGGTATATAAAGTAACATCTTTTTCACCTTTTATGCTTCCCAATTCGGGTTTTGGCAAATTATAATCTTTCAAAGGATTATCAACATTTAACAAAACAAGCTTAGATTTGGCTTTGGTATCGCCCAAAAATATGGTTCTTGGCGTATCAATATTTGAAAAATAGTCCAAATAATGCGTGCCATTATCGTTTAACATCAAATAATGATACCCAGATTGTGGTGTAACTTCTTTAATTTTACCTCTTTTTGTATCGACCGTAAAAAGATGTTTTTCGCGGGCATCTGTACCTGTTCCATAAACATAAGCATATCTTCCTTTGTCTGAAAAACCTAAAATATCATTTGCAACCCACTGATTATGTGTTAATTGCTTAATAAACTTTCCGTTTGAATCATATTTATATAAATTCATAAAACCATCTCTTTCGCTCAACCAGATAAATTCGTTTTTTCCATTGGGAATAAAAAATGCAGGATGTTCAGGCTCTACCCATTTTTTGTTTTGTTCTTCAAATAATGTTTTTACAAAAGCACCTGTTTTGACATTGTATTTATTAAACCACATATGATTTTGATCGCGATTTATTTCTGCTAAATAAATATAATTCTCTTGAGGTCCCCAAGTCAAATTGGTAACGTAATGCTCTTTTCCTGCATCGACAAACAATTTCAAAAAAGTTGTTTTATGCGAAGACAAATCATACACACCTACAGCTGGCTCCTCACTACCCAATCCGTTCATTGGATATTTTATATTATTTAACTTTGCCGGTGTTACACTCGTATCGACCAATGGATAATCGGCTACATTTGATTCATCTTTTTGATAAAAAGCCAATTTATTTGCTTTTGACGACCAAAATATCCCCTTGGTAATACCAAATTCGCTACGGGCAATCGCTTGTCCACTTACAATATTTTTATTCTTGTTTTGTGTTACTTCAACAGAAGGATTGTCTGTTGTTGCCAAAAATAAATTATTTTTAACCGTATAAGCCAAGGTTTTATTCTTGGTATTAAAATCAAAATTTTCAGCATTTTTTGGATATTTTAATTTTTTATAAGTTCCTTCTTTATAATAATAAACAATTTTACTACTTCCTTTGGTGTACATCAAGTAATCTCCGGTTGCAGCTTCAAAATAAGGAAATCTGTTAGCATCGCTAAAAATACTTTTAAAATCAGCGAGTGAAATCGTTTTCACCGTTTTATTTTCTGTGTCTTTTAACAGTAAAGCATCGTCTTTTACATACATAAAATCATCAGTGCCTTCAAGCCACTGCAAATTTTGTAAAGATTTGGGATACAATCCTTTATAATAACCTAATACGGCATCTTTTAAACTGACATCTTTTTTTTGTGCTGTTATTTGCAATCCCACTAAAAGCAAAAACAAGTATAATACTCTTTTCATATATTTATTATTTTATTTCTTTATTTATATACGACGAATGTACAAAATTTAAGCCAAAACCAAAATAACTTTTAAAACTTTTGCAAAGCAATAATATTAATTATCTAAACTTCTTTTCTTGCACGCATCATTTCACGTTTTCCGGGAGGTCCAGGCAAACGCTCTACTATAAAACCTGCTGATTGCATAGCACGCCGCACCACGCCTTTGGCAGAATACGTAACCAAAATACCATTGTTATTTAATAGTTTATACATATTTTCAAACACCTTTTCTGTCCAAAGTTCCGGTTGTTTTGCCGGATCAAAAGCATCAAAATAAATAAGATCAAATTGTGTATCCGATTGGTAATCGAGCAAATCAGTTTTTCTCTTTTTTAAAACAAAAGAAGTCCCAAGCTTAACTGATTTCTCCCATTCTGATTGATGTATTTGGTCAAAAATTTCTTGTTCTAATACATCTTTTGCATAGTTAAGCAAGTTAAAAACATCAGTTTGTAAAGGAAATTTTTCAATCGTTTCATAATACACTTCTTTTTTTGCAAACTGGGCTTGTAAATAGGTTAACATTACATTTAAACCGGTACCCATCCCCACTTCTAAAATATTAATGCTACTTTGTTTAAACGCATTAAATCCTGCTGCCAAAAAAACATGTTCAGATTCTGTTTTAGCACCAAATTTTGAATGATAAGTTTCATTCATTTCTGTTAAAAATAAGGTATTAGACCCATCATCTGTTGTTTGTATTTTAATCGACATAATATTTTATATAAAATTTTTATTAATTTTTTGACAATTTACAATGCAATAATCACAAATTAGTTCATTTCTTAAATAAATAGTATATTAATATATAATAACCAAAAAACGACCTTTTCATTGCAAAATTAATAGTTTTTATCGATAATTTTTCGTAATTTTGAAAATATCAAAAATAAAAAATTATGCTACCAGAAATTCATATAGAAAAAATATCTCAATCCAAATTACCAAATGCTGATTTTTCAAATCTTGTTTTTGGCAAAATGTTTACCGATTATATGTTTGTTGCAGATTATGTCGACGGCGAATGGATCAGTGCCGATATTATGCCCTACCAAGCTTTGCCTTATTTTCCTTCAAGCAAAGTTTTTCATTATGGTCAAGCCGTTTTTGAAGGTATGAAAGCATATAAAGATAAACAAAACAATGTTTTTCTTTTTAGACCTGAAGAAAATTATAAAAGAATAAACAACTCCGCTATCAGAATGGGTATGGCTGAAATTCCGGAAAAACTTTTTATGGAAGGATTGTTAAATTTATTAAAATTAGATCAAAACTGGATTCCAACCAAAGAAGGACAATCCTTATATTTAAGACCCGTTTATATCGCTACTGAAAATGCTGTAGCAGCTTCTCCTTCTACTTCATTTAGATTGATGATTATGGCATCACCGGCTGATAAATATTATTCAGGAGAAGTAAAAGTAAAAGTTGAAGATAAATACAGTAGATCTTGTGACGGTGGTGTTGGTGCTGCCAAAGCTGCCGGAAATTATGGAGGACAGTTTTACCCAACTTTACAAGCACAAAAAGAAGGATTTAAACAAGTTATTTGGACAGATTCTAGAGATCACAAATATTTGGAAGAAGCCGGTACTATGAATGTATTTTTTAGAGTAGGCGATACATTGTTGACTGCACCAACTAATTCAAGAATACTTTCAGGTATTACGCGCAAAAGCATTATCCAACTGGCAAAAGATAATAATATAAAAGTAGAAGTACGTCCGGTAGAAGTTTCCGAAATAATTGAAGGCGCCAAAAATGGGGAACTCAAAGAAATATTTGGTGCCGGTACCGCCGCCACAATATTACACATTACCGGAATTCAGTATAAAGATTTTTACACCGATCTACCTGTTCCAAACGATAGTTTAGCCGAAAAACTAAAAGATATGCTTTGGGATATACAGTATAACCGTGTAGAAGATCCTTACGGATGGCGTGTACCACTTAAATAATATCATTTTGTAAAAATATATAGCGGACTTTCTTCAATTGTCCGCTTTTTTTTATCAATTTCTCTTAAATTATCATTAAAAAAATCATATTTGTGCCAGAATGTCAGTATTACATCTTTGGTATTTTTTTTGAGTACAAATAAGCACAATAAAAAAAATAAATTACTATGAATAAAGGACAAATAAACATATCAACGGAAAACATCTTTCCAATCATTAAAAAATTTCTGTATTCAGACCACGAAATATTTTTACGTGAGTTGATCTCAAACGCAACCGATGCCACCTTAAAACTCAAACATCTGTTTAGCATTGGTGAAGCCAAGGGTACTTATGGCAATCCCAAAATCGAGATAAAAATTGACAAAGAAAATAAAAGTCTTCATATCATTGACCAAGGTATTGGTATGACCGAGGAAGAGGTAAACAAATATATCAATGAAGTTGCTTTTTCAGGTGCTGAAGAATTTCTAAAAAAATATCAAGATAAAATTGAAGATTCAGGCATCATCGGACACTTCGGACTGGGATTTTATTCTGCCTTTATGGTTTCTGATAAAGTAGAAATCATTACCAAATCACATATTGAAGACGCACCTGCTGTTCATTGGAGTTGTGATGGAAGTCCCGAATTTACCCTTGAAAAAGCTGATAAAAAAGAGCGGGGTACAGAAATCATCTTACATATCAGTGAGGAGGATAACGAATTTTTAGACGAAGCACGCATTAACGAATTGTTGGTAAAATACAATCGTTTTATGCCTATTCCCATTAAACACGGCACAAGAGAGGAGATTAAAAACGATGAAAACGACAAAGAAGAAAAAACAATAGTTGACAACATCATCAACAATCCAAATCCGGCTTGGACAAAAAAACCAACTGAATTATCGGATCAAGATTACAAAGATTTTTATCACGAATTGTATCCTACCCAATTTGACGAACCTTTATTTCACATTCATTTGAATGTAGATCATCCTTTTAATTTAACAGGAATATTATATTTTCCAAAACTCACCACCAATCTGGACAACCAACAAAACAAAATACAACTTTATCAAAATCAAGTTTTTGTAACCGATAACGTTGAAGGTATTGTACCAGAATTTTTAAGATTGTTACGCGGTGTCATCGATTCACCCGATATTCCGTTAAATGTATCACGCTCCTATTTACAATCAGATGCTTCGGTTAAAAAAATATCAGGTCATATCACCAAAAAAGTTGCTGACAAACTCAATAATTTGTTTAAAAACAATCGAGAAGATTTTGAAAAAAAATGGAATGACATCAAGCTTATTATCGAATATGGTATGCTTACGGATGAAAAATTCTACAAAAAAGCACAAGATTTTGCTTTACTTCCTACCGTAGATGATAAATATTTCACTTTTAACGAATTAAAAGAACAAACAAAAGATTTACAAACCGATAAAGATGGTAATCTAATAATATTATATGCCTCAGACAAAAATCAACAGCATGCTTTTATAGAAAATGCCAAGAGTAAAGGATACCAAGTACTTTTACTCGATTCACCCATCATTTCTCATTTACTTCAAAAATTAGAAATGGAAAATGAAAAGGTGAAATTTGCCCGTGTAGATGCAGATAGTATTGACAATCTTATCAAAAAAGAAATTGAAAGAACTTCATTGTTGAGCAAGGAAGAAGAAGAAAAATTAGAAAAAATCATCAAAGAAAGTGTACCGGAAGAGCAATATTCCGTGCAACTTGAAGCATTAGACACCGATACAATGCCCTTTTTAATTACACGTCCCGAATTTATGCGTAGGTATAAAGAAATGAGTATGTCAGGCGGTGGTATGCCAGGCTTAGATAAACTACCAGATAGTTTTAATCTAATCGTCAATACCAACCATCCTTTGATGGAAAAAATATTAAAAGCCAAAAAAAACAAAGAAAAATATGTTCAACAAGCTTTAGATTTGGCAAAATTATCTCAAAACATCTTAACCGGTAAAGAATTAACCGGATTTATTAATAGAAGTTTTGATTTATTATAATTTTAAATCAAATTAAAATTTTAAAACCGAAAAGTTTAACAACTTTTCGGGTTTTTTTCTTTTATAAAAACATTTTAAGGTTATTTAAAATCGAACTACAAAATAAAAAAAAACGAAATATTTTTTTGATAATATCCATACATAGTTTATTTTTACAAAAAATTCACAATGAATCTACAAGAAGCGAAACAGCAACTAAACAAATTGGGATATTTAAACATACCAATTCCAAAAGATATTGATTTAATTCAAGAAATAAATCGTTTACGAAAGAAAAAAAATGTGGTGATACTTGCCCATTATTACCAAGTAGCCGAAATTCAAGATTTAGCAGATTTTGTTGGAGACAGTTTAGCCTTGGCACAAAAAGCTGCAAAAACAGAAGCAGATATGATTCTTTTTGCCGGCGTACATTTTATGGCCGAAACGGCTAAAATCTTAAATCCCGATAAAAAAGTATTATTACCCGATTTGTTGGCAGGTTGTAGTTTGGCAGAATCAGCTCCAAAAGAAAATTTTGAAGCTTTTAAAAAAGCACATCCCGATCATATTGTCATTTCGTATGTAAACACTTCCGCTGATATCAAAGCACTAACAGATATTGTTTGTACTTCTTCTAATGCAGAAAAAATTGTTAATTCCGTTCCAAAAGATCAAAAAATAATTTTTGCGCCAGATAGAAATTTGGGCAGCTACCTCATAAAAAAAACGGGTAGAGATATGCTCTTATGGAATGGCGCTTGCACCGTTCACGAAGAATTTTCATTGGAAAAAATTAAAGAATTGCAAAAAAAACATCCAAAAGCAAAATTTATTGCACACCCAGAATCAAGAGATTACATTTTAAGTTTAGCTGATTATATCGGCTCTACTTCCGGACTCTTAAATTATGTACAAAACAGTGATGCACAAGAATTTATAGTAGCAACCGAAAGTGGTATTCTACATAAAATGGCACAAATAGCACCTGACAAAACTTTGATACCTGCACCTCCTATCAACGATAACAATTCGTGTGCTTGCACGGAATGTCCTTATATGAAAAGGAATACTTTAGAAAAAATCTATCTCGCCTTAAAATACGAATTACCCGAAGTAACTGTAGAAAAAGAATTGGCAAAAAAAGCATTGGTAAGTATCCAACGAATGTTAGATTTATCTTAAACTTATTATAATAATTATATTTTTCAACACAGATTTATGAAAATAAAAAGCGATTTTCTCGTTATTGGTTCTGGTATAGCCGGACTGTCATTTGCCCTTAAAATAGCAAATAAATTTCCCGATAAAAAAGTCAGTATTATCACCAAAGGCACTAAGGAAGAATCAAACACCAAATATGCCCAAGGCGGTATTGCAACTGTTTATGATTTATTGAACGACTCTTACGAAGAACACATACAAGATACATTAATTGCTGGCGACGGTTTATGTGACAAAAATGTGGTAGAAATGGTCATTACCCAAGCGCATAACCGATTAGATGAACTGCTTCAATGGGGCGTAAATTTTGACAAAAAAAATAATGGAGATTATGATTTAGGAAAAGAAGGCGGACATTCAAAAAACCGTATTTTTCACCATAAAGATATTACGGGCTATGAAATTGAACGCTCATTGCTCAAGGTTATAAACCAAATTCCTAATATAGATTTTTACAATTTTCATTATGCTATCGACCTCATCACAGAACACCAAGTTTATGGAAATTTAACCGCTTTAGATGAAGAGAAAACAGCATTTGGCGCTTATGTTTTAGACGAAAAAACTAATGAAGTAAAAACTTTTACTGCCAAATTTACCATGCTGGCAACCGGTGGCAGTGGACAAGTTTATGAAACCACCACCAATCCATTTGTTGCAACTGGAGACGGTGTAGGAATGGCTTATCGTGCCAAAGCAAAACTAGCAGATTTAGAATTTATACAATTTCATCCTACCGCATTATATAATCCGGGAGAAAGTCCCGCTTTTTTAATTTCGGAAGCTGTTAGAGGTTTTGGCGCCTATTTACGCAACCATTCCGGTGATAGATTTATGAAGAAATATGACGACAGATTAGAACTGGCGCCACGTGATATTGTTGCCCGTTCCATAGATACGGAAATGAAAATAGAAGGAAATAAAAACATGTTTTTAGATGTTACCCATCTCAATTACAATGATTTTATCAAACATTTTCCCAATATTACCAAAAAATGTAGCAGTCTAAATATCGATATTCGTAAAGATTTTATACCGATTGCCCCTGCTGCACATTATATGATGGGCGGTGTGATTGTTGATAAAACCGGGCAGACATCTATTAAAAATTTATTTGCCAGTGGAGAAGTCAGCAGAACAGGACTACACGGTGCTAATCGATTGGCTTCCAATTCATTATTAGAAGCATTGGTTTTTTCACATAACGCCAGTGAAGAAATTGCTGAGACTTTTGACGCGCAATATAAGCTTCCTTCAATACCCGAATGGATTGATACTTCTACCGACAGAAATATGGAAAAAATACTAATAAATCACGATCGAAACGAAGTCAAAACAATTATGAGTAATTATGTAGGCATCGTCCGGTCAAATGAACGTTTGCTACGTGCCTTAAGACGTCTATATGTATTATATGAAGACAACAAAAGATTATATGACCATTCTGAATTAACAACCGATATGCTCGAATTGCGTAATTTGATTACAACAGCCTACCTTATTGTTGATTTTTCAAAAAAACGAAAAGAAAACAAAGGCGGATTTTATAACAAAGATTTCATTTAAGGAAACTTCTAATAATTAGTTCAAATCAAGACTTTCATAAAATTTTGTCGTCAAATAATATTTGTGAGACATTTCGAGATACGTTGAAATAGATTTTGTGCAGCATACCAAATATTTATGAAAGCCCCTTAAACATAAAAAAATGCCGAAAGAAAAACTTTCGGCATTTATAAATTTTATAATATTTGTGGTGAATAATACGGATTAATATCGCATCACCAAGGCATTGATATTCATACCTGCTCCAACAGAAGCCAACATAATTATATCGCCTTTATTTAAAGAATGATTTTCTAATTTTCCATTTCTTACCAAATCCATCAAAGTAGGAATGGTAGCCACTGAACTATTTCCCAATTTATTGATACTCATTGGCATAATATCTTTAGGCATTTGTTTATTATACAAACGATAAAAACGACGCACAATTTGTTCATCCATTTTTTCATTGGCTTGATGAATAAACACTTTTTTAATATCATCAATTTCATATTCACAATCATCCAAAGCTGCTTTCATAGCAGCTGGCACCTCATTTAACGCATATTCATAAATTTTATGACCAATCATTCTGATATACTTAGCTTTTTGATCGTGATTTGGATTAAAAGATTTATCATTAAACAACAATTCTGCTTGTGGATGTGCATGTGAAACGGTTTTGTATGACAAAATTCCGGAACCTTTATCATCCGTATTCAATTTAACGATCACCACACCTGCTCCATCTGCAAAAATCATGGCATCTCGGTCAAAAACATCAATGACTCTTGATAAAGCCTCTACACCTACAATCATAGCATACTTAGCATCTCCGGCTTTCATAAACTGATTTGCCATAATCAATCCCTGTAACCATCCGGGACAACCAAAAATAACATCAAAAGCAACTGTTTTAGGATTCGCCAACTTTAATCCGTGTTTAATACGCGAAGCAACAGCTGGCATAAAATCAGAAAAATAACTTCCTTTTTCAACATCGCCAAAATTTGTAGCTGCAATCAGATAATCCAAATCATCCGGATTAATGCCCGAATCATCTAAAGCGCGTTGTGCGGCAATAATAGCCATATCTGAAGCAACCATATCATCATCAAGCCATCTTCTTTCTTCAATATTGGTTATTGCCTTAAACTTTTTAATAATAGTTTCATTCGGTGTGTCAATTTTTTTATGACTGGCATCATAAAACTCCCAATCCAAAAAATGAGCATTTGGAACAATTTTTTTAGGAATATAACTTCCAATACCAATAATTTCTGCTTTTAATTTTGACATATTTAATATTTTTTCAAGATGCGAAATTACATAAAAATCTTACAATTGCAAATTCACAGCTATTAATAAATGATTTTTTAATAATCTTTAACGAAATAAACTACTCATAAGACTCAATAGGATCACAAGTACAGTGCAAATTTCTATCACCAAGAGCATCATCAACACGACTGATGCTTGGCCAAAATTTATTTTCATTGATATAATCCAATGGAAAAGCTGCCTGTTTGCGCGTATATTTATGAAACCAAACATCTGCCGTGAGTACTTCTTGAGTATGCGGTGCATTTTTGAGTAAATTATCCACATCTTCAGAATTTACAGCTTGTATCTCGTGCCAAATACTAATCATAGCCTCCGCAAATCTATCCAATTCTACTTTTCCTTCGCTTTCCGTAGGTTCTATCATTAAAGTATCGTGAACCGGAAAAGAAACTGTTGGCGCATGATAACCATAGTCCATCAAACGCTTGGCAATATCACCTACACTTACATCGTTAGATTTAAATTGTCTGCAATCAGCTATAAACTCATGAGCGGCTCTACCGCGTTCGCCGGTATATAAAACAGGATAATAATCATTAAGTATGGCTTCTAAATAATTGGCATTTAAAATAGCATATTCTGTAGATTTTTTAAGTCCATCGGCACCAGACATACGAATATATGCATAAGAAATAAGACCTACCAATATAGATCCAAAAGGAGCAGCC
>Ga0209633_10001131_pt1 | contig 28673 bp, 34 predicted proteins | sample Cruoilmetagenom1_FD_187290 | JGI IMG/M metagenome (GOLD analysis project Ga0209633, IMG submission 187290) | Oil polluted marine microbial communities from Coal Oil Point, Santa Barbara, California, USA - Sample 1 (SPAdes) (version 2) | ecosystem: Environmental > Aquatic > Marine > Oil seeps ... | reverse complement strand
GGTGCGCGCTCCCGTATTAAACGGCCGGGAGATTGTCGGAACCGTCAGCCCCAATGCCTTGGTTCTGGATGGTTTGTATAGGGTATGCTGAGCAAAAAACCCTGTCGCATTCGATGTAGGCCCTGATTATCTATCCTGTCCATTCATCCCACCATGGGAAAGGATGGCCTCAACGAGATTTATCTTTGCGGGAACACGATGAAAAAAAGGAAAAAGTCTACCGCCGGTTTTTCTGGATAAATACTACCGGCACCAATCAGATGCGTGTATACTGAGGCTGTCGCAGATTCGATAATCATGTTAAGGCAATCTTCCGATCGCTCTGCCCGCAACACTATTTATTTTGTCTGCGCCGCACTGAATTAAGTGACATGATTGATTTTTTAGGTCGCGCCTTCCCCGGCGCGTAGATCGAAACGAGGGTTTTTGGAATGGCTATTGGTACTGTTAAATGGTTCGACAACTCGAAAGGCTTTGGATTTATCGAACCGAAAGATGGTGGAGAAGACATCTTTGTTCATCATTCTGCAATCGAAGGCGGCGGATTTAAGACTTTGACGGAAGGCCAGCAAGTATCATACGACGCAGAAAGAGGACCGAAAGGGCTTGCTGCAGTCAAGGTCCAACCAGAATAGTTATTTTGCTTTTTAGCCCGAAGATTTCATAACTTTGCGCCGATATCGCGCAGGATATTGGTTTCACAAGGAAATTCCCGAAGGAGTGGCGTATCAGTGACTACGGCCGACTGAGGAAATATTTCTTGTGGAATCAAGAGACAAGCGAGATCAAGCATAATTTGTGAAAGATTCGGGTTAGTTCGCGCCTTCCCGGGCGCGTGGATTGAAACATCTGAGAATAACACCCCCGTCTTGACGGGGCGGGGCATGTTCCCGCACCTCTTTCCCTGCTGCGCGCACATATCGGCACGCAGCAGCGGTATCCCTTACCCATATAATTCCCCATGGCTTCGAACGTCCAACAGGAACCACTCATCCGCATCCTGCTCGGGGATCAATACGTTACTCTGCTCGGCACGGCTCATGTTTCGCGCGCCAGCGCCGAAAAAGTCACCCAGCTATTGACCGATGAGCCATTCGATGCCGTCGCGGTCGAACTGTGTACCAGCCGACATCAGGCGATAATGAACCCTGATGCATTAGCCAGGATGGACCTGTTTCAGGTGTTGCGCGGCGGCAAAACTGCGATGGTCATTGCCAACCTGGCGTTGGCCGGCTACCAGCAGCGCCTGGCCGACGAGGTCGGCGTCGAGCCGGGCGCGGAAATGCGCGCAGCGATTCATGCGGCACAAACCAAAAATATTCCGGTCCTGCTCATCGACCGCGAGATCGGTACCACGCTGAAACGCGTATCCCGGAATGTCAGTTGGTGGCAGCGGCTCAACCTCCTGGCCGGCTTGCTGGCCAGTGCCATCTCGAAAGAATCCATCAGCGAAGAGGAGATCGAAAAGCTCAAAGAAGGCGACATGCTCGAGTCCGCCTTATATCAGTTCGCTCAACAGATCCCGGGGCTGTTCTCGCCGTTGATCGAAGAACGCGATCGGTACATGGCTGCGCGTTTGCGTGCGGAACTGCAAAACAGCGGTTTTCAGAACGTGCTTGCCGTCGTCGGCGCCGGGCACCTGAAAGGCATGGCAAAAGCACTCAACATAAATCCCCCGCCCGCTCCTAAGGAAAACGCGGCGCTTTTATCGGAGCTGGAGCAAATCCCGCCGGCAGGCCGGCTGTTCAAAATGGTGCCGTGGCTGATCGTCTTGTTGGTCCTTGCCGGTTTCGGCCTCGGCTTTTGGCGAAGCACCGAACTGGGCTGGCAACTGGTCGCTGACTGGGTATTGATCAATGGCGGTTTATCGGCGTTGGGCGCGTTGCTGGCCCGCGCGCACCCGGTCACCGTTCTGACGGCTTTTCTGGCCGCACCACTGACATCGCTCAACCCGATGATCGGCGCCGGCATGGTAACCGCGGCAGTTGAAGTCCTTTTGCGCAAACCGAATGTCGGCGATTTCGCCCGCCTGAAATCAGACGTGGTCCATCTGAAAGGCTGGTGGAACAACCGTGTTGCGCGCATCTTATTGGTTTTTCTGTTCAGCACGCTCGGCTCAGCAATCGGCACTTATGTGGCAGGATTCAGGATTTTTGAACGCTTGACGTTCACCTGAGCCGTTTATTCATCATCCTTCAGTCGCACGGCCAACACATCGCATTTCGCGTGATGCAGCACCGCATTGGCCGTCGAACCCAGCAGCAGACTGAGGCCGTGCCGGCCGTGAGAGCCCACCACGATCAGGTCCACTTCGCTCTCTTGTGCAACACGGATAATTTCCAGCTGAGGACTCCCCACCTCCAGGCTTTGGCTGTCACTCGGAATTCCGAGTTCATCGGCCATAGCGCGCAATCGCTTTCTGGCCGTTTCAACGAGCTGGTCGGTAATGTCCACATCAAAAGGAATCACCGGGCCGTAAACCGAGTCCGCGATTGGAAGGTTGTCGACAACATGCAGCAGGCTAAGCCGCGCATGATAAAGGTTGGCCAGATCCCGCGCGCGTTGCGCGACCTGTTGACTGCATTTCGAAAAATCGGTCGTCAATAGAATGTGTTGATAGCCTGCCATCATTTTTCCCCTTATCCCCGTGGCGGAAACCAATATGCCATGATCTGATAGGTTGCCAAAAAATACAAAACCGCGAGCCCGATGCCTAAGGACAATGGCTTGGAAAGTGCGTGCCGCAATATATGCCCGGTGACTGCCATACTCCAGATCATCAGCCCCATCAACAAAACATACGGGAACGCGGCCTGGGGGGCTACCTTCACCGAGAGCAACAGAGGCAGCGCAGCCACACTGATCAGCGTCTCGCTGCCGAGCAGCGCTGTTGCCGTCTGCTGAAAGCGTGCCGATTTTTGACTCAATGCCAACAAACCCCAGATAAAGCCCAGCACCAACACCAACTCAACCACCGCTTGGCCGATACCGATCAACCATCCGGTTTGCATACCAAGTAGGGCCGCGCCGACGGCAAAATAGGCCAGCATCATCGAATAGAATAAGGCCGCAGAAGCCGGAACGTCCTGCGGTCCCTTTTGATACAGGCAAATTGCCAGAAATAATCTTACCAGACTCATCGATATTCAAAACTGCTGTTAAAGCCGCAATGGAGCCTTTGCCCCAAATAACCGGTACGCTGCACGCTCGAACCATCCCCCTCAGAAACGAAATGCCTCCATCGAGATACCGGGCACACTCCGAAGGTTCGCGCAGCCGGCGCGGACGGGATCGACAGCCACCCGGAGAGCGAACACAATTCCCATGACAATCGCCATACTGTTGCATAGACTATCACAATCGCGGACTGGCTGGCGATAATGGGGCTCTTCCAACAGCAATTCCAAATGCAAGGTGGTACATCCGTAATGGTTGCTCCTTTCTGCTTGGCCACAAACAATGCAATCATTCAAGCCCAATTCCGGTGAGCGAATTCGAGCGCCGAGTGGTGCGCACGGCGCACCCTACAGTTAACATGAACGCATGAACGTCATCGAGTATTTTTTTGATTGCCCTCAATGCGGGGAGAAAATCTCCATGCTGCTGGATCTCTCCGTTCCGGAGCAAAGCTATATCGAGGATTGCGAGGTCTGCTGCCGTCCGATCGAAATCTGCTACCAGGCCGGTTCCGACGGCCTCTCCTTTTTCTCGGCACAGTAAACGATGAGCGTCGAGAAGAGGACCGGCCGGTTCGATTCACCCCACCCTCCCCGCCTGCCGGTCCGCGGCTTCATTTTCGATCTGGACGGGACGCTGGTCGACTCGCGCCTGGATTTCGATGCGATCTGCCGGGAAATGGGACTGCCGGAAGGCGAACCGATACTGGAGGCGCTCGAGCGGATGGAGCCAACGCACGCCCGGCACTGCTATAGGATTCTCGACCGCTATGAACGGGAAGGAGCAGAACGCGCCGTTCTGCTGCCCGGCGTGCCCGAATTGCTTGAACACCTGAACCGCCTGCGCCTACGACAGGCGGTCGTGACGCGCAACAGCCGCGCGATGGCCGAACGCATGCTGTCACGCTGCGGCCTTGATTTCGATCCAGTCGTCACGCGTGACGATGGGCCGGTCAAACCCGATCCATGGGCAATCCACTGCATCTGCCGGCCGTGGGGCATCCCGCCCCAGTGCGTGGTCGTGATCGGCGATTTTCGCTTCGATATCGAAGCGGGAAGACGGGCCGGAGCGATCACCGTCTTTCTCGGCGGCAGGCGCGCTGTGGAACGGCAGCCTGGTGCCGAACAGGCCGATTTTCGGTTCGACTCCCTGCAACAGGCCGATCGACTCCTGCGGACACTCGGCCTGCCCATTATTCCTTATCACCCTTCTCGGGAATCGACCCGAAACTTCAGGTAAAATAACCGTTTCCAACAACTCATTCCATTCCGACGACCATGAAGACTCCTATCGTTGTCCTTGGAATCGGTGAATTGGGCGGTGTATTCGCCCGCGGTTTTTTGCGGATGGGGCATCCGATCTACCCCATTACGCGAGGCATGAATATCGAGCAGGAAGCCGCGCAGATCCCCGACCCTGAACTGGTGTTGATCACCGTCGGCGAAGAGAGCCTGCCCCCCATTCTGCGGCAGATTCCACAGCAGTGGCACAGCCACGTGGGGCTGCTGCAGAACGAATTGCTGCCCCGCGACTGGGAGGCGCACGACATCCACGACCCAACCGTGATCTCGGTCTGGTTCGACAAGAAGTCTGGAATCGACGTCAAATCGGTGATGCCCTCGGCCGTCTACGGCCCCGCCGCCGCGCTAATCCACGAATCGCTGGCATCGCTCGACATCGTCTGCCGCCAACTGGCCGATGAAGAGCAGCTGCTGTTCACCCTGGTGCTCAAGAATCTGTACATCCTGACAGTGAACATCGCCGGCCTTGAAACCGGCGGCACGGTAAGCGAGCTGTGGCAAAACCACATCGAATTGGCCTCGCAGATCGCCAATGAAGTCATCGATATTCAGGAATATCTCACCGGCAAAAGCCTCCCCAGGGAACGGTTGATGCAGGGACTGCTCGAAGCGTTCGATCTCGACCCCGAGCACAAGTGCACCGGCCGCAGCGCTCCGGCACGACTGCGCCGCGCCCTGGGACATGCCCGGCGAGTCGGGCTGGCGGTGCCGACGATGGAGAGGATTCAGGCCCGGCATCCGCTCGACGCCACGCCTCCACAAACCAGGCAATCCGCCCTGAACGGTTCCCGAAAGCCGCTGAACTAACGCCGGACCTGCCTGCGTGCGGATCCCGGCGCAGAAGGCTTCTGCGCAGGCCGGCCCGATCTGGGTTGGCGCCGGGCATCCGCGGACCTGTTGGCCGGTGACGACCGGCTCCGACTGTGACCTTCCGCCTGTTTCCGGGGCTGCGAGCGCCCATTGCTACTGCGCCCGTTCTGAATCGGCTCGGCCCGAATGGCAGGGTCCGGCTCATAACCCTCCAGAACCACCTTGGAGATCTCGCGTTTCAACAGCCGCTCGATATCCCGCAGCAGCTTGTGCTCGTCCACGCAAACCAGCGAAACCGCCGCGCCTTCCTTGCCGGCGCGACCGGTGCGGCCGATGCGGTGCACATAGTCCTCCGGCACGTTGGGCAGTTCGTAGTTGACGACGTGGGGCAGCTGATCGATATCCAGGCCGCGGGCGGCGATATCGGTGGCGACCAGCACCCGCACATCGCCGCGCTTGAAGCCAGCCAGCGCGCGGGTGCGGGCGCCCTGACTCTTGTTGCCATGGATGGCGGCGGCGCTCAGACCGTCCTTCTCCAACTGCTGCGCCAGCCGGTTGGCGCCGTGTTTGGTGCGGCTGAACACCAGCACCTGACGCCAGTCGCGCGAGCCGATCATGTGGCTCAGCAGCTCCCGCTTGCGGTTCTTGTCCACCGGATGGACCACCTGTTCGATCCGATCCGCCGTGGCGTTGCGGCGCGCCACTTCGATCAGTTCGGGCCGATTGAGCAGGCGGCCGGCAAGCTGTTTGATCTCATCGGAGAAGGTGGCGGAAAAGAGCAGGTTCTGGCGCGCGCCGTTGTCAGGCAGCAGCGCAAGCACCTTGCGGATATCGTGAATGAAGCCCATATCGAGCATCCGGTCGGCCTCGTCCAGCACCAGGATTTCGATCTGCGACAGATCCACCGTCTTCTGACCGGCGTGATCCAGCAGCCGGCCCGGTGTGGCCACCAGAATATCGATGCCCCGCTGCAATTTTTCGATCTGTGGATTGATCTTGACGCCGCCGAAGATCACCGCCGATCGCAGCGGCAGGTGGCGGCCGTAGGTCTCGATGCTCTCAGCGACCTGGGCCGCCAACTCGCGGGTCGGTGTGAGAACCAGGGCGCGAATCGGACGTCGCTCTTTCTTTGTGGAATGTGCGCTCAACCGCTGCAGCAGCGGCAGAGTGAAACCGGCCGTCTTGCCGGTGCCGGTCTGAGCACCGGCCATAACATCTTTGCCCTCCAGAATGGCGGGAATCGCCTTGCGCTGGATGGGGGTGGGTTCACTGTAGCCCTGCTCGCCGACCGCGCGCAGGAGTTCGGCCGACAGGCCGAGGGTATCGAATGACATTGGGGGTTTTACTCCGGTATTGCCCTCCCTGCGGCAGGATGTGCTGACGGGAGCCGGTACGGACGGGATAAGGGATTCTTTGAAAGCGGGAGGCCCGACAAGAGGGGCAAACGGCTCAAGAGTTTTTCCGGCGACCTTAAGAAGAATCGCCAATGGGCGCCAACCGGCACGGGCGCCTCGAGAATGTTGTAGTTTAGCATAAACCGGACTAACGATCTGATTTATCCCTGTTTTTTGCCTTGTGCCCGCCCTTTTTCTTTTTTGCGGGTTGCGCCAGCCGTGAAATATTGAGACGTTGCCCGCAGACCCACGCCTTTCTCAGATCCTGAAACACCTCCTTCGGCATGCCGATCGGCAGATCGACCAGAGCGAAATCTGTCTGAATTTCGATTTGACCGATGTGCTCGGCATCCAGCCCCGCTTCATTGGCAATGGCGCCGACGATATTGCCGGGCTTGACGCCGTGCTGGCTTCCCACTTCCAATCGAAACCGCTCCATACCCTTGGGCGGTCGGCTCTGCGGCTCGCGCTGACGCGCTTTGCCCCGCTCCTTGTGTGACTTTGGCTCGGCCCTCGACTCGGCATGGCGGCGGGCGGGCTTCTCTTTTTCCGGCTTCAGCAGCCAGGGCCGATCGCCGATGGAGATCTTGGCCAGCGCCGCGGCGATCTCCAGCGCCGGCACATCGTGCTCCTGCTGATACTGTTCGACCAGGCTCTGCATGAAATCCAGCTCCCCGACGGCCAAGGCATCGCTGATGCTCTGTTTGAAATCGGCGATCCGTTTGTTGTTGACCATCTCGGTCGAGGGCAGCTCCAGCGGCTCGATCTTCTGCCGCGTCGCCTTTTCGATGGCATTGAGCATGCGCCGCTCCCGCGGTGCGACGAAGAGGATGGCATCGCCCCGACGCCCGGCCCGTCCGGTGCGGCCGATGCGATGAATATATGACTCGGTGTCACTCGGAATGTCGTAATTGACCACAAGATCGATCCGCTCCACATCAAGGCCGCGGGCGGCGACATCGGTGGCAACCAGGATGTCCAGCGAGCCCTGTTTCAAGCGTTCGATCATCTGCTCCCGCTGTTTTTGCGCCATATCCCCGTTCAGCGCCGCGGCCTCGTAGCCTCTGGCCTCCAGCCGCTGCGCCAGATCGGTCGTGGCGGTCTTGGTGCGCACGAACATCAGCAGCGCGTCGAAGGGCTCGACCTCCAGAATCCGGGTCAGCGCGTCCAGCTTGTGCAGACCACTGACCAGCCAGTAACGCTGCCGGATGGTGGCGGCGGTGGCGGTACGGACCTTGATGGCAATCTCCTGCGGGTCGCGCAGATGACGCCGGGCGATGCGCCGGATCTCTTTCGGCATGGTCGCCGAGAAGAGCGCCATCTGACGCGCCTCCGGCGTCTGCTCGAGGATCCATTCGACGTCGTCGATAAATCCCATGCGCAGCATTTCGTCCGCCTCATCCAATACCAGCGCCTGCAGAGCATCCAGCTTGAGCGTCCCTCTGCGCATGTGATCCATCACCCTGCCCGGCGTGCCGACAACCGCATGCACGCCCCGCTTCAGCTGCCGCAGCTGCCCTGCATAATCCTGACCGCCATAGATCGGCACTACGTGAAAGCCCTTGAGGTGGGCGGCATAACGCTGAAACGCCTCAGCCACCTGGATCGCGAGTTCGCGGGTCGGCGTGAGCACCATTACCTGCACCTGCCTGCGGTCGATGGCGAGTCGCGCCAGCAGCGGCAGAGCAAAAGCGGCGGTCTTGCCGGTACCGGTGGGGGCATGCCCCAGCAGATCCAGCCCCGCCAGCAGATGGGGAATGGTCTGGGCCTGGATCGGGGTGGGGATTTCGTACCCGACATCATCGATCGCCGCCAATAATGGCGCGGGCAAATGCAGATCGCGGAAGCTGGAAACGGGGGAATTGGCATCGGACATGAGAAATTCCTGGTGAGGAAGAGAAAAGAGACGGTCATGGGCATGGCCGGGCAAGGCAGTATAATGCCTTGGCTGATGATTGCAACAGCTCCGGAGGAAGGCTACGCCTTCAAGGCAGGTTCGGATCGACGCTGACGACTGGGTTGCAGCATGGGTCCTCGGCTGCATGCACGATGCATTTGCCTGCGGGATCTATGACACCCGGGGGGCTGCAACCCACGTGGCGGCATGCCGAAGGCGCTTAACCCGGAATTCAGGCCGTGTTGGGTAAAGATCCGAGCCCACGTAGGATGCGGTGAGCTTGCGAACCGCATCGAACTGCGAACCGCATCCTACGTGTTAAACTAGCAAAGCCATGTTGTTAGATGAATTACACGCCAAAAAGACGGTTATCAACGCCTTGGGCAGTCGATATGGCGCCCGGAGAATTCGGGTTTTCGGTTCTGTCGCCAGAGGGGAGGAGAGACCTGATAGCGATGTGGACTTTCTGGTGGACTTTCCTCGTGGTTATGACCTTTTCCGTCAGCGCTTGCCTCTGGCGGAAAAACTGTCAGAACTGCTGCATCGTCCTGTGGAGGTGATACCCGAGCACGAGTTAAATCGCCATATAAAGGATCAGGTGATGAAGGAGGCAGTGGAGTTATGAGCAAACCCTGGCAACCCGGAGAGCTTCGAAGTGGACAGCAACAACATGCCGCAACTCGAACACATCGAGGCGATCGAAAAACGTTTGTGGACAGCAGCGAACACGCTGCGCGCCAACTCCAACTACGCCAGCAATGAATACTTCCTGCCCGTCATGGGTCTGGTGTTCCTGCGCCACGCCTACAGCCGCTTTCTGACGGTCAAGGCCCGGATCGAGCCCAACCTGCCCAGCCGCGGCGGCAAGACCCGGGCACTGACCAAAGAAGACTTCTCCCAACAGAGCGCCATCTTCCTGCGGCCCAAGGCGCAGTTCGACCACCTCGTGGCCCTGCCCGACAGCGAGGACCGCGCTCGTGCCATCATCGAGGCGATGGAGTCCATCGAAGCAGACTACGACAGTCTGCGTGGCGTGCTGCCCAAGGGCGAGTACCAGGAGCTGGACAACCACGTGCTCGGCCAGCTCCTGCGCACCCTCAATAACACGCCAAATTGGCAGACTGGCCCAAGCCCGCGACCTCCTCCTACCCCGCCTGATGAACGGAAGCATTCCCATATCATGACAAATAACTGTCACAATATGCATCGACCGATCAAGTAGAGCATTTCGAATATCTGGAGTACCCCATGATAACCAGGCTATCCATATCGAATTTCAGAAGCATCGGTTCCAACGTCGAAATCAGGCCGGGACGTCTTAATTTTCTCGTTGGCGCCAATGGCAGCGGAAAAAGTAATGTGCTTCGTGCTTTGACTTTTGTTCGGGAGGCGGTTCGCATGGGTCTTCCGGGCGCCATTACGAATAACAACGGTATCGAATCGGTTCGGCGGCACAGTAGTGGGCACCCCAGAAATGTAAGAATCGAGATTCACGCCAAGCTTGATAATGGGACAGCCTGCTACGGATTTGAGATCACCGGTGACCGTGGTGAGGAGTACCGCGTCAAGAAAGAGTGGGGAAAACTGATTATTTCAGGAGAAGCAACGACATTTTCGATTGAATCCGGCGTATGGACAGGTCCGGAAAACCTGCGCCCCAATGTTGATAATCAGAGCTTAGCTATTACCTCTCTCGGAGGGGATGAAAGAATCAAGCCCCTCTGGGAGTTTCTGGCGAATATGATGGTCTATGCCATCTATCCCGATGTCCTTCGTGAACCTCAGAAATTTAGCAATGAAGCGCCGATGCAGCCTCGTGGCGAGAATTGGGTTTCTATCCTCTATCAACAGGAAAAGAACGGTTGGAAGCCGGATTTGGTGTCAGCACTGGAGAAGCTTACAGGTGATATTGATGATGTAAAGGTTGCGAAAGCATCCGGCTTCCTGATGACACAATTCCACCACAGGGTTCGTGGGGAGAAAACAAAGAAATGGTTTGGCGCTGACCTTGAGTCCGATGGAACGTTGCGCGTTGCCGGTTTGCTGACAGCGTTGTTGCAAACGCCGCCGTTGACAGTCATCGGAATCGAGGAGCCGGAGTTAACAGTGCATCCTGGAGCGCTTCCGCTTATTTATGATTATTTACGAGAAGCAAGCAGTCGCTCGCAGATATTTGTAACCACTCACAGCCCCATTTTGCTGGATCATCTCGATCTTGATGACAGTACTGTTTTTGTCGTTCAACGTGGCGGCGCCGTCAGTTCTGTATATCCGCTGTCCGCTGAGCACAAGGATGCGGTCCGAAAGCAACTTTTGACCTTGGGAGAGATCATGATTTCGGGTGACCTGCAACTTTCGCTTTCTCTGGATTGAAAATATGTCGAAGTTGTACGTCCTTGTAGAGGGACATGGCGAGGTGCAGGCTGTACAAAATCTCTTGACCAGGATCTCCCATGAGATGGAATGCTTCAGCCCTTGGTCTACTCCGCTACGCTGGCAAAATCTGCATCAATGGGAAACCGCTCGGGGCGGCGTGCGAAAAGGGGCTGATTTCATTCGAGGGAAAACCGATGTAGGGGGCCTGCTTATTCTGCGTGATGAAGATGACGGTTGCCCGGCAGATCTTGCACCAAACATTGCGGGTAGGCTGCAAGGCATGAATCTCCCTTTTCCCGTCGCATATGTTCTCTTGCATCCTGAATACGAGGTCCTTTTTCTTCCGTGTCTTGAGCAGATGGGAGGTGAGTTTCCTGACGGGCGTCCAGGACTGATGTCCGGTACAGTTTGGGATGGAGAGTCGTGGGAGGCTCACCGAGGCGTGAAGGAATGGCTCAGCAAAAATTTCCCGAATGGACGCAGTTACAAACCCACGATGGATCAACTCACCATGACCCAAAAAATTGATTTGCCAACGTTAAGGGCAGCCGATGTCCCATCTTTTGGATCGCTTGAACGGGCTGTCAGAGTGCTTTGTCAGAATATCGGTATCTCACGGCAGGTTTACCCGGATGTGGAAGGAGCCTAAGGCGTTCGGTCGGAAGCCAATGCAGCCCGGATGCAGCGCGGCTGAATCCAGACCTACCGATATGGGCTTGCCTATCTCCCATTGGAGCCTGACCTGACCTTTTGAAGCAATCTCGATTTTCATTTGGCCGACCATAAACCTTTCACATGGACGAAAACAAACTTTCATTTGGACGGGATCAGGGTTACACTTGGCCGCTATGACCGAGACGGTGTTGCATCCCCGCTTCCTGTTTCCTCGCGTGACTGAGGCGCTGGCCGACACGCCGGTAGTGTTGATCCACGGGCCGCGTCAGTGCGGCAAAACCACCCTGGCCCGGCTGGTGGGCGATGCGGCGGGTTTTACCTATCTGAGCTTTGACGATGACGTGCAGCGCGCTTCGGCGCAGGCCGATCCGGTCGGCTTTGTTGCCGACTTGCCAGACCGGGTCGTGCTGGATGAAGTGCAGCGCGTGCCGGGCCTGTTCACCTCGTTGAAGGCTGCGGTCGATGCCAAACGGCAGCCGGGACGTTTTATTTTGACCGGCTCGGCCAACGTCCTGTTGGTGCCAAAGCTGGCCGACTCGCTGGCCGGGCGGATGGAGATTCTGCGGCTGCATCCGCTGGCCCAGGCCGAGTTGGCCGGGACCGAGCCCGATTTTCTGGCGGCGGTGTTCGGCAACCGTTTCAAGGCAGGCATAGCGCGCCAACGCTTGGGAAAAGCGTTGGCCGAGCGAGTGGCCGCCGGCGGTTATCCGGCCGCGCTGGTGCGTGCCACAGCACGCCGCCGCGCCGCCTGGTATCGCGATTACATCGAAACCCTGGTACAACGCGACGTACGCGATCTGGCCCGCATCAGTGCCCTGGATGTCTTGCCTCGCCTGCTTGCGCTCGCTGCCGGGCAGTCTGCACGGCTGCTGAATGTGGCCGATTTGGCAGCGCCATTTCAGTTGAGCCGCCCGACCATCCGTGATTACATGACTCTGCTGGCACGGGTGTTTCTGCTCGAAGAGCTGCCCCCCTGGCACAGCAACCGTCTGCGCCGCCTGATCAAGACACCCAAGCTGCACCTCGGCGATACCGGGCTGGCCTGTGCCTTGCTCGGTGTGGACGGGAAAACCTTGTGGGAAGACCGTGCACTGTATGGGCAACTGTTGGAAACCTTCGTCTATCAGGAGCTGCGCCGTCAGGCGAGCTGGCAGGAAGAGCCGGTTATCTTTCATCATTTCCGCGACAAGGACGGTGCCGAGGTGGATGTGGTGATGGAATCGGCGGGAAAACTCGCCGGTATCGAGGTCAAGGCCGCCGCCACGGTTACTGCCGGTGATTTCAAGGGTTTGCACAAACTGAAAAGCGCCACGGGTCAGCGTTTCGCGGCGGGTGTGCTGCTTTACGACGGCGATGCGATTGCCACCTTTGGCGAAGAGCTGTATGCCGTACCCATTTCCTCTCTGTGGGAAGCGAGCTGATGCCCTACACCGAAGATACCCTCGTTCAGCAGACCACCGCCGATTATCTGGAACAGCAGCTCGGCTGGCAGTCTGTCTTTGCCTATAACAATGAGGATTTCGGCCCTGGCAGCCTGTTGGGCCGCACTTCCGACCGCGAGGTGGTATTGAAGCGCCCGTTGCGCGAAAAGCTGGCGGCGCTGAATCCGGGCCTGCCGGCTGCGGCCTACGACGATGCCGTGCGTCAGATCACCGCCGCCATCGCCTCGCAGACCCTGACTGCCGCCAACCGCGAAAAGTACGCCCAGGTGCGCGACGGGGTGCAGGTCACCTTCCGCAACGACAAGGGCGAGCGGGTTCGGCAGCGGCTGCGGGTGTTCGACTTCGACAAACCCGGCAATAACCACTTCCTCTGCGTGCGCGAGCTCTGGGTGAAGGGCGACCTCTACCGGCGGCGGGCGGACATCGTCGGCTTCGTCAACGGCCTGCCGCTGCTGTTCATCGAGTGCAAAAACCTGCACAAGAATCTCAAGACCGCTTTCGAGCAGAACTTCTCCGACTATCGCGACACAATTCCGCATCTCTTTCACCACAACGCCATCGTGATGTTCGGCAACGGCGAGAAGGCGAAGATCGGCTCGATCACCAACCGCTTGGAACACTTCAACGAATGGAAGCGAATGCGTGAGCTGGGGAAGGAAGCGGCATCGATCACCGACGAACAGGAGGTGTTGTTCCGCCGTCGTCAGCTCGACTGGATGCGCGAGACCCGCATGGCGGTGGTGGTGAGCGAGGAGCAGGGTGAGGTGGACATCACGCCGCACCGCAGGCTGATGAAAGAGGGCATCGACCTGCCCGAGTCGATGCGCAGCAAGCCCGAGTACCGCAACATGCAAACCATGGCGCTGGACGATGCCTTCAAGGCGGAGGAGCACCTGCTGCGTGTGGCCATCGTCTGCGCCATGTGGATGACCGGTTTCGATGTGCCGAGCCTCGCCACGCTCTACCTCGACAAACCACTCAAGGCCCACACCCTGATGCAGGCCATCGCCCGCGCCAACCGTGTGAACGAGGGCAAAAACAACGGCCTGATCGTGGACTACTGCGGGATACTCAAGCACCTGCGCAAGGCGCTCGCGACCTTTGCCGGTACCCAGCCTGAGGGTGAAGGCGGCGAGCTCGACCCGGCGCAGCCGGACGAGGAGCTGCTGACGGACCTGGCCGAGGCCATCGCCTTCGTACGGGTATTCCTCGAAGACCGGGACGCCGCGCTCGATGACGTCACTCAGAAGACCGGCTTCGAACGCAACGCCACCATTGTGGCGCGCAAGGAGGCGGCCAACGAAAACGACGAGAGCCGCAAACGCTTCGAAGTGATGTGCCGAGAAGCATTCAAGAAGTTCAAAGCCTGCATCAACGTGCAGGGCGTGAACGCCCACCGCTCTGATCGGGATGCGATCAATAGCGTCTACAAGAGCCTCCAGCAGAACCGCGAACAGGCCGACATCACCGACATCCTTCGCCAACTGCTCCAGATCGTGGACTCGGCGATCGAGGTACAGCCCAATTCGCAGGCCGAAGAGTCGGCTCCTTACGACATCAGCCAGATCGATTTCGACCGGCTGCGCCGGGAGTTCGAGCGCAGCCCGAGAAAAAACACGACCGTCCAGAACCTGCGCCAGGCCTTGGAGCAGTATCGTAGTCTGGATGGAGCGCAGCAGAATCCGGGTAAATCGATCGAAGGTGACGCATCCCCGGATTCCGCTGCGCTGCATCCGGGCTACGGCGGGTTGTAGATTTGATCGGAGGCCAGGTTTCCAACACGATGTGAATGACATGAAGAGGGGATGATTCGTGGTGCAATATCGCCGTAATCGAGTATCGGGGGGAACTTACTTTTTTACCGTTACACTACGGGATCGGCGTGCGACGTTTCTGGTCGACTACATCGATATGTTGCGGGTGGCGTTTCGGGAGGAGCTTCGGAAAAGGCCGTTCATAATCGATGCCATGGTGGTGTTGCCGGAGCATTTGCACGCGGTGTGGACATTGCCGCCGGCGGATGCCGACTATCCCGGACGCTGGCGTTCGATCAAGAGCCGGTTCACGCGTTTGCTGGTAAAATCGGGTGCGAATCTGAAGCGAAACACCAAGGGAGAATACAACCTGTGGCAACGGCACTATTGGGAACACACGATTCGCGACGAAGAGGATCTGCTGAGGCATGTGGAGTACATCCATTTCAACCCGGTGAAACATGGCTGGGTGAAGCGTGTGCAGGACTGGCCGAATTCGAGTTTTCACCGATACGTACGGCAGGGAGTTTGCTCGCTGGATTGGGCTGGCGTCGGTGCAGATGCGGATGGGGAAGGTTATGGTGAGTAACCCATCGACAACTAATATAGCCTGAATGCAGCGCAGCGGAATCCAGGATGGATGTGCGGACCTATTCCCGGATTCCGCTGCGCTGCATCCGGGCTACGTGCTGCTACACGGGAAGAGTAAGAAGATGATGAGTTTAAACCAGATTTGGGTCGACGCCGACGCCTGCCCGAAAGTGATCAGGGAGATCCTGTTTCGGGCCGCGAATCGGATGGCTGTGCGGGTGACCCTGGTTGCAAACCAATCCCTCCAGGTTCCCGGATCCCGCTATATCCGCTCGATTCGGGTGGCGGCCGGTTTCGACGTTGCAGACAACCACATCATGCAGCAGGTGAAACCGGGAGACCTGGTGATCACCGCCGACATTCCGTTGGCCGCCGAGGTCGTCGCCAAAGGCGGCCTGGCCTTGAACCCACGCGGCGAACTCTACACCGAAGACAATATCCGCGAGTGCCTGAACATGCGGGATTTCATGGAGACCCTGCGCAGCAGCGGAGTGGATACCGGGGGGCCGGCGGCGTTCAGCCGGGCCGACCGCCAGGCGTTTGCCAACCGGTTGGACCGGTTGCTGGCGAAGTAAAGTAAATTAAGGAGCCGACGGCGACAAAAAACAATATTCTGATCGCTGTACAGACTGTTGCCAGATCGCTCGATCGGAAAACCGATCAGTATGCGTGCTTGGCGGAATAAACAACAGGTCTGTGGACAAACGGCATAGGTCGTTCTTCAGCCTCCATCTGCGGTCAGCGGCAATGAGGGCGATCCGGCGGCGCGTCGATTGGCAATCACACCACCATGCAGAAATCGTCAAGCAAATGCTCACTCACACCGTGCAGCAGCGACTGTACTTCAGCTCCTCCACCTTGCTCGGTACGACCACGCAATCATGGTGTCCGCCAAAGTTCGGTGCATAGCCGACCGGTTCCAAAGTGTCCTGCGTAAAGACGAACACACCTGCGGGCAACCGCTGAAAGCCGCTGAAGATTTGCAAAACGTACTTGCCGTCGTATGTGACATGTGCCGTTTCGCAATCGGGGCCGACGTTGCGAAAGGTCTTAATGATCTTCCAAGTCCTGGTGTCGATCACCGCAACGTCGCTCATGGCCGGTTTCGGCCGTAGAACCGAGAGAAACAATTTGCTGCCGTCGACCGAAAAGCAGAGGTGGAACGGCGCCGGGAACTCGCCTTTCCAATCAGCGGAGCGGATAAAGCCGCGGCGCTTCCACTGTCGCGGGTCCGCGTTGGCAACGTCGAAGTGTGCAACGCTGTTGTCTCGAAGGTTGTTGCAGATGACAAAGTCGCGCCCGGACGGGTTGAAGCCTGCCTCATGGACCGGATTCTTGACTGCCGGAAGCTTGACTTCCCAAGTGTCGGGCATGCTGCTGACCTTCTTGACCGGGATGTTGTCCTCTCCCCGGTCGGTGGCATTGAGAAAACAGACCGGCTGCCAGTTGCTTCGATCCAGGATGATCACACCGCCACACATACGCAGGCACATGGCTGACCAGGGTCCGCGGGGGTCATGAGTGACGTTGTCGAGACCGGTAAGGGTGCGCGGCGAGTCGCCGGGGATTTGGCCGCGCTCGACCAGCAGCTCGGCCATCGGAGCCATCTCGTAGTTGAGTTTATTCCCTTTAGTGCCTTCGTAGTCGTACTTACCGAGTTCCAGACTCGGGGATAGTCGCGTCAGCCGGATCGTGCCTCCTTTGGTCCAGGTCTCGCCCAGCCACTGCGAGTTGGCGATCCAGTCGGCACGGAATGCCATCAGAGCCTTGGTCTTTTCGTGGCCCCGCGCCCGTGAGAAAAAGGCAGCGATATCCTTCTGGCCGTCGGCGCAGGCGAATCCTTCCCCGTCCGGAAAGATAGTGGTATGCACTCCCAGGCCGATGCCGGTCGTTTCTGCGATATCTTCGAGCAGCTCCATTTGACCTGTCTCACCGCTGTACCCGACACGGTAGATATGGTTGCCCTGACCGTATTTGTCCAGCAGTCCACGTTCTTTGATTTTCGTCGGTATGCCGTACATCAAAATATTGTCGCCGCCCTGCGTCGAGTTGACAAATTCAAAGCCTTTGTAGGGATCGCCGCTGTCGGCCGGGAACGCGGCCAGGTGGTGTGAAATCGGGCAGGTATCACCGTAGTTCCAATAAGCGATCCAGGCCAGAGTTCTGTGCCCATTCAGGTCCACTGCATGGGTTCCTCCTCCAAGCTTTTGCGGCGTCAGATAGATATATTTCCCCAGGTTCGCGCACATCGTTGGCAAGTTCGCCTGGGCATACACCGCACCGGCCGGCGCAGGGTCCCATCGTCCGGAAGCGTCCGCGTAAGCGTTTGGGACGATTCCTTCGAGCAGACGTGTGCCCGCAGTTCCGGCAGCGATCCCACCAGCCATTGCGATCACTTCTCGTCGCGAAAAGGTTTTGTTTCCATCTGTCATAACGCACCTCTCTTTTTTTGAATTCCGAAGGATAAGTAAACTGGATCAGGCTTATTCAGCGACTGCATTCCTGCCGACGGCGTGGCACGGGCAACGCTGTACCGGAAATCAGTAAGGCCATTTCCATTCACTGACTTCAGGCAAATCCACACCATGTTCAGTGATGTGCTGTTTGTGCTCGACCAGCTTGTCGCGAACCGCCTGCCGACCCTAGGAGGCTGTCCGAGAATAGCGATCGTAGCGAGGGCAAGACTGATTGAGTCAGATTTTTCGATCATTTGAGGCGAATAGTGGGCCTATTTAACGATAATGATCGGAAAATCTGGCCGATCAGGCTTGTCCGCAGTAGATCAGTTTATTCTCGGACAGCCTCCTAGGCTGCGATCGACCCAAGCTTGGGCACCCGATCGATCACGTCGGAGACCAGATGAAAGCGGTCCAGGTCGTTGCGTACCACCATATCGAAAGGCGTCGTCGTTCCCTCTTCCTTGTAGCCGCGGACATGAAGATTCTTAGAGAAAAACACTTACCGCTCGATCGTGAATGTCCCTAAGGCAACGCCCAGATCAAAGCCGCGGCCCTTGCCAGACAGAGCCAGCGAGACCTCACCCTTGCTCATCGCCCAAGCCTCGACCGCCTTTGTGGCGCCCGCATGTCCATCCACTGCGACGTAGGTACCGAAGATCTCACTGATGTCCTTGACTTCGGTGAAAATTCCCTTGCCATTGTCTATTTCCGATTTTCCCAACGTCAGCCCCCCGCCCCGCGCGACGATCCGTACCTTGGCCCGCTGCCCGTTCCGGCACTTCACAAAAGCCCTCCCCTCGTACGTCTTATAGAAAAACGACCAGCCCTTCAAATCGTAGGTCATTTTGCATTTCGTCATGCCTGCTACCGGAGAAGCGAGCAGGAGGGAAGCGATCGCTGTTGTCAACACACGTGAAATGTTCATGATTTATCCACTCTCTCTTAAGCCTCGGTAACATGCCAAGCAGTTTGCCTGGCTGATAGGCGGCCTATTGGGTCAGTTCTCACATCAATGTTTGGCGAAGCCGGGCCGATTGAGCACGCTAGGCGACCGGGTGATGCAGTGCATTTTTCGGCTCCACAAATGCTTGCATGCCATGCCCGCCTCCTCTCTGCTCAACCCGACCAGCAATGTCTTCCATGAGGTGCCGCGGTCGAACCGGCGGGGCAGAATGGCGATCCGGTTGCGTTTGACAATGCCTTTCAAGTAGGAACGGGCCAGCCCCGCTTTTGCCTTTGCCTGCTCCCGATTGGTGTAAACGCCCAGCAGGATACCCCATCCCGGTAGATTGCCTTCGCTCCCGATGATCCAATCCTGCGGCTTGTATTTGTTCTTTGCATACACTTTCCTGCTTCTTCCCTTGCACACATCAGGAATAACCCGGAACGGCAACTCATTGGATTGGCTTTCGAGTGCAGCCACGAACACGGCCGAATCGGATGCCGTGCTTTTCTCGAAGCCCGTTTCCAACAGATCCATCATCCGGCGCGCACGGTCGTCGTTGTTCGCCGCCCCCAGTACGACACCGATCAGCCGTTTGCCATTGCGTTTGGCCGAGGTGACCATATTATAGCCGGAATCACAAGTAAAACCGGTCTTGATTCCGTCCGCACCCGGATAGCCGGCAACCAGCCGGTTGGTGGTCGAGCGCGGCCGCCCTTTATAGGTCATGCTGCGATGTGAGAAAAAATGAAAATAGTCGGGAAAATCATGCAGCAGCCGGTACCCGAGAATCGCCATATCAAGAGCAGTCGTTCTTTGATAGGGATCCGGTAGGCCCGATGCATTGCGGAACCAGGTCCCACTCATGCCCAGCGCCCATGCCTGTTTGGTCATCTGCTCGGCAAAAGCGCGCTCACTTCCGCCGACGTGCTCCGCCAGCACCACCGCGGCATCATTGGCTGAGGGCGTCGCCGTCGCCAGAATCGCCTGTTCGACCGTCAGCGTCTCACCCTTGCGCAGCCCCAGGCGGGTCGGCGGCTGAGCGGCGGCATGAGCGGAGACGGCGATTCGACCAGAAAGCTTGATGCGGCCCGACTCCAGCGCCTCGAACGTCAGATAAAGGGTCATCATCTTGGTCAACGACGCGGGATACCAACTGCGTATCGCATCGACCTGATGCAGAATACGGCCGTCCGCGGCATCGATGACGATCGCAGGATGCGGCGCAGCATCGGCCGCCGCGGCGCAGAAAATCACCACAGTCGCAAACCAGACGATCAGAGCAACCTGAATCATCTTCCATCGCTTGATGACGCCCATCCTGCGGATCCTTTGTGGTTGAAGAGTATATCCCAATGCTGTTGACTTACGCCCTCTCCAGCGGGAGAGGGTTGGGTGAGGGGGCAATAAACGAAGGAGCTCAGCCATTTTGATCCCCTCATCCCAGCCTTCTCCCGGAGGGAGAAGGAGCACTCCATCTTAATTCAACAGCATTGAGAGTAAATCCTGAGTATAGTACTATGCTGGAGTGGGCGTTCGCCAATTTTTATACAGATCGTCTGCGGCTCTGTCGATTCGATCCCAATACCCCCTTATGAGCAGCCAAAGCAAAAACCACCTGAGCGACGAAACCAGCCCCTATTTGCGGCAGCACGCCGACAACCCGGTGGAATGGTATCCCTGGTGTGGGGAGGCATTGGAACGCGCGCGGAGCGAAGACAAGCCCATTCTTCTGTCCATAGGCTATTCGGCCTGTCACTGGTGCCATGTCATGGCGCACGAGTCCTTCGAGGACCAGGCAACGGCGGATGTCATGAACCGGCTGTTCATCAATATCAAGGTCGACCGTGAAGAGCGGCCCGATCTCGACAAAATCTATCAGCTTGCCCACCAAATTCTGACCCAGCGTCCTGGCGGCTGGCCGTTGAATATGTTTCTGACGCCGCACGATCATATTCCATATTTCGGCGGCACCTATTTCCCCAAGAAGCCGAAATACAACATGCCGGCATTCGTTTCGCTGCTGCATCAGGTGGCCGATTACTATCGGGAGCAAAAACAGGCCATCGCCCAATTCGGAACGCAATTCACCGCGACGATTCAAACAATCGCCGAAACATCTGGAGGCACCGCCACGACGCCTGCCCCGGATTTGCTGCATCAGGCCCGCGAGGCGATCGGCCGCGACTTCGATCCTGAACACGGCGGTTTCGGCCAAGCCCCCAAGTTTCCGCATGCGACCAGCATCGAATTTCTGCTTCGCTATTGGGCGCTGACCGACGGCGCGGATGCCAGTACGCTGGAAATGGTGACCACGACGCTGAAAAAAATGGCCGAGGGCGGACTCTATGATCAGCTCGGCGGCGGTTTCTGCCGTTATTCGGTCGACGACGAGTGGCTCATTCCTCATTTCGAAAAGATGCTGTATGACAACGGCGCGCTGCTGGCGTTGTACTGCCAGGCATGGCAGGCCACGCAGGATCCCCTGTTCAAAAACGTCGTCCTGGAAACCGCCGAGTGGGTCATGCGCGAAATGCAGTCCCCCGAGGGCGGCTACTACTCGTCGCTGGATGCCGATTCGGAAGGCGAAGAAGGCCGATTCTATGTGTGGGACAGAGAAGAGGTTAAGAGTCTGCTCACAGAGCAGGAATTTACACTCGTCGAGCAGCGCTACGGGTTGGATCGACCGGCCAATTTCGAGGGCCGATGGCACCTGCATGTTGCCAGGCCGTTGAGCGCGCTCGGTCGGGAACTCCAGTCGGTCGACGCCGAAGCGCTACTGGCGGCAGCGCGCAAAAAGCTGTTCGGTGCACGCGAGCAGCGGGTGCGCCCGGGCCTCGACGATAAAATTTTGACATCCTGGAATGCCCTGATGATCAAAGGCATGACCGTGGCCGGACGCCTGTTCGAACGAGACGATTTGATCGATTCCGCCCAGCGGGCGCTCGATTTCCTCAAAACCACCGTGTGGCGCAACGGCCGACTGCTGGCAACCTATAAGGACGGCAAAGCACACCTCAACGCTTATCTGGACGATTACGCCTTTTTGATCGCCGCCATTCTGGAATCTCTGCAGACGCGTTGGCGCAGTTCGGACCTGCTCTGGGCACAGGATATCGCCGCCGCGATGCTGGCTCACTTCAAGGACCAATCCGACGGCGGTTTTTTCTTCACCTCGGGAGATCACGAGCCGCTGTTTCATCGCCCGAAACCGATGACGGACGAATCGACCCCCGCCGGCAATGCGATCGCCGCCTATGCCCTCACCCGGCTCGGCCACCTGCTTGGGGCCGGTGAATATAGCGAAGCGGCGGAACGCACCATCGCCGCAGCAACAGACGCTGTGAAGCGCATACCCCAGGCCCACAGCGCCTTTCTCATCGCACTGGAAGAGATGCTGAATCCTCCGCGCATCATCGTCATTCGGGGTCAAGCCATGGATGAATGGAACAGCCGCCTCCGGCAGCTCTATGCGCCGCGACAGCTCTGCTTTGCGATCCATGCGCATGAAGCCCAGCTGCCGGGAGTGCTTGCAGAGCGGAAACCGATGACCGATACGGTGGCTTACGTCTGCACCGAAACGGCCTGCCTGCCGCCGGCCGAATCGTGGCAGGTATTGAGCGAACAGCTCGACCGCTCCGCCGGAGGCCTCGATCGATGATGATGTTTCCCTTCCGCAAAAAAACAGTCACCATGCCAACACCCGAAGAGGCACCTCCGGGCCGGGCGGAGAAGCTGAAAGTAGCGACCCGTCACTTCGTCAACGGCAACCGAATCCAGCCGCCATTTCCCGACGGTATCGCAATGGCCATGTTTGGACTGGGCTGCTTCTGGGGTGCCGAACGTCTGTTTTGGAACACCGCCGGCGTCTATTCCACCGCTGTCGGCTATAGCGGTGGGTTTACGCCCAATCCGACCTACGAAGAGGTGTGCAGCGGGATGACCGGACACAATGAGGTCGTGCCGGTGATGTATGATCCCGCGGCCATCAGCTACCGCTCTTTGCTCAAACGCTTCTGGGAAGCGCACGATCCGACGCAGGGCATGCGCCAGGGCAACGATTCCGGAAGCCAGTACCGTTCCGGCATCTATACCTATACGCCCGAGCAAAGAGCAGCTGCGATCGCCTCCCGCGAACGGTACCAGGCGGCACTATCGAAAGCCGGATTCGGCCCGATTACGACAGAGATCCTGGAGGCCGGTGAGTTCTATTATGCCGAAGATTATCACCAGCAGTATCTGGCCAAGAATCCCGGCGGCTACTGCGGTGTGGGGGGGACCGGTGTTTGCATGCCGGAATCGATGGGCACGACGCGGTAGCGCTGACCTTTTCTGTTGTTCGAGCGGCCCCTTGGGCCTTGCCGGCTCAGGTCAATTCTCGTTACGGTTCGTTGATCATCCGCAACGTTCAAGGCACTGGTCGAACGGCCTTGCCGACCGAGAGCAACAAACTTTATCGACGCTCCGCGCATCGCCACCGCGGGGCGACCACCACGTTCAGTTCGGCATGGGCTCGGCGCAGGGCCGTTTCGGCGGACTGCGGATCGGGCGCGCGACAGAAAATAAAGCCCAGGTAGCTGGAACCCTCCGGCAGGGGCACCAGTTCGTAACCCTCGCGCACCTGGATCACGACCTCTTCGATATAGGGAACTGCGGCCGCTGCCCGCACGCCTTCGACACGCCTCAATACGCCGGCTTTGGGAATGGGGATCATCAGAACACCGGCCGCGCCCGGGTCGCCTGCTCCTTACCTTCCTGCCGGGCAATGCGCGCATCAGGTGCCTTGGCAAGGCGCTGGGCCAGCGCGATGAGTTCTGCTTCGAATTCACCGCCCAGAATTGTCGTCACACCAAGGCGGCGCAGATAACTCTCGTTTATCGGCGCGTAAAGCCCATAGGCCGCAAGCCGGGCGGCCGGACTCCAGGCTCTGGCCTTCGGCACCAGTCGAACCGCCAGGGCGGGTCGCGGTATGCATGGGAAGATAGAATGCGATCAGATCCGCCGAGCGGAAAGCCGATTCATCGACGCACTCCACCGCAAGATCCAGTGTCCGCACCACCACGCCGAGTCCGCGAAGCAGGGCCGCCGGATGCGCCAGGCCGAACGGTTGACGTCCCAATTCATAGGTGGCTACCAGCAGAACGTTCAATGGGTTCTCGGCTGCCTATAGAAGTCAAGTTCGGTGGACCAGATTTCGAAATGGCAAGGGCTCCGGAGGGAGCCAATCGGACTGCACTCCCTCTATTTACGTTCGCTGCCCGGACTTCGAGTACGGCCGACAGACAACCCGTAAATGGTGACCGCAGGCGCACCGCGACAGCCGGCGAGGATCGTTTACGCTGCTCTCAATCGGTTCGTCGATGTTCCAGGGTGATGCCGATCATCTCGACCAGCACACCCGCAATCATCATTACCACGCCGACCACGACTTCCGGGGCTAAAAACATCAGAACAGCGCCCAGGACGATCAGACTGAACGCCAAAATCCGTCGATGCGATTTCTTTTTCAACATGGCAGACCTCCAACAACCATCGTCATCAAATCATACAGGCCGAATATTATCATGATATCATTCGGCAGATGGGATTCAGCAGGATACCGTCACATTTCCCCGCCATCCTCCGGCCCGGCAAAACTCTTTTCGACAACCGCACTGCCCACCGAATCTCCGAACACGTTGACCGCTGTTCTGAAGCGGTCGAGCAGCCAGTCCACCGGCAGGATGAGACTGACATATTCCACCGGCAAACCGACCGTATTCAGCACGATGAGCATGGTCACCAGACCGGCCTCAGGGATGCCCGCGGCGCCAATGGCCGCCAGTGTCGCGGTGACCGCAACCATCAGTTGCTGCGCGAAAGTGAGGTCTATGCCAATGGCCTGGGCGATAAAAATGGCGGCGACCGCTTCGTACAGTGCCGTGCCGTCCATATTGATGGTTGCACCCAGCGGCAAAACGAATTCCACCGATCGTTTGGAGACCCTACCCCGCTCGACTGCGCACTCCATCGTCACCGGCAGCGTTGCCGACGAACTCGCCGTCGAAAAAGCGGTCAACACAGCCTGGGACATCTGCAGCATGAAGCGAAAGGGATTCCTGCGGGTAAAGAACGACAGAATCAGCGGCAAAGTGACAAACGCATGAAAACCGAGCCCGGCCAGCACTGTCAGCACGTACCAGCCGGTCTGACTCAACATCTCCGCAAACGCCCCTTCCGCCTGCGCCTCACCGAATCGCGCGGTGACCAGGCAGAAAATTCCCACGGGCGCCAACTTCATCAGCAGCAGAATGAACGACAGCAGCGCATCGTTGATCTGGACGATCATCGCGGTGATGGCGTGAACACGCTCACCCATGGTCGTCAACATGCCGGCAAAAATAATCGAAAAGACGATCAGCGGCAGCAGGTCGGTCTCCACCGCCGCAAGAATCAGGTTGTCCGTGAACAGCATCAACACCAGCCCTTCCAGAATGGTACCGATCGTGGCCTCCTCCCGTTCCGGAATCATGGCGCGCCCCTTCTCCGCCAATGCTTCCAGCGTCTCCTGATCGACCGTGCCGACACCCGGATCGATCAGGTTCACCATGACCAAACCGACAACTACGGCCAGCACGGTCGTGGTCAGGTAATAGACCACCGCGAATCCGCCGGGACGCCCGAGCCGGCGCACATCGCCCAGCCCGATGATGCCGCTCATCACACTGGCCATCACCAGCGGCACCACCATCATTTTGAGCAGCCGCAGAAAAATCTCGCCGCCGATCTGAAATTTCATCGCAAACGTTGGAGCGATCAGCGCCAACACGACCGCGAGAACGATGGCGGCGAAAATATAAAAGGTCAGATGACTTTTGCGCGCGTGGTCCATTACGACTCCTGGATTAAAATAAAAACGGCCGCCTTACGGAATCTCGGCCGGAACGGTGAAGACATGGTCCGTCTCTTTCGCCGCCTGATGGCAGCCAAAGCACTCCTGCGCAAACGATGCATCGTCGCCGTAAGGCTTCTGCTCCATCCCGACCCAGCGCGCAAAACCCCAGCCGCCCGTCGCCGAAAATTTCCTACTGTCCCGAATCATGAACTCGGCATGCAACAGCTTTCCCGGAACCGTGGCATCCTGCCATTGCGGATGCATTCTGTCCTTCCAGACCAATTTAGCCAACATGGTTCCTTCCGGCCATGGGTCGGTTTTTCCTTTTCTGGCGGCGGTCACCGCAGTACCGTTCCCCAAAATGACCCTGAGCGACTGGTTGTCGGTTCGGTGGGAAGATGCGATCATCCGCCAGTCTTTATAACCTTTCGGCAAAGCGATGCCATTCGGCGTCGGAGGAACCTCTTCACCGGCCGCATGTGCAAACCCGAAAAAAACCATCCCCATGCCGGCGGCTGCACAAAATGACCGTAATTTTGCTTTCATACTCTTCCTCTCTTTTTGAAATGTGGGTATTGTAAAACAAAAGACGGTATTCCCTCAGCAATCCAACGTTCCAAAAGCATAAACACCATGACGGCATTCCCTGAACCCGATGAAAACAACGACTTTCTGGTCGATCATGTCACAATCTTGTGCAGCAGCTTCATTCACTGGACGCAACGGCAACTGATCAGCCGAAATCAAGCCCCGCGCGATGCCGCCCGCAGTCTCTATTTTGCACCGTTTGCCATTGTTTCCCATGATACAGCACCAGACCCGATCTTCAACTATGCCAATCGCACCGCACTCGAGCTGTTCGAGATGACCTGGGCCGAATTGACCACGCTGCCATCGCGCCAATCGGCGGAACCTGTCAATCAGGAACGACGCGCGCGCCTGCTCTTCGAAGTGGCAACCAAGGGCTGCATCGATGATTACCAGGGAGTCAGGATTTCCCGGACCGGCAGACGATTTATGATCGACCGAGCCACGGTCTGGAACCTGTTGACGCCGCAGGGCGACTATTATGGCCAGGCCGCCATGTTCGGCAACTGGCGCTATCTGTAACAACCGAGGAAGACCCCGATGATGATGAAACGAACCCCGGAACCGGAGTTGATGGAGGATGAAGAACAGGTGCTCGCCTACGCCGAGGCCGATTTCGAAGCGCCTCACAGCCATTTCACCAGTCTGCTGGAAGCCTTCCTCGATGATCAGACAGTCAAAGGCTATGTGCTGGATTTGGGGTGTGGTCCGGGTGATATCACATTCCGCCTCGCCGATGTCTTCCCGGACTGCATCATTCATGGGCTGGACGGCTCGAACGCGATGCTGCGCTGCGGCAGGAAACGGTTGGCGCGATCGAGTCATCCGCACGATCGCATCCGCTTCGTTCAGGGCGCCCTGCCGAACGCCGCTCTGCCGCGCGATCGCTACGAGGCGGTGATCAGCAACAGTCTGCTGCACCACCTGGCCGATGCGCAAGTTTTGTGGAAGGCAGTCAAACGCTGGGCGCAGCCAGAGGCTCCCGTATTCATCATGGACCTGGTCCGACCGGATAGCCCAGATCAGGCTCGGCAGCTGGTCGAAACCTACGCTGCCGCCGAGCCCGAGATTCTGAGACGGGATTTTTACAACTCTCTGCTCGCCGCATTCACCATCGATGAAATAACAAGGCAGCTCACCACGGCAGGGCTGGGCCATTTCTCTGTCGAACAGGTCAGCGACCGGCATGTCGTTGTCAGCGGCTATCGTGATCGTGGGTAGGTTGACCCAGTCACAAATTATTGAACCAGATCGCAAACGATTCCGTCATAATGCGGTTCGGTTCATGTTAGCCAAACACAGCGAGATTCAATGATGCAAGTCGACATGCACGAAGCGAAAGCCCAGTGATCCAAACTGGTCGAGAAGGCCTTGCAGGGGGAGGAGGTCATCATCGCCAATGCGGGTAAACCGTTCGTCAAACCGGTCCCCTGTCAGCCAACTCGCCCGAACAGAATTCCCGGCGGCTATGAGGGCCAATTTGCAATGGCAGATGATTTCGACGAAACACCGGCGATTTGACCGCCCTTCACAGGCTCAACTTGAAGATGGAAGTGGATAACAATGGAAAAGATCATCAATTTACATATTGAAAAGTTGCCGGAAGGCGTTTATCTGGCAACGTCGGATGACGTGCCTGGCCTGGTCGCCCAGGGAAGAACGATTACCGAAACGCTGGAGATTGCCCGAGACGTCGCAAAAAAACTATTGGACGCGCAAGTAGGAAGGCGGCAGCAAATCAAACTGGCGCCGACAGCAGATTCTTTTGACTACCCGTTGATCGTCGGCCACTGATGGGACGGTTGGCAGGATTCAAATATCGGGAGATTACCAAGCGCCTGAAGACCTTGGGATTTTTATTCGACCGACAGGCCGCAGGCAGCCATGAAATCTGGTTTAACTCTGAAACCAACCGTTACACGACAATTCCCAACCACCCTGGCAATCTTCCCGAAGGTGCGCTCAAGGCCATTTTGAAACAGGCAGGAATCACAACGGAAGATTTCCTGCGAAAATAGCTCGGTCACTTTTTGCGCGGGTCGGATGCACGGTCTGTTTGGCGGAACCCATTCCACAGTTCCACCCGACGTAGGCCACAATTGCAGCCGTGCAATACCGCCGCATCCAAGACCCAATGCTGTTGACTTAGCCGCCGTAGCCCGGATGAAGCTTGCGGAATCCGGGGTGAACAAGGCCGCCAACCTTGGATTACGCCATCGCTTCATCCAGGCTACGTGCCGCCGTGGCGTTAAGTCAACAGTATTGGTGCGACACGAAGTTGCACGCATATTTATCAAGGAGACCTGAAACAATAGACAGGTCGCGAGATCAGGTGTTCTGCCACCTGTACCCTACCGGGACGTGCGTCGGTGGTAACGCCGGGGTGCGAAGC
>Ga0209633_10001130_pt1 | contig 28684 bp, 24 predicted proteins | sample Cruoilmetagenom1_FD_187290 | JGI IMG/M metagenome (GOLD analysis project Ga0209633, IMG submission 187290) | Oil polluted marine microbial communities from Coal Oil Point, Santa Barbara, California, USA - Sample 1 (SPAdes) (version 2) | ecosystem: Environmental > Aquatic > Marine > Oil seeps ... | reverse complement strand
TTTGGCACCCACCTACTAGATGTAGGGTACCCAGCGAGACAGACCGATCCGACGGCTTTTACGGCTCTGCATTCCTAATAAAATATTATTCCGCACTCAAGCGCTAAGCCACCCGCTCCGGCGACCCTAAACCACCCATGGAATGTTACCGCAAGAGTGCTTAGGGTGGCTGGAGCTTTCTTTTCGAGCGTTCAACTTATCCGTGCTCACGCTGTTGTCGCTTATATTGCGGAATGCCACCTCCTCAAAAAAATACATTTTATCAAAAATCTTCAGCGGAAATTAACCGTTTTGGCTGCTTTTTAAGTGTCAGAATATATCTCCGCCTGTGCGTTGCTGGTGGGGGCTTGGTTTTGTTTTAGTAGTTTGAGTTAGTCATGGTTATGCGTAAAATTTTTCTTGGACGGACTTTGTTCATTCTGGCATTTGCTGGAATTGCCAACTTAACCGCGTCTTGCTCTTCCATCTCCGATATTTCACCAAGTGGTTTAAGCAGATCATCGCCGTTGCCGTCTGCACACACAGCTGCTCGACCAGAAATCGCGAAACGATTTTATACGCTCGGGGTTGGCGACAAGTTGAAGATTACTGTTTTTGGCGAAGATAACCTGTCGGGTGAATTTGATGTCGGGGCGCGCGGCATGGTTTCATTGCCGCTGGTGGGTGATATTCCGGCCAAGGGGTTATCCCTACCGCAGTTTCGCGCACGAATGGCGAAACAGTTGTCCTCAGGCTACCTCAAAGATCCACGCATAACGGTTGAAGTGCTCAATTACCGGGGCTTTTTTGTCCACGGAGAGGTGCGTAGCGGTGGTGAATTTAAATATAAAACCGGTCTGAAAATACGTGATGCCATCGCCATGGCCGGTGGCTTCAGTTACCGGGCCAATGAAGGCTATTTTTATCTCATGCGGGAGGGGTTCTCAAAACCTTCAAAGATTTCCTTCCCCAATAATATGCCGGTTCTACCCGGTGATAATATTCGTATCCCTGAACGTTTTTTCTGATTGAGTGGTATTTTTAGTTGCGTCATCCAAATACATTCGAATTTGACCCGATCTGGCGCTGCGCCTTGATCGCGCAGTTTGGCTGGGCGGCGACCACTCTTGGCTCAGGTTCGGCGCTGGCGGAGGGCGTGGTATTTGAGGATGTGTCGCGGGAGCACCGTACGGTAGCTGCTCGCGAAAATCTACGCGACTATGACAACCGTAAAAAATATGGAGCTGCGCGGGTTACAGATATAGACCGCCCGGAGTATCAACCACTGGGCATAAATGCAGGAAACTATATTATTCTGCCAGCAATAGATGTCACCTCGCATTATGATGACAACGTTTTTTCCAAAAAAAATGGAGCTCAGGGAGGGTGGCGGTTTGAATCCCTGCCGTCGATCAGTTTTTCATCGCGGTTGCCACGCCACGTGCTGGATTTAACCGTTAGTGGTCGGCATGTTGAGTTTTCTCACTCCGAGCAAGAAGCGATTACGGATGGATCAGTTTACGTTCGCGGACGTTTGGATGTTGATCACGCTCATGCTTTTTTTGGTCATGCACTGATTAGCCTGCAACATGAAGAACTTGGTACTCCTGAAGCCGACAGGGAGGCTGCCGATCCGATAGAATTCTGGCGTAACCGTGTCGAATTTGGCTTTGTAAGGGATGCGGGTAAGCTTGCTTTGCGTGTTGGCGGCAAGATCGAGGAGTTTAATTATGGCGATGTCGACAGCTTCTCCGGGGAGAATATTGATCAGGATTTCCGTGACACCCTGACCTACTCTGCCAACCTCAAGCTGACATATAGATTTTCTCCGGGATATGAGTTGAACACACAGTTTCGGGTCAAAAAAGATGACAATAAAGGTAATGGGGTTATCGATCGTGACGCCGTGAGTTATGACGCTTTGGCAGGGCTCAATTTCGAGTTTTCTCCCCTTTTAAGGGCCTTTTTTGCGCTTGGATTTGAACATCAGGAATTTGAGCAAGAGGGATTTGAAGACCTCAATGCGGCGGTTTACAAGGGTGAAATACAGTGGCTTCCTACACCTTTGATGACGATATATCTCGGAGCTGAACGTCATTCTTCGATCACTGGATTTGGTGATGCCGCTACTCGTCTCGATACCGTTTATGACGGAAAGGTTGAATACGAAGTCATGCGAAACCTCGTTCTGAAGGGGTCTGCGAAATATGTGGTTTCGGAATTTGAGGGTGCGGGACGTGAAGACGAGAACCTGCTCGCGGGAGTTGAGCTTGAATATCTGGCAAATCGAAATTTGCGGCTGACGGCGCGGTATGACTACCGTGAGCGCACATCCACGCTCGAGGAATTTAATTATCAAGGCAGCAAGTACATGCTTGGCCTGTCACTGAAGTATTGAGGGGTTGTCTGGTATGAGCGAGTATCAAGATATGGGGCATGAGGAGGAGGCAGGGGCGTCTCTTTTTTCTCCCGCAAAAATAATTGGAATGATGCGCCGCTATTATCTTCTGCTAGCGGTGGTTGTTTTCTCAATATCATTGGTGAGCATATTTGTTGCTTATAGCCTTCCTGTGAAATATCAGGCTACAACCCGTATTCTCATTGATTCCCGTGAGAAAAATATTGTCGATATGGTGGATGTGTTGTCCGGCATCGAGGCAAATACACCTTCGATTGAAAGCGAAGTGGAGATTATAAAATCCCGTGGTATTGCTGTTGATGTCATCAACCACATGGACTTCGCACATGACCCGGAGTTTTCTGGCTCCCCTGGTTTGATTTCGAAGGTTAAGACCGCTGCCCGAAAAGTGATGTCGAGGTTGACCGGGAGAAAATTTTCGAATTCCGGAATGGTCGATGCAGGTACGTCAGGTGAGCTTGTTGATGCTTATTTTTCCCGTCTTGGCGTACGTCGTGTGCGCAATACCTATCTTATTGAGATATCGTTTGAGGCGGGAACACCGCTGAAGGCGACCGGCATCGTTAATACGATTGCAGATTTTTATCTCCGTCATCAATTAAATGCAAAAACCAAAGCCGCCGGCCTGGCAACAACATGGCTTGAGCGACGTATCAATGAATTGCGAACCAAGGTTGTGCAGGGCGAGCGAAAGATTGAGGAGTTTAAAATAAAGCACCGGATGTTTGATACAGAGGGGCATCTTCTTAATGAGAAGCAGATGGCGCGGGCGATGGAACAAACGGTTATGGCCCGATCGAAGACATTTGAAGCACGCTCGAAATATCTCCAAATCAGGAAGCTATTGGATAGTGACGGTTCCAAGTCTACTGTTGCGGATGTGTTGAAAAGTCCGACGATTGCAATGCTTAAAGGTCAACTCGCGAAAGTTACACGGAAGAGGGCTGAACTTTCCACGCGGTACGGCGCTCGCCATCCGGAAATCCGGAAGATTGCAGCGGAGCTTGGAGATATTCGACGCCAGCTGGGTAGTGAGGTTGACCGGATTGTTGCTAATCTTAAAAATGAGTTTGATGAGGCGGAGGCGCTTGAAAGTGGACTAAAAAGCAGTCTTGGCGGATTGCAGGTTGAGTCTGCGCAATCTCGTAAATCATCGGTGAAACTGCGCGAAATGCAACGCGAAGTTAAGGCCAGTCGGCTTGTTTATGAGAAATTTCTTGAACGCTACAAGCAGACTGCTGAACAAGAAAATATGCAGCTTCCCGATGCGCGTATCGTTGAGTCTGCGATGCCGCCCGGTTTCCCGAGCTCGCCGAAGCGGAAAAGAATAATTGCAATGGGACTGGGTGGCGGCTTCGCATTGGCGTTCTTGCTGATGTTCGGAGTTGAGTTCATCAGGGGCGGCATCAGTGATCCTGATGAATTAAAGTCTGTTCTTGGCATCAGGCATGTGGCTCCCCTGCCGCTTATTGATCTAACTGAAGCCAGGTTAACTGACTCTGTTCAGTTGATGCGAAACGTTGTCAATGATCCGCAATCGGTATTTTCTGATTCAATACGTGAAATGAGATTTATGCTTGATTCCGGCAATTTTACTTCCGGGTCGCGGATAATAATGGTGGCGTCTGCGCTGCCAGGTGAAGGTAAGTCTGTTATCGCGTCTAATCTTGCCCATCATTTCTCTGCGGTTGGAATGAGAACCGTCCTCGTTGATGGTGATCTGCGTCAAAATTCACTTACCCGGACGCTATTGCCGCATACGCAATACGGCATGTTTGAGTGTTTGAGAGATAATCAGCCGATTGACGTTGCGATTGTTATGGACCGTTCAAGTGGCTTGTTTTTCCTCCCTGCGAAAGGCCCTGAGCCGCTTAATGTATCTGCGGTTGATGTCCTTGGATCGGGACGGATGCAAAATGCCCTTGATGCATTAAGGGATGATTTTGATGTCGTCATTATGGATTGCCCGCCGGTTGATCCTGTTATTGATGCTCGAATTCTGGCTGAACATTCTGATCAGCTGGTGTTTGTCTGCAAGTGGCGCGATACGCGACCGGCAATGGCGTCAAAGGCATTGGGCAACCTTAAAACGTCGCATCAGAAATTTACGATCGCGGCGTTGAATAAAATGGATGCCGGCGAATTTGGATCGAAATACGGGTATGGAAATATTGCTTTGTCGAATGACCTGTTGCCACAGATCGGTGTTCAAACGGCTTAACGCACTTTGAATTTGTGAGATCTGGTTGTCTTGACTGTTTGTTGTGATTTGAGAGCTAAACTTGATTTTTATGATTAATGATCCGGAAAATGGATCAGTTTTTGGCGAGTTTGTTTTATGAAAGAATTTGCGGTGCTTGATGAATTATGCCTGGGTGGCTCCAACGCTGTCGGAGATGGCTTGAAGCCTGGCGCGCCGCGTTGGTCGCCTAAGGTCGCTGTCGATATAATTGGTATGCTGGATGTGTTGGCTGTCATTCTATCCAGCATCGTCACGTTTTTTATTTTGGATAGCGCTGGTGTTAAAGCAGAGGGCGGAGATTTTTTTGCAATTCAAAGTACGCTGATAGCTGCTGGTATTATGAGGTTCATGCTGATCAGGGGAAATATGTACGATCAGAGTTCGATTGGCAGTTTTTCCGTAAACCCGATTGGACTTTGTGCTGCTTTTGCTGCCGGTATTTTTGTTGTTATCAGTATTTTTCTTGCCTTTGGCATGGTGCAACCGTTTCATATCAGCTGGTTTACTCTTTGGTATGTGATTAGTATTTCCTTCCTGATCTTGTTGCGCGCAACGGCGCGAATTCAACTTAAGCGGTGGGTTGAGCGCGGCCGGTTCCGTTCCAATCTGGCGGTTTACGGCGGCGGCTTTATTGCGCGAAAGCTTCACGATCATCTGATCAATCAGGGCGACGGTATTCATTTTCTTGGCGTCTTTGATGACCGTCAGGATGAGAGCAGGCTTGATACATTTGGATTGAAAATGTCGGGTCGGCTTGATGATCTTATTGAGGCGGGACGAAATGGCAGTATTGACCAAATCATTATTGCGCTTCCGCAATCTGCCGATAGGCGGATCAATGATATTGTCCAGCGACTTGAGCAGCTGCCTGTGCACATTCATGTTTGTACCCATATTGCCTCCGACCTTGTGGACGCTGCTCTTCGAGGGAATAAGGTCAGCGCTATAGGGCCTATTGGTCTTCTAAATGTAAAGCGCAAGCCGCTTTCGGATTGGGGACCGCTTTTGAAAAAAATCGAAGACTATTTCTTTGGCGGATTGATCATGCTTGCCAGTCTTCCGCTATTTGTACTTGTTGCAATCGCAATAAAGGCGACCAGCAAAGGACCTGTGTTTTTTGTTCAGAAACGCCACGGCCTGAATCACAAGATCATAAACGTCTATAAATTTCGCACCATGCGCACCATGGAAAATGGCGCTGAAGTTCGCCAGGCATCGAAAAATGATAGTCGTGTGACGAGTGTCGGCTGGTTTTTACGGCGCACCAGTCTTGATGAGTTGCCGCAAGTGTTCAATGTACTCAAGGGCGAGATGTCGCTTGTGGGGCCTCGGCCTCATGCGGTGGTGCATAATCAAGAATATAGCGAGGGACTGGAACGCTATTCCAACAGGCATCAGGTTAAACCCGGAATTACGGGCTGGGCACAGGTCAATGGGTTTCGCGGTGAGACGAGGGATCACAATCAGATGAAAATGCGCGTAATGCATGACCTTCATTATATTAACCATTGGTCGATCTGGTTTGATCTCAAGATAATTTTTATGACGCCGATTTTTGGATTGATTAGTCGGAACGCGTATTAAAGCCCGGGTGACCGGCTGTGATTGTTTGTGGGGCGTTTATTCGTGCTTAAAGAACTGAAGAATGCACCTGTTCCGGTGGCGATTGTTGTGATGGGGTATCTCGGTCCTCAGGAACTTTCATTGTTTCTCGGTAGTATGCGGCTACCGGTACATCGGGTTGCATTATTGCTGATGTTTTGCGTCGCGGCTTTCGCGTTTTTGCGAGGCAGAGTTATCAAACTCCACCTTTTTGACTACGCTTTTTTGGGCTTTAACCTTTGGACGATGCTCGCCTATATCATTCACCTTGGTGCCGGGAACGGGATAGAGTATGGCGGCTCATTGGCTCTTGAAAGTTTTGGCAGCTATTTTGTCGCGCGGGTATTTATAGTTGATGAAAAGACCTTTCGTGGTGCTCTCGGTTTTGTGTTTGTGGCGGTTGCAATTGCTGGTGCGGTTGCGTTGCCTGAAGCCGTGTTTGCAAGTCATTTTATTCATGAGACATTGCATAAACTAACCGGTTATTATCATCCTATTGCGTATGAAACGCGCTTGGGGCTGACCCGGGCCTATTCATTTTTTGACCATCCAATTCATCTTGGTACGTTTTGTTCCAGTCTCTTTGCGCTTATCTGGTATTCGGAGCGGCGCCGGGTTTCGCGTTTTCTTAAAGCTGGTATTGTCGCCGGATCTACGTTCCTGGGATTATCTTCCGCTCCGCTTTTATGTCTTGGCGTGCAGGGAGGGCTTTCTGCCTGGGACCGGGTCACAAAAGGAATTAAATGGCGGGCGGGCATAACAGCCGGAATTATTGTCTGTGGCTATACAGTTTTGTCTCTTGCTGCGACGCGCAATCCCTTTCATATTTTGGCAACGGGGCTGACGCTCGATCCCTGGACCGGCTATTACCGGGTCATGATCTGGACGCATGGCATAGAATCTGTGCTGAAACATCCTTTATTGGGAATTGGCTTGAATGACTGGGTGCGCCCGGCCTGGATGTATTCCTCGACGATTGACGCCTTTTGGCTGGTTATTGCCATGACGATGGGACTGCCTGCGCTGGTTTTGCTTGTTGTGGCTCTGGTCTCCCTTGTACGGGGTGTGCACAAAGCCCGCCCGCACATCCTTGATTTGCAGACGCAACCAATTCGTCTGGCTTGGACTTTTGCACTTATTGCTCTGTCGCTTGCCGGTTTTACGGTGCATTACTGGAATGCAATTTACGGCTACTTCTTCTTTATATGCGGAATGGCCGGCTGGATGGCAGATGATTTATTGATCAAGCGGGCGTCGCTGCGACTGCGCAATAAAATGAGTGCGGGAATGCCTCGTCAAAAACGTGCTGCGGGTCGGGAATTCGACGGCACGGGTGAGCCCGGGCGAGGGGAGATAAACTATCCCTCGCCCGCGCCGTTCCCATCGCCTTTGCCCAGGCCGGTATATGCGTTTCCACGAAATTCGAGTTGAGCGGATATGGGGTAATGGTCTGATCCGGCATAGCTTCCCAGGCGTTTTCTTTCACCGATTTGAAAATGGTTTGTTACGATTATGTGGTCGATCTGCACCCATGGACCAATCACGCCTGCCAGCCGGGTTGGTGTGGGGTAGGTGAAGGTCGGGATTGCGGTTGTCCTGTAATTTTCCGCACTAATTGAAATCTGGTGGAAGGCGTCATTATAGGGTGTGAGGTTGAAATCGCCGGCGATTATCTTTGGGCCGGGATGGCGTTTCATATCGTTCAAGAGATTGGTGATGACCTTATATTGTTCGGACGTTGACCAGATACTTCTTGGAACATGAATGTTCCAAAGTGAAATGCGGCCTGATGGGTGGGTGACCTTATAGCGTGTCAGGACGCCTGGCAGGCGGTTTGCTGTCTCAATTTTAAAGCGGCTTAGTAGAACAAGACCCGTCGTTTGGTTGGTATGAACATTATATGAGGTGGTAAGATCATTTGCGGATAGTTTGACCACCAGTTCACGGGGCTTTGAGACTTCTTGCAGAAAGATAATATCGGCCTGATTTTTTCCTATCAGCCGGGATATTTCATCATATTGATGATTAAAGTGACCGACGTTGAAACTGACCACGGAAATGTTCGAGCTGGCATGTTTGGCGAGGCGCGTTGGATTGTCTTTTGGCAAGATTGTTGTTGATGCGGTGATTAGCACCTGGAACACTGCGCATATGAGCAATGCTAATGGCAGATATTGTCGTTTCAGAAGTGCGAATAGGCTGAGTGCGATTGTTGCGGCCAAGATCCAGGGAGCAGCAAAATTGGCCCAGCGAATGGGAAGGTATTCGTCGCCCAGGAAAATTCTACCGGCGAGCCAAAGGGTAATGGCAAGTGCGGTAATCAACAAAACCAGCCTCAAGCCGTTTTGATATTGGAACTGTTGGCGGCAATTTTTTTTGTAACGCGACACTATTATCAGGCTCAAATCCGGTACTTAGCCGGTATGAGCCTGAATTAAATGGCAATATTTTGCCCAGGTCAGGTCGCGCGGCTTAACTCATCTAATTGGCCATACCCGTCATTTTGTGGTGTGGCAAGGTCATTAGATGCAAAGTTGATGCCGATTTTGTGAAGGTGGGTGGTAATTTCTTCAGCCTTTGCTTCCCAACTTTCAGTTTGAACGGCGTGACGTGATACTTCGGGGTCGATGTTTGATAACAGGCTATCATTGATGGCGTTGGCGAATTCATCCGAGCCGTCAGCTACCCGCACAAGGCTACGATACGGTTCGAGGGCGGGAAAATCGGTGGTGATTACAGGGCGCCCGGTTGCCAAATACTCTTTCATCTTAATTGGATTGCAGGCCTTGATCCAGTCGGACTTGTTCCATGGCATTATCAGTGCGTCGCAGGCGGACATGTAGTCGGCGACCTGGTCGTATGGTTTCTGGCCGAGGAGATGGACGTTAGGAAGATTGCACCAGTTTTCATCCAGCGAGCAATTTCCGATTGCTACAAACTGGCAGTTGGGCAATCTTTTTGCTGTGCCGAGGAAGAGATCCGGGTCAAATGTGTGATAATCAATGCCACCGATGAAGCCTATTATCGGTCCTTCGATATGCTTCATGTCTTCAGGCGGGGTTTCGTTGTCGCTACCCGCTTTTGAAAAACGTTCATATTCGACGCCGTGGGTGATGAGACAGGAATTTTTTACCTCATCCGTTTCCTCCAACATGAGATCCTGATTGCAATAAACGACAAGGTCTGCCCTGGCTTTGATCTCGCTGACTGCGAGGCTCACCGAATTGTCGGTAACTTCAGGAAATGCCTCAAACCGGTCTGTGCGTTGCATTACAGTCGCAACAGGTGAAAGAGATTTTGTGAGATGGGAGCCCGCCGGGCAATGCATCCATAATAATGGTTTTTTGATACCGGCGTATCTCGCGGCCGCTTTGATCTGCGGGGCCAGGGTCAGTTCGGATATTGTACGACCCAGTTTTCCTGGTGCTGACAGGGGAGAGAAAACCCAAAAATTATTCTCCACATTTACTATGCCGCGACGCAGGCTTTTCAGTTTTCGCGTGATGCGTTTCATGAACAGGCTTTTATCGCTTAACGATGGCATGCGAACGCCAAGAGAATTGATGAACAATACGGGGTGGTCTTTTGCCAATCGACGCATAATCTGGAAATCGAAATGACCGCGATTGTGATACCACCAGTCTTCCCCTCCAATACAGATTATGCCGTCATATTCACGTTGATTGTCGTTTGTTTTGTTCATCTATGGTCGCTTTCACCCGATATTCAGTTTTACTCTGTATGCTCGATTATTAGTGGATGATTATGCGCTCAAGCGGTTAAGCTTCGATTGCCATTTCAAAAATAATTATCTTAAATTTCGGGCATGGGTGAGGTTGGTTAACGAAGTGTTAACCTGATTAGGCGAGTCCTTGTTCTCAAAGTTAAACGTTCATTCAGGGAACAAAGAAATGACGGCGTTATCGATTATTGTTGTGAGCTACAACACATGCGAGATGACACTTGCCTGTCTCGATTCTATCGAACGGGAAACGACGCTCGATGGTGTCGAGGTCATTGTCATCGATAACGCGTCTGATGATGGGTCTGCAAGCGCCATTGCACAACACCCTCTTAATGTCGAACTGATTACTCTTGATAATAATATAGGTTTTGCGAGAGCCAATAATCTTGGTTCCAAATATGCCACTGGAGAGCATATTTTGTTGCTTAATCCTGATACTGTTGTTCTTGATGGTGCCGTTGACAAATTATATGCATTTGCGCAGCAATATCCTGATGCTGGCATTTGGGGTGGGCGGACGCAATTTGGTGATGGCAGGCCTAATTTGACGTCGTGCTGGAGAAAAATTTCGACCTGGTCGCTTTTTTGTAGTGCTTTGGGGCTCTCGAAACTTTTTCCGGGCAACCGTGTTTTTAATTCAGAAGCTTACGGTGGCTGGGCGCGTGACTGTATTTCGGACGTTGATATTGTATCTGGATGCTTTTTTATGGTGCGCCGGGATCTTTGGAAAAAACTGTCCGGGTTTGATGCGCTCTTTTTTATGTATGGGGAAGAGGCTGATCTTTGTCACAGGGCTGCCGCCATCGGGGCGCAACCGAAGCTTACGCCGGATGCATGCATTATTCACTATGGCGGAGCTTCTGAGCAATCGAAAGCTGGCAAACTAGTAAAACTCCTTGCAGCCAAAATGACCCTTATCCGGCGGCATTTTTATCCTCTTGCAAAACCGTTGGGCGTGCTGCTCCTGATTATGTGGCCTTTGTCGCGACTTATAGCCTTCAGCTTATTGAGCCTTCTTGTACCGGTTGCTTCATTTAAGGCGTCGCGTCATATATGGCGCGAAGTCTGGCGCGCGCGCCAGGCCTGGATTGCCGGTTATGGTGGGGCCGGGGACGGCCTAAGTTCACCAATTGTCGGTCATGCGGCCTTCATCGCCGAAAGCGCAACGACCCGTTAAACATGTTCTGTTAGTTTTGATTGAAATGATTTGGTTGTTATTTTGATTGAAAGATGGGCTGATGGCTGTGGGGATGATTGAAGGGTTGACCGAGGTTGGCCAAAAACCTCTCGAATATAAATATAAATTTACAATTGGAACCCTCGTAACGGACCATGCGCAATACCTGGATTGCGTGGCGTCGTTCGGCCGCGCCGGGTTCGGGCTGGATGATTGTCAGTTTATCTATATCGACAATTCGAAGTTTAACAGTCATTCAGCTTATAGTGGGCTAAATCATATTCTTAATCATAGTGAGGGAGAATATGTCATTCTGTGTCATCAGGATGTGTTGCTGGATTTTGATAAACGTGTCGCTCTTGAAAAATGTCTCGATGAATTATCAGCGATTGATCCCAATTGGGCTATTGCGGGAAATGCCGGTGGCGTTTCATCAGGTGAGCTGGCAATTCGTGTAAGTGATCCGCATGGGGATGACCAGAAAACGCATTCGTTTCCTCAGGCGGTTTCTTCGGTGGACGAGAACTTTATCGTTCTTAAATCTGACGCCCGGCTGGCATTCTCGGCGGACCTTAGCGGCTTCCATCTTTATGGCGCTGATCTTTGCGTATTGGCAGATGTTCAAGGGCTTCGCTCATACGTAATTGACTTTCATCTCCGGCATTTGAGTGCTGGTAATAAATCTCCTTCGTTTTTCGAGAACGAAGCGGCTTTTGCGAATAAATACGGACGGGCATTTGGCTCCCGTTGGATTCAGACAACCTGTACGCTTGTGCGCTTGACGGGTAATCCGCTTGGAGTTTTGTTGCAGGGGAGCATTAGTCAACTTACTCAGGCGTTTTTACGGCGAAAAACTAACTTGTTGAAAATTGTTCAATCGGTTGCACCGATATGGCTGGGCAAGCATATCGGGCCATGGGGAAGATAATTATGTCGAGTATTGATGTCGTTCAAAGGGGGCGGCGTGTATTGGGTCAGGGAGCCCTGTTGTTCTCCGGTTTTTTGACCTCGCAGATTGCTTCTTTCGTGCGCAATGCGCTTCTTGGTCATTTGTTATCCAAGGGTGATTTTGGAATTGCGGCCACGATTGCGATTACCTTGCAGCTTCTTGAAATCATCTCTGATGTAGCGGTTGACCGGATGATTCTGCAGGCGAAGGATGGGCATGACGCAAAACTTATCAATAATGCCCATTTGCTTCTCATTTTACGTGGGTTTGTTATTGGTGCGTTGTTGTGGTCGAGTGCCCCGCTTATTGCGATGTTTTTCAATCTATATGAGGCACTTTGGGCCTTTCAATTGCTTGCCCTTGTGCCGGTAGTCAAAGGTTTTATGCATCTTGATATTAGACGCATGCAGCGGAGTTTAATTCACGGCCCCTTTGCGCTGGTGGAAGCTCTTCCTCAGCTCATAGCGCTAAGTCTGGTCGTTCCGTTCATTAATATTTTTGGTGGATATGAGGCGGTTGTCTTTCTTGGTCTTTCGCAAGCGGTGACGGCGGTTTTTGTTTCGCATTACCTTGCTGAGCGGCCATACGGCATAGCATTCGACAAGACGTATATGCGGCGTTTCGTGAATTTTGGCTGGCCCATCTTGATGAGCGCACTGCCACTTATTGCCGTTTATCAAGGGGACCGGATTGTTATTGGTCGTACCTTGGGTATGGAGGCATTGGCCGTATATAGTGCTGCTTTCATGCTGGCAATGGTGCCTGGGCTTTTGACCTCGAAGGTCTGTTTGTCGCTTGTTTTGCCGCTTCTCTCTGATGTGCGGGAGCGGGGAGAAGAGTTTCTCGTTCGGTTTGGGATGATGGTGCAAGGCGTGGTTATTACTGCTTGCGCGTATCTTCTTTTCTTCGCTTTTCTGGGGGGCTACGGGCTGGGACTTGCATTTGGTCCCAATTATTCGGAATACGGTCCGGTTCTCATTTTACTTGTGACTATGTGGGGATTTCGCATTATTCAGTCGGCACCGGGGACCGGTCTGATGGCTCTTGGCATTACCAAACCGCTTTTGATCGCCGGTATCATTCGGGCACTTGCGTTATTGCCTATTTTCTATTTTTCCGGGCGGGGGATAACGCTCGAACTTGTCGCATTTTTTGGCGTGCTGGGGGAGTTTCTTTCTTTCGTCTATATGTGTTTTGTCATTGAGCGGGTGCTGCCTGGTTCAGGTGTTCAACTTTTAAAACCATCGGTCCTATATTTTGTTTTTATCGCCGGATTGTTGATTGTTGGGGCGCATGCCTGTGATGATGAGCCGCTTTGGACATTGATTGCGCAGCTTATTGTTGGTGCTGGTATATTGGCAGGGTTGGCGTTATATTTCTTCCGACCGATTACGGATGAGGTCTTGAAGCTTGTACGGGGGTAAGAATTTTGGGATGAAAATACTCAAATAGTTATCCTGAAATCAGACTGGAAGTCTCTCTCTCTTTCTCTCCCCTCTCCTTCTCTTTTTCCCATTCCTGCACCACCGCCATCCCAAAAATATAGACGGCCCGGGTTCGTGGCCCGAGCCGTTTTCGCAATGCACTTCCCCTTTTTAGATCAGGGAGTTTAAGTGGATGGTTTCAACCTCTTGGTGAGCACACCGGGCAGTGGCAGCCAACGGCGTTTTCTTCCGTTGATTTTCATTGCTTTGGCGTAGGCCGTGAGGAGCCTTGAACGCTCGTCTTCCCAGTTGAGCTTTTCGGCCGCTCGCTTGGCACCGATTCCTCCAAGTTCTTCTCGTAATGCTCCGTCATCTGTCAGGCGTATCAGCTGTTCGGCAAAATGCTTTGGATCATTATTCTCCGCATAAAGTGATGCCTCGCCGGCGATTTCCCGCCCTTCGCCAAGATCGAACTGAACAAAGGGGATTTTAAGGCTCATATACTCAAAGACCTTATTCATGGATATTTTGTCGTTATAGGTGTTTTTGGGGTCCGGGATGGCACCTATGTTAAAGGCTGAAAACGCGCTGAGGAGATCTGGACCGCTTAGAAACCCGGTGAATGTGATGTAGTTGTCAAGACCGAGATTGTGGCTCATTTCTTTAAGCGCGTTAAGTTCCGTGCCTGATCCAACGATTGCGCAGGCGATATCGGTTCTTTTCTGGCGATGGACGATGTCTGCCATGGCCTCGATCAGAATATCAACGCCGTCCTGAGCACCCATGATGCCGACATAGCCGATGAGGTGTTTGCGGCCGTTTTTAAGTTTGAGATCAGGTTCCACGCGTTTGAACTTTTTCAGGTCCGGGATTGAGCGGACAATAAATACATTATCGGCATCCATTTTCCCACGCTCAATGGCTATCCGTTTGAACGTTCCATTTGTGGCGATTGATGTGTCGGCGGTCATGAACGTCAATTTTTCGAGGACCGTCAGGAGACGGTGGAAAAAACCACGTTTGCCGAATTTGGCTTCGAAGAGCTCGGGATTGATGTCATGGTGGTCGAATATGAAGGCCTTGCCCATGAGGTATTTATAAAAACCGCCGAGGAGGAAAATGGTGTCTGGTGGGTTGCACGCCTGAATTACATCAAAGCCGTGTCGCCAGAGGACTTTAATGCTCAGGAGAAATTCCCAGAACAGTGCGCTGCCATATTCAAGAGCGTAACCGAGTGCGCGGTCTGCTTCAAAAGGAAGGGGATGGCGGTATACGTGGATGCCGTCGAGGAATTCATAAGGTTTGGTGTATTCTCCACCTTTGGGGCAGATTACCGTGACCTGATGGCCTTCGTCGCGGAGGGTTGTTGCTTCCTGCCAAACACGGCGGTCAAGCGGCATTGTAAGATTTTCGACGATGATTAGAATTTTTAACTGCTCTGGCATATACGCACCCACTAAATTCAGGTTCATTCGATGATTGAACCATTTGTCCCAATTATTGTTTCACGCCAGTTTTTCATGAATTGGTAAATATATGACTGATAGTAGAGAATTAATGTTCATATCGCGGTCTTAAATCGAGATGCAAAAACGTCTCGAGAAATGACAAAAGCTCTTTTGGTTGATCTGAAGGTAGTAGAATATTTATCCGGTGGGTGGAGCGTTTGATCCATGTTCCGGGGCTATCACGATCAAAGCCGGTGACACTGGACATGTGGGTGTCTTCGACCAGTGATCGGGCTAGCGTACTCCGGGTGGATCCGAGGTTATAGTGTTGCGATTGATACCGGGCGTTGGATTTAGGTCCAGCTTTGCCAATTTTTAGCCATGCGCCATCGCCCCAAAATCCGTATACCGCCATCTTGTTTTTTGGCAAAGCTGACGGCTTATGGGGTGCGGGTAGAAATTCGATATCTATCATGGTTTTGTTGATGGAGTGTCCAGCAAGTTTCGCTGCTTTTATGAATGCTTCCATAGTCGCATCGATTGTTTTTCGTAAAGCGCCTGCTGTCGTTTGCTCATGCGGTGGTTGAATCTGCGGGGGTAGATTTTGGATAAAATCTGTTATGTCTTTGAGCACCGAGGCGCGCCATCTGAGCGGGCGGGCGATGGTTAGAACGATATCTATATGGGACATGTTGGGATAAGTTTTCACGACCACTTTGCGTCCTGCTTTGCGGTAGTTTGCCTGCAGGGTTTCAAGGTTGAACATGCGTACTGTGGTGTCCTTCAAGCCATGCAACAAGAGGGCTGGAGGTGCCTCACTTCCAACATGTGCCGAGGGTCGGGCGGCGTCCGGGGTCGGGGCGGTTGCGAAAATATCTTTAGTGGTTGGCCATGTTGTTGGATCGAAGGCGTATGGGCCGGATATGCCGATTAGTGCTGTGGGGGGCGGGGGGGCATCAGCGTATTTCGCAAGATATGCAGGGTTGAGCGCGATCATGGCTGCACTATGGGCGCCCGCTGAATGCCCCATGACGATTATCGGGCGACTATTCGCGCCACTTCTGGCGATGTTTTTCCAGACCCAAAAATATGCAAGTGCGGCATCCTCGATAAATTTGGGAAACGATACTTCCGGGTAGACGCGATAATCGGGAATGATTGTTGTGTAACCGCGTTTTGTCAGGGCGGCTCCAACGAATTCATATATTTCGCGGGCCCCCTCCCGCCAGCCGCCACCATAGAGAAAGAGGATAATGGGTTTTTTATCGGGTGTAGCCCCGGTATCCTGGCCGTTATCTGGTCGATATATATCGAGTTGGTGTTGCGGCAGGTTGCCGTATGATTTTGTACTCCGGGAATGGCTGCCACTTTCAGCCAGTAAGTGGCCGAAAAAGATTTGCACGGAATGTTTGGGCAATTGAGGCACGGTGATCAGGCCTAACACGGGAAGAATGAACAGGGTTATGATAATCGAGCGAATACGCATTTTTGAGTTTTGGGTCCATGATTAGATTGATGACGAAAGAGATGGTGTCATTTTGTTACCGGGCATGAATTTACGTTATTTTTCTGCAATCGGCAAAAGCGTGATGACCGTCACATCGCGGGACTGAGCTTCTTCCTAACTTACATTCATCGCAGCCAACAAGGAGCTGCAACAAAACACAGGAGAAGCAAGATGACAAAAATTGGTAACACAAAAGCAGGAAAAACAATTCGTAATACAATGATGGCTCTGGGACTAAGTGCTATCGCGATGACAGCAATGGCAGCAACCGCGGATGCAGGCGGTGGACATAAGAAACATCGTCACTTCGGTCATCACTGGGGACATCATAATGTCCATCACAATTGGCACCGCGGTTTTCACGGCTGCTACCGGTTTAAACGGAAATTTTTTCACACCGGGCGGAAATACTGGCTCAAGCGCTATTATTCCTGCAAATGGGATGACTAAGCGTAATTTCTCTTAATTTAGGAGTAAATCAGAAAAACATGCCTCCGGCTATTCAGGTCGGGGGCGTTCGTCTTATGCTTTCAATTGTCACGTTGGTGATGGCGGTGATGGCGGTGATGGCGGTGATGTTAGAGCGCTATAAGATTTAATGGATTGAATTTTTGACGCGTTGGATTTTTATCGATCAAGGCGTGTCGACGCGTATCCAGTCGATTTTGACGATGCTTTCCGCACCTTCGGGCAGATAGGTATCGATGCGGTTGGTCCAGAGTGCGAGTGTGAATTTGTCTCCCGGCAGGCGCAGAGAGGTAAGTTTTGGCAATGTCACCCAGTCTTTGGCAGGCAGCTTGGTGTTGTTTTCATCAACCGGCTCAAATTTGATGGATGTATAATATTGGCGCCCTTTTTTTTGAAGACGCAACTGGATCGACTTGATGCTCTTTTCAAAAAGGTCGCTGCGCCCCTTGATGTTGCGCGCATCGCTGACGGTGACTTTATAAAGGTCGCGGGTAAATGTGCTGGTTTTTTTACCCTTTTTGTCGGCGCGTACATAGAGCCGTGTATTGCGTCCGTAATTATCCGTGTAGACCTGTAGTGCCGATGTCAGGCCGGTGCCGTCCCGTTTGCTCAGGCCGAGGGTCATATATTCCGACATGGTTTGCGGGACGATCTTGATTTTTACGGTCAGGGTCCAGTCACCTTTAGGAACAGGCTTTAAAAGGCGCAAAATATTCGGGATTGTGTCGGCGCTCGGCTTATCGATATTGTTGAGGAGAAGGGTTAAATGTCCGTCCTCGACGATGAAGCTGTCCTCGTCCGGGTTGAGAAGATCCCAATGCTTGGCGATATCGGTTCCTGTAAAATCATCGAAGAAATAGCTGCCGCCCGGTGTTGCTGGTATCTCGGCGGGTTTGGCCGCTTCGAGTTCAGCCAGGCGGGTTATTTTATCATTGGCAAGAAGCGCAAAATGGCCTGCGGGATGTTTTTTGAGGTAGGAGCGGTAGGCTTCGGGATCACGGCTCTCGCGGATGTCTTTCCAGATTTTGGCCTCGGTGGGCAATGACGCTATGCTCTTCGGTGCTGATGCTGGATTGGGGCCGGTTGCGCGTGTCTTTGGGGTGAATGAAAAATCACCAAAAAGGGACGATTCTTCCCACGGAATTTGTTTGCCTGAAGTGAGGTCGCTGACGCCTTTGCGGGCCATTTTAAAGGCCTGCTCAATTTGCAATCCGGGTTGACGGACCGCATGCTGCAGGGAGAGGGCATAAGGGCTGTAACCAAGCGTGCCGTCCTGGGCGACATTGCCAGGTTCTGTTGCGTAGGCGATGAGCGTGCTGGTTGGTGCTTTCATGGGAGCGAGACCACGCACTTGCGCGCGGTAGCCACGCTTTAAGGGATTGTTTCGGCAGCTATCAAGTATAATGATGTTGAGATTGTTCTTTGCCTCTTCCAGGAGCGCCATCAGGCTATTTGCTGAAACGGCTTCAGCGTCAACCTCGCCTTCGCTCTCAATATTGGCATCGACGGGAAGAAGATAATTTTGGCCGTTTACCTGGGTGCCGTGTCCGGAAAAATAAAAAAGACCGACCGCATCGGGCCCGGCCTTTCTCAACCTTTCAACGTATTGTTTAAATGCTGTCTTCATGGCTTTTTGGCTGAGATCTGTGCGAACCTCGACATCGAATGCGGCTGACCGGAATGTGGATGCCAGGAGGTGGGCGTCATTTGACGGGTTATCGAGACGGCCTGAATATTTGTAGTCGGAATTGCCAATGATCAACGCAATGCGTTTGGCGGCGTTTGCCGGGGTCGCCGTTGCCACCAGGAGTATGGCGCATATTATTGATGCCAGATTCAGGGATTTTGAACGTGTCATTGGATAGGTGCCTCCCTTGCGACCGGTTTTCTGAGAGCGTGGGCATTTGAGGCCCCGCGCGACTCGGCTAGACGGTGATAGACTAGCGTTACCGCGCCTCGTTCGACAAGCGGTTGATCTGGGAATGCACATATTATTGATTGCTATTTTAAGGGGGGCGTGTGTGAATTCATGGTCGGGAACTATTTCTCAATATGAGGATTTGGTCAGTTTCTTTAATCTATTTTGACGGGTCGTTTTTTGCAGGTTTATTTTACAGGTTTTCATGCTCGCACTTATTTTAGCATTTTTTGTCACAGCTCTGATTTACGCTAGTGCTGGCCTTGGAGGCGGATCTGCCTATCTGCCGCTATTGGTACTTGCGGATGTGGATGAGCGGTTGCTGCCTGCTGTTGCACTTATTTCCAATATGATTGTGGTTTCGGGTAGTTTGGTGAATTTCGCGCGTAGCGGGAATTTGAATTGGCGGTTTGCTCTGCCGTTTGCACTGATCTCCATGCCATTTGCATGGCTCGGTGGACAGATAACGATTGATCGCGACACGTTCAGGCTGTTGCTCGGCGGGGTGCTGGTTTGCACTGCGACCGCACTTTTATATACGACCACCAGTCATAATCAGGGGGACCAATCTGGCAAGCCGAAGCGCTTTGGGAGATGGGTTGGATTTCCGGTCGGCGTCGGGCTTGGTTTTTTAAGCGGGCTTACGGGCATTGGTGGTGGTGTGTTTCTCGCACCTATACTGCATGGCTTTCGGATGGCGTCACCGCAGGTGATTGCAGCGACCTGCTCGCTCTTTATCTTTGTGAATTCGGGGGCAGGGTTTGCCAGTCATGCGAGCCGGTTGGTTGACATGGGACTGGTTGGTAGGTTGGTCGATTTTCTACCGCTTTTTCTTTCGGTTTTTGTTGGCGGGTTGCTCGGTAACTATTTTAATATCGCAAAATTATCGACCACTGGAATTCGGCAAATTACTGCCATCATACTTATCGTGGCGGGTGTGCGGTTGATCTATGGTTGGTTGATGATGATGTGAGCGGGGCTCACGCCATACGCGTTGGATGCATGGCGTGGCCGAGGCTATTTATATTCGCCGGCTTGTTCCAAAATTGTTCCCGCTTCCAGCATGGCCTCGATGTCCTTATCGGAATAGCCATATTCACGCATTATTTCGCGTGTGTGGGTGCCGAAATCAGGACACCCGTTCTCAATGCGTCCTGGTGTCCGGCTAAGTTTGATTGGCACGCCTGCCATTTTAACGCCGTCTGCCTCAACGAGCATCTCGCGGTGCGCTGTATGGGGATGCTCGAAAACTTCGGGAACTGTTTGGACGGGTCCGCAGGGGACGCCGATTTTCAGCAAGTCTTCGCAGAGCGCGCGACCGTCGACATGCATCAGCTTTTCCGTCAGTATCTCAGTTAATTCAACTCTGTTTGCCATGCGGTCATGAGATGTGGCGAAGCGTTCATCATGCGCCAGTTCGGGGTTGCCCATAAACTCACAAAATTTGATGAATTGGCGATTGACCGCGGTACCAAGGAAAATCTCACCGGTTTTGGTGGTGAATTTGTCGTAAGGGACGATGTTGGGATGCGCACTGCCGAGTAGCACGGGCTCATGCCCGCCGATGAAATAGTCGATAGCGTGGGGATGAAGGAGGGCTATGCCGGTATCGTAAAGCGTGCTCTCAATGAACTGACCTTTGCCGGATGTTTGACGCTCATAAAGTGCTGCCAGAATGCCGATAATGGCCATGAAGCCAGCCGCCATATCAACAATCGGTGCGCCGACGCGCATAGTGCCGGATTCGGGGCTGCCATTGATACTCATGACGCCTGAGAAGGCCTGGGCCACCGCATCATATCCGGGATAGCCGCCCATGGGACCGTCATTGCCAAAGCCTGTGATCTGGCAATGGATGAGGCGGGGAAATTTTTCCTTGAGCACATCATAACCTATGCCCCATTTTTCCATGGTACCGGATTTGAAGTTTTCGAGAAGCACATCGGCACCATCCAGAAGATGCAGGAATACTTCGCGGCCAGCCTCCGTGTTCATATCTATGCTCATGGCGCGCTTGTTGCGATTGGCACCGTAAAAATAGGCACCTGTGCCGCGGTGATAGGGAGGCCCCCATTTGCGTGTGTCGTCGCCAAAGGGGGGCTCGATCTTGATGACATCGGCGCCGTGATCGCCAAGCATTTGGGCGGCTTGTGGTCCGGCAAGCACCCGTGAGGCGTCGATAACCTTCAATCCGTGAAGTGCGCCAAAGGCGGGTGGTGTTGGCATATTGTATGACTTTCTTAATTCGGTTTTGGATTAATTGACGCTGGCTGGATCGTTTAGCATATGCTATCAGGTTCATATGAATCTAACAATTGTTTGATATTTGACGGAATTAATATAAGGAAATTCCCAACTGATCAACACAATTAGTAAATTAGTGGTTTTGAGTGGGGGTGTTCCACGCAAGCTGATTAAATCTACAACAATAATATTTTAGGAGTAATGGGATGAATGGACTTAATGAACGGGTGGCGATTGTCACGGGTGGTGGTAGCGGTATTGGCCGGGCAATTTGTCTGAGGCTGGCTGATGAGGGCTCGAAAGTTGCCGTTTTTGACATTAATGAAGCGGGTGCGCAGGAAACAGTGGAACTGATTAAATCTGCTGGTGGCACGGCTGCGGCTCAGAAAGTTGATATCACAAATTATGACGAGGTTGCTGCTGGCGTCAAGTCGATTGAAACAGCTCTTGGGCCGGTGGATATTTTGGTCAATAATGCCGGTTGGGACAGTATTGTACCATTTCTGAAAACCGATTTTGACCTTTGGAAAAAAATTGTTGATATCAATTTATATGGTCCAATGCATCTTCATTACGCGGTGCTGCCTGGCATGGTCGAGCGGGGGCGAGGCAAGGTCGTAAATATTTCATCTGACGCGGGGCGGGTTGGCTCTTTTGGCGAGGCGGTTTATTCGGCAACCAAAGGCGGCATTGTCGCCTTTACCAAAACCGTTGCACGCGAGCTTGCACGCAACAATATACAACTTAATTCTGTTTGCCCCGGACCAACTGACACGCCATTATTTGCCACCATTGCTGGTGAAGGTGAGCAGGGCAAGAAAACAGCCGATGGCCTCAAGCGCGCCATTCCGATGAAGCGGTTGGCGACACCGGATGATTATCCGGGCATTGTTGCGTTTCTGGCCAGTGATGACGCGAATTTTATTACCGGGCAGGTGATCAGTGTTTCTGGTGGTCTCACAATGGCCGGGTAGTGACTTGTCACAGGTAACTTGTCACAGGTGATAGGTCACAGGTGATAGGTCACCTGTGGCGGTTGAAGGTTTGGCGACGGTGGGAGCAGTTAAACACAACTCGCGCACAAGTCGAGCATGGTTCGAGACGATTTGCTTAAGAACGCAAATCCCGCCACTAGTGGCACCATGAGGTTATTATTTTAGCCAGAGCCAACTCATTCGATGGCGGTGACGGTGTAGCCTTCCTTGCGGAGAAGGTCGACAAGGCCCTGCTCGCCGCCAAGATGCAGGGCACCGACGCCGATAAAGGCATTGCCCTTGTCGATCTCCGGTTTAGCTCCCGTTGCCATGCCGATATTTCGTTTGACGATCAGCGATTTCTGGAAGGTATCCATCGCGATTTTCGCGTTTTCAGGATCTTTGGAAACTTTAATTGAGAGCGGAAACATCTGGCCCAAATTGCGGCTAAGATATAGCTCAACCATTGTCTCCAAATAATCCTCCGTGCGGTCATATTGTTCAAGTGAGCTTTTAAGCCATGCGGCCTGCGCGTCCACTGGAATTGCTGCCATGGCGCTTAATTGACTTTCCGCCGTTTCAAGTCCGATGGCGGGTTTTCCCATCTTTTTGGCGTCTGCCTCCAGTCGCGCATCAAGTGATATCAGTCCGGCTTTCGCCCGATTAACCTCGCAAGGCGGAAGTGCCATGGCAATGGCGATGAGCCAGGGCTTGACCATTTTTACCATATCGGCCGGCATTCCTAATGATTTTGAAATTTTAAGGGTCAATGCCAATTCGTCAGCGCTTAAATAATCGCTGAGGCCTTTGCCTTTTAGCGGATTAAATACGGTTTGGGGCATGACCTTCATCATGGCCTTGCCCATGGTGGCTTCGTTGAGGTTGACTGCTTCCAATATGAGGACACGGGCACCTTTAAAGGCGGCTTTGGTTTGCGCGGAAAGTTTGTGAACGCGGGGGTCCGTGATGTGAACCGTTCCGTAGAGGTAGCTGTCTTCGACATTCTCTTTCTCCACGCGCCAGAGAAGTGCATTGCCATTTTTGTATTTTGCCCCCTCAGTGATGATCTCTTTGTGAAGGGCCGGGTTTTTTGTCTTGAGTTCATCAACAACATTGATGCCCTTGCAGGTGGGTGGTTCCTGGGCTGCGGCGACGGCGGTAAATATGAAAGTGAGGATCAGGGCTAATGTCAGTGACCAGCGGTTGGACATGAGAATTCCTTTAGTGGGACCGGAAGGGTAAAATGGAACGAATTTTCCTATTTACTATCGGAATTTGGTGGACATGCACAGTGGGCTTGTTGATGGCGGGCAAATTTAAGCCAGTCGGGCGTAGCCGTTATTGAGAACCACAACATCACGTTCGACGGCGCTTGCGCGAAATGATATTTCATTGGCGTTTTGCCAGATATCGACGCGGACGGTCTCGCCTGGATAAACGGGAGCGGAAAAGCGCACATTGAGGGCTTTGAGTTTGCTTGCATCATAATCGCAGCACGATTTAAGAATGGCGCGGGCCGCTATACCATATGTGGCGAGGCCGTGCAGGATCGGTCGGTCAAAGCCGACCGAACGTGCGACTTCCGGGTCTGCGTGGAGAGGATTGTAGTCGCCCGACAAACGATAGATGAGGGCCGATTGCGGCAAGGTGGTGATTTCGCATGTTTTGTTACAAGGGCCATCTGGTAGTGCATGGGGTTTGGGCGCCTCTGTCATAGTTGAGCCGCAGCCACCATCACCGCGGCAAAAAACCGACATTGAGACTTTCGCGAGAAGAGTGTCATTGGCCTGATTGATAATCTCACGGCTTGAATAGATAATCGCCCCCTTGTCGGCGCCCTTGTCGATAATGCCGTCAACTTTCATGCGACCTATTACGGTTCCTTCAGCCGGGATTGGTTCGAAAATTTCCAGGAATTGTTCACCGTGCAGAATTTTTTGCCAGTTCACGCCTGTGTCCGGGTGTTTGAGCCAGAACCCAGGATAGCCCAAAACCACCGCCATGGATGGCAGGGCAGATAAATTCTCTTCATAGACATATTGAAGCTCATTTCCGTCGGTTGGGTCCGCCCCAAAACCCAATCCCAATGCATAAAGCATGGTATCGCGTTTTGAATAGGTGTGGGCAAGATCTTCAAACGGCCAGTTGAGAAGCTTTTTGGGGTCCATTACCATGGGGGGCTCTTTGCATGAAGTTTATGGGGACGGCACCCAGGTAAACCGGATGCCGTCTTTTGGTAATTTAGTTCGCCATTTTATTGCGCGTTTTAGATGGGGCAATCTTTGCGGAAATTTGGCTTGCGCTTTTCCTTGTGCGAGGCGATGCCTTCCTTGACGTCCTCGCCCATGAAGCCGAGCATTTCCAAAGCCAAAGAGGCATCAAAAATAGGTCCGGCCTGACGGAGCCAGTTGTTAAGAGAGTATTTGGTCCAGCGGATGGCGCTTTGCGAGCCGGCCGCCAGATCGGTTGCGGTTTTAAGTGCGATTTCCTGCAACTCATCATCTTCAACGCACATGGACACAAGACCGATGCGGTCGGCCTCTTCGCCCGATACCGGTTTGCAGGTGAGGAGGTAATATTTGGCTTTTGCCATGCCGCACAGGAGCGGCCAGATGATCGCCGCCACGTCGCCCGCTGCAACACCAAGGCGCGGATGACCATCGACCAGTTTTGCGGATTTTCCAGCGATGGAAATGTCGGCCAGGATGCCGACCACGAGGCCCGCACCAGCTGCTGGTCCGTTAATGGCTGAAATGATCACCTTGTTGCAATCGATGATATTGTGGACGAGGTTTTTTGCCTCTTTCCAGGTTTTCATCAATTCATATTGATCGCCAGCCATGCTTTCGACGAAATCAAAATCGCCCCCAGCGGAAAACGCCTTGCCTGTGCCAGTGACAATAACCGCGCTTATATCCGGGTCTTCATCGATATCGCGCCAGATATTGGTGATCTGGGAATGGATTTCTGCGTCAACCGAGTTAAATGTTTCGGGGCGATTGAAGGTGATGCGGAGGACGCGGTCTGCAGGGTAATCAAGCAGGAGGCGGTTATAGGCTGCATAGCGATCTGACATGTTATCTCTTTCTTTTTTGGTTGGTTTTTGTGTTCGGGGTTAGCTGGGTAAGCCCAGGACGGCTTTGGCAAGAATGTTTCGCTGCACCTCGTTGGAGCCGCCGTAAATCGTTGTTGGGCGTGCCTTGTAGAAGTTTCCAAGGACATCGACGGTATGGTTGCCGACCGATAAGGCGCCGAGCGTTGCGCCATCGCGACCAGCGACTTCGATCATGAGCTCGGATATCTCTTGCGCGGTTTCGGTGATCCAGATTTTCAGCATGGATACGTCAGGTCCGAGAGTTTCACCGCGTTTTACCTGATCGGCAAAACGTGCATAAAGCGCACCGTGATCTTCAACATCAAGGGCAAGCCGGGCAAAGCGGTCGCGAAAATTCGGGTCATCAAAAGCGCCGCGCCCGCGCGCCAATGTTTCAAGCTGGTTAAGTGCGTTTTGGCCGATGTTCGGGCTGCCGATGAATAGCCGCTCAAAGCTCAATAGTGCTTTGGCAAGGTTCCATCCTTCGCCGATTTCACCGACGATATTTTCACGTGGCGCGCGGGCGTCATCAAAGAAGACTTCGGAGAATTCATCCTCGTCTGCGAGTGTCTTGATGGTTCGGACAGTAACGCCGGGCTGGTCCATATCCATGAGAAGGAAGCTTATACCCTGCTGCTTTCTTGGAGCATTGGGGTCGGTGCGCACCAGCATAAAAATGTGGCTGGCGTCGTGGGCCATGGTCGTCCAGATCTTTTGGCCGTTGACGACAAATTCGTCGCCTTCAAGGATGGCGGACGTTCGCAGGCTGGCGAGATCGGACCCGGCACCCGGTTCCGAATAGCCCTGACACCAGATGTCTTCGCAGGTCAGGATGCGGGGCAGCCAGTAGTCTTTTTGTTCTTGAGTTCCGTATTTAATGATTAAAGGTCCTGACATGATGACGCCCATGTCGCGTCCGCGCACCACACCGAGGCGCTGCTGCTCGTCAAAGAAAATAAGCATTTTTGCGCCATCAAGGCCCATGCCGCCATATTCCTTTGGCCATGCGGGCGCGACCCAACCTTTGTCATAAAGCTTTTGATGCCAGTCCTTGACCTCTGCCCAGGTTGAGCGATGTGGCAGATGGCGCAATTCGTGTGGGCATTCGGTTTCAAAGAATGTGCGGACCTCGTCGCGGAAGTCCTCGTCGCTCATTGCGTTATAGTCGGTCGTGGTGTTGTTGGTCATCTTGTTGTCCTCACGCTCCTCTTAGCTTAAGCCAGCGCTTGCGGTGGAATGTTGCATCGCCGAGCCATGCGGAAAGTGTGAGCGCGCGATTAAGGTAAAGCCCGATATCGAACTCGTCCGTGTAGCCAACGGCCCCATGCATCTGAATCGCCTCGCGGGTGATCTTTAGTGCGGCTTCTCCTGCACGGGCTTTTGCGCGGCTGGCTTCTCTTGCGCGGATTGTCGGATCAGAGTTTGCGTCCATGATTGCCAGGGATGATTTTATTCCGGTGTCAGCAATTTCATGGGCGATGTGCATATCGACGGCGCGGTGCTGGAGGGACTGGAATGTGCCGATCGGTTTGCCGAACTGCTCGCGTGTTTTCAGGAATTCGATTGTGAGATTTAATGCCTCGCCTGCAACACCTAATAATTCGCATGCGGCTAACGCGGTTGCGTCATTTACAGCCGCGTCCAATGCGTTTTTTACATTCTCGTCTTCGGCAATCAGCTCAGCCGGAGTTTCCACATAGGTCACTTCGTGGAGATAGCTGCCGTCAGACTGCCTTGCGGCCTTTGTGGTTATGCCGTCTGCCAAAGCATTAACCAGATAGAGCCCGGTTCCAGTATTGCTTGAGGCGATCACCAGATGGACGTCTGCGCCGCCAGCTCTGGCGACCCATGATTTTGTGCCGTTTAGTTTGCCAGTGTCATAAGTTGTTTGATTGTTACCCGGTGCGTCGGCTGATTTTCGCTCCTCCCATGCGATTGCCGGGATTTTATTGCCCGATATGATTTCATCAAGCAGTGTGTGTCCGGGGGCAAGGCGTTCGAGTAATCCTGCCGCAAGGCCGACCACTGGTGCAAAGGGGTCAGGTGCGAGGGTGCGACCAAATTCCTGGGCGATGATGCCGCCCGCCTGGAGCCCGAGGCCAAGTCCGCCTGCATCTTCAGATGTCATGACGCTTAATATTCCGGCCTCTGCAAGTTCGTTCCAGACGGCGCGGTTGACGCCGTCTCTGTTTCCACGCGCTTCTCGTGCCCGCTTTTCACCGCCGGCCCGGTCAAGCAGGGTCGCAACGCTGTCGCGCAATAGTCGCAGATCTTCTTCGGTCTCAGTCATTCTGAGTTTGCCTCTTCGGTAATTGTCGTTTGAGCTGTGGTATCGCTGGCACGTCGTTGCATCATTGCAGGTACTTGCAGTGTCATGACCTGGTCGCCCAATTGATTAGTGGTTGTGAAGTTGAAGGTGACGACGCCGCGATCAGGCTTGGTGCGCGAGGCCTTGGTGTTTGTGACTTCGACGCGGGTTGAAAGGACGTCGCCTGGTCTGACAGGTTTGAGCCATTTCAGCTCATTGATACCCGCCGCTCCGATGACTTCTGTCTTTGCCATTAGCTCGGCCATTACCGGGCGCATGGAGATTAAAAGCGTCTGATAGCCGGACGCGATAATTGATCCATGCACGGCTTTTGCCGCGTCTTCATCGATGTGAATACGCTGGGGGTCCCACTGGGAGGCAAATTCAATAATGTCGGATTTGGAGAGCGGTGGGCTTTCAAACTGAAAAACCTGCCCGACCTCATAGTCCTCGAAATATTTTCTCATTTTTATTACTCGGCCCAATTACTCAGGCGGATCCCAGCAAAATACATCGCCGGACCGTTCAAGCGGGATCAATGAGGACTGGATGGCGGGCAGGCCGGTTTCGGCAATCGATTCCGGCGTCCAGCCGCCTTGTCTGTGGACCGACTTTATTGGCCTTGGCTGGCTCATCAGGAAAAACTCGGTACCGCGCACGGCAAAGATCTGGCCAGTGACATCTTTTGCCGCGTCAGAGGCCAGAAAAATGGCCATGGCGGCGACCTTGTCCGGTGTCATTTTTTTCAACCTCTCAAGGCGGTCGGCCTGATCCGGCGTGTTTGGGATTGAGCCGATCATGCGGCTCCAGGCAAAGGGAGATATGCAGTTTGAGCGGACATTATAGCGGCTCATGTCGAGAGCTATAGATTTAGAAAGAGCTGCAATGCCGAGTTTTGCGGCTGAATAGTTGGCCTGACCGAAATTGCCAATGAGGCCGGATGTGGAGGTCATATGAACAAAAGCGCCACTTTCCTGCTCCTTGAAATGATGTCCGGCAAAATGGCTGACATTAAATGTGCCATTAAGGTGCACATCGATAACGGCTGACCATTCTTCGGGGCTCATTTTGTGGAAGATACGGTCGCGCAATATGCCCGCATTATTTATGACGATGTCGATCGAGCCAAATTCGTCGCGGGCCTGCTCAATCATGGCTTTGGCGCCATCAAGCTCGGTGACGCTAT
>Ga0209633_10001129_pt1 | contig 28700 bp, 30 predicted proteins | sample Cruoilmetagenom1_FD_187290 | JGI IMG/M metagenome (GOLD analysis project Ga0209633, IMG submission 187290) | Oil polluted marine microbial communities from Coal Oil Point, Santa Barbara, California, USA - Sample 1 (SPAdes) (version 2) | ecosystem: Environmental > Aquatic > Marine > Oil seeps ... | reverse complement strand
GACACGCAATTTAGACACGTAATTTATTTACGTCTCCAGGCCAATATCAGAGGCCACCAAGGGAAGATTTCATTTCAACGCCCAGGCATTCAAGCCAGGGGGGCCGGGCTCATCCATGGAGTCCCAAATGGAACCGAGAGCAATAAAAGTCAAACAAGACTTGGCAACCCAGAACGCCGCATTCGACAATCATCAGGAAATCGTCTTCCTTGATGCCCCTGATGTCGGTCTCCATGCAATCATCGCCATTCATGACACCGCCCTTGGCCCCGCCCTGGGCGGCACGCGCATGTATCCCTATGCCAGCAGGAGCGAAGCCCTCAGTGATGTGTTGAGACTTTCATCCGGCATGACCTTGAAAAACGCCATCGCAGGTGTGCCTTACGGCGGCGGAAAAGCCACCATAATCGGCAATCCAAAAACCGATAAAACACCGGAGCTACTTCAAAGATACGCGCAATTTATCAATCATTTTAACGGTCGTTTCATTACAGGTGAAGACGTCGGCATCAGGGTGCCCGATGCCGATATCATTGCACAAACGACCCCCCACATCCGCGGCACCTCAAAAAGTCACACCGGCGATCCCTCACCTTTTACAGCATTGGGCGTTTACGAAGGCATCCGGGCAGCCGTTGAACACAAATATTGCGGCCTCGGCGTCCACGGCCTCATAATATCCATCCAGGGACTGGGTGCAGTCGGCATGGAACTCGCAAAACTCCTCCATAACGCAGGTGCTCAACTCATCGTATCCGACATAAGAGATGACATTCTCATCGAAGCGCAGGCTCGCTTTGGCGCTAAAATCATATCTCCAGACCAGGCTCATGCGGCAGACGCGGACATTTTCGCACCCTGCGCACTGGGCGGCGGGCTGGCCGACGATAAAATACCCGAAATCCGTGCGCGAATTGTTGCAGGCTCCGCAAACAATCAACTCAGGCGGTCAAATGATGGTGCGGTTTTACAAAGCTACGGCATTCTTTATGCGCCCGATTATGTCATCAATGCAGGTGGCGTCATTTCAATCGCCCATGACAAACCAGGCTTTGACCCAATAGCGCTCAACAAACATATATGCGCCATCGGCACGACACTCCGACAAATATTCAGATCCTCTGAAAGAACCGGCAAGCCGACATCAAACATCGCAGATGAGATGGCGCGGTCGCATCTGAACGTTTCGGGAAAGCAGGGATGCGCAGCCTGATAGTGCGCACCATGATCGGCTTATCATTTTGCAGCCAGACAACTGGCAAGATTGTCGCCCAGCGCCTTCATGAGCGTAAAATACTGCCCTGATCCAGGTGCGATCGCAGCCCCCAAGGGATCAAGCACTGCCAATTGGACTGCGGTACCATCTATCAGGCGATGTGCCAGCTTTGGCGGAAATTGTGGCTCCGTAAAAAGACACAACGCTCCGCCAGATTTCAATAATGCCCGCACTTCAGCCAAATGACGCACACCAGGCTGAGAATGCGCTCCAGATGTGACCGCGCCCAGTGAATTGACCCCATAGCGTCGTTCAAAATAATGATAGGCATCGTGATAGGTGAGAAAGGGCTTTTTTCTGAAAGGAGCTAGCTGGGCCTTTAGCTCAAGGTCAAGCACATTTAACCGCGCAACCAATTTCTCCGCATTCTGATTAATGCGCTCTATGGCCTGCGGCTCCACGCCTTTGAGCGCCCCGATTTTCTTGGCCAAATCACGAACAAAAACCACCGCATTGCCTAAATCAAGCCAGAGATGAGGATCAAAATGTTCCATCCCTCGCGCCGTCGCCAATTCATTCCCCCGGCCTTCAGCATGATGATCAAGGTGGCCGTGTCCCTGATGCTCTCCCGCGTCAATATTTTCAATGCTCCGCAATGCACTGCCGCGGACCCGGAGCAGCTTCACACCGTCAATTTGCATCATAAAGAGAACTGGAACCCTTCCGCTCAGGCGCGAAACCACCCGCGAAATCCCCGTCTCAAAACTAGCATCAACAGCCAAAACCAGATCAGCGCGCTCAAGCATCTCGACATCAGATGGGCGCAGGGTAAAATCATGGGGCGAGCGCGCCCCCCTGATGAGAAGCGTCGGGCGCGCCACCCCCTCAAGCACCGAGGCGGCAAGGGAATGAAGTGGTGGGATTGTGGCGACGACCTTTATTTCTGCCCGGGCATGAGATGGTAGCAACAAAAAAACGCAACTCAGCATAATCGAGAGGCCCAATATGCCGCCGCCCGCCTCAAATCCCGCATATGCAGAAAGTCTTGAAAATAGTTTGTTGAAAATCTTATCGCTCCTCAATCGCTGCTAAAGTGCTTCCGGATAAAGTGGATACCGGTGCCTAAGGCACTTTTCCGATAAGAAGCACGAAAAAAGACTTAGGCCCGGGTTCTTATTCTGTCAGAACCTGAGCTTAAGATCGCAAATCGAGGATGTAATAACATAACATTGAAGAAAATTACCAGTGCCAATCACCGAAAGGCGACACCTACCGACCGGTGAGCCGCCGCACATGGCGATTTATCGATTTGGCAAATTCGAAGCGTTTGTCCGAACTCTTGATCCAGCCCTTCAGATTGAGCTTGGACTTGACTATTGCCCCGGCAACCCAGCCCTTCAAACTGTTTGCCCTGAGCGATAGAGAGAGATCATAATGGCCATCAGCCCAGTCGAACTTATAGCCCTCATCACCGATCGAAAAATCAAAAACCTGATACCCTTCATCGGCTATTTTTTCCATCATATGAATGAGCAAAAGCACACCTGGTGAATAACGCCCATATTCGCCCGCCTCATAGGCCGTCTGGTATAAAATAAATCCGTCCTCGCTCATAAGCCCAAAAGCGCACGCTATCGGCTGGCCATCAACTTCCGCGGAAAAAACCCGAAACTCCTCAGCCAGATTAGTATTTCGCGAGAAATTTTCGAAGAAGGGACCGGTCACAATATCTCCAAACGGATCAATTGCTCCTGTTTGCATGACTTGTGCGCGCTTCCAGTCAATTGTTGTCATGACGATGTTGGCGCGGTCTTCCCCCTCAAAGCATTCGCGAATAACCATGCCGGCTTTTTCATTCATATAGCGAGCTTTTGATCTCAAACGAGAGCGTGATTTTCCCGTCCGGCGACCGGTATAATAGGTTTGCCAATCGCCCATGATCCGGGCCGAATGATACTGCAACCTGTAGTCATGCGCCCGATAACCATGAAATGGATTTGAAGCACCACCGAGCTCTATTGGTTGCTTTGCAAGAAAGAGGAAATCAATACCCGGTATGAGAGACAACACATCTCCCCAAAGCTGATCAATCTTGCTCGCCTCCATTGTGGACAAAAAATCCCGATCAATAACAGGCCCATTATAATCGCTCAGTTCCCAGCAAAGCCAGGAGAGACGCTGGGTGATTTTATGAGGCTCAATAACCATCGGCAATATGATGACAAGCGCGTCCTCATCATAGGCAAAAATCAGGCAGAGCTCTAATCTAGGGTTTTCATGCTTGGCCAAATAGGCCTGCCACCAACATTTAAGCCAGTCCACAGACTGAAATGGCGTAGAAATGCTCTGTGCCTCAAATGCACGCCACTCCGCTTCACAACTTTCAAAGTCTGAATGAGTAATATATTTCAGGCCGGAACCAGATCCCAGATCTATCCGCCTTTCAGACATAGCTGATCCTTGGTCAGGCCATGCAGACCTAAACGCTCCAGAATCTTCAAAATCATGCGCTTCAAAACGAGCCATAAAACAGACTATCCATCCCAAACAAAGCTGAACAACATATTTGCGCCCAGTGGTTAATCTGGAAGGATAAGCACAGACACCATAAATATTGTTTAATTTCGGAAATTAGCCAAAAAAAAACCGGACCAGCGCACAATGTGCTGGCCCGGTGAGCGTCTGAGGAATTGCGCCAAAATTCTTTTTCAAGAATAGGGAATGACGCAATCGAAGGCCCTTAGGGAGGGTAGCCTTCTAAGTTGTCTTGCAACAACAGTTAGTAAAATAAGCATTAATAGCTCTTATACAACAACCCAAACCGCATATAAGCTATGCACCCTGCGCATAACGTTTACGTTAAGTGGAGCTTGGATTAACAGATCGGCCTAATCATTCCAATGGCGGGTTTTCGCCAACAGAAAATCGCGTAACACATCTACTCGTTTCGAGTTTCGATGCTCCTCGGGATAGACGTAAAAGACATCCAGATTAGGCAATTCAATATTACGCATAACCGGAATGAGATCGCCCTCTTCCCGGACCATATAGTCTGGCAATGCCGCCAGACCAAGGCCGGCCTTAACCGCCTGCTTTTGAGCATAAATGCCATTGGTACGTAATACTGGCTTGCGAGGATTTGCGCCATCTCGTCCGGCCGTTTCCATCCAGTTGGCGGCCATAAAATGGGTGGGGGCGCTCAAACCCAGCAAAAGAATATCATGATTATCAAGGTCTTCCACATTGCGCGGCGTGCCCTTGCGCTTGAGGTAGCCAGCTGAAGCGTAGATATGAAAATGCACCGTACAGAGGCGTTTACGGATCAACCCGGATTGTTGCGGTTCGCGCAACCGGATTGCGACTTCCGTTTCCCCCGTTGAAAGATCATGCTCCTCATCAATCAATTGTATTTCCGGGTCAATATCGGGATAGCGCGTAATAAAATCCTGCAAGCGTGGAACAAGCCAAATCGAACCAAAACCAACGGGCGCCAAAATCTTCAACGGCCCAAATGGTTTCTCCTTCGTATCATTGATCTGATTTTCTGCTGTAACCAGCTTGTCCTGCATTTCACTGACAGTCTGGAAAAGCACCTTGCCCTGTTCCGTGAGTTGCAATCCGCGGGCGTGGCGCTGGAATAGCGTTGTCTGGAGTTGCTCCTCCAATGCATTTACCTGGCGGCTGATAGAGGACTGGTTCATCTGAAGCAGCTCCCCCGCCCGCGTAAAACTACCCGCTTCTGCAGTTGAATAGAATATTTTAAGCTTGTCCCAATCCATATGAGAACACCTTCCCGAGGCCGTCATCAATAAGGTTATGATGATCAAACGATCATGCGCGCAAGGTCAGTTTATACCAGACACTACGATATTTTTGCGGCAGTGCACAATAAAAGAGTGGCAAGCTTAAACGGCCGAGATCCGCAAAAATCAAAAGCGATATGAACCGCGCCTGCACACATATGCATTCGGCAATGAGGCCAGGATCTAGCCGTTTAAGTAAGGCTAATTTACTCAGCAGCCTCCACATGCGCATCAAAGTCGGCAAGGTATTTTTCTGCCTCCAATGCTGCCATGCACCCCTGCCCCGCTGCCGTTACCGCCTGCCGGTAAATCTCATCCGTGACATCTCCTGCCGCAAACACACCAGGGATACTTGTCACCGTGCTATCAGGTGCCGTGATAATGTAACCACTTGGGCGCATCTCCATCTGACCACGGAAAAGTTCGGTTGAGGGCGCATGTCCAATGGCTATAAAAACACCGTCAACCTTGATATCGGACACCTCATCCGTCTTCAGATTCTTCAATTTTGCACCCGTAACACCAAGCGGTTGTTCATCGCCGAGCACTTCCAAAAGCGTCGTATCCCAAAGCACCTCAATTTTCTCATGCTTGAAAAGCCGCTCCTGAAGAATTTTTTCCGATCTCAATTCATCACGCCGATGAACAAGCGTCACTTTTGACGCAAAATTGGTCAGGAACAGCGCTTCTTCAACAGCCGTGTTGCCGCCGCCGACAACAAGAACTTCCTTATCGCGATAAAAGAAACCGTCACACGTGGCACAGGCTGATACGCCGTGACCCTGGAATTTATCTTCAGACGGCAGACCTAGCCATTTCGCTTGCGCACCCGTGGCAATCACCAGCACATCACAGGTGTATTTCTGACCCGAATCTCCCTCAAGGCGAAATGGTCTGCGGTGAAGATCAACAGCAGTGATGTGGTCGGTAATGATTTCCGCACCTACATTACGCGCCTGCGCTTCCATCTGCTCCATCAGCCAGGGGCCTTGTATTGTGTCCGCAAAACCTGGATAATTTTCAACCTCAGTTGTAATCGTCAACTGACCACCGGGCTGAATGCCCTGAATAATAACGGGCTCCGTCATCGCCCGCGCCGCATAAACCGCTGCTGTGTACCCGGCAGGACCAGAGCCCAGGATCAATACCTTGGCGTGTTTAATATCACTCATGGCTAGTTCTCACTTTTCAAGTATTGAGGTAAGCAGATCGCCCCATCAGAGCGTGCTTCGCTGATATAATTTCTTTGGCCGTGTTATTGCGCTGCTACGTGTCATGGTCAAGTCAGGGATGCGGTCATGCACTGATTATGATGGATCAATGCCCGCCCCCTTCTGCAGACGCCATTCGCAAAAACGCTTAATGACTTCTCCCGCAATCTCGGGCGTGGCATCAATCGGCTTATAAGAAAAGGGCTCAAGTGGAATCTCCAATTCGCGAATGGCACCCTTTTCCTCAAGACTATTGAGGAAATGATCAATTTTATGATGGCCTCCAGTGGGACGATAATAATGAACGGGACGCCCGGTCGAAACGGCTTCACCAATCATATTAACCGAATCCGCAGTCACAATGAACTGTTCCGAATTAGCAAGCATCGATAAATAGGGATTTTCCCCCCGACCATCCCAGAAAAAATATTTATGCCCCCGCAATGCGTCCCTGATATGCGACAACATCGATGGACTGGTACGCCGTGACGCCGTAATCAACAATGTTGGCCCGTCACGCTCTTTCGATGACACCTCGCCTAACAGAAATGCCAACTCGCGTTCAGATTGCTCGTCAAAGGTGAACGCTTGACTGTCGCCCCCTAAAAGCACGCCTATATAAGGTGGCGTATGGTCGCCGAACAGTGAGCGGTCCGCACGCCGTTCTTCTTCGAGCCGGGCGGGCGACATAATATGCGGGCTGGTCAATGTGACCATAACATTTGGGCCCCGCAGCCAGTCATGCTCAGGCACCCATATCATATGCGCCGCATTGACGCCGGTACGCGGGTCCATCAAATATAAAGTGAAACAATCATCATTCGTTTCACGCCTTATCTGGCGCACATATGAAACGGCACGACGTCCCGACGCAATTACCAGGTCCGGCCATTTTCCACCAATAGGGCTCGCCCGCTTATCGCTTTTGTCTTTTGGATCAATCGGCCCCCACGGCATAAACCAGACCCACGGTGCGCGCGGCGATACATGGCGTATCTCAGGCTCCAATCCAAGCGCATTGGCAACACCAAGACATTTCAATTCATCGCCGGCCTTACCGTCGGTCAATATCCAGCAGCGTCGAATACCCGCCGCAGACGCCTCTGATTTTAAATCTCGCATGGTGCACTTTTTATTGATGAACAATATCGCACCTCGATAGCGCACAAAACCATCCCGGTCATCAATGAGTTTCTGTTTTCCAATAACTTGCGCACAGGCGAAATATTGTTTCGTCTTGCCCCTTATTGGGCTAATGATCTTACATATTAATGTAACTATCGCGAAGATAAGGCAGAGTTCATGAAATCCACGCTCGATGTCACTGATTGGCGCATTTTAAAAGAGCTGCAAAGCAACGGCAGAATAACCAATATTGAGTTGGCGCGGCGCGTGGGAATTTCCGCACCGCCCTGTCTCCGGCGGGTCCGAGCACTTGAGAAAGCTGGTGTGATCGAAGGCTACCGTGCTCTGATTGAGGCCAAATCGGTTGGATTTGAACTCACGGCATTTGCCATGCTCGGACTTTCCAGTCAGGCAGAAGCGGATCTTCTGTCGTTTGAAGAACAGGTCCGCAATTGGCCGATTGTTCGTGAATGCCACATGCTGTCTGGCGAAACAGATTTCATATTAAAGTGCGTTGCCCGTGATCTCGGCAGTTTTCAGGAATTCATTATCCATGAATTGACCGCCACACCGAATGTCGACAGCGTAAAAACCATGCTCGCGATCAGGCGGTCAAAATACGAACCCGGCGTGCCCCTGGACCTCACAATGGCAGTAACCGGGACATAACACAGACGTCCACCTTTCAGACCGGATGAACCCTGATCATTAAACCTCCGGCAATTCAACACATTTGCCAGTAAAGAGCACCGGCCCCGTCGGCTGACCGGTTGGCGAACCACCCTCAGGCTCCAGGCTGACGGCCAGGGTAATGCCGCTGATATATTCCGCAGTCGCGGGCCCTATACGGCTAACAGGAATTTGCGCTTTCGCATTGATCACACCAAGAGATTCCGGTTTTGTCCGTCCCCCGCCAATCGCCCACAGCTCGTGAGATTTACCCGGCTGAGGCCCAACCCCCGCTCCAACACGTTTAAGCGATACCTTTCCCGTCTCCGTATTGATCGACGCCACATAAGCAAGCTTTGCATCGCCGCTTTGAAGAAGTGCCACCATTTGCGGTTGAGCATCCAGAGTCCGGCTCGGCAGATCTACAAAGACCATAAAGACCGCAAGGGCCGCCGCAATGGCACCCGATAACATGGCACCCATCCGCCAAACGCGCGCCTTACGTTTAAGTTGAATAATTTCTGCCCCTGTATCAGCACCACCACCGGCTCCCACGCTGCCCCCTGACGTCTCAGCGCTATGCGCCGCATCAATGCGCGCAAAAATATTGTCGAGCTGCCTCACGGGTGGCTCAAAAGGTGGGGTTACCACATCAAGCGGTGACAATCTTGTCTGCCATTCAAGCACGGCATCAGCAAGTGCTGGCTCACGCTGCAGCCGCGCCTCGACCGCAATACGTTCAGCCTCATCCAGCGTGCCAAGCACATACTCTCCAGCAAGCTCATGCGTGAGCTCATTGGTGCGAGCACCAGGGTCATCCCGATTGTTATCATTTGATGTCATCAAGACATCCTTTCAGTGCAATAAGGCTCCGCCTTAAAATCGTTTTTACAGTCGCAACCGGTCGCTCAAACCTGGCACCCAGCTCATCCCTGCTCCATCCCTCATAATATGCCAGCAACACCATATCCCGATGCTCAACCTTCAACCCGTCCAGGCAATCGCTTAACTCTTTCAGCTCTTCGTTTAATTCCGTCATCTTAAGCCCATCCGGTGTTGAACTCGGCTGGGCTGGATCAAGTTCAGCCGCCCCATCAAACATTCGCTCCCCGGCCCGGCGTTTAAGATCAATCGCCTTGTTACGCGCAATCACCGCCATCCACGTAATCGCAGTGGCGCGGTCGGGATCAAACTGATCCGCCTTGTTCCAGATCGTCAAATAAGTTTCCTGATGGGCCTCATCTGCAGCTTCGGGTTTAATCAAGATACGGCGTATAACGCCATAAAGTTTCGCGGAAGTTTTATTGTATAGGCTTGAAAATGCCGCACGGTCGCCCGAAGCCGTCTGCGCCAAAAGCCTGGCCAGTTCTTTACGCGCTTCTATGTCAGGTTTGATTGACAATTATTTTAATCCACGGCGTTTGGTTTGATAATGATCCACACTATATATTATGAACTTTGCGCACCCCTGCAAGGGCTCTTCAAGCTTGGCAAAAACAATTACTTTTCTTTGAAACTAATTTTCATATGGACCGTATACACCTGCATGAGGTGACTCTAAATCGCATTTCGGTTTAAACAAATTCATCCCCCTCCCCCACATCCCTCGCGTCATCCACGTCAAGACAAGGTGCTTTTCCCGAAATAATACCTATATAGGTAAAAGCTATCGATGGTAGCCTTCAGGGGGCGGAATTGTTCCTCCTTCCCATTCAGCCTCCTGAAACTCATTTTCAACGGACCGCAGGAAACGAAAAATGTTGGAAACTCAAAAGCTTACACGTAGAAAACTATTAGCCAGCAGCCTGGCCGCAGGCGGCATCGCAACCCTATCAAGCGTCTTTCTTGGCCGGTTGTGGAGCACAGACGCCCAAGCAACTGAGGGTGTATTTGAAATCATCAAAACAGAAGATGAATGGCGCAAATTGCTGACCAAAGATCAATTTTACGTGATGCGCAAGGAAGGCACTGAGCGCGCAGGCACAAGTCCGCTGAACAATGAAAAACGCGACGGCATCTTTCAATGCGCCGCCTGCGAGCTCGACCTCTATGCTTCAAAAGACAAATATGACAGCAAAACCGGTTGGCCGAGCTTTACGCGCCCAATCAGCGACGATGCCGTCGCAACGAAGGAGGACCGCATACTCTTCTTCGCCCGCACAGAAGTTCATTGCCGGCGTTGCGGTGGACATCTCGGTCATATTTTTAACGATGGTCCCAAACCCACCGGCAAGCGCCATTGCATTAACGGCGTCTCGCTAAAATTCAAACCTGCGGTCTAACAGAGACCCCAAGGCCACCTCAATCGCCATCAATCGGCGCATCTGGGTCAATCGGTGCATCGAATTTCTCTTTATTCAAAGTAGGACGGGTAAGGATAAACAGAGCTCCAATCGCCATCAACGCAAGAGCTGACACAATGCCCACAAACGGAGCGCCTGAAAGAAATACCATAAAGACAGCGCTCACGAACATAACCACAAGCGCGCTCACCTTGACCTTCAAAGGCAGAGCACCATACTTCTTCCACGATTGAATTGGCGGGCCGAATTTCGGGTGGTTCCAGAGATAATCATGCAGCCGTTCCGAGCTACGTGAAAACGCCCACAATGCGAGCAGCATAAATGGCGTCGTCGGCAACACCGGTAGAAAAACACCAATAAAGCCAATGCCAAAAAATATTGCACCAAGCCCGGCGTAAATCGCTCTGATAAAGCGCGGTTGCATGGTACTCCTGTCAGTTAATTTTCAAACCGGTCTATGATCGACAAAAGACCTGTCCCCGACATGTGGTGTCTGAAAGCAGGGATGTAAGCGGCTGACGGGTCAATTTGCCCCCCCTCCCCCGATAGCACTTTAACCGATACCGCTCTATGGCACACGAAACGCAATACAATACAATAGGGTTAGTACGGTCGTTCAATCCTTTGTGATTTGACCACTTTCAAGGCGTGCCATTATTGTTCAACGCACGTCAAATCTAAGTTTGATCTATTCAATTACGCTAAAATACGGGCATGTCAAAATACGGAAATAAAATTCATGATCGATCTTTACACCGCAGCAACACCAAACGGTTGGAAGGCGTCCGTCACGCTCGAAGAGCTCGGACTAGACTATGAGGTCCACCCAATTTCTCTTTCAAAAGGTGAGCAAAAAAATCCCGACTACGTCAAGCTCAATCCAAACGGTCGCATCCCGACCATTGTCGACCGGGACAATGACAATTTTGCGGTCTTTGAAACCGGCGCCATCATGCTTTATCTGGCCGAGAAGACCGGTAGACTACTGCCCACGGACGTCAAAGGTCGGTCAGAAGTCATTCAATGGTTGATGTTTCAAATGAGCGGCATCGGCCCGATGATGGGTCAGGCCAATGTCTTTGTGCGCTATTTTCCGGAGAAACTCCCCGGCGCCATTGAGCGTTATCAGACAGAGAGCCGAAGGCTTTTTGAAGTGCTTGACCGACGTCTGGAGGGACGTGAATTTCTTTGCGATGAATTCTCAATCGCCGACATCGCCAATTGGTGCTGGGTGCGAATTTATTTCTGGCCGAATATATCAATCGACGGTCTGGATAATCTGGCCGCCTGGCTAGATCGCCTCGAAGCCCGCCCAGCCTGCCAGCGCGGCATTGTGGTGCCCGAACCCATCGACCTCGACGGCATTGTCGATGTGGCAAAATCCATGCTTGTTTCCAAAGAGGATGCGTCGAATTAAGCCATTTTAATGCATTTGCCGGGAAGTCTCTCGCTTGCGCCTGGCCTGCAGGGGATTTCTCATATCATGGGCGATCATGGCGAGAAAATCATTCGACATGAGTTGTCCTCAGCACGCTCAATGATACGCCCCGATTATCAACCTGTTTAATGTGAACGGAAAGGTTGAATATTATGAGTGTCGGAACACATGCAGCCTGACTTCAAATGCGGGCTAGCGATATTTCTTCAAAACACGCCGCGCTACATTGGCGACCTGATCGGCAATCACAGCCTGTCCCTCAGCAGTAGGATGGAACGCACCTGAATAGGTCGAGGCGAGAAGAAGCTGAAACCATCTGAGTTTTTTATTGCCCAAAAGTTTACGGGCCAATGTTCTGCGCACATGAAAATGCCCCGTAAGATAGGCGTCATTGGGTGTCCTAAACCAACGGGCACGCGGACTATAGGGTTGATAATCAGCGGGGTTAAAAGGCGACCACTTCCCGTCCTGAAATTTGGGAATTCTGAGATCATCCGCCTGCCCGGGATTGAAGCTATTCGCACCCGCGCAAATTGAATGGCCCGCAAATGCCGGACGGTGGCGATGCGCAAAACTCCAACCATGACGCCCCGCCGCCCGTTTCATTTCGCGGTCAAGCTGCTCCGCCAGTTTTTCAGCGTCACCCGCCTTGATGGTGCTCAATGAAAACGCCTCCAGAACCCCCATGCCCGCCTTGCCGTCGGGACAAATCGACTTGCCATCATCAAGCAAACTCAGCAAAGGATAGGCGGTTAAAATAATCCGGTCAGACTGGCTCCACGGAATATGCAGCAAATTATGCAGCGCACGATTAAGCGACTTATAGCGGTTTTTAAGCGCAACCAGATCACCCTTAGCCTGATCAGCCCCATAAACAAGCCCCATCCACCCACCAAGTTTTCGGAGCATTGTTTCATCGGCGAGAACCGCATTGGCCACCAGTCGCGAAAAACCCGCATCATTGCCGCCAATCGACAATAAAAGGAGATCAATCCTTCGGGCGCGCTTTTTGGGGCATTTCTTGAGCACGATGTCCGAGAGATATGGAATGGCGCCATTAAGGTGAAACGCATGGGGATAATCCCGGTCTGGCGCACCCCGCTCCCCGCACTGAACATTCGCAACAGCGCTCAATTGCGACAGAGACGGACGGCTCGGCGACCACTCATTCCCCTTATCCAGCCTGAAAACACCTTGCGTAATCTCAGCCCCGGCACAGGCAAAATCCGCGTAAGTTACAGAACGATGCGGATCCTCCAGGCTCAGCTGCAATGCCGTTCGCAATTGATGCGAATAAAGCGAGCGGTGACAGGCCTGATTTACCCAGCGCGCACTTTTCTTGAGAAAATCGCTGTCACCAATTTTGCGCCATGGCCCGACCCGTGCAGGATAACCTGCAAGTAGAGCTCCCTGGGGCAGCTTGCCGTAAACCGCCGAGCGCTCCCTCGAAAACGTAACCGCCACATCCGGGTTCCCTTCACCCGATGCAAAGCTGTCCCCCATGCCGACAACGAAAATATCTTTGACCTTAAGCCTGATTTCATCTACCGGATCGCCATTATGGCGCACACTTAAGCTAACACCGCCCCTATAAGGCGATTTAAACCGCACAGGCGCATCACATGCACCTCTTATCTCACGATTATATTTTCTCAATGTTTTGCGCGCCGCCCTGACTTTCCAGACGCAATTGCCCTTCAGGTCTCCAACACCATCAAGCGAGGCCACCACCATATGATCGCTTGGTGTGATGCTATTCTTGCTTAGATCACATCCGCCATTTGCACCGGGATGCCCATTGCAAACGTTTTTGAGAACGGGGGCCGCCCATCCGCGCGGTAGAGCTTTAGCCAGCCGCCGCTCAACACTCAATATCGGATAAAGCCGCTCCTCAATCGAAAGGTTTGCATAAACCTCACGGTGCAAATCAATATGTTTGGCATCTGAGAGGTAACGAAACGGGTTCTCCAATCGCCACGAAATTGACCCGCCAGCAGCATTTGCAGGAGAATCAAAGCTCAAAATAAGTGCCATAACAGGCAAAAATACTCGGAATATAAATATCATCACACAACCCGCCATAAAAAAAATCATGGCCGCTTTTACAGGAGAAATTGGCCTAATTGAAGATCTATACACAGGCCATTTTCACAACCACTTGAATTCAGTATGATTGCTACTTATTTAGGCAGTATAAGGTTTTGCGTATTCGCTGGGTCCTGGTTTTTGTAAATTGTTGATCCAGCTTCATTGTTCCTGTTCAGTTGCGTTGCGTTAAAACAATTAAAATCCAAACAGGAGACTTCACATGCGTCTTACACCTCCATCATTTGCGCTCTGGTTAGTGTCCACGGTTATCGTGGGCTTTATCATTGCCATCCGCTATTTTGGTGTGTCAGCCATGGTGCCCGTTGTTGGCCCACTGGTAGGCGGACATCTTTTCGAAGCCTTGCTCATCAGCTTTGCGCTTCTTTGGGCTGGCTGCGTTTTCCGCGGTATTTAATACCGTCAACATTTTCCGGAAAAAACTGCCTCTGATACAAAGACCTGCCCCTGACACAAAGCGTCAGGACACCGGGGTGTCTGCGGTATTCCTGTTCGAAAATGTGACAACAAAAATCCCAATATGATTTTTAAATGCGCCGGGAGCCTCAAGCTTCCGGCGTTTTATCCATCCTCCACCCTAAATCAAACGGCGCTTGCGGTGTGCGCGCCATAAAGTCCATAAGCGCCGGAGCTGCCTTCCAGGGTCATCCGCAGAACCCTTGAGATAAAGTTCAGTCAGGCTCACGGGCAAAAAAGCATCGAATATCACATCAAGTACTTTACCATCCAGTTTCTCAAGCTGACTGGCACATTCGCGTGCATTCGCGCGCGCGAGACCTTCATGTCCTGTGAATTTTGCCGCCGCCATTGATAATGCAGCCGCATCAGCCGCACTCGTCAAACCCTCACTCGGCCGACCACCAAGTACCAACGCCATGAGTTCATAAAGTGGTGCATCCACCGCCAATAGTTTCGCGTCATCCCCGTCATGGGCGGTATATTCAAATTCTTCATAACGGTCGATAAGCTGGGTCATATGCGCAGTTGGTAGGCCGTATGCCTGGATTGCCACATTGATGGCGTCCGCTACCGGATTTCCACTTATGGCGTTTTGGTCTTCAAATGCATCCCGCCACCACTGATAGCGGATGGCACTAAGACCGGGTTCATTTACCATTTCAGGAATATTCGCGAGCTCGGCATTGAGAGCGGCCAGGCCAAAGAGGGCTGGTTGATGCGCGGATGGGCAGAGCAGGATCGTGAGATACCGATCCATGTCACGCTCCCGCACCAGCGACTTCAGATAGGGCTTCTGATCAGTATTATCCAAAACCTGCGCACCACCAGTTCACTCAAAAAATATTCTGTGCAGCAACCATTAAAAAGATGACCGGTATGGCGAGCATAAGATTTCTCCGCGCTCCGTTGCGTACCTTGATACGTGCAACCCCCTTCGCTTCCATGTCACCTTCCCGGATACCCAGCATCACCTGCATATTCGGCCATATCACCATATGCACAATTGACCACATAATAATGGCGAGCCAAATGCCAAGCCCGAGCAGGACGTGTTTAGGAACCGCAAAACCGTTCCACGCACCCATAGTTATCGCATCCATGAAATACCCGTTTTGAACCATCAGCGATCCTCCGGCGAGCACAGTCAGTGTCGATGAATGACGGATCCACCATATGCCGCGCGGCGCAAATGATTTGGCAATAACCTTCTTTCCGTCGGCGTCCTGTTCATAATTGGCGGGCAGCATGATGAAATTCACAAACCACGCCAAGCCAATAAATACGATGGCCGCGACAACATGAACAAACCGCGTCACAAAACGCAAAAACTCAGCATCAATCGCCCCGCCGAGCACGACATATAATCCCGCCATAACGACTGCCCAAACGATTCCGACCATGAGGGATTTTGTCGGTGATTGTAAAATAGCTTCCATGAATTCAGATCCTTGTTCAGCCGACCACATAAGTGTCGCCATTTCAGTGCATATTTCTGCTATCTACTCATAATCTATTTGGCACGACATGCACTAGTCACTAATGTCGCGGTCAAAGTGAATAAATATCTGCTGAGGTTAAGCCATGAACGCCATCCGCGCATTTACAAGTTTCTCAGGCCGCATCGGCAGACGGGGTTTCTGGGCGGGCATCGTAACCATTCTGTTTCTTGGCTCAATGGCCAAAGTAACCATGACACCGGATATTCTCTCAGATGACCCCTTTACGGCACTCGTGAAGAATTGGCGGAATATGGGGGCCAAAGATGTCCTCATCTATCTCGCCATGCTTTACCCGGCAATGGCGCTCGTCACCCAGCGCCTGCATGATCGCAACAAGTCAGGTTTTGTGGCGGCGCTTTTCTGGGCACCCGCACTTCTACAGGCAGCGACAATTATAGTACCCGGCATCGCCGTCTATCTGGGCCAGATCCATTGGGGGCTTGGTCTCTTGCTCGCCTGGATAGGCGCAGTTGGCATCTGGTTTTTCATCGAGCTTGGTTTTTATGGACCGCGCGAACCAAACAAATATGGCATCAATCCGCGCGATGATTAATCAACCGCGATAAAAGCCGCCATAACCGCGCGTTGCTCTTCCATCATCAGGTTGTATGTGCGGCACGCCGCTCCCGTATCCATGACCTCAAGTACCAGATCCACATTATCAAATATAGCACTCTGCTCGGCGGTGGGAAATATTTGACGCACACCAGTTCCCATCAACACAAAATCCGCCATCACGGATTCCGCAACGATCTGGGCACAGAGTGCAGCATTCACATCATCCATGGACCTGGCGTCCCAGCCATAAATGCCACTGGGCAGGCAAATAAGCGAACCTTTGTGACTGCCGCCAGCAAAGCGAAAACCGCCATTGCCGTAGGCGTCTATCGGAACCTGCTCTGGAAAAAAAGCGGTTTGATCGGACATTTAACTTGCGCTCTCAATCGGGTTAACTAGGCAGACTTGCCCACTGTCGGATCTTTGTATTTCGAGCCACCAACTCCGCTCCAGTCGCGCTTCACACCAAAGTAGAGAAGTATCGGTGCACCAATGAAAATCGATGAGTAAGTACCGACCACAACGCCCCAGATCATGGCGAATGTGAAGCCGCGTATGACCTCGGTGCCGAAGACAAAGAGCGATCCCAAAGCAAGTAGCGTCGTGACAGATGTCAGGATGGTACGTGAAAGCGTTTCATTGATCGAAAGATCAAGGAGCTGCTCAAGCGGCATCTTTTTGAATTTGCGCAAATTCTCACGGATGCGGTCATAAACCACCACCGTATCATTGAGCGAATAACCGACAATTGTGAGGAGTGCCGCTATAATTGAGAGGTTAAATTCAAGCTGGAGAAACGAGAATATGCCGATGGTGAGAAGGATATCATGCACCAGTGCAGCGACCGCACCGAGTGAAAACTGCCACTCAAAGCGAAACCAGATATAAACAAGAACCGCCAGGATCGCGAGTATGACGGCCTCCGTGCCCGATGTGATCAACTCGGCCGAAACCGTTGGCCCAACCACTTCCGTCCGGCGGTAAGTGACACCGTCCCCCAGCGCGCTGCGTATTTTGCCGACCACGGCCTGTTGCGCCTCTTCACCGCCCGCCTGTTCTTCAACCCTGATGAGAACGTCTGTCGGTGCCCCAAATTGCTGGATCTGAACATCACCAAGTCCGAGACTACCGAGCTTGGAACGAAGCGAGCCAATATCTGCAGTGCCTTCTGTCTGAATTTCAACCAGCGTACCGCCGCGAAAATCAATGCCGTAATTGAGCCCCTTCACAGTAAAGAGCCCAATGGACGCAAGAAGTGCCAGGCTGGAAAGCGCAAAACTTAGTTTGCGAAAGCTGATAAACGGAAATTTTGTGCCGTGTGGCAGAAAATCCAAACCTCGGAATGCCATATTCTCAATTCTCCTAAATCGGCAGCTCAACAGCGCCGCGCTTTTTACCCGAAAGCCACCATGAAATCATCAATCGGGTCACGGTGAAGGCTGTGAAAACCGACATGATAATACCGATAGAAAGAGTGACAGCAAAACCACGCACAGGACCGGAGCCCATAATGAATAGAATGAAGGCTGCAATAAATGTCGTGATATTGGCGTCCAGAATGGTGCCCAATGCCCGTTTATATCCGGTTTCAATCGCATTTATCGACGATTTCCCGGCGCGCAATTCTTCGCGTATGCGCTCAAAAATAAGCACATTGGCGTCCACCGCCATACCAATAGTGAGCACGATCCCGGCAATACCAGGCAATGTCAACGTCGCCTGAATAATAGACAACACACCAATGATGAGCGAGAGATTAATCAAAAGTGCTGCCGTCGAAAACAAACCAAACGAGCCGTAAGCCACAATCATAAAGACGATAACAGCCCCAAGACCAATAAGTGCGGCCATCGCACCAGCCGTCACACTGTCCGCCCCAAGGCTCGCCCCAACCGTGCGTTCCTCAACAACTGTAATCGTTGCGGGCAATGCGCCAGAGCGAAGAAGGATGGCAAGGTTGTTAGCCCCTTCAACAGTGAAGCTACCACTGATCTGCCCGGTGCCGCCCAAAATGGCTTCACGTACCACAGGAGCTGAAATAACTTCCTTGTCGAGCACAATAGCAAAGGGACGCCCTACATTATTTTGTGTCCACTTGCCAAAACGACGAGAACCTTTTGAGTTAAACCGGAAGGAAACAATTGGTTCATTGGTGCGCTGATCAAAACCGGGTTGCGAGTCGACAAGGTCTTCGCCACTGACAACGGCCCGCTTGTTCAATAGGTATTCTCGCGCAAAACCATCTTTTGAAGGATAAATATCAAACCCGGGAGGCCGCGTAGTCGCTTTAGCTTCGCTCGCAGTTATTGTCGCATGGACAGAATGAAATGAGAGCTTGGCTGTCTTGCCAATGATATTTTTCAATTGCTGCGGATCATCCAGACCCGGCACCTGAACCAATATGCGGTCCACCCCCTGGCGTTGAATATTAGGCTCAGTCGTTCCCATTTCATCAACGCGCCGGCGAATGGTTTCCATGGCCGCCGCCATCGCCGAATTAATCCGCTCCGTTAGGGCCGGTGTCGTTGGCGTCAATGTAATAGCACCACTCGCGTCCTTGGCGACCTCAAGATCCGCCCCGCCAGCACCCGTAAATACAGATCCCGCCAATGGCTGGATGATCTTGCGTAAAACCGCATAGGCTCGATCAAGGTCTTCTGTTTTGCGTACACGCACGCGAACAATATTCTTCTGAACATTTAACCCGGTATAGCCGATCTTGGCCTTGCGAAGTCGTGAACGTGCATCATCCCGGACAGATTCAAGTGTCTCTTTTACGATCTCATCCGTGCTGACTTTCAGCAATAGATGCGAACCACCTCGAAGATCCAGACCAAGATGGACCCTCTGATGTGGCAACCAGCTGGGAACATTCTTCAACTGATCACCGGTCAGCAAATTAGGTGCGGCAAAGGCGAGGCCTGCGAGACACATCAATGTAATTAGAACTGTCTTCCAGCGGGGGAAGTAAAGCATGGCTTGGGTCTTTCAGGTAGAGAGGAAACCATTAGAACAAGGTGGATATGCGCAAAGGCGTTATCAGCCCTTTGTGGTTGATGCGCTTTTGGCAGATTTCTTGTCATCGCTTTTTACAGGCTGCCCCTTGGCACGCACATCAACAATTGTGCCCCGAAGCATCTTGACCTTCACGCCATCAGCGATTTCGACCAGTAGCTCATGATCATCCACGACTTTTGCAACCTTGCCGATAATGCCGCCACCGGTAACCACCGTGTCATTCCGTCTGACATTGGCAATCATGTTTGCAGTTTCTTTGCGTTTTTGATTTTGCGGCCGGATGATCAGAAAATACATAATGAAAAAGATCAGTATAAACGGCACAAGCATCCCGAGTATATCAGGCCCCGGTGCACCCGCACCTTGTGCATAGGCTGGCGTAATCAGCATTAAAAGCTCCCAAATCCTTGGAGATAAAACTCATAGCCATCGCAACCCAAAAAGGCACGACAGCGGTGTGAAATTGATTTGCCGCAAATATAGTGGCAAAGACAGCCAATGCAACTACCAACTGCATGTGAATTAGTCATAGATCACCGAAATTCATTGCATTTTGACGAATGCATGAGGCACAGTCGCCAAATTCATCAACTTAATAGATATACTCAAGGTCTCCCCCTGTCAGATCAAGCCAAACTAATAGCCGAACTTAAACGCATTGCAGATGCCCTTGAACGGCTGGCAGGACCGGTCGAAAGCGCACCTGATTTCGATGCAGCCCATGGCTTTGTCTGGGCAGCCGAGGGCAAAATATTTCACCCCGTCCCCAATATCAGCGCCCCATCAATAGCCCTTCTCAAAGGCATTGAGACCCAAAAAGAAACCCTGCTCACCAACACGCGGCGCTTTGCACTTGGCCACCCCGCCAATAACGCCCTTTTGTGGGGTGCGCGCGGCATGGGCAAGAGCTCTCTCGTGAAGGCCGTGCAAGGGGCAGTCGCAAGCGAGATGGGCGCAAAAAAGGGCGCAATCCTCAAACTTCTCGAAATCCACCGTGAAGAAATCGCCACCCTGCCGCAATGCCTCGACATATTGCGGAGCAGCCCGTACCGTTTCATCATCTTTTGCGACGATCTTTCATTCGACCACGATGACACCACCTATAAATCACTAAAAGCCGTGCTCGAAGGCGGCATTGAGGGCCGACCCGACAACGTCATTTTCTACGCCACATCCAACAGACGTCACCTCATGCCCCGCGACATGGTCGAGAACGAACGCGGCACCGCCATCCACCCCTCAGAGGCCGTAAACGAGAAAGTCTCCCTCTCGGATCGATTCGGTTTATGGATCGGTTTTCACAATTGCAGTCAGGACGACTACCTCGATATGGTGCGCAGCTATATCAAGCATTATAAACTCGGCAAGTTCAGCAATGATATCGAAGCCCGCGCCCGCGCCTGGACGGTGACACGCGGGGCTCGCTCGGGCCGCGTCGCCTGGCAGTTCATTCAAGATCTTGCAGGCGAACAGGGAACCCGGCTTGATGAATAAACCTGAAGCATTTGTGCCCCTCATCAACACAGGTGGAATAGAAATATGACCAAACAAAAAATTGGCATCGCACTTGGAAGTGGTGCGGCACGCGGCTGGTCACACATCGGCGTTCTACAGGTGCTTGAAGAGGAAGGCATCAAGCCCGATATCGTCACCGGCTGTTCCATGGGTGCACTTGTGGGGGCGGCCTATATCGCAGATGAACTTGAAGCCCTGCACCAGTGGGCAATCAAAATCAGCTGGCGGGAGATGGCAGATCTGATTGATATCGATCTCACCAGCGGTGGTTTGATCGAGGGCAAGCGCCTCATGGATTTTTTCCAGACCGTGCGCGGCGACGCTCCTATAGAGAACTTCAAAACACCCTTCACTGCCATTGCAACAGATCTCATGACCGGGCGGGAAATCTGGCTTGAAGAGGGCTCACTTGTTGGTGCCGTACGTGCATCCATCGCACTCCCTGGATTATTGAGCCCGGTTAAACAAAATGGCAAATGGTTGCTAGATGGCGGCCTTGTTAACCCGGTGCCGGTTTCGGCCGCGCGCGCGCGCGGCGCCGACATCATCATCGCCGTAAACCTCAATGGCGGTCTGGTTGGCAAACATGTTCATCCAAAGCTCAACCCGGCAAATGCTGATGCCGAGCGGTCGGTGCCGATGGAAATATTCAACAGCCTGTTTGACAGGGTGCCAAAGCCTATTTCAACCAGCATGAAGAAATTCGCGCCCGATCTTTTCAAACCCGGAAGCAAAACACCAGGCTATTTCGACGTCGGCGCCACCGCCATCAATATCATGCAGGATCAGATTACCCGCGCCCGTCTTGCCGGCGAGCCGCCCCATGTCATGCTGTCACCGCAGCTTCAAGATCTGAAAATTCTGGATTTTAATCGCGCCGAAGAGGCCGTCGAAGAGGGCAGGCGTGTGACAAAATACGCACTTCCTGCCATTCGCGATCTGCTTGACTGAGATGCTCACCAAAATAAAACCCAGGCGAGAAATTCCTCACCCGGGTTTGAATATTCAATTCTGAGACACGCCCAACTTCCAAATTTACCGCGAGGCAAGATGCGTGAGCGGATTAACCGGCTTTGAGTTTTTACGCAGTTCGAAATGGACTTGCGGCCGATCAACCCCACCCGTTTTACCGGATTTGGCGATCACCTGACCACGGCTGATCTTGTCGCCACGTTTAACCAGGATCCGGTCCACATGCGCATAGGCCGAAACCCAGTTATCCGCGTGCCTGATCAGAATGAGATTGCCGTAACCTTTAAGCTCGTTTCCAGAATATGCCACAACGCCGTTTTCAGCCGAGCGTACAGATGTGCCGGTCGGCACGGCAAGGTTCAAGCCGTCATTATGAGTGCCGTTGGTTTTGCTGCCAAAGCGCGAAATAATCCGTCCCTCAACCGGCCAGCGGAATTTCTGCACTGAACGCGACGCGGGCGGCGGCAACCGCTTTGATGCTGCGGGCCGATCCACACGCCGCGCGACCTGTGTCGGCGCACGCGTCACGGGAGCGGCAGCTTTCGCACCCCTTGCAACGGACAGGGTTTGCCCCGGCCGCAACGCCGCTGAACGGGAAATACCATTTAGGCGCGCAAGCTCATCCGTTGTCATACCGTGCCTGCGGGCAATGCCGTATAGACTGTCACCGCGCGACACCCGGTAAACACGACCCGTAGCACGGTTCCGCGCCAAAGGCTGCGTGCGCACCGAACGCACATTTGTCTGAACCGGGCGTTTGGCAGGCGCCACATAAGCCGTCCGCTGATTTCCCGGCTGATTTGCGCCATTGCCTGGAATAATTAATCTTTGACCAAGGCGAACTGAATTGCTTTGCAGATTATTGACCGTCTTGATGTCCTGAACGCGCACGCCATAAGCCCGCGCAATGCCGTAGAGCGTTTGCCCCTGAGCAACCTCAACAACCTGACCACCCGAACTATTCCGGGCTTGTGCCGCAGGTTTTACGGGTTCAGGCTGACTATAGGTCACTCGTGGAATGGTGCCACGTGCTGGTAGTGGACCACGCGATGGAGTCTGCTCAGGCAGACGCGCAACCCGCACACTGCTTTGTTGCCCATAAGCGGAATTCCCAGAAGTGCCATTATTATAAGAATTATTGCGCCGGGTGTTATTGCTATAAGAATTATTATTGAAGGAATTGTTACCGGCATTTTTGCCACCAGCATTGTTGCCAGCATAAGGCCGGTTGCCGCCGGTTGGCTGTTGATTGCCATACCCGCGCGATGTGCCATATGGTTGTTGATTGCCATAAGGCTGCTGATTAGGTCGTCTCTGATTGTTCAGAGCTACCGGGCGATTTGAATAATCAGGCGCGGGCGCTGATGACCGCTGATTGCCATACATGGGCTCGCGCGGCACAGGCAAAGAACCCGTATTACCACCATCAGAAAGTCCAAATGCAGGATAGTTGAAGCGCTCCAATCCCGAGCTGCATGCGCCAAGCAATGGCACAGCGCTTAAAAGAATGATGGACGCTAGAATTCGGCCGGCAGCCCGGCTGGGGAATACGCTATACATTTGTTTACTCACATTACACCTCATGACCCATCTCCATAAAGACCTCTCAAGGTTAACAACCGGTTAAGGTTATCAAGGTCCCGCTTATTTTTTGGGTACGGTAATATATCAAACACGATTAAAACCCCGCATAAGGATTCAACCGTGCATTGCCTCGCTTAATCAATATTTCTAATTGGCGAATGTGTGCAGATCGCGGCAAATTGGGATTAATTGAAGCGTTATTAACGCCTTATTTCAGTCGTGTGAGTATTAACGCGACTGCCCGTTTTGGAATTTTGCAACTGTCACACCACTTGTCGGGCGTGTCGGCGCAAAAGGTGCACCAGGCGCTGCTGTGACACTGTGATGAGACCCGGCACCTGGAACAAAGAGCCTCTGACCAAGATTAACATTCGATCCCTGGATGTTATTTGCCGCTTTCAGGTTAACAATATTGACATTGTGCCGTCGCGCAATCGAATAAAGCGTTTCACCAGACCGAACAATTACAACGCGCCCTTGTTGATTGGACACAGTACTTACTCTCTGCATACCAGTCGAAGGAACCGGCGCACGCGCAACTCTGACGGGGATGCGCGCCTGGTTAACTTTGCGCCGCGCGACCGTATAAGTCTTTTTGGGAGCTGGTCTGCGCTGCACGCGCTTCCTCGCTGCCGGTGCATATTGCGGATGAGCGGCGTAACGTGCGGCCGCATATCCGTTACCAGGATATTGTGCGGGGGCAGGTTGATAAACGTAAATTGGCCGTTGCTGGGCAGCCGATTGGGCCGCAGCAAGCTGATTGCCAACAAATGGCTGTGGCGGCATAGGCAATGTGGTTGGGATGGCACCAGTCGCCATGGAACCGGGCTGCCCATATGGCGCAGATCCAGCATTGTTAAAAAGGGTAATACCGGAGCTGCATGCGCCCAAAGCCACTGCCGAGCTCAAAACAGAAACCACCGACATAACAAATCTGGCAGTTTTCACCCTAGACAAACGATACATATCAACACTCACATTACACTTCGTGATCCACAAATCATAAAGAATGAGCGAGGTTAATATAGCCTTAACAGTCAGTGCAATGATGGAAAAATGCGCTTCAATTGATACGCATAACTACTATTGGTTGAGCAACTTGCAGAGCGCATCAACCGTAGGGTTGTGGGTGAGGTTTAAACCAATCGGCGTAATCGATACGTGCCCGTCATAAATAGCTTTAAGATCAGTGCCATCCGCCGGATTCGATTTTTGGCGCTGCAAAACAAACCAGTAATAGGGTGTGCCGCGCGTATCATGGCGCTCCTCAATATCAACCAACCCCTGATCACGTTTGCCCTGACGGGTTATCAGCGTCTGGGTTATATCCTTGGTATCCTCATCAGGAAAATTAATATTCAGAAGAACATCCCGCGCCCATCCAGCGTCGAGGCATTGGCGTATAATATCAGGCCCAAGATCAAGCGGCGTCTGCCATTTTATCTCAGAGCCATATTTGAAAGGATAAGCCTGGCTTAATGCAATAGAGGGTATGCCGAGCATCGTGCCTTCCATGGCACCAGCAACAGTACCGGAATAGGTCACATCATCGGCGATGTTTTGCCCCGCATTAATGCCCGAAAGCACGAGATCAGGCGGATGGTCCGCCATCAAGTGACGCACGCCCATGATGACGCAATCCGTGGGCGTCCCTTTGACGGCATATTTCTGGTGGCCAAGCTTGCGACACCGCATCGGCTCGTGCAATGTCAACGAATGCGCCGCACCACTTTGCTCAGACTCTGGCGCCACAATCCAGATATCATCGGTAAGATTGCGCGCGACTTCCTCAAGCACATTAAGACCCGGCGCTTCTATGCCGTCATCATTGGTCAGTAGAATTCGCATTGGTTCCATCTAACTTTCAGCTGTTATGACGCTCAAGCCCCCCATATAGGGTTTGAGAACGTCGGGAATTATAATAGAGCCATCCGTCTGCTGATAATTTTCAAGGACGGCAACCAACGTGCGCCCGACAGCAAGGCCCGAACCGTTAAGCGTGTGAAGATGATGCACATCTCCCTTTCCACCCGCCCGGTAACGCGCATCCATGCGCCTTGACTGAAAATCACCGCACACTGAACAGCTCGAGATTTCCCGGTATTGGTTTTGACCGGGCAACCATACTTCAATGTCGTAGGTTTTACGGGCCGAAAATCCCATATCACCGGTCGATAAGAGCACCACCTGATATGCAAGCCCCAACCGTTTGAGTACTTCCTCAGCACACGATGTCATCCGCTCCAGCTCATCCAGCGCCGTGCCCTCGGTCGTCAGGCTGACCATCTCAACCTTTGAAAACTGATGTTGACGGATCATGCCCCGCGTGTCGCGTCCCGCTGAACCAGCTTCCGAGCGAAAACAGGGTGTAAGTGCGGTCAACCGTCGCGGCAAATCAGCCTCGTCCAATATGCTTTCCCGTGCAAGATTGGTAAGCGGTACCTCAGCGGTTGGAATAAGCCAAAAATCATCGGTTGTTTTATAAAGGTCTTCGCTAAATTTCGGCAATTGTCCGGTTCCAAAAAGTGCGTCATCACGCACAAGAACCGGCGGTTGTACTTCGAGGTAGCCAAACTCGGATGTATGAAGATCAAGCATAAAGGAGCCGAGGGCACGCTCAAGACGGGCCAACGCCCCCTTGAGAACAACAAAGCGCGCGCCGGAAATTTTGGCAGCCTCATCAAAATCCATCAAGCCCAGCGCTTCACCGAGATCAAAATGCTCTTTTGGGTCAAAATCAAAATCAGGTTTCTCGCCGACTGTCCGGACGTGAACATTGTCAGCCTCATCCTTGCCCATCGGCACATCATCCAAAGGTAGATTGGGTATGCCCGCCATCGCGTCCCTCAAACCCGTTTCAAGTGCCCGCAGGGCCTCTTCACCGGTTTGGATTTTTGATTTAAGCGACGCCACCTCATCAATCAGTTTTTGCGCACCCGCTTCATCACCAGTGGATTTCGCCCTGCCAATCAGCTTGGAGGCCGCATTACGCTCGGTCTGGGCTTCCTGTAACTCCGCAATTTGCTCCCGACGTTTCTCGTCAAGTGCAAGCAATTCGGCAGATTTCGGCTCTAGTCCCCGGCGCGAAAGCCCATGGTTAAAAGCGTCCGCATTGTCCCGGATCCATTTGATATCAAACACGGGTTTTATACCTCACATAGTGTCAATTGAGATCAATCCTATAGGCGCTCAACGGGGAGAGGTCCAGTGAAGAGATGCAACCTAGGCTTCATCCTCATCATCGTCGTCATCATCATATGCTGCTTCACGTTCAGCACGTTGCTTTTCAACATATACCACGCTCAATATGGAAAGCTCATAAAGAAGCAATGTCGGGATCGCGAGGCCAATTTGAGAAATCGGATCGGGCGGTGTCAGGAAGGCTGCCACGGCAAAAACCCCAACCACAGCATATTTGCGCTTCTCGCGAAGACCCTGGGCGGTTGTAAACCCGGCCCGTGCGAGCAATGTCAAAAGCACTGGTAGCTGGAAGCAGAACCCAAACGCCAATATGAGCGTCATGATCAGGCTGAGATATTCTGAAACCCTGGCCATAAGTTGTATCGTCACCTGACCCTGCCCTGCCGTTTGCTGCATACCGAGAAAAAATGACATGGCAAGCGGCATAACGACATAATAGACAATCGCCGCACCGGCGACAAAGAGGATCGGTGTTGCGATGAGATAGGGCAAAAACGCCCCCTTCTCATGTTTGTAAAGCCCCGGTGCCACAAACATATAGATCTGACTGGCAAGGATTGGGAAGGCGAGAAAAAACGCACCAAAAAGCGACAGCTTGAGCTGGGTGAAGAACCATTCCTGGGGTGCGGTAAAAATCATTTCAATCGGCGTGTTTTCACCAACAGCCTGGCGGTAGGGACCGGTCAGGAAATGATAAAGGTCGGTTGAAAAATAAAAGCAGATGAGAAACCCAACCGTTATTCCCAACATTGACCAGATCAGTCTTTGGCGGAGCTCCTTTAGATGCTCAAGCAATGGCGCTTTTGATGCATCGATTTCTGTGTCGTTATCGGCACCAGTATCTTCAAATTCGTTCTCACTCACGGTCATATCAGCCCCCTAGCCCGCTTTTCTCGCATGATCACGTGAAGGCGTTTTTTTGGCGGATTTCCCGTGGCCTTTGGTATCTTTGGCGTCAGCTTGCCTTTCACCGTCAGACCAGCTGACATCTGGACCTTTTTTGCCCAAATCCTCAGAAGTCGCGGATTTTACATCATTATCGGATTTGGCTGCAGCTTTACCCGACGGCTTTGGTTTCGACTCCTCAATAACGACATCATCCTCATCATCCCATTCAGCCCCCGGATCATCAAAGTCGTCATAAGGCTCATCATCAGGAAAATCCTCATGATAATTACGGATATCGGTTTCTGATACGACATCGCGGATGCCGTCAACTTCATCGGTGATGGCTTTTTTGACCTGATTGAGAGGGTTCATGGATTTCACATCATCCATGGTCGATTTCAGATCATCAAGCTCCGCGTCCCGAATAACGTCATCCACATGGCCCCGAAACTCATTCGCCGTCTCGCGCACTTTGCGCGCGACCTGCCCGACAGAACGCAGCAGGCGCGGCAAATCCTTAGGCCCCACCACAATGATGGTCACCACGGCAATAATAAGCAGCTCGCTCCAGCCAATATCAAACATGTGTGTCTCTGGGCCTGAGGGTCAGGGGCTTGATCAATTAAAAGTCTCCAGCGTTGACCAACTTATGGTCAATCACCAGCAGCTAACTAGTAACTAGTTATCGCAAGCTATAGCTAGCTATCGGATTTGGTGCTTTTGGCGTGTTCATCCGTGGTATTTGCTTCCATATTGATGGTCTTGGCAGCTTTCGCCGCAATCTCATCCTCATCATCCGCCATGCCCTTTTTGAAGCTTTTAATGCCCTTGGCAACATCTCCCATAAGATCAGAGATTTTGCCCCGGCCAAAAAGCAGGACCAAAAGTACGGCAACGAGTAATAACTGTGTCCAACCCGGCATCATAACGCGTTGATTCCTTCTAAAAATTCACGACTTTAATCATTGGCGGCACTATTGCAGAAAGGTGCGGCACTCGCAAGGCGTAGCTAGCTGTAGCTAGCTACCCCATGCGGGCATGCTAATATCGCACTACGATTTCAGAGCGCAACCAATACCTCTTGATATGGGCGGCAGCGTGGGTAATGGCAAGGTTGGTTAGAGCAAGGTTGGTT